>Ga0265325_10001135_pt1 | contig 19104 bp, 18 predicted proteins | sample 41420metaG_FD_202090 | JGI IMG/M metagenome (GOLD analysis project Ga0265325, IMG submission 202090) | Rhizosphere microbial communities from Carex aquatilis grown in University of Washington, Seatle, WA, United States - 4-14-20 metaG | ecosystem: Host-associated > Plants > Roots > Rhizosphere...
GGATCGCGTAAAACGGCAGGTAGTACCACTCCGGCACGATCTCCGCCGGCGTCACCGCCGGATTGGCCGGGATGTAGTTGTCGGCATGGCCAAGGAAGTTCGGGATGTAGAACACGAACCAGGCGAACAGGATGCAGAAACACGCCATCAGGAAGCCGTCCTTGATGGTCGCATAGGGCGTGAACGAGACCGTGTCCTTGTCGGTCTTCGGCTCGATGCCGGTCGGATTGTTCTGCCCGACGACATGCAACGCCCAGATGTGCAGCACGACAACACCTGCGATGACGAACGGCAGCAGGTAGTGCAGCGAGTAGAAGCGATTGAGCGTCGGGTTGCCGACCGCGAAGCCGCCCCATAGCCAGGTGACGATGGCGTCGCCGACCAGCGGGATCGCCGAGAACAGGTTGGTGATGACGGTCGCCGCCCAGAAACTCATCTGGCCCCACGGCAGCACATAGCCCATGAAGCCGGTCGCCATCATCAGCAGGTAGAGAATGACGCCGAGGATCCAGAGCACCTCGCGCGGCTCCTTGTAGGAGCCGTAATACATGCCGCGGAACATGTGGATGTAAACGGCAAGGAAGAACATCGACGCGCCGTTCGCGTGCAGGTAGCGCAACAGCCAACCATAGTTGACGTCGCGCATGATGGTTTCGACCGACTTGAACGCCATGTCGACATTGGCGGTGTAATGCATCGCGAGCACGATGCCGGTGATGATCTGCACGCCGAGCATGAAGGACAGGATGCCGCCGAACGTCCACCAATAGTTCAGGTTGCGCGGCGTCGGATAAACGATGAAGGACGAATGGACCAGGCCGGCGATCGGCAACCGGCGCTCCAGCCACTTCATGAAGCCGTTTTGTGGCTGATAGGTGGAATGTGCGCTCATGTTCGAACCTTGAATACGACCTGCTTCAGCCAATCTGGATTTTGCTGTCGGAGACGAATTTGTAGGGCGGCAGATAGAGATTTTTCGGCGCCGGGCCTTTGCGGATACGGCCAGCCGAATCGTATTGCGAGCCGTGGCAAGGGCAGAACCATCCGTCATAGTCGCCCTGATGGGCGAGCGGGATACAGCCGAGATGCGTGCAGATTCCGATCACCACCAACCATTGCTCGTGGCCCTCCTTGATGCGCGCGCTGTCGGGCGCCGGGTCCGGCAACGAGTTCACATCCACGTTCTGCGCCAGTTCGATGTCGTGCTTGGTGCGGTGGAAGATGAAGATCGGCTTCGAGCGCCAGAACACCTTGATGATCTGCCCGTCCGCGATCGGGCCGAGATCGACGTCGATCGGCGCACCGGCGGCGATGGTCGAGGCATCCGGGTTCATCTGCGAGATCAGCGGCACCAAGGCAGCCGCAGCGCCAACCGCGCCGACGGCGCCGGTTGCAATGTAGAGAAAATCGCGGCGCGTATGGTCCGCCGAAGAAACGGTCGTCACGTCCTGGCCCTCTCCCCCGGCTGGTAAGCCACCCGCAGCAAGGCCGGCAAGACCGAGGTCCAGCGGCGGCGAATGGGCCGATTGCGGCATCCCTGGGAAAGGCAGGGACGCGCGACGGCGCAGTTTTATTGGCACCCTTGCCGTACAAGCGCAAGAGCCGCTATCGCGCCGCACCCAAGAAGTCGCATAACAAAGACGCCGCCTTGGGCCAACTCCATATAAGACGTTCGTCTGACAAGCCTTATGATCCGGATCGCGCTCTACCAGCCAGATATCGCCCAGAACACCGGGACCATCCTGCGGCTGTGCGCCTGCCTCAATCTCGAGGCCCATATCATCGAGCCGACGGGCTTCCCGTCGGGCGACCGCGCGTTCCGGCGCGCCGGGATGGACTATCTCGATCAGGTCGCCATCGTCCGCCATCTCGATTGGACGGCATTCGAGACCTCGCGCCGGCAGACCGGCGCGCGAGTGACGCTGTTCACGACCGGCGCCCATCAGAGCTATCTCGACCACGAATTCCGCGATGGCGATATCCTGCTATTCGGGCGTGAAAGCGCCGGCGTACCCGCGCCGGTGCACGAATCGGCCGATGCACGGTTGCGCATCCCGATGCGACCGGGCCTGCGATCCCTCAACGTCGCGATCAGCGTCGCATTGGCGGCAGGCGAAGCCCTGAGGCAGACCGGCGGCTTCCCGGCTGCCTGATCGGCACCAAAGCCGGCCGCCGTGCGCTATAATCGGGGACGGAGCTGAAAAATGGACGCCGGCATATTGGAAGCGCGCAAGACGCGCGCGCGCACCTGGTTCGAGGCCTTGCGCAACGACGTCTGCGCCGCCTTCGAGCGGCTGGAGGACGACGCGCCGGCGACCGACTGGCATACCGGCCAGACCTTGTCGAACTTGGCGCCGGGCCGTTTCGCGCGCACGCCGTGGCAGCGCACCGATCACACCGGCCAGCCGGGTGGTGGCGGCGTCATGGCGATGATGAAAGGCCGTGTGTTCGAGAAGGTCGGCGTGCATTGCTCGACCGTCCATGGCGAATTCGCACCGGAATTCCGCAAGGAGAGTCCCGGCGCCGAAACCGATCCGCGATTCTGGGCCTCGGGCATTTCGCTGATCGCGCATCCGCACAATCCGAACGTTCCCGCTGTGCACATGAATACGCGCTTCGTCGCCACCACCAAGGCCTGGTTCGGCGGCGGCGCCGATCTGACGCCGGTGCTCGATGCGCGGCGCACCCAGACCGACCCCGACACCATCGCATTTCATGCGGCGATGAAGTCGGCGTGCGATCTGCATCCGAAGGTCGCGTCCTACGAAAAATACAAGAAATGGTGCGACGACTATTTCTTCCTCAAGCACCGCAACGAGATGCGCGGCGTCGGCGGCATCTTCTACGACTATCTGGAGACCGATTGGGACGAGGCTTTCGCGTTCACCCAGGCGGTCGGCCGCGCGTTCCAGCGCGTTTATCCCGAACTGGTGCGGGCGAATTTCGCCAAGCCGTGGACCGAAGCCGAGCGCGAAGAGCAGCTCGTCCGGCGCGGCCGTTATGTCGAGTTCAATCTGCTGTACGACCGCGGCACGATTTTCGGGCTGAAGACCGGCGGCAATGTCGACTCGATCCTGTCGTCAATGCCGCCAGTGGTGAAGTGGCCCTAGCGCAAGGCGCCGATAATCAGAACCACGCCGCCGAGCATCACCACCGCGTCGAGGATTGCGGTATGGACATGCACCGGCATGCGCTGGACGAAGGCGCGCGCCAAGAACGCGCCGGGCAGCGCGACGAGCCCAATCAGCAGCGCGAAGGCGATCACCTGCGCGGTGACAACGCCGGCGAGGCCGAACACCGAGACCTTGACGATGCCGATCACGATCGAGATCGCGGCATCGGTCGCGATCACGCCCGCGCTCTGAATGCCGACCGCCATCAGCAGCGACAGCAGGATCACGCCGGAACCGGCGGTGCCGCCGACCACGACGCCATAGCCAATCGAGCCGAGCGCCAGGCCACGATCGCCGAACGTCACCTCATGGTGCTTGAGCAGACGCCGCAGCGGCACGCTCAGGATCAGCATGGTGCCGATCACGAGCGCGGCGCCGGCGCTGCTCAACCGCGTATAGCCCCAGGCGCCAAGCACGCAGGTCGGCGCCGCGCAGACCAGGACGATCGCGGTGCGGCGAAAGTCGGCATAGCGGTAGAAAGCGGCGAGCCGGCTCGAATTGGTGAACAGCGCGGAAATTGCGATGATCGGGACCACCGGCTCGGCGCCGATCAGCGGCACCAGAACGAGCGGCATCAGCGCGCCGGTGCCGTAGCCGGCAACGCCGCCGACAATCGACGCGAACAACGCAAGTGCCGCGACCGCAACAAGTTGCAGCACCGAGACGTCGGAGAAGCCGGCGAACAGATTCACGCGCCTGTCTTACTCTAACGCGGCGGGTGCGCAATCCGGCCGGTGAATTAGTCGGCGTTCGGCAGGCGGCGCATGGTGAATTCGATCCGGTCGCCCGGCAGTTCAGCCTTTGGCAGCAGCGTCGGCAATCGAGCCGAGTTGCGACGCGTCATCAGGAAAATCCGCGGCAATCCAGGCGCGTTCGGCGGCCCGCAGCGCGGCGCCCAGCGCCGGCCCTTTGGCGACCCCGCGCCCGATGAAGTCGGCCGCCGCGAGCGGAAACACCGGCCTCGGCCAGCGCTGCGGCAGGGTAGCGAGGCCACGCCAGGCTCCGTCCGTTACGCTTGCGCCCGATCGCGCCCAGGCGAGCAGCGCAACGTCGCCGAAGCGTTGGTCCAATTCATAGAGCCGGGCGTGCTGCGACTGCTGGCTCATCGCCGGATCAAGCCGCGGCCAGCCATCCGCCATCGCAACGAGGCGCGTCTGCTCATCATTGGTGAGCCGCAGCTTCTGTCCCAGCCGCTCGGCATCTTCCGCGACCAGCACGGTCAGCGCAGCAATCCGGCGCATCGCATCAGGCGGCAGCTCCAGCGCCGCTTCAATCCCGGTCATCATCGAAAAATAGGCGTTGTTCGGTACCCCGAAGACAAGCAGCTGCAATATGCCGGCGTCGGCCAGGGCCTCGAGCACCGGCGCGGCGCGCGGCGCAACCAGGAGCTTGATCAGTTCCATGCGCACACGCTCGCGCGACAACTGCGCGAGCCCTTCCCTCGCCGCGATGCAGGCATGCAGGCCGTCGCCATCGAGCGCGCCGCGGCCATAGGCGGCATGAAACCGGAAGAACCGCAGGATGCGCAGATAATCCTCTTCGATGCGCTGCTTCGGCTGGCCGATGAAACGCACTCGGCGCCGGGCAAGGTCGTCAAGGCCGCCGACGTAATCGTAAACCGCGCCGTCGCGCGCCGCGGACAGCGCGTTCATGGTGAAGTCACGCCGCTCCGCATCGGTTTTCCAGTCACGGCCGAACGCGACCTTGGCGTGCCGGCCATAGGTTTCGACGTCCTGACGCAGCGACGTGACTTCAAACGGGGTGCCGTCGATCACCACGGTGATCGTGCCGTGGGCGATGCCGGTCGGCACCGCCTTGAAGCCTGCGGCACTCACACGGCGCACGACCTCGTCAGGCAATGCGGTCGTCGCGACATCGATTTCGGCGATCGGCTCGCCGAGCAGCGCGTTGCGCACCGCGCCGCCGACGATTCGGGCCTCCTCGCCATCGCGGTCCAGCACCGACAGCAAGCGCGCGAGGGCGCCGTTGGACAGCCACGCCGCATCAACACGGCGATCGGTTCGTCCATCAGACATCAGCGCGTCCGCCCCGGCACAAACACGCCGTTCTCCATGTGGGCGGGGACATAAGTCGAGTCGACCGAAGCGCCGGTATAATTGGCAAAATAAAGAAAGCTGCCCAGAACCAAAGCCAAGGCGACGATCCCGAGCGTCAGGATTCGCGATAGCGGCCAATGCTCCGGATGGAGCATCTCGGTCTTGGTCGCCCAGAGAAAAGCCGCATAAAGCGCAAACGGCGTCAGGAACAAAAGAATCTCGGTGAAGACCGGGCGGATCATGCGCGGTAAATCCGATCATAGAGATTACGCAGAATACCTGCCGTCACGCCCCAGATGTAGCGCTTCTCGTAGGGGATCGCGTAATAGCTGCGCGTCAGGCCCTGCCAATCGCGCGAGTGCCGCTGCAAATTCTTCGGCTCCATCAGGAACGCAAGCGGCACCTCGAACGTCTCATCGACTTCCGCGGCGTTCAGCAAAAGCTCGAATGGCGGCTTAACCCGCGCGATCAGCGGCACGATGCGATAGCCGAGCGTTGTCATATAGACGTCGAGATAACCGAGCGGCTCGACCACCGTCCGGCTCAGGCCGATCTCCTCCTCCGCTTCCCGCAATGCGCCATCGCGCGGCGTTTCACCGGCGTCGATCTTGCCGCCGGGAAATGAAATCTGGCCGGAATGCTCGGTCAGTTGCGCGGCTCGCTGCGTCAGCAAAACCGTAGGCTCGGCGCGATCTACGATCGGCACCAATACCGCCGCCGGACGAATCGGCCGTACCGTCGCGATCTTCTCCATCACCGGATCGATGTCATGGTCGCCGCGTTTCGGAATCACCGCCGGATCCGTGAGGCCCGCGGGTACCTCGAGCGAAAGCCGCTCGCGGGTGCGGCGAAAAAAATCCGCCGCCGTTACCGCCATTGCGGCTTCCTGCATCAGGCGAACTCCCGCACCGCGCTGGCGTCGGACATGATGTAGAACTCCCCGCCGGACGCAACGCCGAACACGGCGCGGCCGTCCACCACCCGCTCCTCGCCGCGCTCGACCAGGTCGAAAAACAGCGTCCGCGTCAGCCGCGCCCACAGATCGCGCCGGACGTGCAGGTACGGCTTGAGCCCCCCAGTCTTCGGCTCCGGCTCGAAACGCAGTGCATGGGCAGGCCCGCAGTCCACCCAATCGTCGACATTGGTGCGGAATTTCAGCACGTCGCCACCGTCGCCGGATTTGATTTGAAGCTCTACGGCAAGAAATGGGACATCATCGACGGTGATGCCGACCTTTTCCACCGGCGTCACCAGAAAATACTTGTCGCCTTCGCGTTTGAGCACGGATGCGAACAGTTTTACCAAAGCCGGCCGGCCAATCGGCGTCTTCATGTAAAACCAGTTGCCGTCCAGCGCGATCCGCATATCGATGTCGCCGCAAAATGGCGGATCCCATAAATGGACTGGCGGCGGCCCCTTGCGCGCTTCGCCGGGCAGCGATGCGGTCAGTGCCTCGAGACTGGTCTGCCCTGTCTTCGCCATTGTTTTCCTAGGTAATCAAGCCTTCTGGCCTGTTCGCATCTTCGTGATCGGGCGTACCCGATCCCGAAGATAGCGTAAGCTTCCTTGCAACACTGAGCCAGATTCGCCCGCAACGCAGGACCAAAACGGGTGTGGTGCGGTTGTTGCATAGGTGGTGTTACGGGCCAAAGCGCACCGGTCGCGCTCGAAAGGAGCCAAGCATATGGCGGCAGCCAGCGGCGAAAATCTGGAAAAGCTCGAAGATATGATCGTCCGCGCCGCGGAATCGACGGCGGCGCAGGTTCGCGCGGCGAAAGCCGCCATCGGCGCGGTCATCTTCGGCCAGGACAAGGTCATCGAGCACGCGCTGATTACGGTGCTGTCCGGCGGCCACGCTTTGCTGGTCGGCGTCCCGGGCCTCGCCAAGACCAAGCTGGTCGAAACGATGGGCATCGCGCTTGGGCTCGATGCCCGTCGCGTCCAGTTCACCCCCGACCTGATGCCGTCCGACATTCTCGGCAGCGAAGTGCTGGAAGAAGGCGCCGGCGGCCGCCGCAGCTTCCGTTTCATCGCCGGGCCCGTGTTCGCGCAACTGCTCATGGCCGATGAAATCAACCGCGCCTCGCCGCGCACGCAATCGGCGCTGTTGCAGGCGATGCAGGAGCAGCATGTCACGGTCGCCGGGGCGCGGCACGATCTGCCGAAGCCGTTTCATGTTCTTGCAACCCAGAATCCTCTGGAGCAGGAAGGCACCTATCCGCTGCCGGAAGCCCAGCTCGACCGCTTCCTCATGGAGGTCGACGTCGATTATCCCGACCGGGAGGCCGAGCGCAGAATCCTATTCGACACCACCGGCGCCGACGAGAGCCGCGCCAAGGCGGCAATGACGGCGGACGATCTGATCTCGGCGCAGCGGCTGGTGCGCCGCCTGCCGGTCGGCGAATCCGTCGTCGAGGCGATCCTCGCGCTGGTGCGCTCGGCACGTCCGGGCCCGGAGGCCGGCGATCTCGGCAAGCTGATTTCCTGGGGTCCCGGCCCGCGCGCCAGCCAAGCGCTGATGCTGCTGGTCCGCGCCCGCGCCTTGCTCGATGGCCGCTTTGCGCCCTCGATCGACGACGTGGTCGAACTGGCCGAGCCGGTGCTCAAGCACCGCATGGCGCTCACCTTCGCGGCGCGGGCCGAGGGTGAAACGATCGGCAATGTCATTACGCGCCTCAAGGCGCGCATCGGGTAGCGAATGGCCGAACCGAGGCGGAGCGACACGGAGAGCCAGGCGGTCAGTGCCGCGGTCGGCAAAAGCCGAAAACTCGCGGCGCGGATTCCGCGGCTTATTCTCGACGCCCGCCGCGTCGCCTCGACCGTCATTCACGGGCTGCACGGCCGTCGTCGCGCCGGACCGGGGGAGAATTTCTGGCAATATCGCCGCTTCATGTCCGGCGAGCCGTCGCAAAACATCGATTGGCGCCGCTCGGCGCGCGACGACCATCTCTATGTGCGCGAGCGCGAATGGGAGGCCTCGCACACCGTCTGGATGTGGGCCGACCGCTCGCCATCGATGGAATTTGCCGCCGGCTCCGAGTGGAGCAAGCTCGACCGCGCGCTGGTCGTGTCGTTCGCGCTTGCCGAAGTGCTGGTGCAGGGCGGCGAGCGCGTCGGCATTCCCGACCTGATGCGGCCGAGCGCCAATCGCAACATTATCGAGAAAATGGCGCAGACGATCGTGCACGATACCGCCGAGCGTCCGAGCCTGCCCTCGAACTTCTCGCCGGCGCCCTATTCCGAAGTGCTGCTGCTGTCGGATTTCTGGGCGCCGGTCGCCGATTTCCGCCGCGTCATCGGCCAGCTTGCCGCCAATGGCGCGCGCGGCCACGTGGTGCAGGTGGTCGATCCGGCCGAAGAGTCCTTTCCTTACGCCGGCCGCGTCGAATTCATCGAGCCGGAGGGGCTCGGCAGTGTCACCGCCGGCCGCGCCGAAACCTGGCGCGCCGACTACCAGTCGCTGCTCGCTAATCACCGTGCCGCATTGCGCGCCGAATGTGAGCAGTTCGGCTGGACCTTCACGACGCATCGCACCGACCGCGGGCCGACCGAACTGCTGTTTGCGTTGCATGCGCGCATGGGCGCCGGAGCGCATGCCGTCATTGAAAATCGGTTGCAGACGCAGACCGGCGCGGGAAGCGCCGCATGATCTCCGCCCTGCCACTCGGTTTTGCGCAGCCGCTGGTTTTGCTCGGCCTGCTCGGTTTGCCGGCGCTGTGGTGGCTGTTGCGCCTGGTGCCGCCGCGGCCGCGCCAGATCAATTTTCCGCCGGCGCGCCTGCTGTTTGAAATCGCGCAAAAGGAAGAGACCCCGTCACGCACGCCGTGGTGGCTGACCTTGCTGCGGCTGATGCTGGCGACGCTGATTATTCTCGCCGCCGCCGGCCCGCTCTGGAATCCGCCGCTTGCAAGCACGAATCGCGCCGCGCCGCTGCTCATTCTGCTCGACGACGGCTGGCCGGCCGCGCCGAGCTGGGATGCGCGATTGCGCACCGCCGATGAAATGATCGCGCGCGCCGACGCGGATTCGCGCGGCGTCGCGCTGTTGCCGCTGTCGGAAACCGGTCGCGACATTTCGCTGCAAACCGCCGGCGCCGCGCGCGTTCAACTCAAATCGATCATGCCGAAACCACGCTCGATCGATCGCACCGAGGCACTGCCGACGATCACGCGCTTCCTCGCCTCGACCGCCGAGCTCGAAATCGTCTGGCTGTCGGATGGTATCGACGCCGGCAAGACCAGCGAGTTCATAGCCGCGCTGGGCAAGGCGACCGGCAATCGCCCGCTGACCATTGTCGATGGCGGCGTCGCTCCCGCGCATGCGCTCGCCGGGGCCGACAATGCCGCCAGTGCGCTGACGGTCAAGGTGCTGCGCGGCCAGACCGGCACCGTCGAAAACGGCATGGTGCATGCCATCGATCTCAAAGGCCTGCCGCTCGGCGAAGCGCCGTTCGCGTTCAAGAGCGCCGACCGCGAAACCGATGCAACGATCGACTTGCCGGTCGAGATCCGCAACGACGTGGCGCGGCTCGAGGTTGCCGGCGAGCGCTCCGCCGGCGCGGTGCAACTGCTCGACAAGCGCTGGCGGCGGCGAACCATCGGTCTCGTCTCCGGCTCGGCCTCCGACCGCTCGCAGCCGCTGATCGGCGCCAATTACTATCTGCAGCGTGCACTGATCCCGTTCGCCGATCTCCGGCTGTCGGAAGGCACCGCGCCGGCCGAGGCGGTGACGCGCTTTCTCGACCAGAAATTGCCCATGCTGATCCTGTCCGACGTCGGCAATGTCGCGGGTGGCGCGCGGCAAAGGCTGAACCAGTGGATTGAGGACGGCGGCGTATTGGTGCGCTTTGCCGGGCCGCACCTCGCGGCCGATGATGACGATCTGGTGCCGGTGAAGCTGCGGCGCGGCGGCCGCATTCTCGGCGGCAGCCTGAGTTGGGACAAGCCGCAGCAGCTTGCCGCCTTCTCACGCGACAGCCCGTTCGCCGGCATGGTTGTGCCAAACGACGTCACCGTGACGCGCCAAGTGCTGGCGGAGCCGGAAGCCGAGCTCACGCAGCGAACCTGGGCGAGTCTCGGCGACGGCACGCCGCTCGTCACGGCGCAGCGGCGCGGCAAGGGCGTCATCGTGCTGTTCCACGTCACCGCCGACCCGCGCTGGTCCGATCTGCCGATCTCCGGCGCCTTTGTCGACATGCTCAAGCGCATCGTGAACCTGGCGGGCGCCTCGGTGGCCGCCGAAACCGGCGCGGCGCAGTCGGCCGCCGCCGCGCAGGCGGTGCCGCCGACCCGCGTGCTTGACGGCTTTGGCGCGTTCGCGCCGCCGCCGGCGACGGCGAAGCCTATTCCGAGCAACTTCAATGCGCGCGCCAATGCCGACCACCCGCCCGGCTTCTACGGCCCGCCGGAAGGCCTGGTGGCGGTCAATACGCTCGAGCCGGCCGACCGGCCGGCGCCGCTTGATTACGCCGGCTTGAACGCGCGCCGCGACATTTATCGCCATGGCGAGCCGCTCGACCTGCGCGGCCCGATCTTCCTCGCCGCGCTCGCGCTGCTCATCGTCGACGCCTTTGTAATGCTGGTAATATCGGGCGGTCTTGCCATGATGACCCGCCGCCGCGTCGCGGCGATGATCGCGGCCGGCGTTCTTGCCCTGCCCTTGCTGCACGGCCTGCCCGCGCATGCCCAATCGCAATCGTCCGCGGCAGCCGACGACTTTGCCATGAAGGCGACCCTGCAAACGCGGCTGGCTTATGTCATCACCGGCGATTCGCAGGTCGACGCCATCAGCAAGGCCGGCCTGCAAGGCCTCACTTTGTTTCTGGCGCAGCGCACCGCGCTGGAAGCCGGCGATCCGATCGGGCTCGACCCCTCGCGCGATGAGCTCGCATTCTTCCCGTTGATTTACTGGCCGGTGATGCCGAACGTCGCCAAGCCGTCGGAGCAGACGCTTGAGCGCATTGACGGCTACATGAAGCGCGGCGGCACCATCCTGTTCGACACCCGTGACGCGCTCGACGCGCCGCCTGGCGAACCGGGCCAATCGGCCGCCATGGTCGCGCTGCGCACCATTCTGTCCTCCCTCGATATTCCCGAATTGGAACCGGTATCCCGCGATCACGTGCTGACCAAGACGTTCTTCCTGCTGCGCGATTTCCCCGGCCGCTACACCGATGGCCAGCTCTGGGTCGAGGCGCTGCCGAAGGACAGCGAAGAGGACGTCAATCGTCCGGCACGCGCCGGCGACGGCGTGTCGTCGATCCTCATCACCTCGAACGATTTCGCCGGTGCCTGGGCGATGCGGCCGGACGGCCAGCCGATGCTGCCGCTGACGCCCGGCGATCCTCGGCAGCGCGAGATGGCGTTCCGCGCCGGGGTCAACATCGTGATGTATGCCCTGACCGGCAACTACAAGGCCGATCAGGTGCATATCCCGGCCCTGCTCGAGCGGCTGGGACAATAGATATTGGGCAATAGGAGAGCGTTGCGTTGAACCTCGGCGTCTCATTCGCCCCGTTGGTCCCGGCCACCATGGTGTGGGCCGCGTTCGCCGTGGCGGCGCTGCTGGCCGCGACCTTGCTGGTCGCACGCAGCCGCGGTGCGGTGGTGCGCGCGATCGCGATGGCGCTGATGGTGCTGGCGCTGGCCAACCCGTCGGTCACCCGCGAGGATCGCGATCCGATCCCTTCGGTCGCCGCGGTCATCGTCGACAAGAGCCCGAGCCAGGACTTCGGCGACCGTGCCCAGCAAACCGAGGCGGCGCGCAAGGCCATCACCGAACGATTGCAGCGCATTCCCGGCCTCGAAGTACGCGTCGTCGAGGCCGGCCAGGCCGACGGCGAGACCGACGGCACCCGCTTGTTCACCGCGCTGTCCTCGACCCTGTCCGATGTGCCGCCGGATCGCATTGCCGGCGCGATCATGATCACCGACGGCCGCGTCCACGACGTTCCCGCCAGTGCCGCGGCGCTCGGTTTTGCCGCCCCGCTGCACGCCCTGATCACCGGGCACGCCGCCGAGCGCGACCGCCGCGTCACGCTGACGAATGCCCCTCGCTTTGGCATTGTCGGCCAGCAGCAGACCATCAACTTCCGCGTCGAGGATCAGGGCGCCGAATTCGGCAATGTCGAAGTGACCGTGCGGCGCGACGGCGAGGTGCTCGAGCAGCGGCAAATGTCGGTGCATGCCGACCTCAGCGTCAGCATTCCGATTTCGCATCCGGGGCCGAACATCGTCGAGATCGAAGCCGCGCCGCTCGACGGCGAGCTCACTCTGGTCAATAACCGCGCGGTGGTTTCGATCGACGGCGTGCGTGACAAGCTGCGCGTCCTCCTTGTCTCGGGCGAGCCGCATGCCGGCGAGCGCACCTGGCGTTCGCTGCTCAAGTCGGACGCCTCGGTCGATCTCGTTCACTTCACGATTCTGCGGCCGCCGGAAAAGCAGGACGGCACGCCGATCAATGAGCTTTCGCTGATTGCGTTCCCGACCCGCGAGCTGTTCCAGCAGAAGATCGGCGAGTTTCAGCTCATCATCTTCGACCGTTATGCGCGGCAAGGCGTATTGCCGATCGCCTATTTCGAGAACATCGCCAAATATGTGCGTGATGGCGGCGCCGTCCTGGTGGCAGCCGGTCCCGATTACGCCAGTCCGACCAGCATCTGGCGCACCCCGCTCGACGTGATCCTGCCGGCCGAGCCGACCGGCGATGTCAGTGAGGAGCCGTTCCGCGCCGCCTTGACCGATCTCGGCAAGCGCCATCCGGTGACGCGCGCGCTCGAAGGCTCGGACACCGACCCGCCGCATTGGAGCCGCTGGTTCCGGCTGGTCAACATCAAGCGCACCACCGGCACCAGCCTGATGCAGGGCACCGACGGCAAGCCGGTGCTCGTGCTCGCCCGCGAGGGCAAGGGCCGCGTCGCGCTGCTGCTGTCCGATCATATCTGGCTGTGGGCGCGCGGTTACGAGGGCGGCGGCCCGCATCTCGACCTGATGCGCCGGCTGTCGCACTGGCTGATGAAGCAGCCCGAGCTCGAGGAGGAAGCGCTGCGCATCGTCGCGCGCGGCCGCGACCTGACGATCGAGCGCCAGACCATGGCCGACACGGTCGATCCCGTGACGCTGACCTCGCCGGGCGGCGCCGCGCGCACATTGAACCTGCAGCAGACCGAGCCTGGCCTGTGGACCTCGACGTTACGCGCCAACGAGTTGGGGCTGTGGCGGGCGACCGACGGCAAGCTCACCGCGCTCGCCAATCTTGGACCGGCCAATCCGCGCGAATTCGCCGAAGTGACATCGACCCCCGACGTGCTCAAGAGCATCGCCGCCGCGACCGGCGGCGATACGCGGCGGCTCGAAAGCGGCAGCGGCCTCAACGTGCCGCGCATCGTGCCGGTTCATACCAGCTCGGTCTATCGCGGCGACGACTGGATCGGGCTGAAGATGCGCGACGTCAGCGTGGTGCGCGGCATCGGCGTGCTGCCGATCTTCGCTGGCATGATCGGGCTTCTGCTTCTGATCGGTTCGCTGGCGCTGACATGGGCCCGCGAGGGCCGGTAATCTAGACGGCGTCCCAATCGGTCTGGATCAGCCCGCTCACTTTGCCGAAGGCGCCGGGGACCAGTTCGGCCACCATGAGGCGCGCCGGATCGACCGGGCCCGGCATGACCGCCTGGCCTTTCGGCACCGGCTTGAAGCCGTGCTTGCTGTAATAGGGCTCGTCACCGACCAGAATGATGAGCTTGTGGCCTTTGGCCCTGGCGGCGGCGAGCGCACGGCCAATCAGCGCCGTGCCGACCCCGCGCGCGCGAAACGGCGGCTCAACGGTGAGCGGGCCGAGCAGCAGCGCCTTGGCGTCGCCGATCCTGATCGGTGTTTGCTGCACCGAGCCCACCAGCAGCGTGCCGACGCGCGCGGTGAACGACAGGTCGCGCACATGGCCGCGGCCCTCGCGCAGCCGGTACGCCGTTCGCGCATAGCGGCCCGGCCCGAACGTGCGCTCATGCAGACGCTCGATCGCCAGCGCGTCGTCCGCCGTTTCGGGCAGGATCGTCAAATCCAGTTCGCTCATGCGGCGTCTTGCCCAGCCAGCCCGAATCGCAGCGGACGGCGTTCCCGGCGCGCGATTAGCATTTCGTTCGCGTGGGGTCCAATCGCACCGGCTGGGGCTGTCGCCGCGCCGCGGAATGACTAGATTGCGTCGAACGATCAGGAGCTAGGCATGGGCCATCTCGTTGACGGCGTCTGGACCGAAGACGGCGTTCGCACCCAGGACGGGCATTTCGTCAGGCCAACGCCGCGTTTTCGCAACTGGGTGACCCCGGATGGCGCGCCAGGTCCGTCCGGCGAAGGCGGCTTTGCCGCCGAAGCCGGCCGCTACCACCTCTATGTCTCGCTGGCTTGCCCCTGGGCCCATCGCACCATCATCTTTCGCAAGCTCAAGGGACTGGAGAACGCCATCTCGATGTCGGTGCTGTCCTGGCACATGGGCCGCGACGGCTGGACCTTCGACCAGTCGGAGGGTTCGACCGGCGACAGCGTCAACGGCAAGAGCAAGCTGTCAGAGATCTATCTCGCCGTCGATCCGCGCTATTCCGGCCGCGTCACCGTGCCGGTGCTGTGGGACAAGAAGCGCAACACCATCGTCAACAACGAATCGCCGGAAATCATCCGCATGCTCAATTCAGCGTTCGATGCGCTGACCAATGTGCGCGCCGATTACTATCCGGCGCCGCTGCGCGCCGAGGTCGATCGCATCAACGACGTCGTCTATCAGAACATCAATAACGGAGTTTACCGCGCCGGCTTCGCCACCACCCAGGCCGCCTATGAGCTCGCCTTCCGCAATGTGTTCGACGCGCTCGACGAGATGGACACCATTTTGTCGAAGCGGCGCTACATCGCCGGCGCGCAGATCACCGAGACGGACGTGCGGCTGTTCGTGACCCTGATCCGCTTCGACGCGGTCTATTACAGCCACTTCAAATGCAACTGGCGCCACATCTACGAATATCCGAATTTGTCGAACTATCTGCGCGAGCTTTATCAGGTGCCGGGCATTGCCGAGACCGTCAACCTCGATCACATCAAGCGGCACTATTACGTGAGCCAGCGTCACGTGAACCCGACCGGCATCGTTCCGGTGGGCCCGCAGCTCGACTTCGCGGCGCCGCACGACCGGGCACGGTTTGGATAGGCTGAGCCTGCTCGGCACATCCCGCACGTTCCCGGCGGATTCACGGGACTTATGTCAGTTCGCTTTTGCCGGCATATTTGACGCGGCGGTCATCGACAGCTGAGGTGCCGCTCACTAGACTTCGAGCAGGGCCACTCTAGCGAGGAGGCAGCCATGCAAACCGAAATTCACCGCAGGCGTGTGTTGATTGGCATTGGCGGACTGACGGCGGCGACCGTACTCGATGCCGGTGTGGCATTTGGAGCCCCGGCGCATGCACTTCAGCTCTCCGCGTTTGATTTCCGCAGCGTCAAAGAAGACGGCCGCAACTATTTGAGTGGCGGAACCTATCCGACGACGGATAGCGCGCTGTTCGCGACCGTCCCGTTGCCCGAAGGCACAAAAATCAGATCCATCGAATTTTTCGTAAGCAATGTCAGCGGCAGCCAAATCTCACTGGTGGTGCTAAAATATACCGCGACCGGCGCAGCTCCTGTCTTGATCGCGAACAGCCTGTTTGCGTCGCAAAGCAGCATTAAAGTCAAGGCGGTCCTTATCCCTGTCAACGCTGTCATCGCGTCACAGGAAAGCTATCTGGCCGTCGCCGAGAGTCTCCATACCGATGGCACGACTTTGGTGCATGGCGCACAAATCGCCTACGATCCAGCGCCGTAGCGGCGAACGCATTGATACGGTCCATCGTCCAGTCGGCGCCAAGTCTATGCGACCTTGGGCAATAAAGCGGCTTTGGGCCGCGGAGTTTTCCATCACCAGAACTCCGCCGCCGGCTTGCCATCGAATACCTCGGCGATCCGCGCCCGCGTGCCTTGCGTCGTGTCGGGTGGCAGGTCGGCGCGCGAGAAAAATCCATGCCCCGCGATCTCGCGGTTCGGCACCGGCGCGGCGATTTGGCGGAACTCGCGCACGATATAGAGTGCGACATGGTCGCGCCGTGACACGTGCGCATTAAAGAAGAGTCCGTGCAGGACAGGCGCGCCGGCCAATTCGATATTGCCCTCTTCGCGAAGCTCGCGCGCCAATGCACGGCGCATGGTCTCGCCGGTCTCGACGCCGCCGCCCGGCAGGTGCCAGCCGCTGACGTAACTGTGCTTGACCAGGAAAATTCGATCGTCGCTGTCGATCACCACGGCGCGCACCCCGAGCGTCGCGCCGCGCGCGAAGCGCCAGTAAAAGTGGAAAAGCCGCCGGAGTGCCGGCTCGAAAGCGACTCGTATGCGGCTCAGGTCCATGTGCGGTTCTTTGCCAGCCGGCGCCCGCTCCGGCCATGCATATCGGGCACTCTCACCCAATTTTGCTCTTTAGAATAAGTCTAATATAGGTTATGCGGGGTGTCCTTGAAGGATTGGACCGTGAAGCGATTTGCCGAACTCACTGAGCAGGAAGTGCTCGCCCTCGCCGTCACCAATGAGGAAGAGGACAGCCGCATCTATCGTGCCTTCGCCGAAGGTCTTCGCGAGCAGTTCCCGGCTTCGGCAAAAGTCTTCGACGAAATGGCGGACGAGGAAGTTCACCATCGCACCATGCTGTTCGACCTATATCGCGGCAAATTTGGCGACTACCTGCCGCTGATCCGGCGCAACGACGTGCGCGACTTCATTCATCAAAAGACCCCGCTCTGGCTGATGCGTCCATTGCGACTTGACGAGGTGCGCAGATTTGCTGCGCGCATGGAGGTCGACGCCGAGCGCTTTTATCGCAGGGCGGCGGAAAACGCGCGCGACATTCCGGTGCGGCAGTTATTGCTCGAGTTGGCCGAAGCCGAGGCCGGCCATGAAAGTCTCGCCAACAAGCTCACAGAGCAAATCCTCGACAAGGGCGCCCGCGCCACGGAAGACGAAAGCGCGCGGCGTGTCTTCGTGCTGCAATATGTGCAGCCTGGCCTCGCCGGCCTGATGGACGGCTCGGTGTCCACTTTGGCGCCGTTGTTTGCCGCCGCCTTCGCCACCCACAATACCTGGCAGACATTCCTGGTCGGTATTGCCGCTTCGGTCGGCGCCGGCATTTCAATGGCTTTTGCCGAAGGGCTGTCGGATGACGGCTCGCTCACCGGACGCGGGTCGTCGTGGATTCGCGGCCCGATCTGCGGCCTGATGACGGCAGTCGGCGGCCTCGGCCACACACTGCCCTATCTCATTCCGCAGTTCTGGACCGCGACGACTGTGTCCTTTGCCGTCGTCGTGCTCGAACTGGCGGTGATCTCCTGGATCCGCATGCGCTACATGGATACGCCGCTGTTACGGGCGACCTTCCAGGTGGCGCTCGGCGGGGCGCTGGTGTTCATCGCCGGGATATTGATCGGCAGCTCGTGATCCCGTGCTGTCATCACCCGCGAACGCGGGTGATCCAGTATCCAATGAACTGATTGCAACCCAAACCTCGCCTCAATCGAGCTGCTAGTGAATACTGGATGCCCCGCTTTCGCGGGGCATGACATTCTGGGGATACGGATTGTTCACCCTCGCGCACCTGTCCGATCCGCATTTGCCGCTGCCGCCAGTACGCGTGCGCGATCTCACGTTCAAGCAGCTGACCGGCTATGGCAACTGGCTGTTGAAGCGCCGCGCCGTCCACGATCCTTTAGCGCTGCGCAAGATCGTCAATGACCTCAAGATCACCGCCACCGACCACATCGCTATCACCGGCGATCTCACCAATATCGCCCGGCGCGAGGAGTTCGAGGCGGCGCGGAAATGGCTGATCGGTCTCGGGCCGCAATTCGACATCACCGTGATCCCCGGCAATCACGACGCCTACGTCGCCGGCGGCATCGCAATGATGCAGGAGGCCTGCGCCGGATCGATGCGCGGCGACGACGACAGCGCCGTTTTTCCGTTTGTGCGGCGGCGAGCGCCGGTGGCGTTGGTCGCCGTCAATACCGGCGTGCCGACGCCGGTATTCATGGCGACCGGCTGTGTCGGTGACGCCCAACTCAACCGCCTCGCCGGCACGCTGGCCGACCTCAAGCGCGACAACCTGTTCCGCGTCGTGCTGATCCACCACCCGCCCGTCAGCGAAGTGTCGCCGCGCAAGCGGCTCACCGATTCAGCCGAGCTCATGAAGGTGATCGCGGCGCATGGCGCCGAGCTTGCGCTGCACGGCCACGACCACATCCACGAGCTGCATTGGCTCCATGGCCCGGCCGGCCGCATCCCCGCGGTCGGGGTGCCGTCCACCTCGGGCGCGCCGGGCAAAGCGAGGAATCCAGCCGCCTATAATCTTTATCGCATCGAGGGCGGAGCCGGTGCCTGGCGCTGTGAAATGGAATCGCGTGGCATCGGCGGCGATGGCAAGGTCGCGACGCTCAAGCGGACGATGCTGACGTCCTAACGGGTATTGTACAGCGCCAGCACGACGAGCGCGCCGACGCCGACGATCAGGCCTAAGACAAAGGCCCGGATTGCGCCCCAGCGCCGGCTGCGGCGATCGAGCTCGGCAGCCCGGCGGGCCACGATCTGGTTCGAGGACACATCGTCGGCCAGAGCACGCTCGCGTTCGACCAGACGGCGAGCGACGTAATGCGTGACGGCGTCGACCAGATGCGGGATCTCATAGGATTCGGCGATCACGGTGCGGCCGAAGCGGGTGTCCTGCACGAAACGATAGACCCGCTTGTCGCGGCCCATCTCGACATGGGCGACCGCGTCGACCCAAAGCCGCGGCGTGTCGCCGCGGCTGATGCCGCG
>Ga0265325_10001136_pt1 | contig 19102 bp, 16 predicted proteins | sample 41420metaG_FD_202090 | JGI IMG/M metagenome (GOLD analysis project Ga0265325, IMG submission 202090) | Rhizosphere microbial communities from Carex aquatilis grown in University of Washington, Seatle, WA, United States - 4-14-20 metaG | ecosystem: Host-associated > Plants > Roots > Rhizosphere...
GGCACCGCCGTCCCCGTGACCCCGCCTCCACCGCCGCCCGGACCGCTATTGCCGCCGCTGCCGCCGCTCGACTTGTGTCCGTCGGCGCATGTGACCGAGCCGCCCGCCCCTCCGGCGCCGCCGTCTTGGTCGCTGCCCGCCGGCGCGAGGACCTGTGCGGGCGGGTAGTTCGGGGCATTGGCTCCGTCGGTGCCCGGCGCGCCGCTCTCGCCGCTGCCCGCCGCGAAGACACACCGGCGGAAGGTGACGTTCGGCGAGGCGGTCACGATCGCCGCGATGCTCGATGCGCCGTTGCCGGCGTCGTCCTGGGCCGACGCGTTGGCCGCCACGAAGCGCATGTCTTCGACGTCGACCGGACCACTCGGCACCGCGACCCGGAGCGGTACGGCGTTCGGGGGGGCGCTGACCTGCGCCCCGCTTCCGAGGTAGGCCCAGCCCGCGTCGCCCGTCGGGCATTCGAGGCCGCCGAAGAGGCTCGCCGGGCCGCTCAGCGTGACCGACTCGGCATACGTCGCGTCGCACACGTAGACGCGGCTCTTGCCGCCGAGATTGCCGACCGCATGGCCTATGCTCGCGTAGGGCTTGGCGCGGGTGCCGTTGCCCGTCGCGTCGCTGCCGCCGCTGCCCGCCGGCGCAACGAAAACGCCGTAGCGCTCGTCGATGACGCACGCCTCGTCGTGCGGGGGCTGGCTGGGATCGCACGTGTACCCGTCGAAGCCGTCGAAGCCGTCGAAGCCGTCCGCGGCGTCCGCCGAGTCCCACGCCTCCTGGTCAGTTCCGGAGTCGACGCCGCCCCCCGAATCCACGGTCGCGTCGACCGCCCCGTCGCCGGTCGAACGAGCGTCCCCGCCCTCGGACGCGACGCCCGCGTCTGGTCCGATTTCGTCCTGCGCGTCCTGACCCTGAGTCGCTTGTGTTCCCGTATCGACGCCCTGCGGGCTGTCGGCCGCGGCTCCGGCCCACGAGTCCGCCGTTGCGTCCGCCGATGGCGGGCACGTTGCGTTGGAGGCGCAGTCGCTCTCGGGTCCGCTGCTGCATGCGGACGCGACGGCGCAGCAAATGAAACCGGCAAGTGTGGTCGAGATCTTCGTCCACCTCATGGCAATCGTCACAGCTGTCCTCCGAGCCACACGCCGCCACCATGCACGGAGACCAACGGGGCGAGCGCGATTTTCGTCGCTGATTCCGGCCAGAGAATCAGGGCCATACCCGAGAGAAGGGCGGCCCCGCCAACGCCAAAAAAGACCAAGCTCAGAGTGTGATCGCGCGCCTGCTCGTCGTGCGCCGATTGCAGATCGCTGCAGGACGGACCCTGGACGCTCGCGCAGCCCGACGGTCCGAGGGCTGTTACGAGGGCAGAAGCGCGATTGGCGTCTCGATTGGCCGAGACCGCGAAGATGCCTCCCGCGACAAGGGACAAGGCGCCAACCCCCCCGACAGTTACTCCCCATGCTCGTCTCGGAGTGAAGAACGGTCGCGAGATCGTAGCCTGGGGCTGGCTCTCCGAGGCGGCCGTCGTGATGGGTGGCGCCGCGGCCTCGTCAGCGGGAACCGGCGCCCGCGTCAGCGAGGCGCGGACGATCGTGCCCGCAGGAGCGTAGACCTCGGTTCGTAAGTTTTCGGCGCCCGTGGCGTCGAGCGTGTGATGGCCGGTGATCACGTCGATTGGCTGAGTGATGGGGGTGAACCAGGCCTCGTCCCCGCCGTCGACGACGACGCGCATCGAGGCGGGACCTTGTACTTCGATATGGCCCGTCGCTTTGAATGCGGCGTCCCAATGTGCTTGGAATGGGGCCCGGTACTCGCTTCGTTCGTCAGGCAGGCCGTGGGCCCTTTCGTACTCGCGCAGGTGCTTCATGGCGTCCAAGCTTCGACCCGTCGCGAGCTCGGTCTCGATGAGATTGAGAAGCGTGCCTTTCCCTGGGTAAATGGCATATGCGGCTTTGAACTCGAAATAAGCTCGCTCGAGTTTCGACGTATTTCCTTCTCTCTGTCCCTCTCGGAAGAGTCGCTTGCCAGCCTCGAATCGATCCGAAGCCGCTTCGAGGGCTGAATCGCTTTGCTGCGCCGGGACAGCCTGGGCCGTCGCGGGGCCGGGCCCGAACATGACCGCAGCCGCGGCGAGGGCTGGCAAAGCGCGATTCCTTGCGGAGATCACCACGGGTGCTCGACGAGCCGATCGGAATCCGAGCGAGCGGAGGGCACGGTCTGGGCGGTCACCCGCGGGACCGAGCGCGGCAAGGGGGCCCGCGCCGCGGACGAGGAGAGAATCGGAGGCGCCGTCACGGATGCGGCCGGCGCAGCCTCGACTCGGGGCGCTCGAGGAGCGACTACGGGTTCCGACGCCTCCGCCGATAGCTGGACGTGCGTGGCCGGCCCAATCGGCTCGCCCTCGGCGGGTGCCTTCTTCTGCGAAGCCGTTGCGAGGAGCGCGATCCCGAAGAGGCAGGCGGTCGCAGTTGCTAGGGCCCATCGCCAACGCCCGACGACCGGCGACGGCGGTACGTACGTGGAGTCGTCCTTCCGAAGGGAGTCGGGGGGGGCAGCCGGGTGGGGCTCCTCGACGAGGACCGCCAGGTCGGCGAGCACGTGCCGGCGGCGTTCTTCGTTGGTGCGAGCAGCTTTGTTGGCGGGATGTGCGACCGCGCTATAAGCGACGAAATCGCCGCCGTCGGAGCTAGGCCGTCGCTCCGGAGCCGGGGCTGGCGGACGTGGAGGACGATCGAGGGACTGCAGAATGCTGGCGGTCTTCGCGTCGATCGACTCGCCGTGTCCACACGAGGAAGCGCCGTGCAACGGTTCTGGGCACCCACCCAACGCGTCCAGCACGGGGTTCATCGGGTCGGTGTCTTCGGTTCTGTCACGCTTCATCATGGGCGGGGTTCAATACTTCTCGAGAAACTCCCCCAGTGTGCCGTGCGCGTTCACCGCGGGGGCGGCTGAGGCGAGGGGCTTTGGTCCGCTCGGGCGCCGGGGAAGCGCCCGCCGGGGAGTAAGGGCAATCGGCGCGACCTGGCTCGCCGACTCCGAGGGAATGGGCGGGGCAGGTGTCAAAGGCGTTGCCACGGGCGTGGCCGAAGCGCGGCTCGGCTGAACGGAGAGGGTGACGGGCTCTCCGGGGACCCCCGCGGCGGGCCTGGGCGTGCTGCGCGTCGCCGCGAACGCGAACAGCGCAGCGCAAAGCGCCGCGATACTCGCCCGCGCATATCGCGTGAAGGGACGCCGCGGTGAACGAAGGGCAGAGAAATCACGCGCCGGAACTGGGATGGAGAGCGACGTTCCCGCCGCCACAGGTGCTGTCTCGCGCGTACTCTGATATTCGGGCGGAGGCGTCGCGAGCTGGATCGGCGCTCGAGGAGGAACGATGGGCTCGGTGTCGACTCTGGGGACTCGATCCGTCGTCGCTGCCTGTTCGCGGGTCGGCGCTGATCGGTCTACGGTTGGCTCCCCAAGGGGGACGCGAGTCGTGTTCGGGGGATCCGGTGTAATGATTCGAGCGGCGGAACGCGGTGACGCCGCTTCAGTTGATGCCTCGGAAAAGGGAGTAGAGCCGTCCTCAGCGATTTCGAGAGATCGCCCCTCCAAGGGGGGCGTCGTCGGCCCCCGATACGTATCGTGGCCGCTTTCGTGAGCGCACGCCGCGCGCGAATCGTGTGACGAAACGAGCGCCGTCAGTGTGGGCGAGGTCGTGTTGCAATCGATCGGTCGGGAGCGGCCATCGTCGACCCACTGAAGCTCGTAGAGCTGGGATGCGAACGCAAAAGCGCTGTGGGGCCGCTCGCTCGGATCGATGGCGAGGGCGCGCGCAATGAGCGCGTCGACCGAAGGCGGTACCCATGGAGCGAAGCGCGAAGGTGGGATCGGCGCTACGCAGTACGCGTCGATCTCGCGTTCGCAGTCCCAGGGGAGCCGCCCCGTCAGCATTTCGTAGAGCACGAGCGCGACCGCATAAAGATCTGTCCTCGGCGACACCGGCTCGCCGCGCAATTGCTCCGGGGCCATGTACTTCGGAGTCCCGAACTGCCTCCGATCGCGCTTGCCATCGACCAGTGAGGCGACGCCGAAGTCGAGGACTTTGACCGCGACTTCGTCGGCGCCAGGGAGTTGATTGAGAAAAAGGTTCTCCGGCTTGATGTCGCGATGCACGACGGCCGTCGCGTGCGTGTGCGCGCGGTATAGCCCCTCGCAGACCTGCCGGGTCACTTCGTAGGCGCCTCTGGCTGGGAATCCACGGCCGCTCATCGTGCTCTTGCGCAGCGTGGTTCGGAGTGTTTCGCCGTCCAGCTTTTCCATGACCAGAAACGGCGTGCCATCCTCGAGCCGGTCAAAGTCGTAGACGTCGACGATGTTTCTGTGCCGAAGCTGAGCGAGCAATCTCACCTCGGCAAAAAAGCGTGCGACGCAGTCCTCGCGTTTCGCCAACGCGGGGGACATGACCTTCATCGCGCCGCGGATACCCGGCTCTTTGACGACCTCGTAGACGGTCCCCATCCCGCCCTTGCCAAGCTCGCCGCAGAGCACGTATTTGGTGCCCGCGATGCGTTGGCCAAGGGCGAATTGAGTGCGGTTTTGGGGCATTTGACTGCCTGCGCGCCCGAGGGTATCGCTCCGCGGCGGAGACGGCTACTGGGAAGAGATCCGCGGGACCGGCCGAAGCCGCCTCTGGCACAACGAGCGACCCGATCAGCGGACTCCGAGCGTCCCGAGGTACCGGCCCCGGACTAGAGGGTGCTCGGCAAACTCGCCGGCTGGCGCGCTCGCCGCGATCACCCCGTCGAGCAGCAGCACGGCCCGCGTGCAAACCCGCAAGGCCTCGGCGACGTGGTGGTCGGCGAGCAACACCGAGGCCCCCTCGCGGGCGAGCTCGCTCAGAAGGACCCCCAGCCGCTCGGCACCGGCGGGGTCGACGCCGGCGAACGGCTCGTCGCACACGAGGACCCGCGGCGTACGCGTAATGGCCCGAGCGAGCTCGAGGCGGCGCCGCTCTCCGCCCGACAGGTCTCCCGCCCGGACGTCGAGGAGCTCTTCGAGCCCCACGCGCTCCGCAGCGACGCGCGGCGGCCGTGCGGGCAGCCCTACGATGCGCCGGTACGCGGCCAGGTTCTGACCGACCGTCAGCTCCCACAAAACGCTCGGGCCCTGCGGCACGTATCCCATGCCTGCCCGGGCGCGCCTCCACAAGGGGTCTCGCGTGACGTCCCGCCCATCGAGCCAAACGGTTCCCGCGTCGGGCGGAGCCTCCCCGACCACCGCGCGAAAAAGGGTCGACTTTCCGGCCCCGGAAGGCCCCAAGAGGCCTACGACTTCCCCCGCGTACGCATCGATGTCGACCCCTCGGAGAATCGCCTTTCCGCCGCGGGTCACACGCAAGCCCCGAGCCGCGATCGCGGGTTTGGACTCCTCGGAAAGCGTCGTCACCGCGCTACGGCCGTTTGGCCACCGGGATCGCCCCTTTGACCTGCATGAGCGATACCTTTGCGGTGGGGATGTCGATCCGCGCAGTGTCGGCGGTCAGCCATCCCTGGCCCCGGGTGAGTTTGACGCCGCCGCGCAGATCGAGCACCTGGCGGATGAGGTCCAGCTCCACGGAGGGCGCCTCGGCGTGGACGCCGCGAACGTCTGCCGTGACACCGCCCGAGCCCCGCGCCCAGGTAAGATGCGGGGTCTGGTCGAACCGCAGATCGATTCGCGGGCAGCTCACGACGAGGTCGCCCTTGGAGAGGGTGACCTTTCCCGTGAGCGTCGCTTCCCCCGGAAGGACGTCGATATCGAGCCGATCGGCCTCGAGCGAGACCGTGTCGCCACCGACGCCGCCCAGGATCTCCGCACGGGCCAAGGGGGCGGGCGCGAGCAGCGAGCCGAACACCAACGGGGCAGCGAGTGCAATTCTCACGAAGCCACTATACCTCTTGGCCTCCGGCGGGGTGCGGGAGAGCTCATTCGAGCGCCGCTGCGAGTGCCGTCAGCTCTCGCACCAACCCCGCCGCTCGGGTCGCCTCCGGGGGTGATACGGATTGCGCGAAGAGCTGGTCGACGAGCGTGGCGACGGCGGCGCGGGCGAGCGGCAAGAGCATGGCATCCGGTTCGCGCGCTTCGCTCGCCTCGGCGGCCGCCCGGACCAGCGTCCGCGCGATGGGCGCAAAACGCGACGGCCCCGAGGCACCCTCCGGAGCGAGCGACGACAGGGCGAGCGCGAGCGGTGGGGCGAGCGCCACCACGGCCCGCTCGACGCGATAGCGGACGAGCATGGGGTCGCGCGCGGCCGCATCGCGGTCGCGACCGACGAACACGAGCGAGAGATCGCGTCCCCAGGCTTTCGCCGGGGCGCTCAGCGACCGCGCGAGATCCTGGGCAACGGAGTCGGACTCGCGCTCGATCGCGGCCGCAGCGCGACCGATCGCATGCGCGCGCGCGGCGACCGCGTCGTCTTCCAGTCGCCGCCTCCCGGCTTCCGCGCTCGCCTGGGCGCCGAGCCTGGCGACGATGCGCGCTGCGTGCCGCCGAAGCGCCCGCTCCTTGAGCTCTGCGTGACGCGAGGCGATCCGGTCTTCGAGCATGGCGTCTACGGCGGCCCATCCGGAATCTTCGAGCGCTTTCGCATCCCCCAGCTTGCCGGCGAGCGCTCGCTTTGCGGACAAGGGAAGCGGCGGCGCCCACGAGCCGATCCGCGCCTCGACGAGCGCTTCGTTCACGGTCGCCATCACCTTTTCCAGGTCGGGGGGCGACAGCCGGTCGGCTTTGTTGACCAGGATTTGCACCGGCAGCTTGGCGAGCTTCGCCTCTTCGAGCACCGTGCGCTCGCTCCGCTTCATGGCCTGCGTCGCGTCGAGCAGCCACACGGCCGCGTCGGCCTCCTCGAAGGCGGACAGCGCGATGCGCGTGTGACGCGGATCGGGGGCGTTGAAGCCCGGGGTGTCCAGGATTTCGACACGCATCAGGAACGGGAGCGGCAACTGAATCTCGACACGGCGAACCGGATCGTTTTGGAGCGAATTCAAAGTCGCCCGGAGATCGCCGAGCGGTACGATGCGCTCGGGGGGCTCGTGGCCCGCGAGGAAGAAAATGCGTGCGATCGGATCGGGCGCCCAGCGCAGGTGATGAAGGGTCGCCGTGGTCGGAAGGACGCCCGTCGGCGTCACGTCGGCGCCGATAAGGGCGTTGATGAACGTGCTCTTTCCGGCGTTGAACTCGCCCACGATCGCTACACGAAGCGGCCGTGCGCGCTCGGCGGCGAGATCGGCGATGGCGGCGACCGACTCGAGATCGGCGACGGAGCGGGCGTGCGCGTCGAGGCGCGCCAAGAGACTGGCCCAGTCCGCCGGCGCGCCGGACTCCGGTACCCACGCGCGGGCGAAGTCGGACGCGATCGCGGCCGCCCAAGGGACGAGGCGCGGATGGTTTACGCGCGCGACCTCGTCGAGGGCCGATGCACCGGCGGCGAAATGGCCGACGGCGGCGACCGTGAGGCGCGCGTCGGCAAGGAGCGGGTCGGCCTCGTCCGGCGGGAGGAACGCCAGGGCGGCGGCCACCGACTCGGCGTCTCGGTCGTCGATGCCCGCGTCGAGCAACGGGCGCGCCGCGGCTGCGTCGCCGCCGTCGAGCGCTTCGCGAAGGGCGCGTCGGGCGGCGTCGCGGGCCCCTTCGGCGCGCGCGAACGCCGCTCGCCACCGAGCGAGGTCTTGCTCGCCCTTCGCGTCGACCACCGAGCGCACGCGGGCGCGCATTTGCGGGTCGCTCGGAACGGACGCAAGCGCCGCGGACAGCGCGTCGCTCGCCCCCGGGGCGTCGAGCACCATCGCGCGCATGAGCGACGAGAAGGCGCTCGCGTCTCCCAGCATGGCCAGGGCGCGTCCCCGCAAGAGGGCCGCGCGTCCGTCGGCCGGTGACGCGTCCACCCCGTCGAGCAGCTCCTTGGCCCCGGCGGCATCGCCCCGCAGAAGCTTTGCCTCCGCGCGCCGTACCGCTGCCGCGGCGGATTGGTCGGGCAGCGCGGCGCGCTCCACCCAAAGCTCCGCGCGCGCGCCGTCGCCCTGTGCGAGGTCGAGATCCGCAAGCGCGATCAGCGCGTCGCGCCGAGCCTCGCTGCCCGATTCCGCCACGGCGAGGCCTCGCACCAGCGCATCGCGTACGTCGTCGGGCGGTGCCTGCGTCACTTGCCGCGCCCGGGCCAGGCGCACCCACACTTCCGCGCGCGACGGCGCCCGGAGCGCGAGCTCTTCGAGGGTGAGCGCGAGCTCCGCGTCGAGGTGCGCGGCTTCGCACGCGTCGGCAAGCAAGGCCAGACCGATGGGGGAATCGGGGGCCCGGGCGAGCACCCGGCGGGCGGCGGCGCGCGCTCCCATCGGGTCGCCGGCCGCGAGCGATTGCTCGCCCTCGCGCAGGTCTTCGTCCGCGCCCGCCAGGACGATCTCCACCTTGCCGATCCAGCGACCGATGACGTCGGCGAGGCGCACGGGACGATTAACCTCGGAGCGCGGTCACGGAGCGAGCTCGAACAGCGATACGCCCGATACGTTCTGCGGAAAGGTCACCGTCCACAAGTGGCCCGTCACGTCAGCAGAGGCCTCGTAATAGCAGAGATTTGCGGCGTCGCGGAGTTGGGTCCATTGGTCGCGCGTGGGAACGCGAGGCTTTCCCATCGACACCCAGGCCGTGTGGGAGTTCGCGTGCGTTCGGTCGACCACGAACTGTCGAACACGGACGGGACCGGGAGCGAAAGGAACATGGTCGACCGTGAGCGACACCAAGCTCGATTGGCTCGAATCGGCTCGCCCCCCGGACACGTGATTGTAAACGAGGACCCGCAAAGACTTGCCGTCCGACGACACCGTCGCCGCCGCATTGACCCCTTCGCCGGTCGAGCCCCCCGCGACGGGCAGGCTCGTGTCGCCCATTTCGTGCAGCAGTCGAAACGCGTTGAAGGCGGGCTTGGCGACGTGGAACGACTCGGGGAAGCGCGGGTCGCCTTTCAAGAGCAAACCGTAGTTTCCCTCGCGGTAGGCGAGCGCGCCGCCGGTATCGAACTCCTCGTAGAGATCGGAGATCGTCCAGTATCCGTAGGCGGACGGCGGCGCGAAATCGGGATCGGCCCCGATCGCGTGGATGGTCTTGGCGATGAAGCTCGCCGACGATTCGTCGTCCCGACAAGCGTCGGCCTTCGACGACGGTCCGAACTCGTCGTTGATGAGCTCCCCGCTGAAGTTTGCGGCGGTGAGAATGCTCCTCATCTTGCGCTCGAAGGCGAGCATCGCACCGGCGTCGGCGATGACCCCGTCGTCGTCGCCGTAGCGGTGGTAGGTGATGAAATCGAGCTTCACCCGCGCCGCTCGGGCCGACGCGATGAGGGCGGGGACGAGAGAAGGCGATTCACCCGCGGAGCCGGCCGGCCCTCCCACCTTCAACTCGGGATCGCCGGCCAGTAGGCCCGCGGCGGTATTCAGATAAAGCTCCGTATATCCCGCATCGCCGGGACCGTACATCCACGACGGCTCGTTCCAAACCTCGAAGTACCAGTTTTGGCGCACTTCGTTCGAGCCGTATCGCTGCTCGAGGTGCTTGACGATCTCCGCCATCAGCTCCTTCCAGCGATTCCAGTCGCGGGGCGGGCTGATGTTCGGCGATTTGTGATCGTACCAGAGAAGAGAAAGCACCTTCGCCGGGGTCGAGGCGAGGGCCGACGGCATGAAGCTTATTTCGACGATTGGCCGCATTCCGGCGGCGACGACGCCGTCGTAGACTCGGTCGAGCCGTGTCCAGTCGTACGCGGGCTCGCCGCGCGGACCTTCGGAATAGACGCCGATGTCGTCGTCGAGAATGCCGTGAAAGCGCACGTATTGAAAACCGGCCTCGTCGTGGCCTTTCTTCAGGGCGCTCTCGGCGTTGCGGCCCCACGCGGAGCAGAGGAGTGTATTGGCGTGGTCGGCGGCCACCGCTCGCTCGTAGAATCGATTCCACGGCCGGCCGCGGGCGGCCGCGTCCACGACCAGCCGAATGCTCGGACTGCCGGCCGCGACCCACGGAGTCGGATCGCTGCATCGGACGGGAGGGGGGTCGGCGGTCCATGGCACCGAGTCAGGACAGACCGGCGGCGCTGCACCCGCGACGGCGCCTTGTTCATGCGGTTGCGCCGAACTCGAACGCGGAGACGCGAGACTCGGCATCGCGGGCGCAGCCGGACCTCGAGCCGGCGGCGTGAGGCAAGACGTGCCCAGAACGGCACCCGAGAACGCCGTGAGGGCCAGCGCCGCGCCCTCGACGATTCGGCACCGCGGCGCCAGCATGGGCGCGCCTTTAGCACGGATCGGAGCGGGTCTGCTATGGCATGACCGTGTCCTCGACGAAGCAACCCCGCTCGCCGGCCGTCTCGCGCGATGACGCCGAGCCGCTGCTCCTCTGGTACGAAGCACCGGCGCGGGAGTGGGTCGAGGCGCTGCCGGTCGGCTCGGGCCGGCTGGGGGCGATGGTATTCGGGGGCGTGCAATCGGAGCGGCTCGCGCTCAACGAGAGCACGCTCTGGGGCGGTGGGCCGTACGATCCGAACAACGCCGAGGCCCTGGCCGCGCTGCCGGAGGTCCGGCGCCTCATCTTCGCCGGGAAGTACGGGGAGGCGCACGAGCTGACCAACGCCCGGATGATGGCCAAGCCGCTGAAGCAAATGCCGTATCAAACGGCGGGAGACCTTCTCCTCGACTTTCATGGGATTGGCCCGGTCGAGAACTATCGCCGCGAGCTTTGCTTGAATACTGCGGTCGCCCGCACGACCTTCGTCGCTCGCGGCGCCCTGTCGACGCGAGACGTGTTCGCGTCGCCGGTCGACCAGGTCGTCGTCGTGCGTCTCGCGAGCGAGGCCCGCGGCGACCTGGCGTTCGACGTCACGATGAAGACGCCGCAGCAGGCGACGACCGAAGTCGAAGGGGTCGAAACGCTCGTCTTACGCGGAAAGAACGGCGCGGACGCCGGGGTCGACGGGGCGCTGGCGTTCGAAGTTCGGGTGCACGTGATGGCTTCGGGCGGGTCGCTGGCCGCCGCACGCGGCGCGATTTCGGTGACCGGCGCCGACGCCGCGGTCCTGCTCGTCGCGGCCGCGACCAGCTACGAAAGCTATCGCGATACGAGCGGCGATCCGGGAGCCGCAACGGCCCGGCGGATCGCGAGCGCGCGCCAGAAGCGCTACGAGGCGCTGCTCGCCGATCACGTCGCCGAGCACCAGCGGCTCTTCGGGCGCGTCACGATCGATCTCGGCTCGACCGACGCGGCCCGCCGTCCGACCGACGAGCGCGTGCGGAGTTCGGCGCGGTCGGACGATCCGCAGCTCGCGGCGCTCTACTTTCAGTTCGCGCGGTACTTGATGATTGGCTCGTCGCGTCCGGGGGGCCAGCCGGCGAACCTCCAGGGTCTTTGGAACGACTCGCTCGACCCGCCCTGGGACAGCAAGTACACGATCAACATCAATACCGAAATGAACTACTGGGTCGCCGAGGTGGCCAACCTGGGCGAGTGCGTGGAACCGCTCGTCGCGATGGTCCGGGATCTGGCCGAGACCGGTGCTCGTACCGCCGAGGTTCATTACGGAGCCCGGGGTTGGGTCGCGCACCACAACACCGATCTCTGGCGCGCCACCGCGCCAATCGACGGCGCCACGTGGGGAATGTGGCCCACGGGCGGCGCGTGGCTTTGCGTCGTCCTGTGGGATCACTACGACTACGGCCGCGATCGAGCCTATCTGGCCGAGATCTATCCGCTCCTCGTCGGGGCGGCGCAGTTCTTTCTCGACGCGTTGGTGGCGGAGCCGAAAACCCATTGGCTCGTGACGTGTCCGTCCGTCTCTCCGGAGAACGTTCACCCCGGCGGCACCTCCCTCTGCGCGGGCCCCGCGATGGACCGGCAGATCCTTCGGGACCTGTTCGGCCACTGCATCGAGGCGTCCGAAATTCTGGGTGTGGACGCTCCGCTCCGCGAAAAGCTGCGCGAAGCGCGCGCGCGGCTCGGGCCCGACCGGATTGGCGCGGCGGGCCAGCTCCAGGAATGGCTCGAAGATTGGGACATGCAGGCGCCGGAGATGGATCACCGGCACGTGTCCCATTTGTACGCTCTTTTCCCCAGCAGCCAGATCAGCGTCGATGGAACGCCCGCGCTCGCCGCGGCCGCCCGCAAATCGCTCGAGATTCGCGGCGATGAGGCTACCGGCTGGGGCACGGCTTGGCGGCTGAACCTATGGGCGCGCCTCGGCGAGGGGGAACGCGCGCACAAGATCCTTCGCACCTTGCTCGGGCCGGAGCGCACGTATCCGAATCTGTTCGACTCGTGCCCGCCGTTTCAGATCGACGGCAACTTCGGCGGCGCGTCGGGCGTCGCCGAGATGCTGATGCAGAGTCACTCCGGCGTCATCCGTTTGCTCCCGGCGCTACCGAAGGCCTGGCCCTCGGGCTCCGTTCGCGGCCTCCGAGCACGAGGCGGGTTCGGCGTCGATATCGAATGGAACGGAGGCCGGCTCGAAGCCGGCACGCTGCGCGGCCCGCCGGCCGCGCGGATCGTGGTTCGATACGAGCGGCGCGACACGTCGGTGCTCGTCCCCGCTACCGGGAGCGTCCGGCTCTCGTTCGCAGGCGAAACGCTCCGAGCGGAGTAGCCCTCTCGCTCACCCGTAGACGCGCAAGAAGACGAAAACGAGAACCCCGGTGATCGACACGTAGAGCCAGATCGGCAGCGTGTAGCGGGAAATGGCCTTGTGCGACGGGAAGCGACCCGACAAGGAGAAAAAGAGGCTCGAAAAGATGAGCGGGAGGACAACCGCGGAGAGGCCGATGTGCGTAATGAGAATGAAGAAGTACACGGGCCGAACGATGCCCTGACCGCCGAACTTCGTGTCGCCGTGGACCGCGTGGTAAACGATGTACGAAACGAGAAAGAGCGCCGACGAACCGAGGGACGCGAGCACGAGTCGCATGTGCGAAAGTACGTCCCGGCGGAGGATCGCCCGGTATGCGAGCACCAGAAGGACCGCGCTCGTGCCGTTGAAAAGGGCGTTCCACGCGGGAAGCCAGGACACCCAAATGGGGATCTCGGCTGCCCGACCATGCCCGTAGATGACCCCCAGGAGAAGAACGAGTACGGCAGCGCTCACGGCGAGAATGACGAGAGTCGCCGTTTTCGGGCTCGTGTTTCGGAGCGCGGCGAATTGAATCGGAATGGGGTTCGCCATGGCGCGAGCGTTGTATACCACGGGCGCTCGCATGCATCGTTCGATGCCGCGCAATGCATGACGTCCACGAGACGGAGGTCAACCGGGTTCGAGCGCGGGGCGAGGAATGGCATTCGTCCGAGCACAGTGTAGGCTCTGGCCATGTACATGCTGCTTCACTTGGTCGTCCTGGCGCTCACGATCTTCGTGCTGTCGCGAATCGTCCCGGACGTGACCATCCGGAGCTTCGGGACGGCCGTGGGAGTCGCGGTCGTCTTCAGCGTTCTCAATTTCTTTCTCGGATGGTTCATTCGTGCCGTCTTGTTCGTTCCGGCGCTTCTGACGCTGGGACTCCTGTTCTTGTTCGTGCCGTTCATCGTGAACACGGCGCTGCTCTGGTTGACCGACAAGCTCATGGCGAGCTTCGAGATACGGTCGCTCAAGGGATTGCTGATCTCCGCTGTGGTGATAACGCTCGTCAACGGCGTGTTTTACGCGCAATCGTTCCGCGATGCCTGGTACGGGTACCCCGACGACGGGCGGGGGAACCCCGCGCTCGACGCGGGGCCGAGACACCCGCGCTGGATCTGAGTGAGGGCTAGCCCGCCGTCGCCGCGGGCCCGTGGCCGTGAAGTCGCGTCTCCTGCCGCTCGGAGACCAGCAACCGAACGCCCATTCCGAAGAGCATCACGCCGAAGACGACGGCATAGACGCCGACGGTCCAGAGGAGCGCGACGGCGCCGGCGGCCGGGCTGGCAATGAGGAGAAGCCCGAGGACGATCGACAAGAGCCCGGTGAGGCCGAGCAGCCAGCGGCGCTCGATTCCTTCCCACGAGAAGGCGGCCACGAGCTCGAAAATCCCAATCGCCATCGCCCGCAGCGCAACGAGAAGGACCACAGCAATCAGCGTCACGCCCGGATAAGCCAGTGCGATGACGCCGAGCGCGATGCTCGCAAGACCCGCGAAGGCGTACCAGGCCCACCGCTGCCCTGCGCGCCCGAGCTGTCCGGCGAGCACGAAATCGAGAATCCCGTCCGCGAACGCATAGACGGCGAAAATCACCACGAACGCGCTGGCTGCAATGGCTGGGCTTCGAATGGCAATGACGCCGAAGACGACGGCGAAGACACCGCGAAGGGCCATGGCCCAACCGACGTGGCGAGCGGTCGACTCGATCTGAGATCGAAGAAAGGGACGCATTGTCTGGGGATTGGCCATCATGGTGACACCTCGTGCGGGTGGGGGAGCGAGGACTCTTCGACCCGGCCGGGCGCTCGCCTCGACGCTCCCGCTGGGACGTGAGGATGAGCGACGGCAAGGTCTTTTTGCCTTGCGCCCCGCACTGCACCGAAGATGCCGAACTCATTGGTCGACTCGACCGCGCCCCCTGACCCCGCGGTCACCCAGGCGTAACCGGGGAGGACTCGGCGCGTAGGAGAGCAGAACAGGGATGAGGCGAAACGCCCGATGCGTGGATGGTCCGACGATGTTGCATTGACCATGTGGGGGGGCATCGGTGAGAGTGTCGCCACCCGCACAGCAGTCGCGGCGTTCCCCATGGTGCAGCCCACTGACAAGGCACTCCCTCGACCTGCTCGGGAAGCCGGCGGGCGCTTGCAGGCGGTGGACCCGGCTCGCCGGGCGATCGACGAGGCGATGGAACGGTACGCGCGCGGGGACGTTGCGGCTTTCGATCAACTCTACGGAATGGCGGCGCCGCGGGTACGCGGCTTTCTCCTGCGCATGTGCGGCAATCTCGCTCTCGCGGAAGACCTGACGCAGGAAACCTTCTTGCGGGTTTCGCGCGCGCGGGGCAGCTTCGACGAACGCGCCGCGGCTATCCCCTGGATACTCTCGATCGCCCGCAACGCTCTCTACGATCACGCCCGGCGGGCGCGCACACGGGGCGAGGTCGCCGGTACGGGCCAAACGTCGCCCGATCCGCCGGCGGATCCCGACACAAGGGGCGACGAAGTGCTGGCGGGGCGCGAACTGTTCGACGTCGTGCGAGCGGCGCTCGACGAGCTCACCGTGCAGCAGCGCGAGGCCTTCGTCCTGCTGCGCTTCGAGGGCATGAGCGTCGCCGAGGCGGCCGTTGTGCTCGGAACCACGCCGGGCGCAGTCAAGATCCGAGCGTTTCGAGCGTACGAAGCGCTGCGCGCGGCGATCGAAAAGAGTGCCGAAATCAAGGGTGAGCACAATGCGCGATGAATTCGACATCGAGCGGCTCGCCGAGATCCCCGATCCGTTCGCGGGCGACCCGGGGATACCCGTGCTGCGCCGGGACGGGTCGCGTGCGGTGGTTTCGGCGACCCGCTCGCGGGTGAAGACGCTGCGGGCGGTCGCGGCGGTCGCGGCGATCGCCTACGAGGTCGGCTGGCTGGCAATCGCCGGTTTGCGGCCCGACCTGCACTCGGCTCCCGCGACGGCCATCGCGGCGGGCCTTCTCGTTCCACTGGCGGCGGCGGCGCTCGCGTGGGCCGCGGTGACCAGCCGCGGGACGGCTGTTTTCTCGAACCTCTGGCCGGCCGTCTGGGTGGCCGCGCCACCGCTGGTTTTCGGACTCCTGACGCTTCTCCTCTTTCCCATGCCTGCCGAGGGAAGCCCGTTTTGGGGCGGCACCCTGTCGTGCATGACGAAGACGATGGTCCTCACGGTCGGCCCGCTCGTGCTCGGCGCGTGGGCGTACCGCTGGGCGTTCGCGACGGCGTCGCAATGGCGGACGGCAGCGCTGGGCGTGGCTTGCGGTGGCCTGTCGGCCGCGACGATTTGCCTCGCCTGCCCGAATCAAACCGCACTCCACGTCCTCGTCGGTCACGGCACGGCGATGATCGTCGGCGCGATCGTGGGTGGACTCCTGGGTTTGCAGCTCACGCGCGCGTGAGCGTCGACGGCCAGAGGGTAGGATTCAGAAGCACCCGGCTTCTAGCCCGAATCGTGAATTTTGCAGACTCCGTCGGCGCATTTTTCGGTTCGACCGAAGACGCGGTATCGGTATTTCGCGACGAGTCCGTACACGCCGTCGGCCGCCTGGCGGACGCCGGGAAGGTAGTAGAGCCAGCCCAGCCAGCCGATCACGGACAATTGCGTCACGATGCGCGCGAACGCCTCGGCACCCGCGAATACGCTGCCGTCGGGCATCACGACGTGCATCTTCTTCATTAGGGCGTCGCGGCGCAAAAACGGGTACGGCTCGAGCGCTCCCTCTCGCTGAAAGTCGCGCAAAATCACACGCTGCCCGCCGAACACACGCTGGACCGCGAGCGCGGAGCGGGTGCAAAACGGACATGCCCCGTCGAAAAGGACCGTGAGCGGCGCGGAATTCCTCACGCCCCTAAGGGCCCTCGCGCGCCCGGTCGATGGCTGGGCCATTGGACCACTTCCTTTCCGCGCTTCTCCGTGCTTCTCAGACGACCCGCAAGCTGCGCCCGACGACGACCTCGTTGTGGCTCCCCATGCGATATCCCTGCAAGTCGAGCGTGACGTACGCGAAGCCGAAGCGCTTGCCCGCTTCTACGATCTCGTCGCGGAGATCGAACGCTCGAGAAAGCTCTTCGCGAGCCACTTCGATCCGCGCGAGCGCGGGTTCCGATGTGCGCCCCGGCGATTTGGCCGATGAAGAACCGAGATCGTGCCAGCGCACGCGCACCTGCCGGAGGCCGAGGCTGCGAACTTCTGCCTCCAGCCCTCCGATCTGGGCGAGCCGCTCGGTCGTCACCGACGTGCCATACGGGATTCGGCTCGACAGACACGCGCTCGCTGGCTTGTCCCACGCCGCCAACCCCATTGTCTGGGCGCAGCGCCGTACGTCTTCCTTGTGCAGGCCGCATTCGACCAGCACGCTGCGCACGTTCGCGCGCTTGGCGGCTTCCAGACCGGGGCGGTGGTCGCCGAGGTCGTCGACGTTCGTGCCGTTGAGCACGAACGCAAGGGACCACTCGAGTCGCTTGGCCTCGGCGATGTCGTAGAGCTCCGTTTTGCAGTGAAAGCAGCGATTGGGCGAATTTTCCACGTAGCCGGCCCGGTCAATCTCGTGGGACTCCACGAGTTCGTGGCGCGCGCCGATCTGCTTGGCGATGGCGATTGCTGCCTCTTTCTCGAACGGGGCAAGGCTCGGGGATACGGCGGTCATGGCGACCGCCCGTGCTCCGAGGACCTCGTGAGCGACCGCGAGTACCAGCGCGCTGTCGACGCCCCCCGAGTAACAGACGAGCGCCGAGCCCAACTGGGCGACCGTGTCGCGCAAACGTTCGAGCTTCGGATCGGGTGAGGTCACGATCCGTTCTCTAGCATCGGGCCCACATTTCTCACGGTCGTGGGTGTCGGCTTGCGTGTCGTCCAGACAGACTGCTAGCCTGTTCAGTATCGGTGGTCTGAACATGTCCCTCGCCCACGAAGTCGAAACCCTCCTCCTTCAACTCGGCTCTTCCAAGGGAAAGCTCCGGATAGCGCGTGCCGACGAGACCGTCTCGCCTCAGGCGCTCGCTCTCTCCTGGGCCGAGCTCGATGCCGTTTTGCCGGACGGAGGACTGCCGCGGGGAGTGGTCGAGCTCTCCGCTCCGCGAGCCTTGGGGGGGTCGACGAGCATCGCCCTTGCCGCGGTGCGTGCGGGGCAAAGGCGCTCCAAGAGCGCTTGGTGCGCGTGGCTCGACCCGGAGGGTACCTTGCATGCTCCAGGGGTCGTCGCAGCCGGAGTGGATCTCGCACGGATGCTCGTCGTGCGCGGACCGAGAGCGCAGCTCGGGCGCGTCGCGGTGAAGATGGTCGAATCCGGTGCATTCGAAGTGGTGGTGGTCGACTTCGACGCCGTCCCGGGAGCGGAGCGAGCATCCTCGGGGCCCGAGTCTGAAGATCGTGGAAGCAAGGGACGCCGAAGGGTGGGAGCGGAGGCAAAGGGTCAGCTTTTTGCCCGCAAGCTGGCCCTCGCGGCAGAACCAAGCGGCTCCACGGTGCTCCTTCTCACCGATGCTTCTCGGGCGCACTCCACCCCATGGCCCGTGGCGCTGCGCGTCGAGCTGTCGCGACCGAGTCCCTGCGATCTCGTCGTGCGCGTCGCAAAAGACAAGCGCGCTCGAATCGGACTCGCCAAAACGATCCCGTTTCAGCCTCCTGGTTTCGCGTTCGAGGAGAGCGCGGACGCAGCCGTTTCTCTCGCTTCTCGGTGAGTCATGGGTCGTCGGATCGCTTGCATTGCGGTGACGGGGATTCGGCTCGAAATCGCGCGAGAGACCGCGCCACACTCTCCTCTCGCCGTGATCGTGGCTCGCCCTGGGAGCGCCGTGCAGACCGAGCGCGACGTCCTCGGCAGCACGCGCATCGATGTCGTGTCGAGCGAAGCGAATGCACTCGGAGTGCGCATCGGGCAGACCGTGGCCGCCGCGCGCGCGAAGTGCACAGAATTGCGCGTGCGGGTCGTCCCCAACGCTACCGTGCACGCGACCCTGGTGCGAATCGCAGAAGCGATGCTCGCATTTGGACCGACGACCGCGTTCGACGTCGACCGAGACATGGTCTGGATCGAGATAGGCGGTTGCGCGCATTTGCACGGCGGCGAAATCGAGCTGGCTCGAGCAATCGGGGCGGGCGTGCGCGCGCTGGGGCATGCCTGTCGCGTCGCGGTGGCCGATGGCCCGCGCGTGGCGTCGGCAGTCGCGCGCTTTTCGATGCGGATGCGAGAGAAGACCGGCCTGCCGTCCATGCCGGAGGAGCCCATCGTCGTTCCGGAAGGGAAGGGCGCTCTCGCCGTGAAGTCGTTGCCGATCGCCGCGCTCGCGCTCGACGACGACGTGTCCACGTGGCTGGCCGACCTCGGACTCTCCACGTGCGGCGATTTGCAAAAACTGCCGCGTCGGGCTCTCGGCATGCGCCTCGGAGGGCGTACGCAAGACGTCATGCAGTTTCTCGAAGGTCGGGATCAAGCA
>Ga0265325_10001137_pt1 | contig 19096 bp, 17 predicted proteins | sample 41420metaG_FD_202090 | JGI IMG/M metagenome (GOLD analysis project Ga0265325, IMG submission 202090) | Rhizosphere microbial communities from Carex aquatilis grown in University of Washington, Seatle, WA, United States - 4-14-20 metaG | ecosystem: Host-associated > Plants > Roots > Rhizosphere...
CACCGTGGAAGCGCTGATCTCCGGCATCGGCTTTCTCGCCTGGCTGATCTGGGAGCTGACCGAGAAGAATCCGATCGTCGATCTGTCGCTGTTCAAGAGCCGCAACTTCTCGCTGGGCGTGCTCGCCTTCAGCCTGGGCTATGCGGTGTTCTTCGCCAACACCCTGCTGATGCCGCTGTGGCTGCAGACCCAGCTCGGCTACACCGCCACCTGGGCCGGGCTGGTGGCGGCGCCAACCGGGGTGATCGCGGTGCTGCTGACGCCCCTTTCGGCGCGGATGATGGCGAAGATCGATCCGCGCATCGTCGCCACGGTGGCGTTCCTGGCCTTCGGCGTCTCCTTCCTGATGCGGGCCAACTTCACCGCCGACGCCTCCTTTGTCGATTTCACCCTGCCGCTGCTGGTGCAGGGCATCGCGATGGCGACCTTCTTTCTCTCCATGATCACCATCATGCTGGACGGGGTGCCGCCGCAGAAGATTCCCCTGGCCTCGGGCCTGTCCAATTTCGCCCGCATCACGGCGGGCGGCTTCGCCGCCTCCATCGTCACCACCTTGTGGGACCGCCGCGAGGCGCTGCACCAGAGCCGGCTGGCGGACGGCACCACCATCTTCACCCCCGCCTTCAACCAGGCGCTGGCCGGTCTGCACAGCCAGGGGTTGCCGGACCTCGCCGCCAAGGCGGCGCTCACCCGCGGCATGGTCGGCCAGGCCTATCTGCTAGCGGCCGACGACATCTTCTGGGCCTCTGGCTGGATCTGCCTGGCGATGGTCGGAATGGTCTGGCTGACGCGCCGCGCACGGCCCAAAGGAGCGGTTCACGCTGCGGCGGATTGACAGATTCCGCGGTCTTCGCGGTAATCAGCCATGGCGTTCGGTTACCTGATTCGGCGGCTGGATTTCGTCTTCGCCGCCCTCTCCGTTGCTGCGCTGGTCCTGGGCGGGGATGCGGCGCTTTCCGGCTCCGGGATTTTCGCCAGCGGTTTGCTGCCCGGGATGGCGGCTGAGGCGCAGCCCCAAGGCCGGGCCGCCGACTTCGCGCGCCTTTCCCTGACTGAAACTTTCGAGGCCAGCCCCTACACCCCGCAGGTGCTGTTTCCCGTCAGCTCCGCGCCGTTTCCCGCCTGGCTGACCCAGGCGCCCCAGCCTGTGCTGGTCCGCTTCACGCCACCGCCCTTGCCGGCCAGCCGCCGTCCCGTCATCGCCATCTGCATCGACGATCTGGGCGAGGATTTGGCCGGCACCGACCGGGCGATCGCTCTGCCCAGGGCGGTGGCGCTGTCCTTCCTGCCCTTCGCGGAGGCGACCCCGTTCCTCGCCGCCGAGGCGGGACGCAAGGGCCACACCGTGCTGGCGCATGTGCCGATGCAGCCGGTGGGCGCGACCAATCCCGGGCCGATGGCGCTCAAGGTTGGGATGAGTGGCGCGGAGATCACCCGCGGGATGGAATATGCCCTCAACCGCGTGCCCGGCGTCGCCGGGATCAACAATCACGAAGGCAGCCGCTTTACTGCTGACGCCGCCGCGCTGGCGCCGGTGGCGGCGGTGCTGAAGGCGCGGCACCTGTTCTTCCTCGATTCCCGCACCGGCGCCGACTCCAAAGTGGCGGCAGTGGCCGGGGCGGCGGGAGTCGAAACCGCCAGCCGCGACGTGTTCCTGGACGACGATCCGTCACCCGCCGCGATCTCGGCGGCGCTGGAGACGCTGGGGCGCGAGGCGCGGGCGAACGGCGTCGCCATCGCCATCGGGCATCCCCATGAAGCGACATTGAAGGCGTTGGCCGCCTGGCTGGCCGAAGGTCACGGCGTCACCTTGGTGCCGCTGGAGGAGGCGATGCGCCTCAAACAGGCGCGCGCCGTCGCGCTTGCCAGCCGTTAGAAGCGGATTCGATCAAAGAAAATATTGTCATGCCCGCGAAAGCGGGCATCCAACTACCTTCGGGCAAGAAAAGTTGGATTCCCGCTTGCGCGGGAATGACAAGTTGGCGGGTCTGATTTAATTCGAAAAGATCGCGCTAGCCGATGCCGTGACGGCCGATCCAGACGCCGGCCTTTTGATTGGCGCTGTGCTCTTCCAGCCGCTCCAGCAAGGCCGCGGTCGATTCCGGCGTGAAATAGTTGAGCGCGATCTGGAAGCTGCGCCCGTCCCCGAACAGGCTGCCGAATTCCAGGGTGAACACCATGCTGGCATAGCCCCAGTGGCGAAGCTCCGACCAGGGCGCGCGGAACGTGCCGCCGAACCAGGTGACGATCTCCACATGCTCGTCGTCCCAGGCGAACCGCCGGGGCACATACCACAGATACTGCCCCACGCTGGCGATGGTGAAGGGAATGACGAGCGAGGCGATATAGCCGCCGCTCCACCAATGATGTTTCGCGACGCCCTCGTACCAATAGGCGAGCACGCTGGCGCCAGCCAGCAGCGCAAGCAGCATGGAGACGCCCTTTGCCAGGGAGCGGGGTGTCTGTTCGAGTTTTTGCGGATCGGCCATCGCCCCATTATCGGGCGACAGGCTTTCCAAATCGCAAACCGAGCGGCCTTTACTGGCCCTTTTTCGCGCTGGAGGCGAAGCGCACGGCTTCTTCCGCGGCGGCCAGCAGGGCCTTGGACTTGTTGATGGTCTCCTGATACTCGGCCTCGGGCTCGCTGTCGGCGACCACGCCACCGCCGGCCTGGACATACATCACGCCGTCTTTCACCAGCGCGGTGCGCAGCACGATGCAGGTGTCCATCGAGCCGTCGGCGGCGAAATAGCCCACCGCTCCGGCATAGGCGGCGCCGCGTTTTTCCTTCTCGAACTCGTCGATGATTTCCATGGCGCGGATTTTCGGCGCCCCGGTGAGGGTGCCCGCCGGCAATCCTGCCGCCAGCGCGTCCACCGCGTCCAAGCCCTCGCGGATGTCGCCTTCGACATTCGACACCAGATGCATCACATGGCTGTAGCGCTCGATGAAGAAGCTGCCGGTCACTTTCACTGCGCCGGTCTTGGCCACCCGGCCGACATCGTTGCGCCCCAGATCGACCAGCATCAGGTGCTCGGCCCGCTCCTTGGGATCGGCCATCAGCTCCTCAGCCAGCGCCTGGTCCTCTTCCGGCGTCTTGCCGCGCGGGCGGGTGCCGGCGATGGGCCGGATGGTCACCTTGCCGCTCCGCAGCCGCACCAGGATTTCGGGACTGGAGCCGACAATGGCGAATCCGGGAAACGCCAGGTGATAGAGGAACGGCGACGGGTTCAGCCGCCGCAGCGCGCGATAGAGGGCGAAAGGCGGCAACGCGAAGGGCCGTCGGAAGCGCTGGCTGGGCACCACCTGGAACACGTCGCCCGCCATGATGTATTCCTTGGCGCGGCGCACCACCTCGAAATACTCGGCCTTGGTCATGTTGGATTCGACCGGCACGCCGGCAGGCAGATCGTCGGGCAGCGGCGCGGCGGGCGGCGCTGGCCGTTCCAGATCGGCGATGGCTGCTTCCAGCCTCTCGCATCCCCGCGCATAGGCGGCGCGCGCGTCCACCGACTTGGCCGGCCAGACCGGAGTGACGATGATGATCTCGTCCTTCACGCTGTCGAAGATCGCGGTGATGGTGGGCCGCAGCATGATCGCATCCGGCAGCCCCAGCGTGTCGGGCGGCGGATTGGGCAGGCGCTCGATCTGGCGCACCATGTCATAGCCGAGATAGCCGAACAGCCCCACCGCCATGGGGGGCAGTCCGGCGGGCAGGGCCATGCGCGTCTCGGTCACCAGGGCGCGCAGGCTGTCCAGCGGCTTTTCGTCCAGGCGGGTGAATGTGTCGCCGGTGAGGGCGGCGCGGTTGATTTCCGCCGCGCCGTCGCGGCAGCGCCAGATCAGGTCCGGCTCGCGCACGACGATGGAATAGCGCCCGCGGGTCTCCCCGCCCTGCACGCTTTCCAGCAGGAAGGCGTTGTCGCGCGCCGTCCCGTCCGCCTTGAAGCCCAGCTTGAGGAAGGCCGACACCGGCGTTTCCAGATCGGCGATCAGGCGGGCATAAAGCACCGCCGGCCGGCCGCTGTCATACAGGCGCGCGAAGCTGTCGAAATCCGGCTGGATCACGACCCCCCGCCGATCGCGGCCTCCAGCAGTTTCTGGTTGACCGTGACGCCCTGGGCGCTGCGCGCGGCATTGGCCAGGGCAAGGGAAAAGTCGCCCGCCATGGACTGCGACAATTGCTGGGCGCCTTCGGAGAAGCCGGGCGAGCCGGGCAGGATGCGCGGATGCATGACGCCGGTCACCTTGGCGACGACGAAATTGCCCGACTGGCCCTGCGGCGCCGACACGATGCCGCCGGGCCTGGCCTCGAACAATTTGCGCACCAGGGCGGCGGAAAACATGATGTCGTCGGTGTTGCGGGCGATCGCCGGGCTATGCTGCACCGGCGCCTTGGCGGCGCCGGCGATGCCGTCCAGGGAATTTTCCTTCACGGCCTGGGCCGTCAGTTCCGCCGTGCGGACGGCCAGCAGCCTGGCGCGCTGCTCGCTGGTCCAGGCGGCGATCGCCTCGGGGCGCACCGCCTCCAGGCTCTTGAGCCTGGGCGGGGTCTGGCCGTTGATCTTGATGGCGTAGTAATGGCCGCTCTTGACCGGGAAGGGGTCGCTGTCCTCGCCCACTTCGGCGCGGAAGATCTGGGTGAGGAATTCGGGGTCCTGCGGCGCCGCGGCGGGGCCGCCATCGGGCGCCTTGCCGCCGGCATCGATCGCCGCGACATGGCCGGGCTTCATGCCGGTCTTCTTCGCCGCCTGGGCGATGGTGGCGCCGCCGCTGCGCGCATCCTCGAAGGCGTTGACGATGTCGATGATCTTGTTGGCGGCGAGCTGCAGCCCCAGCGCCTTGCGGATCTCCTCCTTGGCGTCGTCCAGCGAGCGTGAGGAGCCCGGCGTGATCTTGGTCACCCGCATCAGGACATAGCCGCCAAAGGCACTCTTGACCGGCTGGCTCACCTTGTTGATCTCCAGCGCGAAAGCCGCGTCGGCGCGCGCCGGATCGGCCATGTCGGCCTTGGCCAGGGTGCCCAGCGACAGCTCGGCCGGCTTGACGCCTTTTGCCAGCGCCGCCGCCTCGAAACTCGTGCCGGAATCGATCTTCGCCCTGGCGGCGGCGGCGTCGGCCTCGCTGGCATATTCGATCTGCTGCACGTCGCGCTTCTCCGGCACGACATAGGTGGTTTTGTGCAGCGCATAGTCCTGGGCGATCATCGCGTCGCTCACCGTGACCTGGTTCAGCAGGTCCTCCGGCCCGATCTCGGCGAAATCGACATCGCGATATTCCGGGGTGGAGAAGCGCTGCGGATTGGCCTTCACATAGGCGGCGAGGGTGGCCTCGTCCGGCGGGGCGATGGGGGCAAGCGAGTCCGGCGAGACGATCACATAATCGGCGGCGCGCCGTTCGTTGAGATAGAGGAACAGGGCCTCGGCATAGCCGGACGGAATGACGAAATTGCCTTCCACCGCGCCGGTGATCTGGCGGCGGGTCATGTCGCTCTGCACTTCATTGGTGAAGGACTGCTCGCTGTAGCCGGCGGTCTGCAGCAGGCGGGCGAAGGTGGCGGGATCGAACTGGCCGGTGGCGCCGTGAAAGCTGGGGGTGCTGCGGATGTTGTCCTGGGCGGCGGCCAGCGGGGTGACGATGCCCAGATCGGCCGCCAGATTGTCGAGCGCGGTCTGGCTGACCATCTGCTGCAGCGCCAGTTGGCCCAGGCCCATGCGCTGGGCCATCTCCGGGGTGATCTCCACCCCGCGCTGGCGGCTCTCGATGCGCAGGATGCCCTTGTAGCCGCGCAGGAAATCGCTCTGATCGATCTCGGTCGATCCCACGGTGGCGACCGCGTTGCTGCTGCGGCCGGTAAAGACGTCGGCGATGCCCCACACCACGAAGCTCACCGCCAGGCCCCCCATCAAAAGGGTCGCCACCCAGGAACGGGAGAGCGCGTGCATCCATTGAATCATGTGAGAAAATCCGTGCTTGGCTCGAAAAGGCGGCGGATGATAGGGAGGGGGAGTCGATCCGGCAAGCCATGAGTCTTCAAGGAGATAGCTCGAAAATGCGCCAGCTCGTGGCAGGAAATTGGAAGATGAATGGGCTCACGCCCGATCTGGCCGAACTGGCGGCGCTGAAGGCCGGGCTGGGCGCCGCCGCCTGCGATGTCCTGGTCTGTCCGCCCGCCACCCTGATCGCCCAGGCCGCCGGGACGGTGGGCGGCGCCTTCGCGCTGGGCGGGCAGGACTGCCATGCTGAAGCCTGCGGCGCCTTCACCGGGGAAGTGTCGGCCGAGATGCTGAAGGATGCGGGCGCCTCCTTTGTGATCCTGGGTCATTCCGAACGGCGGCAGTATTTCGGAGAAACCAACGGGACCGTGGCGGCCAAGGCGCGCGGCGCCTGGCGCGCGGGCCTCAAGGCGATCGTCTGCATCGGGGAGACGCAGGCCCAGCGCGATGCCGGCGATGCGCGCGGCATCTGCCAGGGCCAGATCGCCGCCAGCCTGCCCGCCGCCGCCGCCGCCGCCAACACCGTGCTCGCCTATGAGCCGGTGTGGGCGATCGGCACCGGCCGCACGCCGACCGCCGGCGACATCGCGGCGATGCATCTGCACATCCGCCAGTGTCTCACCGAGCAGATCGGCGAGGCGGGGCGGGACATGCTCATTCTCTATGGCGGCTCGGTGAAGCCCTCCAATGCCGGAGAGATACTTCGCCTGCCGGAAGTGGGCGGTGCGCTGGTGGGCGGCGCCAGCCTGAAGGCGAAGGATTTTCTCGCCATCATTGCGGCCTGCCCAGTCTAGTTGCCGAAATATACGAAGTATTGGGCCAGTCGTCGCGCTTCGCGTTCTTTCTTAACCAAGAAGCTCGACCATTCCTTAACGCGCCAGCCTCATTGTGTAGGGGAAAACCGCATAACAGGTTTCGCGCGGGCATGGGCAGGCTGTCCTTCGACAGTGTTGATGCGTTGATCTACGATCCGGTGTCGGCCAACCGCACCGCGACGCGCGCGGCCCTGTACACGCTCGGCTTCCGCCGCACCGAAAGCGTCGCCACCATGGAGGCCTTTGTCGAGGCCATCCACAAGCGGCCGCCCGATCTGGCGCTGTGCGAGGCGCAGGGCGCCGACGAGGAATTGTGCGAGACCATCCAGCAGCTGCGCCAGGGCGCGGGCGGCTACAACCCGTTCATCGTGATCATCGTCACCGCCTGGGAAAAGACCACCGGCCTGATCAACCGGGTGGTGTCGTCGGGCGCCGACGATCTGCTGCTGCGGCCCTTCTCGACCGCGCTGCTGGGCAGCCGCATCGAGGCCCATATCGAGCGGCGCAAGGGCTTCGTCATCACCACCGAATATGTCGGCCCCGACCGCCGCCGCGAGCAGGGTCGCCCCGCCAATGTCGAACTGTTCGAACCGCCCAATTCCCTCAAGATGAAGGCCAAGGACAAGCTGTCCGCCGAGGCCATCGCCAAGCGGCTGGACAGCGAGCTGAAGACGGCGCGCGACAGGGTTTCGACCGAAAAGCTGCGCCGCGATTCCTTCCAGGTCTGCATCCTGTGGCGCCTCATGCAGGAGGAACGCGTGGGCGACGCGCCGCTCCCCGATCTCGGCAAGCTGTGCGAGCTGACCAATTCCATCGCCCGGCGCTGCCGCGAGACGGATGCGGAGGCGGCGCTGGAATGGTGCGATTCCATCATCGCCGCGGCGGAGGGTTTGAAGCTGGGGGTGGACCGCAACGCCTCGATGCATCTGCTGGGCCATGCCGCGCTCAGCCTGCACCAGACCTTCCATCCCGAGAAATCGGCCGCCGACCAGCTCGCCGAGATCGATGCCACCGTGGCCATCATTCGGGCCCGAAATACGCAGGATGCGTTGGCCTCCTAGGCCATTTTGGCCCGACTCCTTGCCAAAGCGGGGGCCGCTTCCCATTTGGTGCGGTATGCATTAAACAACCGCGCCCCTGTCGAGTTTCCGGACCAAATCCATGCAGACCCTGCTTCTTGTCGGCGAATTGGTGATCGCGGTCGCGCTGGTCATCTTCGTGCTGCTGCAGCGCTCCGAAGGCGGCGCCCTGGGCATGGGCGGCGGCGGTGGCGGCGGCATGGGAGGGCTGTTCAGTCCGCGCGGCGCTGCCGACACCCTGACCCGCACCACCACCATCCTGGGCGTGCTGTTCTTCCTGACCTGCATCGGGCTCGACCTGCTGGCGGGGCGGCCGGCCCAGTCGACCGATTCGCTGCTGACCGCGCCGCCGCGCCACCAGCAGCCGCTGCAGCCCGCGGCGCCGGCGCCCGCCGGTCCGCAAGTGCCCAAGCCGCAATAACGCAAAACACCGCAAATACCGGCATCAATGCAGCCTCCCGCAGTCTTGCCGGCGCATGGAATAATTTTAAAATTAGCGCTTGAGCCGGACAGGGCGTTTCGTCATGGTGGCCTCCCATGGCCCGGTTGATCTTCATCACCGGCGGCGTGGTCTCTTCCCTCGGAAAAGGTCTTGCGTCCGCCGCCCTTGGCGCGTTGCTTCAGGCGCGCGGCTACAAGGTGCGTCTGCGCAAGCTGGACCCCTATCTCAATGTCGATCCCGGCACGATGAGCCCGTTCCAGCATGGCGAGGTCTATGTCACCGATGACGGGGCGGAGACCGATCTCGACCTTGGCCATTACGAGCGCTTCACCGGCGTGTCGGCGCGCAAGTCCGACAATGTCACCTCGGGGCGCATCTATTCCCAGGTGATCGAGAAGGAGCGCAAGGGCGGCTATCTCGGCCGCACCGTGCAGGTGATCCCCCATGTCACCGACATGATCAAGGAATTCGTGCTGGCCGACACTGACGGGCTGGATTTCCTGCTGGTGGAGATCGGCGGCACGGTCGGCGACATCGAGGGGCTGCCTTTCTTCGAGGCCATCCGCCAGCTGCACAACGATCTGGGCCGCGGCCAGACCGCCTTCATCCATTTGACCCTGGTGCCCTATATCGAGGCGGCGGGCGAATTGAAGACCAAGCCGACCCAGCATTCGGTGAAGGAGCTGCGCGCCATCGGCATCCAGCCCGACATTCTTCTGTGCCGCGCCAGCCATCCCATCCCGGACGAGGAGCGCCGCAAGATCGGGCTGTTCTGCAACCTGTCGGCCGAGCGGGTGATCCCGGCCCTGGACGTGGACACCATCTACCGGGTGCCGCTGGCCTATCACGATGTCGGCCTGGACACCCAGGTCCTGAAGGTTTTCGGCATCGAGAACGCGCCGCCGCCCGAACTGTCGCGCTGGCAGGATGTGGTGGCGCGGGTGAAGAACCCGGAAGGCAATGTGCGCATCGCCGTGGTCGGCAAATACATGCAGGTGAAGGACAGCTACAAGTCGCTGTCCGAGGCGCTGGACCATGGCGGCCTCGCCAACAATGTGAAGGTGCATCTGGACTGGATCGACAGCGAAGTGTTCGAGCGCGACGACGCAGCGGCGTTCCTGGAGAATGTCAACGGCATCCTGGTGCCCGGCGGTTTCGGCGAGCGCGGCACCGAAGGCAAGATCAGCGCCGTCAAATTCGCCCGTGAGCGCAAGGTGCCGTTCTTAGGGATATGCTATGGCCTGCACATGGCGGTGATCGAGGCGGCGCGCGACCTGGCGGGACTGGAAGGCGCCGGCACCACCGAGATCGGCCATCCGAAGCATCCGGTGATCGGGTTGATGACCGAATGGGTCAAGGGCAACCAGGTCGAAACCCGCGCGGCGGACGGCGACATGGGCGGCACCATGCGGCTGGGAGCGTATCCGGCAGTGCTGACGCCGGGATCGAAGGTGGCGGAGGTGTACGGCACGACCGAGATTTCAGAGCGCCATCGCCACCGCTATGAAGTGAATACCGACTATACCGCCCAGCTGGCGGCGCATGGCATGCAGGTGTCGGGCTGGTCGCCGGACGGGCGGCTGCCGGAGATCATGGAATTCCCCGACCATCCCTGGTTCATCGGGGTGCAATTCCATCCCGAACTGAAATCGCGCCCGCTGGAGCCGCATCCCCTGTTCACCAGCTTCGTGGCGGCGGCGGTGCAGAAGAGCAGGCTGGTTTGATCTTTCCCTCCCTCAAGGAGAGGTTAGGTTATATAGGGTAGCTTCACGCGGCCAATTCAAGTCGATCAGAAAAACGATGCGCCCCGACCCCCGCCAGGAATTCCGCGCCCAGGAGCGGCCCGCCCGTACCTCGCAGGTGCTGCGCGATTTCGCGGCGTCGCTGGGCACCGGCCGCGAAAGCCTGGAAGACATCATCGCCGCCCTGGGTGACCGGGGCCTGGGCGTGCTGATCGCGATTTTCGCCGCGCCCAACATCATCCCCTCCACCGTGCCGTTCGGAAATGTCGGTACCGGCATTCCGGTCATCTTCCTGGCGGTGCATCTGATGATGGGCTGGCCGCGGCTGGTGTTGCCGCGCTTCCTGGCCCGGCTGACCATCAGCGCCAAGCTGACCAAGACCTTCGCGCCGAAACTGGCGACCTTGCTGGGCTGGATCGAGCCGCTGCTGCGGCCCCGGTTGTTGTCCCTCACCGGGCCGCGGGCCGAGCGCGTGGTCGGGGCGTTGTGCCTGTTCCTCTCCATCGTCTCGACCCTGCCGATCCCCTTCGGCCACAACCTGCCGGCGATCGGCCTTACCATTGTCGGGCTCGGCCTGATCGAGCATGACGGCGCCGCCATTCTGCTGGGCATCGGCATAGGGATTGCCGGCGCCATCGTGCTGACCCTGGTGCTGATCGGCCTGGCGCACGGGCTGCATCACGGAATGCATCATGGTCTGCATCTGCCCCTGTTAGGGATTCATTAACCCCGGCCGGAACCGCTAGGAATTTCGTAAGCATGCCCCTCCTAGTGTCGGGGCATGGGGCGCTCCCTCGCCATTTTCCTGCGTCTGGGCATCATCGTCTCGGCGGCGATGATCCTGCTCGCCCTGTTCGGCCATGCCCATGCCCAGGAGATGAACGGCCTGTGGCTGGTCGCCGACCGGGCGGAAGTCCCGGTGGCGGCGCTGGCCCGCTCCGATGCGACCATCCCGCGCGGCAATCCCGATTACCGCCTGGGCACCGGCGACAAGCTGCGCATCACCGTATTCGGCCAGAACGATCTCAGCGGCGAATACCAGATCGACGGCGCGGGCACTGTGCGCCTGCCGCTGATCGGCGCGATCCAGGCAAAGGGGCTTACCGCCGCCGGGCTGGAATCGGCGGTGGCGTCCTCGCTGGCAGGCGGCTACCTGGTCGAGCCGAAAGTGGCGGTGGAGATCGTCACCTATCGGCCCTTCTACATCATCGGCGCGGTCGGCCGGCCGGGCGAATATCCCTATGTGAGCGCGATGACCACGCTCAATGCGGTGGCGCTGGCGGGCGGTTTCCTGCCCAGCGCGGTGGAAAGCGTGGTCTATGTCCGCCATGAAGGCGAGGCGCGGGAACACAAAATCGTCACCGACCAGCTTACCGAGATCCGCCCCGGCGACGTCATCCGGGTGGACACCACCATCTTCTGGGACGCGATGACCCTGTTGTCGCCGCTGGCCAACCCGTTCGCCATCACCGCGGCGGCGGCGCGCTGATTTTACACTAGCGTCAGATGGTTTAGACTGGCGCCATGACCCCAAACAGCACCGTCACCCTGGGCAATGTCGAGATCGGCAATGCCAGGAAGCTTTCCATCATCGCCGGACCCTGCCAGCTTGAATCGCGCCAGCATGCCTTCGACATGGCGGGCGCGCTGAAGGAGGCGTGCATCAAGGCCGGGGTCGGCCTTGTCTACAAGACCAGCTTCGACAAGGCCAACCGCACCAGCGCCGGCTCGGCGCGGGGCATCGGGCTGGAAAAGGCGCTGCCGATCTTCGCCGACATCCGCAAGCAGTTCGGCCTGCCGGTGCTGACCGATGTGCATGAGCGCGACCAGTGCGCCCCGGTGGCCCAGGCGGTGGACGTGCTGCAGATTCCCGCCTTCCTCAGCCGCCAGACCGATCTTCTGATTGCCGCCGCCCATACCGGCAAGGCGGTCAATGTGAAGAAGGGACAGTTCTTGGCACCCCAGGACATGAAGAATGTGATCGCCAAGATCACCGGCGCCGGCAATCCCAATGTGCTGGTGACCGAGCGCGGCGTCTCCTTCGGCTACAACACTCTGATCTCGGACATGCGGGCGCTGCCGATCATGGCCGGGTTCGGTGCGCCGGTGGTGTTTGATGCCACCCATTCGGTGCAGCAGCCGGGTGGGCTGGGCGCCTCGACCGGCGGCGACCGCGAGATGGTGCCCTATCTTGCCCGCGCCGCGGTGGCGGTGGGCGTCGCCTGCGTGTTCATGGAAGTGCATCAGGACCCGGACAATGCTCCGTCCGACGGCCCCAACATGGTCCGGCTGAAGGACTTTCCAGCCCTGCTCGCCGACCTGGTCGAGATCGACGCGATTGCGAAGCGCAAAAGAACGTTCGCGCCGTCATCCTGATGCCCGTCTAAGGGATAGGATACATCGTGAGGCAATCAGGCCCCACCAAACCGCCATCGATCCATTTGCGATTTGAATGGTAATAGCCACCAGCATTCTGCTCGCAGGGCGGCATGATGTAGATCACTTGAGGTTCGTTCCGCACTTTGATCTCATGGGGCGTTTGCCGGCGCGCCAAGGTCAAGAAAGCCAGCACTATTGCCGATGCGCCGATAAGTGAAATCGAGCGAAGGAAGAGGGTCATTTCGGCAAGCTCTCTAACTCGCAGACACCACGATCCAGGTTTCGATCAGCCCGAACACCGACAGGACCAGAAGTCCCATGCTCGCCAGGAACGCGATCAGGAAGCCGGTGTGCCGCGCATCGGGATCGCGCATATAGCCTATCGAATAAATCACCCGCCCGATCACCCACACCACGCCCAGGATCGACGGCACCCAGGGATAAAGCCGGAAATAAAGCGTCGCCAGCCACAGCAGCGGCAAGAAGATGACGAACTGCTCGATGGTGTTCATCTGCACCCGCAGCGCCCGCTCGAATTCGGGATGGCCGGTGATGGCCGGGGCCGCGATCTTGTGCTTGCCGCGCATCCGGCCCGCCTGGCCGAAAGTGTACATCACCAGCAGGACTGACAGCAGGGTGGAGATGCCGCTGAGCAGCGTGGGCAGCGTGACGAACATGGTGTCCCCTTCAGGAAAAAGCCCGCGCCGGTTGCGGCGCGGGCCGATCCTATCCCAACAGGAGATTTATTGCGCGGGGTTTTGCCCGCCGAAGCGCGCCAGCCGCTGCTGGATGCGGTCCTTCTGGCTTTGCGGCAGGGCGTCCCACCGGGCCTGCAGGTCGGCCTTGAACTTGGAGCGTTCACTGTCGGACATCGCCACGACCTTTTGAATCTGGTCCTGGCGCCAGGCGTGGCGCTGGTCCTTGGTCATGTCCTTCAACTGGTCGCGGGACTGCAGCAGGAACATGGCCCGCTGTTCGGGGGTGAAGAAGCCTGCCAGCTTCCCGCCATGGCGGCCCATTGGGGCGTCGGCGCCGGGCATGGTGGGGCTTTGCTCGGCCTGGAGGGCGGCGGGGGTAGCTGCCAAGGCCGGGGCGCCGGCCAGCAGCAGGGAGGCAAGAATGACGGGAAAACGCATGGGGATGGTACTCCGGAATCTGCCCTTCACTCCGCTTCAACGTGGGCCAGGCGGCAATCCGTCTAACTTGCCGCCCTGATAAGCCTGCCCTAGAAGCTGCCAACCGACTCTTTCGGAGTTCCCTCAAATGCCCGCGATCATCGACATCACTGGCCGCGAAATCCTCGACTCCCGCGGCAATCCGACGGTCGAGGTCGATGTCCGGCTGGAGGACGGCACTCTGGGGCGGGCGGGCGTGCCCTCCGGCGCCTCGACCGGCGCGCATGAGGCGGTGGAGTTGCGCGACGGCGGCAAACGCTATGGCGGCAAGGGCGTGGAAAAGGCCGTCGCGGCCGTGAACGGCGAATTGTTCGACGCGCTGTGCGGGATGGAGGCCAGCGACCAGGTGCGCATCGACCGGGCGATGATCGCCCTGGACGGCACGCCCAACAAGGCGCGGCTGGGGGCCAATGCGATCCTGGGCATCTCGCTGGCGGTTGCCAAGGCGGCGGCGCAGGCGGCGGGGTTGCCGCTCTACCGCTATGTCGGCGGCCCCAGCGCCCAGGTGCTGCCGGTGCCGATGATGAATGTCATCAATGGCGGAGTCCATGCCGACAATCCCATCGACTTCCAGGAATTCATGATCATGCCGGTGGGGGCGCCCACTTTCCGCGAGGCGCTGCGCATGGGGGCGGAGATTTTCCATGCCCTGAAAAAGTCGCTGCACGACGCCCACCACAACACCAATGTCGGCGACGAGGGCGGTTTCGCCCCCAACCTCAAATCGCCGGACGAGGCGCTCACCTATATTTCCAAGGCGGTGGAGAAAGCGGGTTACAAATTGGGCGAGGAAGTGTTCTTCGCCCTCGATCCCGCCTCCACCGAATTCTTCAAGAACGGCAAATACGAACTGGAAGGCGAGGGCAAGTCGCTGACCCCCGATGCGATGGTGAAGGTCTATGCCGATCTCTGCGCCCGCTATCCGATCATCTCCATCGAGGACGGCATGGCGGAGGATGACTGGGCCGGCTGGAAGGCGCTGACCGACGCGGTCGGCAAAAAAGTGCAGCTGGTGGGCGACGATTTGTTTGTCACCAACACGGCGCGGCTGAAACAGGGCATCGCCAAGGCGACCGCCAATGCCATCCTGGTGAAGGTCAACCAGATCGGATCGCTGACCGAGACGCTGGACGCTGTCGATACCGCCCACCGCGCCGCCTACAAGGCGGTGATGAGCCACCGCTCTGGCGAGACGGAAGACTCCACTATCGCCGACCTGGCGGTGGCGACCAATTGCGGGCAGATCAAGACCGGCAGCCTCGCGCGCTCCGACCGCCTGGCGAAATACAACCAGCTTCTGCGCATCGAGGAAGAGTTGGGCGATACGGCGGTCTATGCCGGCCGGTCCGTCCTCAGAACCTGACGGCGCAAACCGGGGCAAAAAACTATTGACCAGCCGAATCACTGTGTGATTCGGTGCGGCATGCGAATCAAGCGGTCCGTCAGCCGGTTTTTCAGCGTGTTGGTGCTTCCGGCCGTCACCGTGGCGGTGGTTTCCTATTTCGGGGCCTATGCGATCTGGGGTTCGCGGGGCGTGCTGGCGCTGGAGGATGCCCAGGCCCAGCTTGGCATCCAGCAGGCCAGGCTCGCCCAGCTCCAGGACAACCGCGCCCGGCTGGAGCATCGCATCCGGCTGATGGAGCAATCCGGCGCCGACCCCGACCTGGTCGAGGAACTGGCCCGCACCCGTCTGATGGACGGGGCGCCCAACCAGGTCGCCGTGCCCCGCCAGGGGCACTAAGTCCCTTACACTGTTCGGTCTTTCCGGCCACATCGCGGCAAATGCGAACAGCGTTCGGTTCTTCGCACCGCAATAAAATAACAATGACTTGCCAAAGGCCTGTGGCGTCTGCCAAAACGGCCCCGGCTTCCCCGGCCCATGCAAGAAAAAACAGCGATGACCGACGCCCCCAAAAACTCGGAATCCCTCAAAAAACTCTATGCCGACATGCTGCTGATCCGCCGCTTCGAGGAGCGGGCCGGCCAGCTTTACGGCATGGGGCTGATCGGCGGCTTCTGCCATCTCTATATCGGCCAGGAGGCGGTGGTGGTGGGTATGCAGGCCAACACCACCCCCGAGGACCAGCAGATCACCGCCTATCGCGACCATGGCCACATGCTGGCGGCGGGGGTCGATCCCAAATCGGTGATGGCCGAACTGACCGGGCGCTCCACCGGCCTGAGCCACGGCAAGGGCGGCTCGATGCACATGTTCTCGGCCGAGAAGAAATTCTATGGCGGCCACGGCATTGTCGGCGCCCAGGTGCCGATCGGCACCGGGCTGGCCTTCGCCAACAAGTACCGCGGCAACCAGGGCGTCTGCCTGACCTATTTCGGCGACGGCGCCGCCAACCAGGGCCAGGTCTATGAAAGCTTCAACATGGCCGAGCTGTGGAAGCTGCCAGTCGTCTACGTGATCGAGAACAACCAGTATGCCATGGGCACCAGCGTCGCCCGCTCCAGCGCGGAAACCGATTTTTCCAAGCGCGGCGTCTCGTTCAACATTCCCGGCATGCAGGTGGACGGCATGGATGTCGAAGCGGTGCAGGCGGCGGGCGCCGAGGCGATGGCGCATTGCCGCGCCGGCAAGGGGCCGATCATCCTGGAGATGAAGACCTACCGCTATCGCGGCCATTCCATGTCCGACCCCGCCAAGTACCGCACCCGCGAGGAAGTGACCGAAGTGCGCGAGAAGCGAGATCCCATCGACCATTTCGGCAAGAAGCTGGTGGAAGGCGGCGTGGTGACGGAAGAAGACCTCAAGGCCGTCGACCGGGACATCAAGGCCCGCGTCGTCGCCGCCGCCGAATTCGCCACCGAAAGCCCAGAGCCGGGCCTGAAGGAACTCTACACGGACATATACGCCTGATGTCGACGGAAATCCTGATGCCCGCGCTGTCGCCCACCATGGAAGAGGGCAAGCTGTCCAAATGGCTGGTGAAGGAAGGCGATGTCGTCAAGTCGGGCACCATCCTGGCGGAGATCGAGACCGACAAGGCGACGATGGAGTTCGAGGCGGTCGATGAAGGCCGCATCGGGCAGATCCTGGTGCCCGAAGGCACCGAAGGGGTGAAGGTCAACGCCCCCATCGCAACGCTACTGGCCGACGGCGAGAGCGCGTCCGCAGCGCCCGCCGCGAAGAAGGCCGAAGCGCCCAAGCCGAATGGTGCCGCGCCGAAAGCCGAGGCGAAGGAAGAAAAGTCCGAGGCCCCGAAAGTCGAAATCGCCGCCGATCCGGAAGTCCCTCCCGGCACCGAGTTCATCAACCAGACGGTGCGCGACGCCCTGCGCGACGCGATGGCCGAGGAGATGCGCCGCGACGAGCTGGTGTTCCTGATGGGCGAGGAAGTGGCGCAGTACCAGGGCGCCTACAAGATCAGCCAGGGCCTGCTGGACGAGTTCGGCGAGCGTCGGGTGATCGACACCCCCATCACCGAGCACGGCTTTACCGGCCTGGGCATCGGCGCGGCGTTCGACGGCCTGAAGCCCATCGTCGAATTCATGACCTGGAATTTCGCCATGCAGGCGATGGACCAGATCATCAATTCCGCCACCAAGACCCGCTACATGTCGGGCGGCCAGATGAGCTGCCCCATCGTGTTCCGCGGCCCCAACGGCGCCGCCGCCCGCGTCGCCGCCCAGCACAGCCAGGATTATTCCTCCTGGTACGCCCATGTGCCGGGCATGAAAGTGATCGCGCCCTATTTCGCCGCCGACGCCAAGGGCCTGCTCAAGGCCGCGATCCGCGATCCCAATCCGGTGATCTTCCTGGAAAACGAGATCGTCTATGGCAAGACCTTCCCGGTGCCGAAGCTGGACGATTTCGTGCTGCCCATCGGCAAGGCACGCATCGTGCGGCCCGGCAAGGACGTGACGCTGGTTTCCTATTCCATTTCCGTCGGCATGTGCCTGGAAGCCGCCGAGAAGCTGGCGGGCGAGGGGATCGATGCCGAAGTGATCGACCTGCGCACCCTGCGGCCCCTCGACACCGACACGGTGATCGAAAGCGTGAAGAAGACCAACCGCATCGTCACTGTCGAACAGGCTTGGCCGGTCTGCTCCATCGGTTCGGAGATCGCAGCCCGGGTGGCGCTGGACGCCTTCGATTATCTCGATGCGCCGCCGACAAGGGTGAACGGCAAGGATGTGCCGATGCCCTATGCCGCCAATCTCGAAAAGCTGGCGCTGCCGTCGGTGGACGACGTGATCGAGGCGGTCAAGTCCGTCTGCTACAGGAGCTAGGCCGTGGCGACGAACATCCTGATGCCCGCGCTTTCTCCCACCATGGAGGAGGGCAAGCTCTCCAAATGGCTGGTGAAGGAGGGCGACACCGTCAAGTCCGGCGACATACTCGCGGAAATCGAGACCGACAAGGCGACGATGGAGTTCGAGGCGGTCGACGAAGGCAAGATCGGCAAGATCCTGGTCGCCGAGGGCACCGAGGGCGTGAAGGTCAACGCCCCCATCGCCGTGCTGCTGGGCGATGGCGAGAAACCCGGCTCGGTGGATATCTCCGCCGCAATGAAGGACATCGGTGCGGCAGTGAAGGCCGAGGCCGCGCCCAAGGCACCTGCCAGGACCGAAGCCCCGAAAGCAGAAACACCCAAAGCGGCGCCCGCGCCTTCCGGCAATGGCACGCGCGTCTTCGCCTCGCCGCTGGCCCGCCGCATCGCCGCGCAGAAGGGCCTCGACATTGCCGCACTGGCTGGAAGCGGGCCGCGCGGGCGCATTGTGAAATCCGACGTGGAGAACGCAAAGCCCGGCGCGGCAAAACCTGCCGCCGCGGCGCCCGCCGCAGCCGGGGTCGCGGCTGCATCCGGTTTCTCGCCGCTGCCCGACGCCAGGCTGTTCTACAAGGCCGGCGAATATGAGGAAGTGCCGCACGATTCGATGCGCAAGGCGATCGCCAAGCGCCTGACGGCGGCCAAGGCGCTGATCCCGCATTATTACCTCACCATCGACTGCAACCTGACGGCGCTGATGGCGACGCGCGAGGCGCTCAACGCCGCCGCGCCGAAGGGCAAGGACAAGGTTGCCGCCTTTAAGCTGTCAGTGAACGATTTCGTGGTGAAGGCCTCGGCGATGGCGCTGATGAAGCACCCGGATGTCAACGCCAGCTGGACCGACACCGCCATCCTGAAGCACAAGAACGCCGATGTCGGCATCGCGGTGGCGATCCCCTCCGGCCTCATCACCCCCATCGTGTTCAAGGCCCAGAACAAGGGCCTGGCCGACATCTCCAACGAGGTGAAGGACCTCGCCACCCGCGCCAAGGACAAGAAGCTCAAGCCCCAGGAATATGAAGGCGGCGGCTTCTCGGTGTCCAATCTCGGCATGTTCGGGATCAAGAATTTCACGTCGATCATCAACCCGCCGCAAAGCTGCATCATCGCGGTCGGCGCGGGCGAAGAACGCGCCATCGTGGTGAACGGCAAGATCGAGATCGCCACCATGATGACCGTCACCAT
>Ga0265325_10001140_pt1 | contig 19081 bp, 20 predicted proteins | sample 41420metaG_FD_202090 | JGI IMG/M metagenome (GOLD analysis project Ga0265325, IMG submission 202090) | Rhizosphere microbial communities from Carex aquatilis grown in University of Washington, Seatle, WA, United States - 4-14-20 metaG | ecosystem: Host-associated > Plants > Roots > Rhizosphere...
GTCGGAGCTGCACTTCTTCGGCGGCGACTCGGTCGAGATCCTGTCGCTCCCGGACTGGGAAGTGCTGCCGTACGACGTGTTCTCGCCGCACCCCGACATCGTTTCGGCGCGCGTGCGCACGCTCGCGCGCCTGCCCTCGCTCACGCGCGGCATCCTGCTGCTCACCGTCGACAGCCTGTGCTCCAGGCTGCCGCCCGTCAGCTACGTGCAGGCGCGCAGCTTCGACCTGGAGCGCGGCGCAGTACTCGAGCTCGAGCCGCTGCGCCGCCGGCTGGCCGAGGCCGGCTATGCGAGCGTGAGCCAGGTCAGCGGACCTGGGGAATTCGCGCTGCGCGGCTCGCTGTTCGACGTGTTCCCGATGGGATCTGCGACGCCGGTGAGGGTCGATCTGCTCGATCAGCACATCGACTCGATCCGCCGCTTCGACCCGGAAACACAGCGCTCGCTCGAGCCCATCGACCGGCTGCGGCTGCTGCCGGCCCGTGAGCTGCCGCTCGATGCCGAGGCGGTCCGGGCCTTCCGGCGACGCTACCGGGAGCGCTTTGAAGGCGACGTCGCGCGCATGCCGGTCTATCGCGGCGTCAGCGAGGGCGTGGCCCCGCCGGGCATTGAGTTCTACCTGCCGCTGTTCTTCGAGCGCACCGCGGCCATCGCCGACTACCTGCCGCCCGCCGCGGTGCTGGTGAGCGACCTCGAACTCGACGCGGCGCTGGGACGCGCCTGGGAGGCTATCGAGACGCGCTATGAGGACCGTCGGCACGACGTGGAGCGGCCGCTGCTGCCGCCGGGCGAGGCCTTCGTCGCACCGGCCGACGTGCGAGCGGGCCTGCAGCACCACGCGGGCGTCACGATCGAACGACTCGCGCCGGCCGAGCACCCCGCCGGTGCGGCGCCGCACGAATTCCGGACCGCCGGACCGCCCGAGTTCCGGATCGATGCACGCGCGCCGCAGCCGCTCGCACCGCTCGTGAATTTCCTGGATGGCTACGTCGGGCGGGTGCTGATCGTTGCCGACTCGCCGGGCCGGCGCGAGGTCATCGCCGAAATGCTCAAGGCGCATGGCCGGCAGCCGCGAACGCTGCAACGCTGGGAGCAGTTCGCCGCCGGTGATGCGAGGCTCGCGATCTGCGTGGCCGAGGACATCGATGGCCTCGCGCTGGGCGAACCCGCGCTGCTGCTGCTCAGCGAATCGCAGCTGTTCGGCAATCGCGCGCGCCAGGAACGCCGCCGCCGCCGCAGCGCAGCCTCCGATCCGGCGGCGATCCTGCGTGACCTGCAGAGCCTCGAGAGCGGCTCCCCGGTAGTGCACGAAGTCTACGGCGTCGGTCGTTACGTGGGCCTGCAGCTGATGGAGATCGGCGGTCAGGGCGGCGAGTTCCTGGTGCTCGAATATCGCGATGGGGACCGGATCTACGTGCCAGTGCACGCGCTGCATCTGGTCAGCCGCTATACCGGCGGGGCTCCCGACAGCGCCCCGCTGCACAAGCTCGGCACGGACCAGTGGGCCCGCGCCCGCCGGCGCGCGGCCGAGGCCGTGCGTGACGTGGCCGCCGAGCTGCTCGACCTGCATGCGCGCCGCGCGGCCCATCAGGCCGCGCCGCTCGTGGCTCGCGATCTGGAGTACCAGACCTTCGCGAACGGTTTTCCGTTCGAGGAGACCGCCGACCAGGGCGAGGCGATCCGCCAGGTGCTCGCGGGATTGCAGGGTACGCAGCCGATGGATCGGGTGGTCTGTGGCGACGTCGGGTTCGGTAAGACCGAAGTCGCCATGCGAGCGGCATTCGTCGCCGTGCAGGCGGGCCACCAGGTCGCCGTGCTGGTCCCGACGACGCTGCTCGCGCAGCAGCATCTGCAGAGCTTCCGCGACCGCTTCGCTGACTGGCCGGTGCGGATCGAGGCGGTATCGCGCTTCCGCACCGGCGCCGAGACCGCAGCCGTGATCGAAGGGCTGGCCGCCGGCACCGTGGACATCGTGATCGCGACCCACCGACTGTTGCATGCCAATCCGCGCTTCCGGAGCCTCGGACTGATCGTGGTGGACGAAGAACACCGCTTCGGGGTGCGCGACAAGGAGCGTCTCAAGGCCCTGCGCGCGGAGGTCCACGTGCTCACGCTGACCGCGACACCGATTCCGCGCACGCTGAACATGGCCTTAGGTGGACTGCGTGAACTGTCGCTGATCGCGACCCCGCCGGTCGCCCGCCTCGCGATCAAGACCTTCATCACCGAATGGCACGACGCCACGCTACGCGAGGCCGTGCTGCGCGAACTGCGCCGCGGCGGACAGGTCTATTTCGTGCACAACGAAGTGCAGGACATAGCGCAGGTGGCTGCACGGGTCGCAGCGCTGGTACCGGAGGCCGAGGTGCGTGTCGGCCACGGCCAGATGCGCGAACGCGAACTCGAGCAGCTGATGGTCGATTTCTACCACCGGCGCTTCAACCTGCTGGTCTGCACGACCATCATCGAGAGCGGCATCGACGTGCCGAGTGCCAACACGATTCTGATCAACCGCGCCGACCATCTCGGCCTCGCGCAGCTGCACCAGCTGCGGGGTCGCGTCGGCCGCTCGCACCACCGCGCCTATGCATACCTGATCGTGCCCTCGCGCAAGGCGCTGCGCGGCGATGCCGCCAAGCGGCTCGAAGCGATCGCGGCGCTGGAGGATCTGGGGGCCGGCTTCGCACTGGCAACCCACGATCTGGAGATCCGGGGCGCCGGTGAGTTCCTCGGCGAGAAGCAGAGCGGCGAGCTCAGCGAGGTCGGCCTCAGCATGTACCTCGACATGCTCGAGCACGCGGTGCAGGCAATGCGCGCGGGCCGCGCGCCGGCCCTCGACCGCCCGCTGGCGGCGGTCAGCGAAGTCGAGCTGCACGTGCCGGCACTGCTGCCGGAAGACTTCGTCAGCGACGTGCCGCTGCGCCTCGCGCTCTACCAGCGCATCGCGGCGGCCGACGCCACGGCGTTGGATGACATGACCGCCGAACTGGTGGACCGCTTCGGGGAGCTGCCGCCGCCGGCCCAGCACCTGCTGCAGCTGGCGCGACTGCGGTTGCGCGCCCGGGCGCTGGGCGTGCGCCGCCTCGAGCTCGGACCGGCCGGCGGCAGCATTCAGTTCGAGGAGCACAACCGGGTCGACGCGACGCGTGTGATCGCGCTGATCCAGCGCCAGGCGCAGGAGTATCGCCTCGAGGGACCGCTGAAGCTGCGCATTACCCGCTCGTTGCCGCGCAGCGAGGACCGATTCGTGCGCGCCGACGCGCTGCTCGCCCATCTCGGCGGGTCATGAGCGGCGCGCCTGCTACCATACCCGCATGCACCGGTTGCGAACTGTCTGCTGTCTGCTCTGGCTGGCCCTGATCGGCACGTCGTGGCCGGCTCTCGCGCAGCAGCCCGGCGCGCAGCAGGCGGCCGCGCTGTATGCCGTCGAGCTGGTCGTGTTCCGCGCCTCGAGCGTCGGGGCCACCGAGGACTGGAGCGCGCCGGCCTCCGGCCGCGGCTTCGGTAGCGATGCGAATCGCGCCAATGCGACCCCGCCACAGGTGCTGCGGGTGCTCCCGCCGGGCGAGTACCGGCTCGCAGGAATCGAAGCGGGCCTGCGCACGAGCGGAGCCTGGCGGCCGATCGCGCACGCGGCATGGATCCAGAGCGCCGCGGGCTGGGGCACCCATATCGGCATTCCGCTCTCGGATCTGGGCGTGAATGTCCCTGAACTCTCCGGAGTAGTGTATCTGGAGCGCTCGACGTACCTGCACCTCGGCATGACCCTGACGCTCGCCGGACCGGAGACCTACACGATCGACGAGATGCGCAGCGTGAAATACAACGAGCGGCAGTACTTCGATCACCCGGCCTTCGGCGTGATCGCGCTGGTGTCCCCGATCGCACGCGCTGGCGGTGCTCAGACACGCTGAGCAATGTAACCCGTTGCCAGAGCGGGACGAACTACCAGGCAGGAACACCTGGAAGCACCCATGCCCCGCCCATTGCACCGGATCCTGTTCTGGCTTTCCTGCGTTGCCGGGTGTGTCTGCCTGGCAGCCCCAGCCGCGGCGCGGCCGCTGGTGATCGAACTGTTCACTTCCCAGGGCTGCAGCTCCTGCCCGCCGGCGGACGCTCTGCTCGGTGAGCTCGCCCGCGACCCGGGCGTGCTCGCCCTGGCCTTCCACGTCGATTACTGGGACTACCTCGGCTGGACCGATCGCTTCGCGATGCCGGCCGCCACCGAGCGTCAGCGACGCTACGTGGCGGCGCTGCGACTTGCGAGTGCGTACACGCCGCAGATGGTGATCGACGGGCAGACCGACCTGCCGGGTACAGGCGCCGCAGCCATCCGCTCGCTGCTACGCAGCCCTCGTCCGGAGGTTCCGATCGCGATCACGCTCGAGGACGCGCAGCTGGAAATCGAACTGCCGTCGCAGCCGTCAGCCGGCAGCGGTGATGTGACCCTTTATGCGTACCTTCCCGAGGCGCGCAGCACCATAGGGCGCGGCGAGAATGCGGGCCGGACGCTGCGCGAGTTCAACGTCGTGCGAGGGAGCGTCCCGCTCGGACGCTGGGAGGGCAAGAGCCGCCGCTTTACCGTTCCGGTGCGGACGCTGCCGGAGGACGCCGCCGCGGTGGCGGTCGTGCTGCAGCGTCCGGGCCAGGGTGCTGTGCTCGGGGCGGCCTCCCGCCCGTTGCGCCAAGCCGCCTCTACACGCTGAACACGAATAGTGCGATCACGCAGCCCATGCCGCAGACCCAGCTGCAGGAGCGCAACAGCGCCCGGTCACCCAGGTAGAACCCGAGGTGCAGCACGCGCGCCGCAATGAAGCCGAGTGCGAGCGCGTCGGCCGTGCGCTGCGGACCGTGCAGCAGCTGTGACGTCAGGACCGCGGCGGCGAACAGCGGCAGGGCTTCGAAAGCGTTGGCCTGTGCGGCATTGGCACGCTGACGATAGCCCTGCTGACGTGCCAGCCAGCCGCGCGGATCACGATTGTCGTAGGCGGCATCGGCCTTGGCGATGCCGGCAGCCACGTAGGGCAGCAGTCCCGCCGCAAGCACGCACCACAGCGCAACGGTCAATCGATCTCACCGACCGCCATCACGGCGACCCTGGCCTCGCCACGCTCATCCTTGGCGCGCGCCAGCGCCTTCATGGCGGCCTGCACCAGCGCGTCGGGGCCATCGCCGGCGGCCGGACTGCGGTGCGCCGCACCAATGCTCACCGAAACGAATTTCTGCAACGTCGAGCGTGGATGATGGATGTGCTGGCCGAGCACCTTGTGCGCCACGGCGGCCGCAAAACTCTTGATCGACGACGGGTCCGCGTTGCGTACCAGCGCGACTATTCGCCCGCCCTCCCAGCGTGCGACGACGTCGGCACCGCGACGGAATGCGCCACCGATCACGCCGGCGACCCGGCGGATGCACGCATCGCCCGCGGCACGGCCATAGGTCTCGTTGTAGCTGCCGAGCTGGTCTATGTCGAACACCATCAGCGTCAGCGTACGCGCCTCACGCGCTCCGACCTGCCAGTCGTGCTGCAACAGTTCCTCAAAGTAGGCGCGGGAGTACAGGCCGGAAAGCCTGTCCTCGCGCAGCCAGCTCGGCCGGCCCGGCGCGCGGATCAGGCCGGAGCGTTCGCGTTCAGTGACGTCGCGATGGAATCCGACGAAATGGGTGATCCGGCCTTCAGCGTTGCGCAGCGGCTGCAGCACGACCTCGTTCCAGAACTGCGTTCCGTCCTTGCGATAGTTGCGCACCAGCGCGCGGCAGCCCTCGCCGCGTCCGATCGCCTCGCGCAGCTGGGTCCGACCCTCCTGGCCACGATCCCAGGACTGCAGGCACCGCAGGTCGCGCCCGAGCAGTTCCTAGGCGCTGTAGCCGGTGAGCCGCTCGAAGGCGGCATTGGCGTAGACCACCGGCGCTTCGCCCGACTGGGCCGCACAGACGACGATGCCCTCGGGCGCCACGTCGAGTGCCCCGCGCTGCCATTCATTCAAGCCTGGATCCATGCCCCTAAGTGCCTCCCGTGCCATCGGCCCCGGGTTCGAATTTGAGTTCCGGCGCCGTTGCGTCCGCCGAGAGCCATTCTCGCGCGCTTCGCCATGCGGCCGATGCGGTCAAGGTCTCAAAATCGCCGCGCCCGCGGCCCCGCATGCGCACCAGCCGCAGCTGGGACGCCGGATCCACGGCGAGGCGGAACCCCTCGAGCAGTCGCTCAACCCCTGAGCGGTCGTTGCAGACCGGAAGCACGTCACAGCCGGCCTGCAGCGCGAGCGCAGCGCGCTCCGGCAGCTCACCGATGGTTGCTGCACCGGCCATGCTCAGGTCGTCGGCAAACACCGCGCCCCCGAACTGCAGTTCGTCCCGCAGCACGCCGGCGATCCAGTGCCGGGAAAAGCTGGCCGGCACGGGATCCACGGCCGGAAACAGCACGTGCGCGACCATGACCGCCGGCAGGCCATTGGCGATCAGCCGCCGGTAGGGCAGCAGGTCGGCATCGAGGTCGGTCAGCTCCCGCCGGTCGACGGGCAGGGCCAGATGGGAGTCGGCCACGACCGCGCCGTGGCCAGGGAAGTGCTTCGCGGTGGCCGCCATTCCGGCATCGCGCATGCCGTGCATGGTGGCAATCGCAAGCTGCCCCACGGCGGCCGCGCGCGCATGCAGCGCCCGATCGCCGATGATCTCGGAGAGCCCGTAGTCGAGGTCGACGCAGGGCGCGAACGAGAAGTCCAGGCCGGTGGCCAGCAGCTCCGCGGCCATCAGCCAGCCGAGCGCGCGGGCCATCGCGAGCCCCTGCTTCGGGTCACGATCGAAGCAATGCCCGATCCGGCGCGCCGCGGGCAGCGCCGAGAAGCCGCGACGGAAGCGCTGCACCCGTCCGCCCTCGTGGTCCACCGCAATCAGCAGCGCGGGGCTGCGCACCGAGCGAATCTCCCTGCACAACGCCTGCAGCTGCGCCGGATCAGCATAGTTGCGGGTGAACAGGATCACGCTGCCCACCAGCGGATGCTTGAGCAGCTCGCGGTCGGCCGCCGTCAGACTGGTGCCCGCGAGGTCGACCATGAACGGCCCGAGGCTCATCGGGAGGCCAGCAGGTTTTCCGGCCAGAGCCGGTATGGGTGCTCCGCCAGCCGGAAGTTGTAGTAGCGCTCCTCGCTGGTCACCTCGGCTCCAAGCCACGCCGGACGCGTGAAGGGCTGTTCCTCGGAGTCAAGCTCGAGCTCGGCGATGATCAGCCCGGCATTCTCGCCGAGGAATTCGTCGATTTCCCAGGTGCTGCCGTCGTGCACGACCTGGTGACGCCACTTTTCGATTCTCGGTCCTTCGCACAACTGCCCGAGCATGTGCTCGGCCTCGGCGGCGGGTATCGCGTACTCGAACTCCGCGCGCGCGATGGCCGCCGTCATCGCTTTGACCGACAGCCACCCCTGCGCACCGGCAATGCGCACCCGCACGGACGCATGAGCGGTATTGGCGAGGTATCCCTGCCGCAGCAGCGTCGACTCCCGTATCGCGGCGCGCCAGCGGTCATCCTGCAAGCGGAACTTGCGTTCGATCTCGATGCCCATGTCAGCTCCCGACCTGCGGCGCGAGCAGCGCCACGGACTCGACGTGCGCCGTATTCGGAAACATATCCACCACGCCGGCGGCCAGCAACTCGAAGCCGTGGTCGTGCACCAGCTCGCCGAGATCGCGCGCGAGGCTGCCGGGGTGGCACGACACATACAGCAGCCGCCGCGGCGCGCGCGAGGCGATCCAGGGCAGCAGCGCGCGGGCGCCCGCGCGCGGCGGATCGAGCAGCACGTGGGTGTAGTGCGCAGTGGCCCATGGTGCCGCTCCATGCTCCGCAGCGGCGAGATCGGCGCAGTGGAAGTGCGCGTTGGCGATGCCGTTGCGCGCGGCATTGGCCTGCGCGCGCCGGATGAGTGCCATCTCGCCCTCGACGCCGGTCACCTGCTGTGCACGGTGCGCGAGCGCGAGCGTGAAATTGCCGAGTCCGCAGTACAGATCCGCAAGCTGCGAGTCCGGCCCGAGCTCGAGCAGCTCGCGCGCGGCCGCCACCAGCGCGCGGTTGGCCGCTGCATTGACCTGGATGAAGTCCGTCGGCTCGAAGCCGAGCGTGAGCGGCGGATCGGGCAGCGTGTAATGCAGCGCCGGATCGGGCGGCTTGAGCGCACGCACGCTATCGGGCCCGGCGCTCTGCAGGTACAGCCGGACGCCATGCTCGGCCTCAAAGACCTCGAGGCGCCCGAGGTCCTGTGCCGAGGGGGGCTCCAGCACCCGCAGCACCAGTGCGACGGCGTTGTCGGCGACCGCGCACTCGATCTGCGGCAGCCGCTCGCGGATCGAGAGTGCCGAGACCAGCCGCGCGAGCGGATCGATCAGCGCATCGAGCGGGGGACTTAAGACCTCGCAGCGTGCAATGTCGGCAATCAGGTGCGAGGAGCGCTCGCGGAAGCCCACCAGCGCGCGGCCCTTGCGCGCGACGTAGCGCACGCCCAGTCGCGCGCGGCGCCGGTAGCCGAACGACGGCGAGGTGAGCGGCGCGAGCCAGCGCGCCGGCGCGACACGCCCGATGCGCTCCAGACTTTCCCGTAGCTGCTGCTGCTTGCGCTGCAGCTGCGCCGTCGCGTCCAGGTGCTGCAACGCGCAGCCGCCGCACACCGCGAAGTGAGCACAGCGCGGCTCGACCCGCTCGGGCGAGGGTTCAATCACCTGCTCGAGGCGCGCCTCGTCGTACTGCCGGTGCGCACGCGCGCGCGCGAACCGGATCGTCTCGCCCGGCAACGCCCCAGGTACGAAGGCGGCGCGTCCGCCCCGCACGATGCCCTCGCCGGCCTCGCTCAAGTCCGCGACGGTGCCGGTCTCCGCCACGCCTCAGCCACCCCAGGCCTTGAGGAACTGTGCATGATGCGGCTCGCCGGAGCTGCGCAGCAGCGCGCGCAAGCGCTCGAATTCCGCCGCCAGACCGTCCTGGTCGTAGCGGCCGCGCAGGAACTGGAAGCGCAGGTAGATCAGATAGGTATTGAGCGCGTCGGTCTCGCAGTAGCGTCGCACGCTGTCCAGCTCGCCGGCGAGGTAGGCACCCCAGACCCGATCACCCGACAACCCGAGCTTGCCCGGAAAACCGAGCAGCCCCGCCACGTCATCCAGCGATGCGCGCGCACGCCCCTGGAAACCGGACAGCACGTCCATCAGGTCCAGGTGCCGCCAGTGGTAGCGATTGAGGTAATTGTTGTACCGGAATGCCTGATCGTGCTCCCCGGTCTCCCAGTAGCGCGGCGCCTGCACCAGTGCCCGCAGCGAGCGGTAGTGCAGCACCGGCAGATCGAACCCCGAACCGTTCCACGACACCAGTTCGGGCGAGTATTTCTCGAGCCCGTCGAAGAAGCGGCTCAGCAGCTCGGCCTCGGTGGACTCGAGGTCGCCGAGGCTCCAGACCCGCAGCTGGTCGCGCGAGCGCAGCACGCACGCAATCGCGACCACCCGATGCTGAATGATCGGCAGGAACCCGCTGCCGCCTTCGGCGCGCTGCTGCGCGAACATCGCCTTCGCGACCGCGGCGTCGTCGAGCCCTGCCAGTCCGTAGCGTCGCCGCCCGAACTCGACGTCCGGCACCGTTTCAATGTCGAACACGAGGCAATTCATGCCGGCTCGGCCTGCGCGCTGCGCAGCAGCACCGCCACCGCGACCACCAGCCCGTCCTCGTCGGTCAGCGTCACGTGGCCCTCACCGATGCCGAGTCCGCGGCGTACGCGCTCCCCGCGCTCGGAGTAGACCACCTCGGGTCTGCCCCACGAGTTCTGCACAATGCCGATGTCGCGGATCCACACGCCGTGGGCAAAGCCGGTACCCATGGCCTTGACGATCGCCTCCTTGGCGGCGAATCGCATCGCGAGGAACCGCTCGCGCCGCGCGGTCTGATCGAACTGCGCCAGCTCCGCCGGCAGCAGCAGGCGTTCGACCAGATGGGTACCGAACCGCGCGTAGCAGTCATGCATGCGCTGCGCACGCAGCACGTCGATGCCGATTCCGAAGATCACGCGCGCGCCGAGAGCATCAGTGCCTTCATCGCGGCGACCGCTGGTGCGAGTCCGTCGAACAGCGCGCGCGCGATGATGGAGTGGCCGATATTGAGCTCGACGATCTCGGCCAGGGCCGCGACTGGCAGTACATTGTGGTAGTGCAGCCCATGGCCGGCATGCACCTCGAGCCCCAGCGCCGCAGCGTGCCGCGCCGCCAACCGCAGCCGATCGAGCTCGCGCGCACGGTGCTGCCCCTCGCTCTCGGCATACAGCCCGGTGTGCAGCTCCACCACCGGCACGCCCGCCTGTCGCGCCGCATCGATCTGGGCGATGTCGGCATCGATGAACAGCGCCACCCGTATGCCGGCCTCCCCGAGCTGGCGGCAGCGCAGGCGCAGTGCTTCACCGCCGGCGATCACGTCGAGGCCGCCCTCGGTGGTCAGCTCGGCCCGCCGTTCGGGCACCAGGCAGCAGTCGGCCGGCCGTACACGGATCGCGAACTCGACCATCGGAGCGGTGGCGGCCATCTCCAGGTTCATGCGCGTAGCGAGCGCGCCGGCGAGCAGCTGTACGTCACGCTCCTGGATGTGGCGCCGGTCCTCGCGCAGGTGCAGTGTGATGTTGTCGGCACCAGCCTGCTCGGCCAGCAGCGCGGCCTGCAGCGGTTCGGGATAGCGCGTGTGGCGCTGCTCGCGCAGCGTCGCTACGTGGTCGATGTTGACTCCCAGCGCGATGTTACGGTGCATCAGACCCGTCCCTCCCGACGCGGAAAGCCGCTGATGGCCCGCGCCACCGTGCGCGTGCGCAGTGCGCGGCCCTCGAGGCAGTGATCGAGCGCGGCGCGCATCAGCGCGCGCGCCTGGCGGGCCTGGGCGGCGTCCTCGAACCCCACCCCAACGGCGAGCCGGCGCAGCACCTCGCCTGCGATCGGAGCGGCGCGGTCCGGTCCGTCCTGCCCGGCAAGGACCACGCCGTGGACGCCCGGCTGGAAGTGGTAGCTCGCTTCATCGCGCACCGGACGCCCGGTGTCCGCCTCGGTGCTGAGATTCAGGCCGTAGCCAATCAGCGCCAGCAGCCGCACCTCAAAGCGCCGCAGCGCCGCCTCGCAGTCCTGCCCGGCGCGCAGCCCCGTGAGCGCCTGCTCGTAGGTGTCGAACAGCTCGGGCTGCGAGTCGTTGCGTGTGGTGAGACGCAGCAACAGTTCATTCAGGTAGAACCCGCTCATCAGACGCGCCGCCGGCAGTGGTGCCGGCGCGGCCGCGTATTCCGCACCAGTAAGGGCCGGGGCCTCGCCGCGGCCGCTCCACGACAGCAGCAGCGCGTCGAAGGGCTCGAGCAAAGCGCCGCGCGTGCGCGGCCCGCGCACCGCCCGGGCAAACAGGCTGATGCGCCCATAATCGCGCGCGAATACCTCCAGGATCAGGCTGCTGTCGCGGAACGGATAGCGATGCAGCACGTAGCCGCGCGCGAGCTGCACACGCGTTGCAGATCGGTTCATTCCAGCCCCAGGTGGCGCAGTGCGCGCGCATCGTCGGCCCAGTCCTCGCGCACCTTCACCCACAGCGTGAGGTGCAGCTGCTCACCAAGCAGGCGGTTGAGCTCCACACGGGCGGCGCGCCCGACGCGCTTGAGACGCGAGCCGTCGGCACCGATCACGATGGGCTTGTGCCCGGAGCGATCCACCCAGATCACCGCCGAGACCCCCTTGCGTCCGTCCTCCCGGACCTCGACCTGCTCGACCTCGACCGCGATGCCGTAGGGCAGCTCTTCGACCAGCTCGAGCGTGAGCTTCTCGCGAATGCTCTCGGCGATGCGGAAATTGACGCTACGGTCCGTGAGCTGGTCGGCCGGGTACATCGGCGGAGCTACCGGCAGGCCCGCGACCACGACGCGCCGCAGATCCTCGAGGTTCTGCCCCTTGAGCGCCGATACCGGAACGAGCTCGCGGAATTCGTGCCGCGCGGCGAGTTCCTGCAGATAGGGCAGCAGCCGCTCGCGCGGCCGCGTACGGTCGATCTTGTTGATGACTGCGACGACCGGCCGGCGGGCCTCGCGGATGCGCGCGAGCGCAAGCTCGTCCTCGTCCGTCCACTGCAGCGACTGCACCACGAACAGCACCAGATCAGCGTCGGCCAGTGCGGCTGCCGCGGTGCGGTTCATCGCCCGGTTCAGTGCCCGCCGCGGCCCCAGGTGCAGGCCGGGGGTATCGATGAAGGCGACCTGGCCCTCAGGCCACTGCGCCAGGCCGACCAGCCGGTGGCGCGTGGTCTGCGGCTTCGGGGTCACGATGCTGAGCTTCTGACCGACCAGACTATTGAGCAGCGTCGATTTGCCGACGTTGGGTCGGCCGGCGAGCGCTACGAAGCCGCTGCGACTGTCACTCATGGGTGGCTCTGGATCTGCTCCAGCACCAGCGCCGCCGCCGCCTGCTCGGCCCGCCGCCGGCTCGAACCCGACGCCTCGGCGCGCGCCGCCATCGGCTCGACTTCACAACTGACGCGGAATACCTGTGCGTGCAATTCGCCCTCGATGCTCTGGACACTATAGCGCGGCAAAGGCAGTCCCTGTGCCTGCAGCAGCTCCTGCAGGCGGGTCTTCGGGTCCTTGAGCTCCTCGAGCGTGCCGGCGGCGGCCAGCTGCGCGGCAAGCACGCGCAGCACGCCGGCGCGCGCCTGATCCAGCCCCCCCTCGAGGTAGAGCGCCCCGATCAGCCCCTCGAGCGCGTCGGCCAGGATCGACTCGCGGCGAAATCCGCCGGTCTTGAGTTCGCCGGGTCCCAGGTGCAGCAGTTCGCCGAGGCCGAGCTGCGCGGCGCGACAAGCGAGGGATTCACCACTGACCACCCGCGAGCGCATCCGGCTGAGCGCCCCCTCGTCAGCGTCAGCATAGTGCGTGTACAAGTGCTCGGCGACCAGCAGGTTCAGCACCGCGTCGCCCAGGAATTCCAGCCGCTCATTGTTGCTGCCGCCCGCGCTGCGATGCGTCAGCGCCGTTTCGAACAGCGCCAGGTCGACCGGCGTGTACGCGAGCGCCTCCAGCAGCCAGGCGCGCAGCCGCGCAGTCCGGCTCACCGCATTACGACCTCTTTGTGGAACAGCACCAGGATCGAGATATTGGCGAACAGCGGCGCCTGATCCTCGTAGTCGGCGATCGCGACCCAGTGGTCGCCGTCGCGGTGCACGTCGATCTCCTTGACGGTCGGATGATCAATGCCCTCGATCTCGAAGCGCTTGTCCAGCGCCGTGCGGAACGATTGCGCTCCCCCAGGGCCGGCGTCCTCGTTCTTGAATTCCTGGGCGGTCTGTGCGAGCGACTGCGAGAGGCGCAGGTAGTTCAGGTAGACCGGCGCGAGCCGGATGCCGGAATAGCCGACGATCCCGAGCGGCACGAACAGGATCAGCCAGCCGATCAGAGTCACTCCGCGCTGTGAATGGCGCATGGTCGGGCACTCCCATGTCGTGCAAGAGTCAAAGTTGCATCCCCTGCCGCGCGCACTGCGCTGCCGGCGCTCACTCGATGCGGCGGCCTATGCGGCTCCAGATCGGGCCGCCGGAGCGCTGCAGGTCCCAATTGAACCAGATTCGCGTGGCCTTGCCGACCAGGTGGTCCTCCGGCACGAAGCCCCAATAGCGGCCGTCCAGGCTGTTGTCGCGATTGTCGCCGATCATCAGATAGCTGCCGGCGGGCACGAGCATCTCGGTCGAATCGCTGTGATCGTGCTCGGTCATCGGGTCCGGTTCGGTGCATTGGTAATTGTGGTCCAGCCGGCGCGGGCAGGTCGGCCCGGGCGGTGCGCCAAGTTCATCTGGGGTCAGACACGAGAGGGTCTGGTGGGTGTGAAGGCCGAGCACCTCGGTCGACAGTCGCATGTTGTGGTAGCAGCCATCATCGTAGCGGCCACTGGACTGCAATGGCACGGGCTGACCGTTGATGATCAGCTGATCGGACTCGATGCGCACCCGGTCGCCGGGCAGCCCTACTACGCGCTTGATGAAGTTCACCGCCGGATCGGGCGGATAGTGGAACACCACGACATCGCCGCGCTGCGGCTCGCCGACGGACACGAACTTCTGCTCGAGCACGGGCAGGCGCAGGCCGTAGGCGAACTTGTTCACGACGATGAAGTCGCCATCGAGCAGGGTGGGCATCATCGAATCCGAGGGTATGCGGAATGGCTCGAAGATCAGCGAGCGCACCACCAGCACGATCACGGCGACCGGAAAGAAGCTGCGCGCGTAATCCACGGTCACCGGCAGTGCGATGCCTGCCGCGTCGCGGCCCGCAAGCTTCGCGGCCTGCAGGCGTCGCGGCGCGAACAGCAGATGATCGAGCAGCCATATGCTGCCCGAGGCAATGACCACGATCACCAGCACGAGGCTGAAGTCCAGCCGCTCGGAGCCCAGCAGGCGCAGCACACCGGCCAGCAGCAGCACCGGCAGCACGAAATAGAGCGCCGCGAGCACCGCCGGGTCGCGGCCATCGGGCTGCGCGATGCGGCGACGCGGACGCAGGAACCAGTCGTCGATGACCGCGACCAGCGTGACGGGCAGTGCCGCCCACGCCAGCAGAGCGATGAGCTGCGTCACTTGCGTCCCACCTTGAGAACCGCGAGGAATGCCTCCTGCGGAATCTCGACCTGGCCCACCTGTTTCATGCGCTTCTTTCCCTCTTTCTGCTTCTCGAGCAGCTTGCGCTTGCGGCTGATGTCGCCGCCATAGCACTTGGCGAGCACGTTCTTGCGCAGTGCCTTGACCGTCGCGCGCGCAATCACGTGGGTGCCGATCGCGGCCTGCACGGCTACTTCGAACATCTGGCGCGGAATCAGTTCCTGCATCTTGTCCACCAGCTCGCGTCCGCGCTGGTAGGAGCTGTCGCGGTGCACGATGATCGAGAGTGCATCGACCTTGTCGCCGTTGATCAGGATATCAAGCTTGACGAGCGGGGCGGCCTGAAAATGGCTGAATACATAGTCGAACGAGGCATAGCCCCGGCTGGCGGATTTCAGCCGGTCAAAGAAATCCAGCACCACCTCGGCCAGCGGCAGTTCGTACTGCAATGACACCTGGGCGGCCAGAAACTGCATTTTCTTCTGCGTACCGCGCTTCTCGCTGCACAACCCGAGCACGGCGCCGACGTATTCGGGCGGCACCAGGATGTTCGCGGTGATGACCGGTTCACGGATCTGCGCGATCTCGTTGACGGCCGGCAGCTTGGCCGGGTTGTCCACGTACTGCAGATCGCCGTCGGTGCGGGCGACTTCGTAGATCACCGTCGGTGCGCTGGTGATCAGATCGAGCGAATACTCGCGCTCCAGCCGCTCCTGCACGATGTCCATGTGCAGCAGGCCGAGGAAGCCGCAGCGAAAGCCGAAGCCGAGCGCGGTGGAGACCTCGGGCTCGTAGTGCAGTGCCGAGTCGTTGAGCTTGAGTTTGCCGAGCGCATCGCGAAACGCCTCGTAGTCCTCGGCATTGACCGGGAACACGCCGGCGAACACTCGCGGCTGGATCTGCTTGAAGCCCGGCAGTGGCGTCACCGCCGGATCGGCCTCGGAAGTGATGGTATCGCCGACCGGCGCGCCGTCGATTTCCTTGACGCCGGCGATGACGAAGCCGACCTCTCCGGCCGCGAGCGACTCGAGGGCGATCGGCTTGGGCGTGAAGCGGCCGAGCCGGTCGACCTGATGGCTGCGGCCCGTGGACATGACCCGGATCTTCTCCCCGCGCCGCAGCGTGCCGTTGACTACGCGCACCAGCGATACGACACCGACGTAGTTGTCGAACCATGAGTCGATGATCAGCGCCTGCACCGCGGCGTCCGGGTCCCCGCGTGGAGCCGGTATGCGCCGGATGATCTCCTCGAGCAGCTCCGGCACGCCCTCGCCGGTCTTGGCGCTCACGCGCATGGCCTCGCTCGCATCGATGCCGATGATCTCCTCGATCTGGATCTGCACCCGCTCCGGATCCGCCGAGGGCAGGTCGATCTTGTTGATCACCGGCAACACCTCGAGGCCCTGTTCGATCGCGGTGTAGCAGTTCGCGACGCTCTGTGCTTCGACTCCCTGCGAGGCGTCGACCACCAGCAGCGCGCCGTCGCAGGCGGCGAGGCTGCGGGATACCTCGTACGAGAAATCCACGTGGCCGGGAGTATCGATCAGGTTGAGCTGATAGCTCTGGCCGTCATGCGCGAGGTACTGCAGCGTGACGCTCTGCGCCTTGATCGTAATGCCGCGCTCGCGCTCCAGATCCATCGAGTCGAGGACCTGGGCCTGCATTTCGCGCGCCTCGAGCCCACCGCACAACTGGATCAGGCGGTCGGCGAGCGTCGATTTGCCGTGGTCAACGTGCGCGATGATGGAGAAATTGCGTATGCGTTGCATCAGGTGGGGGGCGGCGCCCCCAAGCTGCAGGGCGCGCGGATTATAGCCGCAAGGGCCGGGCTCAAGCCCGCCGGAGCAGCCGCAGCAGCTCCGATTCGTCCAACCGGTGATGGCAGACCAGGCTCGTCCCCCAGAGCAGCACCGGGATCTTCAGGCCGTAGCGCCGCGCCAGCTCGGGATCGGTGTCCACGTCGAGGACTTCGACCGGCGGCAAGGGCGTGCGGGCCGCGAGCCGCGCCAGCTCGGAGCGCATCGTCTCGCACAGGCTGCAGTCGGCGCGGGTGAGCAGTCGCAGCGGCGCCGGTTGCGCGCCGCTCAATGCCGGCCGCCGGACTGCGGCACCCAGCCTGCCGGAGCATCCCCGAAAGCACTGCGGCCGGCGCCGGGGAGCGGTCCCGGGGGCGGCGCGGCCTGCATGTCCTCCGTGGGCGGCGCACGGTAGGCGTCCCCGAGCGCTTCCCCGAAGCCCGCCGCGGGCGTCGCGGTGCGGATCGACAGCGCGATCGTGCGCACGGTGTCAGGAGGCACTTCACCGACCGCGGTGACGCGGTAGCCCTCGACCGCGGTCGAATAGGCCGAGGAAATCCCGAATCGCACGGCGCCGTCGACGCCGGGTGCCTCGCGCGGCGCCGGCGCGTGCTCGATGAAGACCGACACCGAGGCCAGCCCGTCGCTGAACACCAGGTGTTCGACCGGCCCGCGCGGCAGCACCTGCCGCGCGCTAGCGGTCATCCGAAAGCCGCGCGGCAGCGCGCCGGCCTGCCACGACGCCGCCATGCCGGCCCCCTCATTGCCGCCGGCGCCGTGCTGTACCCACCGGAAGTCGCGCGCATCGATCCCCGGCTCGAGTTCGGTATCGGAGATGTGCGCGGGCAGCGACAGGTCCGTAAACACGATCTGCTCGAGCACCGTACCGTCCCCATCGCGCAGCTGCGTCTTGAGGGGCAGCGCCGTAGCCTCATCGATCCAGACCCGATAGCCGTAGCGCAGCGCGTCCAGCGGAGCGATCGAGATCAGCCGGGCATCGCGGCCGGAAACACGCGCACGCGAGAGCTCGCGGATGTCGTAGGCGCTGCGCGCCGCGTCGTCGAGCGCCGGCAGGCCGCGCAACCATAGGCCTGCCGCCGGGTTGCGCTCGACCAGCACGGTACGCCGATCCGGCAGGTAGATATAAAGCTGGCTGCCCTTGCGGATGAACTCGCGTCCCGAGCCGTCCATCGACACGAGCCGCTCGGCGACCCCGCTGCTGCCGGCCCGATGCACGACCCGCAGCGTCTCGCTCTCCCCTGCATGCTCGTGCACGAAAATTCCGCGATAGTTGCGGGTGGCTACGGCCTGATCGGCGCGCGCCAGCCATTCGCGCGGCTGGTCGGCCAGCGCGACCGCCGCGCTGAGTGTGAGTAGTCCGAGCCATGAGACCCGGCCGAGGCGCAGCGCGGGTCGGCCGTCGCCGGCCATCGCGCCCCCCACGGGGCGGCTAGCGCGCGCGCGCGCCGGCAGCGGCCGCAGCATCGACCTGCTCCGCACGGGTCACCGCGGTGGCGGTGCCCGGCGGGTCCGATGCATTGCCCAATCCGTCTTCGCCGCTGACCAGGGAGGACAGCAGATTGCGTTGCATCAGCGGCGTCGAGTAGACACTGTGCTCGACCATGTAGTCGGCCAGCTGCGTGCGCAGTGCGCTGTTGTTGCCGGAGCCGAGGCCCACGGGCGTGACATAGCTCCATGGCTCGTGCCCTGCGCCGCTGACTGACACCGCCGGCGCCCGGACCGGAACGGCGGCCGCTACCCGGTCCGCGGCCCGTGCGGGAGCCGGTACCGCGTCTGCCACGACGCCACGCGCACCGAAACGGCTCGCGTCATCGCGCAGCATCGCGATCGACAGGCCGGCTACCCCCGCCACGAGGGTCGCGGCCAGCGCGGAATTCCACCACAACCGCCGCTGGCGCGTGCCGCGCGGCCGGCCCTCCGCTGACAGCGCCGCACTGACCCGCGTCGCAAAGCCGCTGCGCGCGGCAGCTACGGGCTCGGAGCGCATGGCCGCACCGATCAGCGCGTAGCGCGACCAGCGCGAGCGCAGGTTCTCATCCCGATCGATACGCCGCGACAGCAGCTCACACTCCGCTACCGGCAGTTCGCCATCGAACATCGCCGAAAGTTGGCTTTCCACCTGATCCTGGTTCACACCAGCTCCTCCGTCCGCCCCAATCCGCCGTCAAATACCACCCGCAGGCGACGGTCGATGGCCTCGCGGGCACGAAAAATGCGCGAGCGCACCGTGCCGACGGGGCAATCCATGGTCGCCGCGATCTCCTCATAGCTCAGGCCTTCGAGCTCGCGCAGCACGATCGCGGTGCGCAGTTCTTCAGGCAGGGCCTCGATCGCGCTGTTGACCGTATTGCGAATTTCCTCGGTCAGCGCCAGGCCCTCGGGGGTCTCCGGATCCTTCAGCCGACTGACCAGGTCCGGCGAATCATCACTGCCCTGCAGGTCCAGCTCATAGCTGACCGGGCTGCGATCACGGGCGGCGAGCGCGTTCTTGGCAGTGTTGATCGCGATCCGGTAGAGCCAGGTGTAGAACGCGCTGTCGCCGCGGAACTGCGGCAGCGCCCGGTAGGCCTTGATGAACGCCTCTTGAGCGACATCCTCGGCTTCGGCCGGATCGCGCAAGTAGCGCATCACGAGCTTGACG
>Ga0265325_10001143_pt1 | contig 19061 bp, 19 predicted proteins | sample 41420metaG_FD_202090 | JGI IMG/M metagenome (GOLD analysis project Ga0265325, IMG submission 202090) | Rhizosphere microbial communities from Carex aquatilis grown in University of Washington, Seatle, WA, United States - 4-14-20 metaG | ecosystem: Host-associated > Plants > Roots > Rhizosphere...
CGGCGGAATGTTGTCCAGCGCCTGTTCCAATTCCTGGAAGGTTGGCTGGGCTTCGGACGGAATGCTGCCGCGTCCGATCTCGACCGAGACCTGCGCCGCGTTGCCGTGCAGATGCGCGACCAGGATATCGCGGATCACATGATAGAATAGAGCTTCCTCGTCGATGATCGTCTTCAGCCGCACGCTGATCGGACCGACGATGCCGTAGGCGAGAAACACGCCCATGAAGGTGCCGACCAGGGCCGAGCCAATCATTCGGCCGAGCACTTCCGGCGGCTCGGAAATCGCGCCCATCGTCTTGATCACGCCGAGCACGGCGGCGACGATACCGAGCGCCGGAAGCCCGTCCGCCATGGTCGTCAGCGCGGTCGCGGTGGAGAGTGCTTCGTGATGGTGCTTCTCCAGTTGCTTTTCCATCGCCGCCTCGACCTGATGCGGGTCTTCCAGGCTCATGGTCATCATCCTGAGCGTGTCGCAGATGAAAGTCAGCGCGAAATGGTCTTTGGTGATCCTGGGATAGCGCTTGAAGATCGAAGATTCGGACGGCTTTTCGATATGGGCTTCGAGTGCGATCAGGCCCTTGGATTTCATCGTCTTGGTGAGCAGGAACAACAGGCAGAGCAGGTCGCGGAAGTCGGACGTCTTCCATTTGGGGCCGGAGATCACCTTGGCCACTTCGCCGCCCATCTTTTTGAGCGTGTACATCGAGCCGCCGATCAAGAGGGCTGCAACCGCAGCGCCGCCGATGGTCAGGACCTCGTGCGGCACGGCTTCGAGCACCACGCCCAGCGAACCGCCGGAAATGATGAAGCCGCCGAACACGCAGACGAAGAGAACGACAAGGCCGCCGATCTGAAGCATGAATACCCGCCCGAGAACCGGGGCAGTATTAAGGAAAGGGTTTAAAGAGGGATAAACCCGCAGCGCTTCGTCCAGCCAAACGTGGGGTAGATTGCGGGATATTCACGGTCTTGCGGGGTAACTATAGCCTTGCCGAATCGTTAATTTCGCTGAGCTTCTTGTCCACCAAAGCGGCAAGTTCGTTGGCAACGGTATCGCCCAGCCTGGTGGCTTCGTCCTCGGCGTGCGCCGCCCGCGCGATTGCGTCCAGGTGGAGCGCCACGACCGTTTGCTCCGGCTGAACGCCGGCGCGGCCTATCGCATCGAGATATTTGCACAGGATGTTGGCGATTCGTCCGGTGGCGGCGAGGCCGGCGCATCCCGCCAGCCCGCGGATTTCGTGCGCCTGATCGAAGACCTCACCGAGATTGGACAGGCGCGCCGCATTTTCCAGGCGTTCCACATGGCTGAGGACTGCGCTGCGCAGTTCCTCCGCCTTGCTGACGATGACGAGGGCGGCCTGAGCAATGATCTCCGGATCGTTCAGCGCCCGCAACAGGCGCACGGCGTCTTTGGCCGCAAACACGGGATAGACGCCGGGCGGAATCTTGGCGGCACGCGTACGTTTGCGCGGAACGTGGGACACCGGAGTCGTCATGGGAACCCTGCCTCGTTGCGAATGTCTTCATGGCGCCGCCACGGGCCGGGATAATTCTCATCGGCACGGCGGCGGCGATCCGGTCCGAAATAGTCTCCGGCGCGCACGAAAGCCCGCGGCCGTTCGATGATCTCCGCGATTCTGAGAAACAGGTTCTGCGCTGTAATCGGCTTGGCCAGGAATTCGGTGACGCCGGCGTCGCGCGCGGCCTCGACGCGATGGCGTTCCGTGTGTCCGGTGATCATAATGATCGGCACGTAAGGATTGGGGCTCCTATGCGACAGGCGCGCTTCTCGCGTGAATTCGATACCGTCCATCGGCTTCATCGAAAGGTCGGTCAGGATGAGATCTGGCTTTCTCTCACGCATGATGACGAAAGCGTCCTCGCCGTCGGCGGCCTCAAACACCTGCTTCAGGCCAAGCGCCATCAGCAACGAGCGCAGCAATGTGCGCATATGCACATTGTCTTCGACGATCAACGCCTTGAGATAATCGAATGTCGCCCCCGACATCGCCCTTCAGTCCGAATATTCCGCTGCCGGATCCCAGCATCCAACACGGCAACAACGCGACACTCTCGTTCTGTGCCAGTCGCGCATGTTACATCGCTTTGTAGATCGCAAATCCAGGCCGACCGCTACCTGAGGTTACGTAAGGATTATTAGCAAGTTGCGACGTGATGGGCGAGGCAAAAGGGAATTCGGCAAGATCATGACAAAATTCCTTTACAAAGCGACATTTTCTCTGTCCATGATCGCGCGGACGGTCCTGTCGCCGGCAAGTTTCGGCGTCCATGCCCTGCTGGAGCAGGGGGAAAAAGTCGTTCTCGTTCGCCATTCCTATACAGCGGGCTGGCATCTGCCGGGTGGTGGGGTCAAACGCGGCGAACTGCCCGAGGAAGCTAATTTGCGTGAGCTGCGCGAAGAGGTCGGCCTGATCCGTTCCGCAGCACCGGAACTCTACGGGCTGTACGCGCGCAGTATATGGCCGGTGAACAACGTGATTGGGCTTTATCGAGTGCGCGACGCCGAATTCGCCTTCAAACCAAATTTGGAGGTGCGCGAAATCATGCTTGTCGATCCGGCTGCACCGCCGCCGGGCACGAGCCCCGGCGCAAGCCGCCGTCTGGCGGAACTGGCGGGTAAAGTTCCGCGAAGTCCGCACTGGTAACCTGCAATCACACCGGATCCCAGCCGAACACCGAATTGGTTGCGCCAAGATCGGTGAAACTCGGCTTGAAGGCTTCCATCGCGTGTTCGGCGATGGTCTGCGGCGTCCAGCCCTCCAATCTTGCGATGCCGCGGATAGGCCTGGGCTGGCTCATCAGGAATATCTCGTTGCCGCGCGCCACGAAGATCTGTCCCGAAACGTCCTTGGTCGCGGGAGAGGCGAGCGCCACGGCGAGCTGCGCCACCTGATCGGCGCGCATGGCGTTCTTCATCCGCTCGACGCGCCTCTGCGAGGCCTCGTCCTTTACCGGAATCGTTTCGATCATCCGCGTCCAGGCGAACGGCGCGATGACGTTGGAGCGCACGTTTTTCTGTGCGCCTTCCATGGCGATGATGCGCGACAGCCCGGCGATGCCCATCTTGGCGGCGGCATAATTCGCCTGTCCGATGTTGCCGATCAGACCCGACGTCGAAGTGAAAAGCACGAACGAGCCCTCGCTCTGTTCGCGAAAATGGGCGATGGCGGCGCGGCAGATATTGTACGTGCCGTTCAGGTGCACATCGATGACGGCGTCCCAGTCCTTGTCGTCCATCTTGTGGAACATGGAATCGCGCAGGATGCCGGCCGGCGAGATGATCGCGTTGAGGCCGTGAAACGTGTCCAGCGCCTGCGCGATCATCTGCTTGACGCCGCCTCGGCTGGTGACGCTATCGGAATTGGATGCCGCCCGGCCGCCCATCTCACGGATCGCCTGAGCAACGCGTTCGGCAGGCCCCGCGGAACCGTCGTCGCCGCCGGCCACGCCTCCTCCCAGATCGTTGACCACCACCGCCGCGCCTTCCTTCGCCGCCAGCAGCGCACATTCCTTGCCAATGCCGTTTGCCGCCCCGGTGACCAGAACGGTCTTGCCTTCGAGCACGCCCATCCGATGTCCTCGTCTTGCATTTGCCCCGCTGTGACAGTAGCGAGTGGGCCATGAGCGCAAAAGTCCAAACCCAATGGGAAATTAGACCCGAATGTGCCGGGGATGCCCTTTCGGTGGAGGCGCTGAACGAGGCAAGTTTCGGTCCCGGAAGGTTTGCCAAGTCGGCCTACCGGTTGCGCGAAGGCGTCGATCCGGTCGCTGGGTTAAGTTTCGTGGCCGTGGAAGGCGGCGCGTTGCGCGGTTCCATCCGTTTCTGGCCCATCGCCGTCGGCCGGGAGCAATCGCTGCTGCTGGGTCCTCTGGCCGTGGAGTCGCGGCAGCGCGGCCGCGGCATCGGCATCGCACTAATGAAGCGGGGGATCGACGAGGCGCGCGCCCAAGGCCACGCCAGCATCCTGCTGGTAGGCGACGAGCCCTATTACGTGCGGGTGGGGTTCGCAGCCCTGCCGCCGGGACGCATTCGCTTTCCCGGACCGGTCGATCAGATGCGCGTGCTCGGCCAGTCGCTGCAGCGCAACGTGCTGCTGACGCTTGCGGGTGAGGTGCGCCGCGCCCGCATCGACCATCCGGTGTGCGCCGATGGAGCGGAATTAGCGGCCCTCTAGCCGCCACGCCCACAGCAGCGTGCCGAGCAGAAGCAGCAGCAGCACCCAGGCGGGCAGCAGCGGCGCCTGTTCGACGCTGATGACGCGCGAGGCATTGTTGGCGGCGATTCCTACCCAGTCCTCGCCTTCCATGCGATGGCCGCGTTCGACGCGGCGGATGCCGGGCATGCCGTCGGAAAGCCAATGCACGGATCCGCCGCTTTGCTCGGCCGCGGAGCGCAGAATTTCGTCGGTTGCGCGGACGTCGGCGACTTCTTTCGGATTGAGCGGTCCGGCGGCCGCGACGGCCGACAGTTTTCCGTCGGTCACGTGATAGAGCCCAAGAGCCTCCGCCTTCGCCTGTCCGCGCCACACCCCGGGCTCACTTCTGGTCAAAGCAATCGTCGATTTGGTGCCCGACGGATCGGTCAGCGTCACTGGTACCGCCGTCGCGGCCATCGTGCGCCGCTCGACCACAATGTCGCCGCCGGCGATGGCCGCGGTCAGGCGTTCCTCTTCCAGCTCGGGTTCCTTCATCAGCCAATGCGCCGTCCGGCGCAGCAATTCGGCTTCCGGTCCGCCGCCCTCGAAGCCGCGCGCCCAGAGCCATCCCTGATCCGACAACAGTTCCGCCACGCGACCCTTGCCGACGCGATCGAGTACCAGCAAGGGCTTGTTGTCCGGCCCGCTCATCACGGTCTCGCCGGTGACTTTTGCCGCCCCGATCAGGCGGAACCAGCGGCCCCAGCTCGGCGGTGAAGCGCTGGTGTTGGCGCCGGGCAGATCGCGCGTCACCGGATGGGCGAAGCCGTCCTCGGTCAGCGCCGGCTTGAAGGGCTTTGCCACAATCTCGCCAGTCGGCTGCGCCGGAAGAACCGACGACAGCGGCGTGTGATAGAGGCTGAGCGGTCCGGCGAATTCAGGCCCGGCGGACACCAGGAGCGCGCCGCCGCCCTCGACATAGCCTGCGATATTCTCGAAATAAGCAAGCGGCAGGATTCCGTGTTCGCTGTAACGGTCGAAGATCACCAGATCGAAGCCCTCGAGCTTTTCGGAAAACAGTTCCTGCGTCGGGAAGACGATCAGCGAAAGCTCGTTGAGCGGCGTGCTGTCCTGTTTTTCCGGTGGGCGCAAAATCGTGAAATGCACCAGGTCGACGGAGGGGTCGCCCTTGAGCAGACTGCGCCATACCCGCTCGCCCGCATGCGGCTCGCCGGAAACCAGCAGCACGCGCAGCCGGTCGCGTACGCCGTTGATCGCCACCACGGCACGGTTGTTCTGCAGTGTCAGTTCGGCCGGCCCCGGTTCGGCTTCGATCTCCACCACGCTTTCGCCTTCATGGCCGATCGGGACCTCGATGGGTGTGTTCTGGCCGAGCGGAACGCTCAGCGCGTCCCTATCGCCGCCATCGACTCGAAGATTGACGCGCGCCGAGCCGGGTCTGCCGCCACCCAGGTCGTCCACCCGCACGACGATCTGCGCGGACTGCCCGACGATCGCGTAGCGCGCGGCGTCGACCACGGTCAGCTTGCGGTCGCGCTCGCCGCGCTTACCCACGATCAGTGCTTGCAAGGGTGCGCCGGTGCGGAGCTTGGATGGTGCGTCGTGCACTTCGCCGTCGGTCACCAGGAAGCTGCCCGCCACGCGCGACGGCGGCACATCCATCAACGCGGCGTTCAGAGCGGCGATGGCCTGCGTGCCATTGTCTTCGCCGGAAGACTTGGTGGTGACGGTGACGACGCGCACCTCCAGATTTTTTTCGGTGGCGAGTTTCTTTCTCAGCGCGGCAACCGCCTTGTCGGTATCCGCCAGGCGCGATCCCAAGCTCATGCTCTGCGAATGATCCGCGACGATCACGGCCACATCCGGCAGCGGTTCACGGCTTTGATGCACGATCAGCGGATTCGCGAGCGCCAGGAGCAACGCGGCCAGTGCCAAAGCCCGCGCCCAGGTGCCGCGCGCCTGTGCAAAAAAAGCCCATGCCGTCAGTATTACGGCAGCCGCGATCAGCGCCCACAGAATGGCAAAGGAAACATGCGGCGCAAAGACAATCGTCATCGCCTATTTCCCCAGCCGTTCGAGGATGGCGCGGACATGCACTTGGTCGGTCTTGTAGTTGCCGGTCAGTGCGTACATCACGACATTGATGCCGAAGCGGATCGCCATCTCGCGCTGACGCACGCCGCCGGGCGAAACGTCCACCATGGGCCGCCCCTGCGCGTCCACCGCCCAGGCGGCGGCCCAATCGTTGCCGCCGATGATGACGGGCGAGACGCTGTCGCCGCCGCGCGCGGGGCCCTCTTCGTTGTTGCCCGATGGCATGGCTTGCACCCACACCGCGCCGCCCTCCCAGCGGCCGGGAAAATCCGAAATCAGATAAAAACTCTTGGTCAGCACATGATTGGGCGGCAGAAGCTCCAACGGCGGCAGGTCGAGCTTGGAAAACAGCCGGCGCAAGGTCTGCTGGCCGAGCGAATTCGGCCCGCGCACCGCGCCGAGGGTTAAATCGCGCGTATCGATCAGGATGGTGCCGCCGCTGCGCATATAATCGGCGATCTTCGACAGCGCGGTCGGCGTCAGATCCTTTTCGCGCGGATCCATCGGCCAGTAAAGCAAGGGGAAAAAGCTGAGATTGTCTTTCTCGATGTCGACGCCCATCGGCTCCTGCGGCACGTAGGACGTGCGCTCCGCCAGCGCCGTTCCGAGCCCCGTGAGGCCCGCCTTGCTCATCGCATCGACCTCGGGCACGCCCGTGATCACATAAGCAAGTCTGGTGTCGAGGGCGGCCTTGAGGTCGGCGGCATCGTCGGCCCGCGCCGGCCCACCATGCAGCACCAGGAACGCGGCGAGCGCCACGCCGGCGCCGCGCGTAAACGATCGCACGCTGGGGACATAGCCGCGCAACATCAGCGAGATCGCGAAATCGGCGAGCAACATCAGAGCCGCCAGCAGCAGCAGCGGCGACTGCAATTCGATGGAGGCACGGGACGCATAGAACGCGGTGCGCGCGCTGAGGCCGGCGAAGGGAAGCAGCACCGTGTTTTCGCGCGCGGCATTCAGCGCTCTTTCCGCACCCGATGCGCCATACAGGCCGGGCGGGTGCAGCCGGGAAGGTTCCGTGCCTGCGATCTGCGACGCGCGTACCGGCTGTGCATCTGCCCCGGGCTTCGTCAGGCGGCCGAAACCGTCGAGCGCATCGGCTGGCGGCAGACTTGCATTGCCGGCCATCTCGGACGGACTGGTTCCGGCCGAGAGCGACAGAAGCCGCCGCAACATGTCCACGTAGAGTCCGGACAAAGGCAGAGTGGACCAGCCCGGGCCGGCCGTCACATGGAACAGGACGATCCATCCCCTGCCGCGCCGCGCCGCAGTGACCATCGGCGTACCGTCGGTCAGCCGCGCCCAGGAGTGGGATGAAAGTTCGATGGAGGGCTCGGCCAGGATCTGCCGCGACACCGACACATCGGTTGGGATTGCCAGACCGCCGAACGGACTGTCGTCGGGGAAGGGGGCGAGGTGCTGCGGTGCCGCCCACGCGAGCGCGCTGCCGAGATAACGTCCGCCGCTGCGCAAGGCGACCGGCACCAGATCGTCCGTGCCGCTTGCCATGTGTTCGCCCGCAAAGCGAACGAGCAGTCCGCCGTTCTCGACGAACTGCTTCACGCGATCATGATCGGCGCCCGCAATCCTGCCGATGTCGGACAGGACGAGCACCGAGACGCCGCGCGACAGCAAGTCCGAGATGGTGCCTTTGCCGAGGTCGGCATAAGGCGACAGCGCGCGTTCCAGGTAGTAAAGCCCGGAGAGCAGCGGCTCGTCGCTGCTTGTGTTGCTTCCCGAAACCAATCCGATGGCGCGGCGCGGCGCACTGCGGTCGAACAGGTGGACGGCGCCGGCGCTATTGCCGCCTACGATCGCCAGCGCAGCGGCCTCGTTGCGCATTTCCAAAGGCAAGGCAAGGCGCGCGACGGTTCTGTTCTTGCCGTCGTCGAAACGGAAGGCCGCCGTGCCCAGCGTCTGGCCCTGTTCGCGCAGCGCCGTGAGCATGCCGCCGCGCGCACCTCGGGTGCCGGGGCGCAGAAGGTTCGCTTCAAATCCGTCTGCCGTGTTGACGACCGAGATCACGGCCAGCGGACCTTGTCCGGGTTTGTCGGCGTAAATCCGCAAATGCCCGATGCGCGACAGGATCTGAACGGCTTGACGCGCCTGCCCGTCGTCGATGCCGTCGGCCAGCCAGAGAATTTCTGGCCGCGCGGAGAATTTTGCTTTCGACAGCGCCGCCAGTGCCTCGCTGCGATCCGCCAGCCAGGGCCGCGGCGCCAGCGCGCGCGCGGCGCGTGCGGCGCGGCCCGCGTTCATCACACCGGTGTCGGGCCGGTCGGCGGTCGTCACGATGGCCACGCCGCGGCGCTGATGGGCCGCAAGGCGCACGGCTTCCTCGGCCAGACCCTTGCGGGCGTCCCACTCCGGCGCAGCCGTCCAGCCATTGTCGATGAAGAGCAGGATGGGTCCGTTCCCGGCGATATCGAGCGTGCGTCCGATCTGCGGCTCGGAGAGCGCGACGATCAGCGCTCCCGCCGCGGCGAGCCGAAGCAGCATCAGCCACCAAGGCGTTCCGGCCGGCGTCTGTTCTTCGTCGCGCAATCCCAAGAGGAGTTTCAGCGGCGGAAACGCCACGCGCCTCGGCAGCGGCGGCGTCACGCGCAGCAGGAACCAGATCGCCGGCAGCACGATCAGCGCCCATAGAATCCATGGCGAGCCGAAACTTATGTTTGTTAGCCAATCCATGCGCGGCCTTCGCTAGGTGAGCGTCCTGTGGCCGCCGCTGAAATCGGCATAGAGCGCGATCAAAGCGGACTGCGGCGAGCGGTCCGTGCGGTGTACGACATAATTCCAGCCGAGCTTGCGCGCCAGCAGTGCGACCGCCTCGCCGTGTGCCGTGAAGCGCGCGCGATAGCGCGAAGCGACACTTTCGGCGCGTCCCAGCATCCAGTTCTCCTGTCCGCGCATGGCTTCGAACCGCGTGCGTCCAAGATAGGGAAAATCCTCTTCCGCCGGATCGACGATATGCACCAGTCTCCCGCCAGTGTTGGTGCGCGTCAGCTTGCGCAGGGCGCGCTCGATCTCCTCCATCGGCGCCAGGAAATCGCCGAACCAGACGAACTGGGCGTTGCGCGGAATGGCGGCGTCGGGAGGGACCGCGTCGTCGGCCGGTTTGCGCTCGGCAAGCGTGTAGCCGATCCGGCGAATGGCGGCGCGCGTGTTGGCCGGCGCTTCGCGCTCTGCGAACAGCGCGACGCGTTCGCCACCCCGCACCAGAAGCACACCCAGCGCCAGGGCCAGAAGGCTGGCGCGCTCAAGCTTCGTCTCGTTTCCAGATGCGAAGCGCATAGAGGGCGATCCGTCGCGCCACAGCCAGACCGACTGCGCCGCTTCCCATTCGCGCTCGCGCACATAGAGATGTTCGGACTTGGCCGATTGCCGCCAGTCGATGGCGCTGGCCGGATCGCCCTCGCGATAGTGATGGTATTGCCAGAAGCTCTGTCCGATGCCGGCCTTGCGCCGCCCGTGCATGCCCAGGCTCACCGACGATGCCAGATGCTCGGCGCGCACCATCAGCGGCGGCAGGCTGGCGGCCAGAGTCTCGGCGGAGTCGGTGAGCGAAGGGCGGCCGTTGGGCATTAAAGGAGCTGCTGGCAAAGCCGGTCGATGACGCTCATGACCGTCATGCCTTCGGCCCGTGCGGCGAAGCTGATTGCCATGCGGTGGCGCAGCACCGGACCGGCGAGCGCGACGACATCGTCGGTGGAGGGCGCCAATCGCCCTTCGATCAAGGCGCGCGCGCGCGCGGCGAGCATGAACGCCTGGCTGGCGCGCGGCCCCGGCCCCCAGGAGACGACGCCGCGCAAATCCGCAGCGCCGTCCTGGTCGGGCCGCGCTGCGCGTACCAGCCGCAGGATGGATTCGACGACTTTCTCGCCGACCGGGATGTGGCGCACGATGGTCTGCGCCGCCGCCAGCACGTCGGGGCCGCAGACGCGCACCGGCACCGCCTCTTCGCCGAAGGTCGTGGCCAGCAGCATATGCTTCTCGGCCTCCTTGTCGGGATAGAGGACGTCGATCTGCAGTAGAAAGCGATCGAGTTGCGCTTCGGGAAGCGGATAGGTGCCTTCCTGCTCCAGCGGGTTCTGCGTCGCCAGTACGTGGAACGGCGCGGGCAGATTGTAGCGCGTGCCGGCGACGGTCACCTGGCGCTCCTGCATCGATTGCAGCAGCGCGGATTGGGTACGCGGCGAGGCGCGGTTTATTTCGTCGGCCATCAGAAGCTGAGTGAAGACCGGTCCTTTGAGGAAACGGAAGGAGCGGTGGCGGTCGTCGGCTTCCTCCAGCACTTCCGAGCCGATGATGTCCGCTGGCATCAGGTCTGGGGTGAACTGAATGCGCTTCCAGTCGAGGCCGAGAACCGTGCCCAACGCCTCTACCAGCTTTGTCTTGGCCAGCCCTGGTACGCCGATCAGGAGCCCGTGCCCGCCGGCAAGCAGGGTGATCAGGGTCTGGTCGATCACATCCTTCTGCCCGAAGATCACGCGGCCGACACCCTCGCGGACCTTGGAAAGGATTTCCGCCGCCTTTTCTGCGTGCGCGACCGCCTGGCCCTTCATTTCTTCGCTGATCGTGTCGTTCATGAGCGGTTGTTGTCCAAGTTGGGCGCGGCGATACGGCTTTGTACCGCGCCGGCGCAGGCGCAACAAGGAAAAGCCCGCCGGCCGTTAGGGAAGTTGCGGCGATTTGTTCGCCGCTTGGGATGGCAATTAATAGTGATTTGTTGCCTTCAAGTTCGGTTAGATTGCGGCGCCATGCATGACGATTTCCCTCCTGGATTGACAAGCCTCGGCGCGAAGGCGAACCCATTGCCGCCGGTTGAAAGCTGGAACCCGCCCCATTGCGGCGACATCGACATCCGCATCGCCCGCGACGGCACCTGGTTTCATCAAGGTGCGCCGATCATTCGCAAAGAGCTTGTGCGGCTGTTCTCCAACATCTTGCGCAAGGACCCCGACGGGTTTCATTTGGTCACGCCCGTCGAGAAGATGCGCATCGCGGTGGACGATGCGCCGTTCGTGGCGGTGCTGGCAGTGGCCGAAGGCGAAGGGCGCGCGCAGCGCCTTGTCTTCACGACCAACGTCGGCGACGAGACGGTGGCGGGTCCCGGCAATCCGATCCGCGTGGAAACCCATCCCGTCACCGACGAGCCGTCGCCTTACGTGCATGTGCGCCGGGGGCTCGAAGCGAAACTCGCCCGCTCGGTGTTCTATCAGCTCGTCGAGCTTGCCGTTCCAAGCGAAGACGGCAAAACGCTTGGCGTATGGAGCTGCGGCGCTTTTTTTGCCTTAGGCCGACCGGCATGAATGCGCTGGCTCCTCTGTTGGCGGGAAGTTTGGGCGCACGGCTGTTGCCTTCGCCGCCGCCTCTGCCGCTCAAGCCGACGCGCAGCGATTACGATCTCAACCCCACGGCGCGCGCCCTCGCGCCGCCGAACCTCGTGCCCGCTGCCGTCTTGATACCCATCGTCGCGCGGCCCGAGCCAACTGTGCTTTTCACCCAACGCACCGAACATCTGCCACACCACCCGGGGCAGATCAGTTTCCCCGGCGGGCGGGTTCATGGCGACGACGGGTCTCTGGTCGACACGGCCCTTCGCGAGATGAAAGAGGAAACCGGAATCGGTGCGGAATTCGTTTCGGTGGAAGGGTTCCTCGACGTTTACGAGACGGGCACCGGCTACATCATTCTTCCCGTCGTGGGGCTGCTGCGCGAAGGCTTCGCGCTGGCACCCGATGCCAGCGAAGTCGCCCATGTCTTCGAGGTGCCGCTCGCCTTCCTGCTCGATCCGGGGAGCCGCCAGGAACACAGGCTCGAATGGAAGGGCGGTATGCGGCTTGTTTATGCTTTCCAGTGGGAAACGCATTATATCTGGGGCGCGACCGCTTCGATGCTGGTCAACTTGGCGGAAAGGCTTTCGGCTCCGTGACGCGTCTGGATCCCAAACACCATGCCTGGATGACAGCGCCGCAGACGCTGAGGCTGATGGAGGCGCTGACGAAGGGCGGCGCGCAGCCGCGCTTTGTCGGCGGTGCCGTGCGCAACGCGCTTCTGGAAAAGCCCGTCGCCGATATCGACATCGCCACGCCGCTGACGCCCGACAAGGTACAAAAGCTGCTGGCAAATGCGGGGATCAAAGTCGTACCGACTGGGATCGAACATGGCACGCTGACCGCCGTGGTCGACGGCAAGCCGTTCGAGGTCACGACGCTACGCCGCGATGTCTCCACGGACGGGCGCCGCGCCGTGGTGGCGTTTACCGAAGACTGGGGCGAGGACGCCAAGCGGCGCGATTTCACGATGAACGCGCTTTACGCCTCCGCCGGTGGCGAAGTGTTCGACCTCGTCGGCGGCGTGGACGATTTGAAGGCGGGACGCGTGCGCTTCGTCGGCGATGCCGCAATGCGCATCCGCGAGGATTATCTCCGCGTCTTGCGCCTGTTCCGCTTTCACGCCTGGTACGGCAAAGGCGAGATCGATGCGGATGGTCTGCGCGCGGCCGCGGCGGAAAAAGCTGGGCTCGCGATCCTCTCGGGCGAACGTATCGCCAAGGAAATGCTGCGTCTTCTGGAAGCGGCTGATCCCGCGCCCGTGCTGCGCCTGATGGCGGCTTCGGGAATTCTTCTGGCGGTGTTGCCATGCGAGGCGAACATCGTCCGGCTGGACGGGTTGGCCAAGATCGACGCTGCAAATTTCTTCGTACCCGATGCTGTTCTGCGCCTCGCGGCGTTGCTGCCGCACGACAAAGTCATTGCCAACGGCGTCGCCGACCGCTGGAAGCTTGCCTATGTGCAGCGCGAGCGGCTGGCAGAGATCGCCGGTGCCGGCGAAAAGATCGTGCCCTATCTCTCCATCCGCGAAGTGCGAAAGCTGCTCTACCGGTTGGGCGTGCAGCCCTTTAGGGACCGGCTGTTCCTGAAATGGGCGGATGATGCCAAAGCGTCCAATGGGACCCAGTGGCGTGCACTGTTGGCGATGGCAGACGCCTGGCAGCGGCCGCACTTTCCTCTTGCCGGCCGCGACGTGATGCTGGCTGGCATACCCGAAGGACCGCTGGTGGGCCGCGTGCTGTCTGAAGTCGAGGAATGGTGGATCGACAGCGATTTCCCCGACGACGAATTCTCGCTCGCCGAACGGCTCAAGGCTGTGGTGCAGGCGGTGGTGCGCTGATGCCTTTCGAAGTTCTCGATTCATTGTCCATTCCCGGCGATCCGGCCAAGGCGAACGAAGACGCGTTTGCGACGGAGAAAAATGCCGCCGTCGTGTTCGATGGGGCCACGGGATTGGGTGAGAATCTGCTGCCGGGGCCAAGCGACGCGGCTTGGATCGCGCATTTCGGCGCGCGCCGGCTGATGGCGCACCTTCGCGACGGCGAAACGCCATACAAGGCGCTGCGCCTGACCCTTGCCGATACAGAAAAGTCCTTCGTCGGATTGCGCCGGCGTCCGCCCAAGGAGAAGTACGAAATTCCGTGTGCCTCGATGATGCTGGTCTCGGCGGTCGAAGCTGGCTTTGAGGCGTTGTGGTTCGGCGATTGCGGGGCGCTGATCCTGCGCCCCGGTGAACCGCTCGAGATCGTCGGCGAAACGTTCGACAAGCGCGCCGCTGAAGCCAGCCGCGCAGCGGCGCTCTCGAATGAGAAAGGTATCGCGCCCGCCGCCGGTCTTTCACGTGCCGAATTCCTGCCGCACATCCGCGCGTCGCGCAACAAAGTGAACACGGGCAAGAGCGGCTGGCTGTTTTCGCCGGATGCACGCGCCGCCGATCATGTCGCGCGCAAGCACTTTGCGGCGCCTGCCGGCACGCTGATGCTTCTGGCCAGCGACGGCTTCCTCGCGCTCGCCAGCGATTATGGCGCCACCGATGCGCAAGGTCTGGTTGAAGCCGCGCGGGACAGGGGCTTGAAGGTGCTGGGCGAACAAATACGCGCTCTTGAAGCGGACGATGGCGACGGACGCCGCTTCCCGCGCTTCAAGAAAAGCGACGACGCCACGGCGTTGCTGCTGAAGACGGTTTAATTACGTCCCAAGCAGCTGGGCGGCGGGCTGGAACCATCCCGCCTCGTGAAGCCGCATGACGCCGTCCCAGATCATCCTGAGCGCAACGAACAGCACGATGAAAATGCCGGCGTAACTGATCCAGGGATACCGGCTCAGCAGCCGTGCCACGAAGCTCGCCGCCAGACCCATCAGCGCCACCGACAGCATGAGACCGATCACCAGCACGGTGATGTGATTCATCGCGGCCCCGGCCACCGCCAGCACATTGTCCAGCGACATCGAAATGTCGGCGGCGGCGATCTGCACGATGGCGCGGCGCACCGCTTTGCCGTGACTCTTGTGGGTGTGCGCCGCAGGGGCCGGCGTGCAATCCGATAGAACCTTGGCGGCTTGCCTTTCCTTGTTCGCTTGACGCACGTCGCGCCACAGCCGCCAGCACACCCATAGGAGCAGGATGCCGCCCGCGATCACCAGAGGAACGAATTTGAGCAAATGCACGGCGAATATCGCCAGCACGACGCGCAGGACGACGGCCGCCGCGAGCCCCCAGAAGATCACCGTCCGGCGATCGCTGTGCTGCACATGCGCCGCCGACATGCCGATGACCACGGCATTGTCGCCCGCCAACACGAGGTCGATCAGGATTACCTGAAGGAGCGCAAAGAACCCGCCTTGTGTGAAGATGTCGAACAATACGGTTCCTCGCTCTTGCGCGTCTTGTCAGGGCCAGCGCGCTTCCGGCGGCAGGGACATGAGAATGGCCTCTACATTACCGCCGGTCTTCAGGCCGAACTGGGTGCCACGGTCGTAGAGCAGGTTGAATTCCGCATAGCGGCCGCGGCGTACCAGTTGGTGGGCCCGCTCGGCGACCGTCCAGCTGCGTCTCATGTGCCGTCTTACGATTTGGGGATAGATGTCCAAGAATGCCAGTCCTATCGACCGCGTGAAGGCGAAATCCTTATCCCAGTCGCCCGTATCCAGCCAATCGTAGAAGATACCGCCCACCCCGCGCGGCTCGCTGCGGTGCGGCAGGAAGAAGTATTCGTCGCACCATGTCTTGAAACGCGGGTAATAGGCCCGGTCCGCCGCATCGCAGGCGTTTTTCAGGGCCGTATGGAACGCTTCGGTGTCCTCATCGTTGGGCGTCATCGGCGTCAGGTCGGTGCCGCCGCCAAACCAGCCTTTGGTTGTGACGATGTGGCGCGTGTTCAGGTGCACCGCCGGCACATGCGGGCTCTGCATATGGGCGACCAACGAAATGCCGCTTGCCCAGAAACGGGGATCCTGGTCGGCGCCCGGGATGGTCTTGGCGAATTCGGGAGCAAAGCGTCCGTGCACGGTCGAGACGTTGACGCCGACCTTCTCGAAAACCCGTCCGCGCATAATGCTCATCACGCCGCCGCCGCTGTCGGAGCCGTCTTCGGAGGGGCGCGTCCAGGCCTTGCGCTCGAAACGGCCTGCCGGACGGCCGTCCAACGTGCCTTCGTCCTCGATCGCCTCGAAGGATGCGCAAATTTTGTCGCGCAACGCCTCGAACCAGACTTTGGCGCGCGCTTGGCGCTCGCTCATGGGAATCCCTTCGTCTGTCTGAGCGCCTCGGCTAGGACGATGGCACCCGCCTGCGCCACGTTGAGCGAACGCGCCTTCAGCGGAATGCGCAGCCGTGCATCGGCAGCTTGGTGAACGTAGCTCGGAACGCCTTGGCTTTCTTGGCCTAAAACAAGAACATCAGATGAACAAAACGAGAAATCTACATAAGTCTGCACTGCTTTGGTGGTGAGAAGCACGAGCCGCCCGGCGGCGCGGCTGTCCAGAAATGCCTGCCAGGAAGCGTGGCGCACGACCTCGGCAAGCTCGAGATAGTCCATGCCGGCCCGGCGCAGCTTGGCGTCGCTGAACAGGAACCCGCAGGGCTCGATGATGTCCAAGCCCACCCCAAAACAGGCGCCGAGCCGGATCAAGGCGCCGCAATTTTGAGGGATATCAGGCTGATAGAGAGCGAGGCGCATGAATTTTCCAAGAACATGTTGACAGGAAATGTACAAAATGTTCTAACACTTTCTACAGTTGTCTAACAACGAAGAGCGCCATAATGACAAACAAATATGAACCCCTGGGCCAATATCTGAAAGACCGGGCAACGCAGCTGGTTCCCATAACATTTGCAGAAATCGAGAAAATCATTGGCAATAAGCTGCCTTCGTCCGCGTACAAACACCGACCGTGGTGGAGTAACAACCCTTCAAACAACGTCATGACGAAGGTCTGGATTGCTGCAGGCTACGAGACTGAACAGGTCGACATGGCAAGCAAGAAGCTTGTCTTCAAACGCACGTTTCATGTCGCGCCGCCGCCGTCGGCTGGTGGCTTGGCCGACGCGCCGCGCGAATTTGAGCACTCCAAAAACGAGCAGCCGCGTTGTCATCCAGCGTTTGGCGCATTGAAGGGCTTATTGTGGATTGAGCCGGGTTACGACATCGCCAAACCTGCCTTGGATGAGGATTGGGAAGAAGCATTCGATAAGAAATGGGATGAGTTGCTCAAATGAACGCGCCCGTGCTCCTGGATACCTGCGCGGCGATATGGCTGACCGACGGACTTTTGCCAACGCGTGCTCTGGAGATTCTGACGCAGCGCAACGAACAAGGCGAGCCGGTCTTTCTTTCCCCGATCACCGGTTGGGAACTTGGTATGGCGTTCTCGAAAGGGCGCCTTCGGTCTGCGGTGAGCCCGGCGGAATATTGGAAGCGGCTTGCCAACGCACCGGGGGTGAGGATTGCAGCTATGCCGCCGGAATTGCTCCTCGCATCGTCTTTTCTTCCCGGCAATCTGCACAAGGACCCCGCCGACCGGATCATCGCCGCCACTGCACGGGAGTACGGCCTGACCGTGATGACCCGCGACCGGTCCCTGCTCGCCTACGCGAAAGATGGCTATCTGAATGCCGTGGAATGTTGACCTCGCGGTTCAGACGGTTTCATCTATGGCGTGCTGCGGTGGCACCTGTTAATTCTGCGTCATTCTGCCGCAAGACCCCCCGTTATCGACCCTCTATTTTGCTTCTTGCGAGTTAGACGCGTCATATTTTCGGGGGGTGGCGCGGCAATCCGATTTGTACTTTGTTCCCCGCAATTCAAAAGGTGATTCACGTGGCGACTGCGACTGAACCGACGCGACGGGACTTCCTCTATATCGCGACCGGAGCCGCCGGGGCCATCGGCGCAGCCTTCGCAGCGTGGCCGTTCATCGACCAGATGAACCCATCGAGCGCCGTGCTGGCGATGGCGTCGGTGGAAATCGATATTTCCGCGATCCAAGAAGGCCAGCAGGTCGTGTTCAAATGGCGCGGCCATCCCTTGTTCGTGCGCCGGCGCACACCGAAAGAAATCGCCGAGGCGCGTGCGGTGTCTCCGTCCGATTTGGTCGACGGGCTGGCGCGCAACGCCAATCTTCCCGACAGCGCGCCGGCGACCGACGCCAACCGCGGGATCAAGCCCGAATGGCTGGTGCTGGTCGGCGTCTGCACCCATCTGGGCTGCACACCGACCGTATCGACGCCGCAAAGTCCGCAAGGCAGTTACGGCGGCTGGCTGTGCCATTGCCACGGCTCGGAATACGACACGGCGGGGCGCATTCGCAAAGGACCGGCGCCGCAGAATCTGGCGGTTCCGCCCTATAGTTTTGCTTCAGCCACCAAGATCAAAGTCGGCTAACGGAGAGCGAAGATGGCAGGCCAATCCACCTACGTCCCCGCCACCGGCTTAAGCCGCTGGCTCGATCAGCGTCTGCCGATTCTGCGGCTGATGCACGACACCATGACCACGTTCCCGACGCCGCGAAATCTGAACGTCTGGTACACCTTCGGCGGCATCCTCACCTTTTGCCTGGGCGTGCAGATCGTCAGCGGCATCGTGTTGGCGATGCATTACGTGCCCAACGCGGGACTGGCCTTTTCGTCCGTCGAAGGCGGGATCATGCGCGAGGTCAATTACGGCTGGCTGATCCGCTACATCCATTCCAACGGCGCCTCGATGTTCTTCCTCGCGGTCTACATCCACATGTTCCGCGGGCTGTATTACGGCTCCTACAAGGCGCCGCGCGAAATCATCTGGATTCTGGGCGTGTTGCTCTACCTCTTGATGATGGCGACGGCCTTCTTCGGTTACGTGCTGCCGTGGGGACAGATGTCGTTCTGGGGCGCCACGGTCATCACCAGCCTGTTCAGCGCATTCGACCAGCTGATTCCGCATTTGGGCACCACGATCACGACCTGGCTGTGGGGCGATTTTGCGGTCGGCGACGCCACGCTGAACCGGTTCTTCTCGCTGCACTATCTGCTGCCTTTCGCCATCGCCGCCGTGGTCGGGCTGCACATCTGGGCGCTGCATGTGCCCGGCAACAACAATCCGCTCGGAATAGACGTGAAGGGGCCGCAGGACACCGTGCCGTTCCATCCCTATTACACGGCAAAGGACGCGTTTTATCTGTCGCTGTTCGTGATCCTGTTTGCGGGCTTCGTGTTTTTCGCGCCGAACTTCTTCGGCAATCCGGACAACTACACGCAGGCCAACCCGTTGGTGACGCCGACCGAAATCGTGCCGGAATGGTACCTCTTGCCGTTCTACGCGATGCTGCGCGCGATTCCGCAGAAACTGATCGGCGTGCTGGTGCTGTTCGGCGCGCTTCTGACGCTGCTGTTCATTCCTTGGCTGGACACCTCCAAGGTGCGCTCCTGCCGTTTCAGGCCGTTGATGAAGCAATGCTTCTGGGTTCTGGCGCTG
>Ga0265325_10001146_pt1 | contig 19040 bp, 8 predicted proteins | sample 41420metaG_FD_202090 | JGI IMG/M metagenome (GOLD analysis project Ga0265325, IMG submission 202090) | Rhizosphere microbial communities from Carex aquatilis grown in University of Washington, Seatle, WA, United States - 4-14-20 metaG | ecosystem: Host-associated > Plants > Roots > Rhizosphere >...
GGATGGCGCATTGAACAGGAGCGACTGGTTCGGGTCGGTCGCGTCGGAGAACGTGAAGTCGCCCATGGGATCGACTTTCCACATCGCCTCTTTCATCTTGAGGTGCCCGAGCGGATTGTTGGGGGCGAAGAACAGGTAATACACGACACGCTTATCCCGGTCGCGGATCTCGAAGTACCGGACGAACTTCGCGGCGCGCCGAAGCTGTCGGTGGTACAGGTTCTTTAGCCCTTCCGCTCGGTCTCCGGTGCCGAACGCGATCTTAACGGCCTCGTCCGAGCCGAATTTAGCGTGTAGAGCTCAAATGGCCTCAGCTCCGCGTCATCTCGCTGCGTATCCTCACGAAGCAACCTGGTGGCTTCACTAACAGTGCTGTTTTTTCGAAGCCAGGGGAACCGTATCCGAACACGTCACCGCACCAACCTTGAAGGGACGGGCGCTCACTTCGGCAGCAGATTCCCAAACAACGTGAACGCCGACGTGGCCGGCTGAAAGGTACCCTTCGCGTTGGCCAGGTCATTGCCGAAAAACAGGCCTTCCCCCGTCACCTCCGAAGTGGACAGGAAGGTTGAGGCACCGGGCGTCGCCGTGCTGTTGCGGATGGACACACCGTCGCCGCGGCGAAGTACGATGACCGCGTCCGCCACCGCCTGCCGGCCGGCGAAGGCGTCCACGTTGAGACCGCGAAAGTCTTCACACTCCACGGCGTTGGAGAAATACGCCGGCAGGTTGGCGTCCCATTCCACCGTCAAGCCGCGCACTTTGAGATTGTCGACCCAGCGGCAATACAGTGCCGGGATATCGTGCTTGAAGACTGCGGTGGAGAGACCTGTGGCCGTCCAGCGAAGGTCGAAGTTGCCGCCCACGCCGCGGCTGGCAGCCTCGCGCGGCGCGTGAACACGCATTAGAACCTGATCGAAGGTGACATTGCGGATAAGGCTGCCCGGGCTGCCGTAAAGCATCATGCCACTTTCGCCATCCGCCACGATGTTCGAGAAATGCACATCTTGCACGCCTTTCGAGGTGCCGGCACTGGCGATGTAGATGGGCTCCGCCTTGCCCCACCAATGTCCGGTCAGCAGGCGGGTCTGAATCACCATGTTTGAGAAAAGAACGCTGGAGGTCGTTCCCTTACCCCGTTCGAAAACGCCAATGCCCCGATTGGCATGGATGGTGAGATTGTCGAATGTCGCGAACCGTGTATCTTCAAGCCGGATTCCCGCCGAGTACGAGCTCAGCGTGCAATTCACAGCGGTCACGTTTTCGCTGCTCATAATCGCGAAGTCGTCGTCGCCGGCCACAATGTCGCAGTCGGAAAAATGAATGTCATGGCAGCCGATCACGTCGATGCCATCATTGTTGGGAAGCAGTTGGTTGTTGGCGATGCGCAGCTCCGACACCACGGCATGCTCGCTCTTGCCCAGGTGCATGGTCCAGTTGGGTGCATTCCGGATGGTGATATCGCGAATGAGTATGTTGCTGGAGTTCGCAAGAAAGATCATGGTGCCCGGACGGCCCGCCGGTTTCACTGCAACCGGTCCATCGTCGAGGGTCTTCACGGCGTCTATGAATGCCTGCCCGTCTCGCGTGCGTTGGGGATCGAAATCCAGGCCGTAATGCGGCGTGTGGAAATCGAAGAACGAATCGCCGTTCCCATCGATGATGCCGTGGCCGAAGATGGCGATGTTGGTGGCTCCGCGAGCGACGATCAGCCCCGCCATATCGCCGTCTCCGGAGGTGTCCGCGCCAGGAACTCGCATGAAGCCGAGTTGGGCGAGCGTAAGGTAGTCGGAAATATCGGCGCTGGCCTGGAGTATCGATCCTGGCTCCAGATCGAGGGAAACGTTGCTCAGTATTTCGAATGTGCCGGCCCGATAGGTGCCCGGTGTAAAGACCACGGTGCCACCGCCGGACGCCGCCGCGGCTTTGATCGCGGCCACGATCGCCGGCGTATCCAAATGAACGCCGTCGCCGACGGCCCCGAACGCCTTCACGTTGAAGGCGCGTACCCCTGGCGCCACCGGCGTAGCCGTCTGGCCGACTATCGCTGCCGCGAACAGACACTGCACCACCAGGAGGCGGAACGCGCGAAACTCAAACGAAGAAGTCATATGAATCAGTGAATCCGATACAATCCTACATCCACAGCGCCGCGGTAATCGGCGGCACATAAAGTCTTGTTTACTTCGGCTGCTGGTAGCGTTCGAGCGCCGTCCGCAGGGTCTTCACCAGATCGGCGTCGTTGTCCTTCTCCGCTGCCGCCAGCGCCCGCTGTATGGCTTGCCGGGCCTCCGCCGGGTGACCCGTGTTGCCATAAGCCGCGCCCAGCATGGCGAGACAGCGCGCGTCCCGGCCATCGCTCAACTCCACGGCTTTCTCCAGGTGCGGAATGGCCTCGGCGAAGCTCCCCTGTTGCACCAGCAGATACGCGAGGTTGAAGCGGAACTCCAGAGACTCGGGCTGCAGCGCCACGGCCTTTCGGAGATGCGCCTCGGCGTCCTTCTTCTGCCCGGTTCCGGCCAGCGCAGTGCCCAGCTTGTTGTGCGCGTCTGCGGAGTTCGGCGCCAGTTCCACGGCCTTTTTCATGTGCTCCAGCGCCTCCGCGGCCTGGTCTGTTTCGAACAGGACCACGCCCAGTTCGGACTCGGCCGACGGGCTGGCCGCATCCAGCGCCAGCGATCTCCGGTACTGCGCGATCGCTTCGTTCAGATCGCCGTTGCCGGCCAGCGCGTTGCCGTAGTCATAGTGGTAGACCGCCGAATCCGGCTGGAGCGCCACGGCCTGCTCCAGTTGCGCGATGCCCTCCTGGGTCCGCCCGGTCTTGATGAGCAGATCGCCCAGCTTGTTGTGCGCCTCGGCGGAATCCGGCGCCAGCGTCACCGCCTTGTTCAGATGGTCCGCTGCTTCGGCGGTGCGGCCCTTGCCCACCAGCACGGCGGCCAGTTGCACCTCCACGCCGGAGTTCGCCGGATCCAGAGCCAGTGCTTTGCGGTAGTTGACAATGGCCTCGTCCGCGTCGCCCTCCTGCGCGAGCGCCCACGCGTACGCAGTGAAGCGCAGGGGAACTTCAGGGTTCAGATCGGCGGCCTTCCGGTACTCCGGCAGGGCTTCGGAGGGATGCCCCGTGCGGGTCAGGCACACCGCCAGGTTGTAATGCGCCTTTCCGTCGCCAGGATCCAGCAGCAGGGCCTTGCGCCACATCACGGCGGCCTCGGCGAACTGGTCCTTCTTCATGGTGTCGTAGGCCTGGGTGAAGATGCGATAGAACTCGGTGACCGGGGCGTTGATCCGTTCGAGCCCGCCCCTGGGAATATTGACGAACTCCGGGATGTTCACGGCGCGGTTGGCGGCCGTGGAATCGTCAATCAGGACGGCAGGGCTGTCGTTGCCGTTTTCGTCGATGTGGGTCAGGAACATCTGCGTATAGAGGCTCCGGCTCTTGGACGAGAACACCAGCCAGCGTCCGCTGGGGGAGAAGCTGTGCCAGGAATTCATGCGGCTCAGGTTGCAGTTCATGCGCCGCGCCACCCCGCCCTGAAACGGAACCATCCACAGCTCGCTGTCGGGGCGCATCAGCAGGCCGTTCTTGTTGCGCACGTAGACAATCCACTTGCCGTCCGGCGAGACCTTGGGGAAATCGTTGCTCATTCCGTCCTGGGATGCGCCGGCAATCGGCTCCGGCGTGCCGCCCTTGCCGCCGTTGAAGGGCATGCGGTAGAGGTCGTACTGGATCTGCGTTTCCTCGGGACTGTTGGCATACTCGGAGATCGGCCGGCCGGGGGGGAACGGGTCGTGCGCCGCGGCTCTTGAAAACACCAGATACTTGCCGTCGGGGCTCCAGAAAGCGCCGCACTGAACGAAGTTCGGGTCGTCGGCGCCGGGCAGGGGCTGGAGTTTGCCGCTCGCCCGGCTGTACCACGCCAGCACCCCGCGGGTGGGGAAGAAGACCTGCCCGAAGCCGTAGTCGTGCACGTAGGAAGCCTGATAGATGCGGCCGTTCATGCGCACTTCGCGGGCGCCCGGAACCTCGATGGAGTTCACCACGTACTTTCCGTCGGGCGACACCTGCGACATGAAGCCGAACCGTTTGGGGGCGTCTTTCTCGGAGAACGCGCTCCAGCGAATGACGTAATCCTTGCTGATGGTGCTGATCCTTCTGACGGGAAGCAGACCGTACAGCGCCTTGTCGTTCACGGGGCCGTCGACGTCGATTCCGAGGGTCTTTCCGTCGCTCGAAAAAGAGTGGCAGTTGGCGCAGGTCGGCAGGTTCTCCATCACCACCTTGCTGCGGGGCTCGTCGAGGTAGCGGAGGCGCCATTTGATCAGCGGGACGGCAGATTCCGGCAGGGGCCGGATGACCCCCTTCTCGCCGTTCGGGGCCACCGGAATCAAGGGCACGTCGCGGTAGAAAATGCCCGCGCCCACGGGGTCCTTCGAGGTTCGTATGGCGACTTCGCCGCGGGATATTTGCTGGCCGAAGGCGTTGTCGGCAAAGCCGCGGATGGCGACCGCCGCCGGCTGCTGAACGGAATGGGCCTTGATCAGCGCCCAGGTGCGCTGATCCGGTTTCCAGGTGTGAGCGGCCGCCAGCTCCGGCGTCAGCGTGGGAGGCACCCAGCCTTCGTAGCTGGAGTCAACTTCGCCGATTTGTAGCTTCTCGCCATGCGAGGTCAGATGCAGCGCGGGAGTACCGTCGGCGAATTCGACGTCGATCCGCCAGACCCTGGCACCCGGGCCGGTCTCGCGCCACAGGAACGTGGGCGCGGTGATTTCCGGCGGAAACAGCGAGCCCGGCGACGGATAATCGATGAGAATCGGCGCCGGCCCGAACTGATCGGCATGGGCTCCCGTCACGATCAGAGCGAGAGCGGCAAACAGGAGGCCGCCGAAAACAGACAAGAGGAATCTGCGGAACACCATAAGACGACCCGAACGCTTCGATCTTCCGGAGCAAACCAGGTACGCTTCTCCAGTTCATCACATTCACGCACCTGCAACAACGGGGCTGGCGACGCGTGCTGTCTTGCGCCTGGAAGAGTCCGGGACGGGGCGCTGTACAATTTGCTCGATGGCTTGTGTGTGGGACAGAGTGGGTGTGGGGCTGGCGGCGGTGTGCGCCTGCGTCGTGCTGGCGGCGCAGAATGCGAGCTTCGACGATCTGGCGAGGCGCGCTTCCGACGCACTGGACAGCCGGCCCGATCAGGCGGTGCTGCTGTTCGATCAGGCGCTGGCGCAGCGTCCCGGCTGGGCCGAAGGCTGGATGTACCGGGGAGCTGCGTTGTACCAACTGCGGCGCTTCCGGGAGGCGCGCGATTCGCTGCGCAAAGGCGTTGCGCTGGCACCCGGCAAAGGGACCCCGTTGGCGTTCCTCGGAATGGCCGAATACGAACTGGGCGAGTACCGGCAGGCACTGGCCGACATCCTGAACGGCGAGTCGATCGGGCTTGCCGACCAGCCCGGCTTCATCGCGGCCGTGCGCTGCCGGGCGGCGTTCATCTTCCTGCGCGGCTCCGATTTTGCCCGAGCCATCGAGCAGCTTCGACCGCTGGCAAAGAACCGCGTCGAAACACCCGAAGCGGTGGAGACGCTGGGACTCAGCGTGCTGAACCTGGCCTACCTGCCGTCGACTCTGCCGCCTGGGCGGCGCGGGCTGGTGGATCTGGCGGGCCGCGCTGCGTGGGCTCACCTGGGGGAACGGCCCGCCGAATCGGGCCCCTTGTTCGAGCAGCTTGTGGCGCAGTTTCCGAACGAAGCCGGGGTCCATTATATGAACGGCGTCTTTCTGATGGATCACGATGCCGCGGCCGCCGCCGAGGAGTTCCGCAAGGAGTTGCGGATCTCGCCGTCGCACGTCCTCGCCCGCGTGCAGCTTGCCCTGCTGCTCGACAAGGGCGGCGATGCGGAGGCCGCCATTCCGCTGGCCGGAGAAGCGGTGAAGCTGGCGCCGTCCGACGCGCTGTGCCAGGTGACTCTGGGGCGGGTTCTGCTGGATACGGGGCGGACGGCCGAGGCCATCGCCGCGCTGGAAAAAGGAGAGAGGCTGGCGCCGGAGGCCGCGCGGACCCATTTCTATCTGGCGCAGGCATATCGCCGGGCAGGCCGGGACGCCGATGCGCGCCGGGAGACCGCCGAGTGGGACCGCCTGCATGCCGAGCAGGAGCCGGTGGAGATGAAGGCTCAGCCGTAGGGTTGGACCGGTTTAAGACCGGCCGCAGGCCGAGGGCCACCTCACTTCTTACCGGCGGGGTTCGGTGACTGCCAGTACGCGGTCGGCAGCGACATCGCGCAGCACCTGGCGGATTCCGCTCGGCCACAGGATCTCGATTTCGCGGGCGGAAGCGGCACGGCCCAGTCCGAAATGCGCGCGCGGGTCGGAGGAGGAAGCATAGCCGGTGCTGGTGGTGGCGTGGTTGTACTGGACCAATCCATCGGCGCCGGTGAGCCGGATGCGCGCGCCGAGGCCCATGCGATTACTCTTCGTTCCGGTCAACTGCAGCAGCAGCCAGTGATTGCCGCTCTGGGTGACGTTGTGGAACACCTGGGCGGTCCCGTTCAGCACCGAGATCACCACATCCATGCGGCCGTCGTTGTCCAGATCGCCGACGGCCAGCCCGCGGTGCGCAGCGGGAGTCCGGAACTCCGTGCCGGCGGTCTCACTGACGTCCTGGAAGCGCCCGTTTCCCAGATTGCGGAACACGGTGTTGGGCTCCTCATAGGTGCGCTTCGAGAACAGGGCGATGTTATCGGTGACGTTGGAGCGGGCCACAATGAGGTCTTTCCAGCCGTCATTGTCGAGGTCCACGATGGCGTTGGACCATCCGGCCATTTCGCCGGTGGAGCCCAGGCCCGCCTGACCCGTTCTGTCCTCGAAGAATCCCCGCCCGGAGTTGACGAACAATGGGAAGGTCTGGCGCTCGAGGGCGGTCACCCAGATGTCCGGCCGGCCGGTGTTGAAGACGTCGCGGAAATCGGCTCCCATGCCGGAGATGAGTCTGCCGTCCTCGGCGTAGGCGGTCATGCTCTCACCGGCCACCTCTTCAAACCGCTTTCCGCCGAGATTATGAAAGAGCTGGTTGGGGGAGGCGTCGTTGGCGACGAAGATGTCCGGGTAGCCGTCGCCGTCGTAATCGGCTACCGCGACGCCCATGCCGCGGCCGGGGGCCTTCGCGATGCCGGTTTCCACGGAGACGTCGGTGAAGGTTCCATCGCCGTTGTTGCGGTAAAGCGAGGCGGGAAGCGGCTTGTAATAACGGGGGCTGCAGTAGATTCGCTCGCCGTTCATGCGGCAGTCGGGGTCCCCGCCCGGCTCCCACTGGCAGTAGTTGGACACGAACAGATCGAGCAGCCCGTCATTGTTGTAGTCCAGCCAGGCGGCCGCCACCGACCACACTTTCCGGCCGGCGAAGATCCCGCCACCCACCCCGGCGCGGGTGGTGACGTCGGTGAAGGTTCCGTCGCCGTTGTTGTGAAACAACTGGTTGCCGGTGAGGCTGGCCAGGAAGATATCCGGCCTTCCGTCATTATCATAATCGCCGATGGCGACGCCCATGCCGTATCCGGCGCCGGCCACGCCTGCCCCCTCCGTGACATCGGTAAAGGTCATGTCGCCATTGTTATGGAAGAGGCGATTCCGGAACTGGGGGCCGTCGCGGCGCAGCGAGGGCATGGCGCCGCCGTTCACGAAGTAGAGATCGGGGTAGCCGTCGCCGTCGTAGTCGAAGACGGCCACGCCCGCCACCATGGGTTCCGGTTGGTATTTCTGGGCGGTGGGTGAGTTGTTGGTGACAAAGCGGACTCCGGCGCGCGAGGCGACCTCCTCGAAGCGAATGGGCGCGATGCTTCCGGCGGCGAGCACGAGCACGAGCGCGGCCAGGCAACACAGGGCGATGCGGAGCCTCATGTTCCGGAGTCTAGCATCGAGGCGAGACAGGAACCCTGCCCCATGGCGTTGGCCGAGTGTTTCGGTTGGGGAACATGACCCACGAAGGCGAGGCGGCGGGTGTCCCGGACGACGGAAACGGCGGCGCAAAATTAAAGTTATCGTTGACTTTTCTGTTGACTCGCCTACCATGATGCGTATAGCATGACCATAGTACAAAGCCATTACAGGGGCTTCTCAGGGACCGGGGTATCAGTCCGTTCACACTAGTCTCCGGACTCTGAAGTCCGGAGATATTATGCAAAGACATTCTTTAACGTTGGTCGGGCCAGGCGCCGGGCCTGGCATCATTAAGTTCATTTCTATCAGCGTGTTTCTCGCCGCGCTGATCATACTTTTCAGCAGCAGCCTGTTCGGCCAGCAAATCACGGCCGGTCTCAGCGGCACTGTAACGGATCCGTCGGGCGCGGCGATTCCAGAAGCAGCCATCGAGATCAGGAACGATCTGAGCGGCGACAGTCGCCGCACCACAACGAACGGCGACGGTATTTTCGCCGTCATCGCGCTTCCTCCAGGAACCTATTCCGTAAGAGTGACCCGTGGCGGTTTCACACCGTACGAGTTGCACGGAGTGGTGCTGACGCAGGGCGACTCGCGCGCCCTTGACCGCATCATCATGAAGGTTGGCGGAGTGAAAGAAGAGGTCTCGGTGATCGCGGAAGGCGCGTCGGTCGCTCCTGTGGACACCGGCGAGGTCAGCACCACGCTGAACCAGACGATGGTGGATGAGTTCACTCTGTCCGGTCGCGATGCTGGCGAATTGATGAAGATCATGCCCGGCATGGGCACCAACAATGGTCTCAGCGGCAACGCGTCGTTTAACGGCTCCGATCACGTCACCGGCAGCAACAGCGGCCCGGCTGGCAACTTCTCGGCTAACGGTACAGTGCCGCACGGCGGCATGTCGTACATGCTGGACGGCGCTAACCTGCTGGACAACAACATGGGCACCCAGATTGCCAACATCAACCCGGAGATGGTATCCGAGGCGAAGATGCTCATGTCCTCATACGGACCGGAGTTCGCCAAGGGGCCGGTTGTCTTCCAGGCGATCAGCAAGAGCGGCGGCAAGAACCTCCATGGGGAAGGTTACCTGTTCGCCCGCAACTCCATCTTCAACGCCGAGGATTCGTATCAGAAGAATCAGGGCAACAAGGCCACGGATTCGCATTACTACTATCCGGGTGTCAACGTCGGCGGTCCGGTGGCGATTCCCGGCATTCCGTTCAACAAGCAAAAGGACAAACTGTTCTTCTGGTTCGGTTATGAGTACATGGACCAGCATCCGGCCGGCTCGCTGGCGCAGTACTTCGTGCCGACATCGGAGATGATGCAGGGCAATTTCTCGCCCGCGTATCTGTCCACTCTCACTGTGCCTGGCGGCTGGGGCAATGCTTTTAACGTGCCCTGCGCCAATAACTCCACCCAGAACGGCTGCGCGAACCTGAGCCTGCCTGGCGGCATGATCCCGCAGCACCTGATGGACCCCGACGGTCTCGCCTACATGAAGATGTTCCCGACGGCGAGTGCCCAGAACAGCGCCGGGTACAACTACTCGTTCAATAACACCCTGCCGCAGAATCGCTGGGAACAGGCCGAGAGGGTCGACTACTCGATCAGCGACAGCACCAAGCTGAGCGTGACCTACACCTACCAGTTGGAAACCGACCATCACCCGATCGATACGTGGTGGGCGCCCAACCAGGCCCTTCCGTATCCTTCCCCGATGGACGCCAAGACGCCGTCCTCGGTCCTGTCCGGCAACTTCACGAAGGTGTTCAGCCCCACCCTGGTGAACGAATTCGTGGCCTCGTACGGGAGCTACATCAACACGACCTTCCCGAACGATCCGTCGAAGGTGGACCCGAGCAAACTCGGCTTCACGTACAAGGGTCTCTTCGGCGCCAACGAAAAGCAGTTCGCGGACCTGTTGAGCTGGTCCGGCGGCACGCCCGATTACATGCCGCAGGCATCCTTTTACGGGCCGGGGTTCCAGAACAAGTTCGGCGCGCACAAGTATGATCCATCGTTCTCCGACAACCTCAGCAAGGTCTGGGGAACCCACACCCTGAAGTTCGGGTTCTATTGGGCCACCATGGGGAACAAACAGAGCACGACCGGTTATGAAGGCCAGTTCGAAGTGGAGACGTACGGCAACACCACCACGAACAACACCGTCGCTGACCTGCTGCTGGGCCATGCGCAGAGCTACCAGCAGACCAATAACGTCCTGGCGGTCACCTGGCAGACGGTGCAGCACTCTCTCTACGCGCAGGATTCCTGGAAGGTCAACCGCCGGCTGACCGTCAACTACGGCATTCGCATGGATCACATCGGGCAGTGGTACGACCCGGATGGCAAGGGCGCCATCGTGTGGGATCCGGCTATTTACAGCACCGCGTCCCCGTCTCCCTCCAATACCGGGATCGCGTATCACTCCATCAACTCTTCCATCCCGCTCTCGGGCTGGGTTTCGCCGATGTATTATCCGTCGCCCCGGTTCAGCGCCGCGTATGACCTGTTCGGCAACGCGAAGACGGTGCTTCGCGGCGGCGCCGCTCTGTTCTACTTCACGCAGGGCGGAAACTCGGGCGCGGACGCAGCCTCCCTCGGCCAGTTTACCTGGTCCACGTCGAATGTCGGAGTCGCTCTGACGTCCTTCGCTCAGATCAACACCCTGACCGGTGTTCCGACGGCCGGCGGTTCGCTCAACGGCGGCAACATCAACCCGTACGTCATGAACGACAACAAGATGCCGCACACCTGGGACTACAACTTCACCATCTCCCAGGCCCTGCCATACCGCTCCGTGGCGGAGTTCTCGTATGTGGGCAGCCGCAGCAGAGACATGCAGATCGGCACCACCAACGGGCCCGGCTCTGGCATGAACAACGCGAACGGGCTTCCCCTGGGAACGCTCTTCACACCCGATCCCCTGACCGGCGTGATTCCCTGCGTCAAAGGCGTTAGCTGCAGCGGCGTGAACCTCAGCGATTACTTCCCGTACAGGGCATACGGGAACGTCATTCTGTCAGGACATGGCAGCTACTCGAATTACAACTCCGTCCAGGCGACCTGGACCCGGAGCGTAAAGCCGGTGGTGGTGGTAGCGAACTACGTTTTCGGCAAGGTTCTGGGGACCCATGACGGTCTTTCCGGCAACGGCGCCGACAACGCGGGCGCGGTGGACGGACTGGTTCTGGCTAACAACTACGGTCCGGAAGCCTACGATCACACCCACATCTTCAACCTCGCATACAGTGTTGACCTGCCGAAGATCGTTCGCAGCGACAGATATACGGCTCTTGGGAAGGCCATCAACGGCTGGACGCTGTCCGGCTGGACCGGCATTCAGAGCGGTACGCCTCTGGAAGCGAACGCGGTCGGTTTCAACGCGAACTGGCCGAGCGGCGTGAGCGCCCAGAGCTACCTTGGAACCAACTCCGTAGTGCTGATGCCGCTGGTGACCTGCAACCCGACGAAGAACCTCTCTTCGGGCCAGTACTTCAACCCGGCCTGCTTCTCTGCTCCGGCGCCGGGCACTCAGGGCACCCAGATGTGGCCTTACATCCACGGGCCGGCGGTCATCAACAACGACATGTCGCTGTTTAAGAACGTCCAGCTCACGGAGACCATGAAGGTGCAGTTCCGGCTGCAGGCCTTCAACTTCCTGAACCATCCGAACGCCGCGTTCACGGTTCAGAACAACGGCGACCTCCAGCTGAACTTCAACAACAACGGCACGTTGTCGCCAACCAACATCAACGCCGAGACCAACGGCAAGCCCGCGTTCACGGTGGGCAGCCGCCTGATCGAACTGGCGGTGAAGTTCTACTTCTAAGTCTGTTTCGGTAGTTTCAGAAATCAGGCAAGTTGAGGGGTGGCGGAAGCCATCCCTCTTCTTATGTCCACCTCCTTCATGGTTCAATAATGCGTGTGACGAAGCCCGCCGGCCTCTGCGCCGTTGTCCTGGGGCCGCTAGTGGCGACATTCGCGCTGTACCCGGCCGCGCCGTCCGATTCACCCATCCGGTTCTCCTATCAGCCCATTCCGTTTCAGCTCGAAAGCAACGAGACGTCCGCTCGCAACGCGCCGGAGACGATGGCCGGCGGAGTGGCCGTTTTCGACTACAATCGCGACGGGCGGCCGGACATCTTCTTCACCAACGGCGCCAACATCGCCACGCTCAGAAAGGACTCACCAAAGTACCGCAACCGCCTGTTCCGCAACGACGGCAACGGTGCGTTCACCGACGTCACCGAGGCCGCCGGTCTGGCCGGCTCCGGTTACGACATCGGCGTGGCCATTGGCGACTACGACAACGACGGCTACCCGGACATCTTCGTGGCCGGCGTGTACCGCAATACCCTCTATCACAACAACCGGGACGGCACCTTTACCGACGTCACCGCCAAAGCCGGGCTGAACCATACCATCGATCCGGAGTACGGGCCGCTGTGGGCGATTACCGCGGCATGGGTGGACGTCAACAACGACGGGCTGCTCGATCTATTTGTCGTGAATTATCTGCAATGGCAGTACCGCGACCAGCCCCTGTGCGGATTCCAGGGAACGGCCGACTATTGCCACCCGCGGTTCTATAAAGGGCAGCCGGATTCGCTGTACCTGAACAACGGGGACGGCACGTTCCGGGACGTCTCGGCCGAGTGGGGCATCCGCGAGCACGTGGGGAAAGGGATGGGCGTGGGGGTGGCCGACTACGATCTGGACGGCAAGCCAGACCTGTTTGTCACCAACGACGCCTACTACAATTCGCTGTTCCACAACCTCGGCAACAAGTTCGAGGAGGTGGCCATGACCGCCGGCGTGGGCCTGGCGGAGGACGGGAATTTCATCTCCGGCATGGGCGTGGATTTTCGCGACGTCAATAACGACGGGTATCCGGACATTGCGTTCATCGCGCTGAACAACCAAACGTTCCCCCTGTTTCTGAACACCGGAAAGGCCGCGTTCCGGGAGGCGACCAGCCAGAGCGGAATGCGCGACCTGAGCCTGCATATGGCCGGGTTCGGCCCCGGACTGTTCGATTTCGACAACGACGGCTGGAAGGACCTGTTCGTGACCAGGGGGCACGTGGGCTCTCTGCCGCAGCCCGGGCAGGGAGTGCACCAGAACAACACGGTGTTCCACAACATGGGGGCCGGCGGAAAGTGGGAAGCGCTGACCGAGCAGGCCGGGCTGAACGCCACCGAACCGGCGCGGCACCGCGGCTGCGCCTTTGGCGATCTGGACGGCGACGGGAGAATCGATGTGGTGGCATCGGCGCTGGCCCGTCCCGCCGAGATCTGGATGAACCGGAGCCCGCGCGCGGGGCACTGGCTGGATATCGCGCTGGACGGGACGCGCAGCAACCGCGACGGCATCGGTGCCCGCATTAAAGTGGTGAGCAGGAGCCTGGGCGCGCAGTACAACCACATGACCACCAGCGTGGGGTACGCGTCATCAAGCTGCGGGCCGGTGCACTTCGGGCTGGGGCCGGACAAGCGGGCGGAATCGGTGGAGATTACGTGGCCGGCTGGCGGCGTGCAGACGCTGAAGGATGTTGAGGGCGACCGGATTGTGAAGGTGAAGGAGCCGGTGAAGTAGCGGATATGAACGCCACTCGATGCTTGTTGCTATTGGCGTGCGCGGCCGGGTGCACGGCGGCGCAGGAGCAGGCCGGAACTGCCATCCGCAGCACGGTACGCGAGGTGGTAGTGGACGTGGTGGTGCACGACCGCCATGGCAAGCTGGTGCGCAAGCTGGATCCGGCCGAGGTGTCCGTCTACGAGGACGGCGTGCGCCAGGAGATCCGCTCGCTGCGGCTGGTGAGCGGGAAGGACGTGCGCCGGGAGGAGACGGAGGAGGCACCGGCGAAGGAGGGGAGACCACGGCCGGCCGCACCAGTCGGACTGGCGCCGCTGCGCACAGTGAACCTGGTGTGCATCGTGTTTCAGGATCTGAGTCCGGAAACTCAGAAGACGGCATTCGAGGCGGCGCTGGAGTTTTTGAACAGCGAGTTGCGGCCGAACACCTTCATCGGCGTATTCAGCCTGAGCGACCGCGGCGTCTTTCCGATGGCGCAGTTCACTAACAACCGGACCACTCTGGCCAAGGCGATTCAGACGGCGGCCGCGGGTCAGATCTCCACCCTGGATTCGTCGCAGCAGTTGTTCACCGCGATGGGGCTGGAACGGGAGCTGACCATGAATCCGCCGCCCGCCGCCACCTCGCACGCCACCAGCGCCACGCCGGCCTCACCGCCGAGCGTGGATTCCGCGCAGGTCAACTCGACAATGGACGCTTCCATGACCAACGACGAAGCGTCGGACGCGATGAAGAATCCGCTGGGGCGGCGGCAGATGGCCTACGAGAGAGTGGTGGGCACGCGTGAGCTGCACGTGCTGCGCTGGCTGGTGGAGCAACTGAAGCCGCTGCCGTTCCGCAAGACGGTGCTGCTGCTGAGTCCGGGCATCAACCGGCCGGCCAGCGAGCTGGATTACTGGCAGAACACCATCAACATCGCCAACGAGGCCAGCATCGCGTTTTATGCGGTGGAAATCACGGGGCCGACAGCGCAATCTCCCACGGCGCCGGCGCTGGCGGCGATGCGGCGAGCCGGGGGGCTGAGCGCGCAGCAGGGGGCCGCGCCTTCCATGATCGATCCGGCGGGGAACGCGATGGACCGCGCCCAGGAGCCCGACCTGGTGCAATACGCCGCCATCACAGCGAACACGCACGCGTCGCTGGAGGATCTGGTGCAGAGCACCGGGGGTTTTCTCATCACCGACTACAGCAAGCGCATGATGGAGAAGGTGATGGACGACGTTCAGACGCACTATCAATTGACGTATCGTCCGTCGGTGGAGATCGACGATGGCCGCTACCATCGCATCGAAGTGAAGCTGGCCCGCAAGGATCTGGCGGTGGATGCGCGCAACGGCTACTTCGCTGCGCCGGAGCCGGTGGAGGGCGAGAGCACCGGTATGCAGGAACTGGCGGCGCTGCGGGCGCTGAACGCGACTCCGCCGCCGCGGGATTTCGACTATCGCGCGCAGGCGCTGCACTACCGATCGGCGTCGGGCGCGCCGCGAGTGGAAGTGGCCTTCGATATTCCGGTGGCCAACCTGGGCTCGGCAGCTGCGGTTGCGCCCTCGGCCGGGTATCAGCGCTGGCACGCCTCGCTGCTGGCTTTGGTGAAAGATTCCACGGGTCAGATTGTGGAGCAGATGAACTCGGACTCGCCGATGCAGGTACCGGCCGCGGAAGCCGAGTCCGCGCGGGCCGGTAGAATCCTTTTTGCGCGCGCGGTCACTTTGCTTCCTGGACACTATACGGTGGAGACCGCGGTGGTGGACTGGGTGACGGGCCGGACCAGCACGTTCACGTTCGGGGTGGACTGCGCCGCCAGAAGCGGGCCGGAACTCAGCAGCGTGGTGCTGGTGCGCCGGATGGACAAGGAGCCGGGCGCGGATGTGGCGGGCGACCCCCTGGACTACCAGGACAAACGCATTTACCCGTCGCTGTTCACGGATCTCGCGTCCGGCGGGCAGCCGTACATCTTTTTCCGGGCGTACCCGGAGCCGGGCAACGCGGCGCCGCCGACCCTTCACGCGCAGTTTCTGCTGAACGGGCGGGTGGCGGCCGACCAGACCACCGGACTTCCGGCACCCGACGCTTCCGGCGCCATTCCGATTCTGATTCAACCGGCCGCGCGTCCCGGCCAACAGGAACTGAGGCTCACGCTGACGCAGGGAAGCGGAACGTCGACGCAGACGATCCGATATACATTGGCGGCGATATAGACTCGCGCCGAGGGTGGAACGAATGGAGACGGCGCGGCGTCTAAATCTCTCACATTACATTGTTACGGGCAGTTGGAGAGTCATCATTTTGGGGGATATTCCAGTGCTGAGTATAGTCACGGTGCGCCCGCACCTCCTGGCGCGCTTCGCTCTCGCATTCGTACCATTTCTATGTCCGATGCCGCTTCCCGCGCAGTCGGGAGCCGGCGCCAACCTTGCGGAGGTCACTATCGACCTCGCGGCCCACGACAAGAAGGGCAACGTCATTTCCGATCTTCAGTCGTCCGATGTGCAGATTACGGACGCCGGAGTGCCGGTAACCCTCAAGAGCCTGCGGCCGGCGCCTCCGGGTCCGGTATCGATCACATTCGTTTTCGACCAGGTAGAGCCGGGCGTCGCAAAGACGCAGAACGCCCTGGCGGGCGATTTTCTCGCGGAGGTTGTGGGGCGGGGCTACTCGTTCACGGTGCTAAAGGTGGAGGGGCGGCTTCACCTGGTGCAGGCGCCGACCACGAACATTGAGGCGGTAAAGGCCGCCGTCAACGCCGCGACCATGGCCAAACGGCCGGACTACATCAAGGTGACCGAGGCGGCGGAAAAGCAGATGACCGAGAATATCGAGGGGGCGCAGGGGCCGCGCCAGGCCGCTGCCAAGGCCCTGATGGCCATGCTGATGGATTCGCAGGAGTCGGCCCGCGATCCGCGCTCCACTCCGTCGGTGGCGGCGCTGCTGGCGGCATCGCGGGGTCAACAGGACATACCGGGCCGCAAGGCGATCCTCTATTTCTCGCGGGGATTGGTCTGGCATTCGAACACTCCGGAAACGCTGCGCGACGTGACTCAGGCGGCAATCAAGGCGCGCGTAAGCATTTATGCCCTCGATGCGGAGATTGTGGACGAGAGCGCCGCGAACGCGCTGGGTGTCACCAACGCGCTGGGCACCTCCCAGGCCATGGGCGGCATTGCCAGCGGCTCGCTTACCCAGGGCCAGAACGCGACGCCGACCGCCGAGGGACCCGGCGCAGGCGCCCAGGCCAACGAGTACGCGGGCCGTCAGGAAAGCGCTGACGCTGCCACCACGCCGCACACCCTGGCCGGTATCTGCGCGCGCACCGGCGGAATGCACGTGGCGGCCATGAGCGCGGGCAGCAAGGGTGCGGCCGAAATCGCCGCGTCTTTCAACTCGTCCTACCTGGCCACCTGGATCTCGGCGGGCTCGGGAGACGAAAGCCGGCTGCGCCCGATTGCAGTGAAGCCCCTGCGTAAAGGGATGGTCATTGATGCGTGCTCCGGATACTATCCGGCGGCGCACCGTGCCGGCGTGGAACGGGTATCCGCCGCAGAGGACAAACTTCTGGCCGCTCTGGCGGCGCCGGATCTGCCCACGGATCTGCCGATGAACGCGGCCGTTCTGCGGTACGGGAACACGGCCGACAACGACGTGGACTCTGTGATGGTGCAGGTGCCGGTGGAGCCAGGGGGAACTTCGACGAAGAGCGTGTCGGTGCTGGCGCAGCTTAGGGACGCCTCGGGCGCCGTGGTGAAGAAATTCAGCGCGGACGTTTCGTCCCAGGCTCCGGCCGGCGATCAACAGGCCGCGACCGAAATGGTCAACTTCCGGCGGCAGTTCAGCGCACCGCCGGGCGAATACGTTTTCGAGACCGCTGCAATGGACTCGAGCGGAGGCAAAATCGGGGCCCAGCGGAGCAACGTGGTGATACCGGCCGCGGCCGAGGGTCTGGCGCTGGGAGACGTGCTGCTGGTGAAGCGCATCGATCCGGCAGGCACGGCCGACGAAACCGATCCGCTGCGCTGCACGAAGGGTCTGGTGGTGCCCGATCTTTCCGGGCACATCTCCAAAACCACGGGCGCGAAGATCGATCTCTTCTTCATTCTGCACCCGGATGCCGCGTCCACGGATCCGCCCTCTCTGATGGCGGAACTGCGGCGCGGGGACCATGTCATTGGCTCTCTGCCGCTGAAGCTTGCGGCCGACCTTGGCGGCAGGAAGACGATTCCTTATCTGACCACGCTGAGCGCCGGCTCCCTCAGCGAAGGGCAGTACGAGATGACCATCACTCTGAGCCAGGGCGGGCAAAAAGTATCGAAGAGCGTTTCCTTTACGCTGGAATAGCGCGCGCTCTCCGCACAGACAGCGGGCTATTCGCCGCGGCGCGGCGCCGGCGTGTCCGAACCGCGACGAGTATCGCGGGAAACCCATAACCTAGCGCTACTGCGGGTCCGGCCGGCCATCGGCGGCGGCCCCGGCTGGGCGCGCACCGGATGCTGCGCACCAGGAGGTGCCGGAGCGTGTCATTCACCCTGGAATAAGCGGCGGGACCGGCGAGAACGCGGCCAGCACCGCTCGCCCGGCCACGCATGCCCGAAGAATAGACTGTTTGGGAGAGCCTCTTTATGTCACGCAAATCATTCAGCCGGCGGCGCCTTGCGACGCAGCTCGCTTCCGTCTTTGTAATATCGCTGGTCAGTTTCCCCGCCCGCGCGCAGGCGATTCTCGAACTGAGCGCGCACGACAGGAAAGGGAACGTTGTCCTGGACCTCACGCCCTCCGACGTGCAGATCACCGACGACGGCAAGCCGGTGCCACTCAACAATCTTCGCCTTGTGAAGGAGCCGCAGGTCCCCCCCGCCGTGACGCTGCTGTTCGACGAGGTGAACCCGGGCGTGGCGAAGCAAGCATACGATCAGGCCGAGGAAATCCTGAACGAAGCTTCGGGTCACGGTGTCGTCTTCACGGTGCTGCGGGTGGAAGGACGCCTCCATCTGATGCAGGCGCCAACCACCGATCTCAACGCGGTCCGCAAAGCTGTCGCCGCCACCACGATGGCCAACCGGCCGGAGCTCCTCAGAGCCACCGATGCCGCCGAACAACAGATGGAGGAGGACGCGAAAAGCGGAACGGGATCGCGCCAGATCATGGCGAAGGTCCTGAGGGCGATGCTGCTCGACTCACAGCGCATCGTCAAGACGGAAGGCCGCACCACCCCTTCGGTGGCGGCGCTGTTGGCGGCTTCGCGCGGTCAGGAGATTCTGCGAGGGCGAAAATTCCTCATCTATTTCACGTATGGAATTGCCTATCCCAAAAACACTCCGGAGTTGCTTCGCGACATTGCTCAGGCGGCGAACCGGGCGCAGGTGAGCATCTACGCCATAGACGCCGAAGCGGGCGACTCTGACGCCGCCGCCAGCATGATTACCGGTTCCACCATGGGCATGGAGTCGGCGCTGGGCAACGTGACCTCTTCCACCACGGACGCGGCCGGCGCCGCCACGGT
>Ga0265325_10001148_pt1 | contig 19020 bp, 15 predicted proteins | sample 41420metaG_FD_202090 | JGI IMG/M metagenome (GOLD analysis project Ga0265325, IMG submission 202090) | Rhizosphere microbial communities from Carex aquatilis grown in University of Washington, Seatle, WA, United States - 4-14-20 metaG | ecosystem: Host-associated > Plants > Roots > Rhizosphere...
GGCAACCGACGGATATGGTTCATGCGGCGACACCGTCAGACAACGACAACCAGCGTGTGCTATGAACGGGCATCGCAGAGCGGGTGACCGGGGCCTGGGGGATGCGTAAGCTATTGTTTGCTGCGGCTTTTGGAGCCGGGGGTGAGCCTGTCGGCATGCGCAACCATGCCGCCAAATCCGGATGCGCCGGCCACCAACGATCCTTATGAGGCCACCAACCGCGAAATCTTCGCGCTCAACCTGAAAATCGACGGCTGGACGTTGCGCCCAACCGCAACGGCATACGCCAACAATGTCCCGGAAGGCGTGCGCGAAGCGGTCCATAATGTGCTCGCGAACCTCGACCTTCCGATCACTTTTGCCAATGACGTCCTGCAGGCCGAGCCGCGCCGCGCCGGGCAGACGGCCTCGCGGTTTCTGGTTAATTCGACGCTTGGGTTAGGCGGGCTCTTCGACATGGCCGGCCACGTTGGCATTCCCGACCATAGTGAGGATTTCGGCCAAACCCTGGCGGTTTGGGGCGTCGGCGAAGGGCCATATCTCGTATTGCCTCTGCTCGGCCCGAGTTCGCCCCGGGATGTCTTGGGCCAAGGCGTGGATGTCCTGCTCGATCCCACCATTTATGTCCGTATCAAGCAGCATCCGTGGTGGATGATGGGACACGCGTACGTTACAATTCTGGACCTTCGCGCGCGCAACATGGAGACGCTTGACGATATCGAGCGTACTTCGCTGGATTTTTATGCAACCACACGCAGTCTTTACCGCCAGCATCGGGCGAGCGAAATCCGCAACGGAGAGGCCGACATTTCCCCTACGAACGCCCCGCCGTCGTAATAATCCAGATCCGCTGCCATCAACTTGCCATAAGCTCGGCCGAGCATTACCTGTGAAGTGAAGTTAGAGGGTTTTGCGAATGCGCATTCGTTTCCTTCGATTGAACGTTTTGGCGGCGCTTCGGCCGTTCCGCCTGATGCTCGCGACGCTCATTGTGGCGGTAGGCTTTGCGGGAGTTATGGCGCAGGCTGCGGCTGCATCGACCCCGGCCGAGCAGTTCATCACCGACAATGTGCAGAAGGGTCTGACGATCCTAGGCAACAAATCGCTGACCAAGGATGTGCGCCGCGCTCAGTTCCGCGATTTCCTGCTCGGACTGGTCGATATCAAAATAATTTCCGAATACACGCTGGGCCAATATCGCCGCACGGCCACGCCGGCCGATATCGCTACGTTCGACGACGCGTTCAAGGATTACGCACTCGCGGTCTATCAGGTCTATTTCAACAAATTCTCCGGCCAGACGCTGCAGGTGACGGGGTCCTATCCGCTTGCGGCGGACGAAAGCGTCGTCAAGACGGTCATGATCGACCCGGCCAAACCGAACGAAGCGAAACCGCTGCAAGTGAACTTCCGCGTCGCAACCAGCCATGGACGCCTGGCGGTGATCGATTTCTCGGTGGAAGGCGTGTGGCTGCGCGAAACCGAACGCAGCGACTTCACCTCGTACCTCGGCCAGAACAGCGGCAATATCGGCGCCCTGACCTCAAGCCTGCGTACCAAGACGCAAGGGATGCACTAAGCGACGCCTAAGCCCGCGTGAACCGCTTGTACTTGATCTTGTGCGGCTGATCGGCGTCGATGCCGAGGCGGCGCTTCTTGTCGGCTTCGTAGTCCTGGAAATTGCCTTCGAACCATTCGACATGGCTGTCGCCTTCGAAGGCCAGCATATGGGTAGCGATGCGGTCGAGGAACCAGCGGTCATGGCTGATGATCATGGCGCAGCCGGCGAACTCTTCCAGCGCAAGCTCCAGTGCCCGCAGGGTTTCGACATCGAGATCGTTGGTCGGTTCGTCGAGCAGCAGCAGGTTGGCGCCGGATTTCAGCATCTTGGCGAGGTGCACGCGGTTGCGCTCGCCGCCCGATAGCTGGCCGACCTTCTTCTGCTGATCGCCACCCTTGAAATTAAAGGCGCCGACATAGGCGCGGCTCTGCATGGTGCGCTTGCCAAGTTCCAGGATGTCGAGACCGCCGGAAATCTCCTCCCACACCGTCTTCTTCGGATCGAGCGAGTCGCGCGACTGGTCGACATAACCGATGTTCACCGTCTCGCCGATGCGCAACGTGCCCGCATCGGGCTTCTCCTGGCCGGTGATCAGCTTGAACAAGGTTGTTTTGCCCGCGCCGTTGGGTCCGATGACGCCGACAATGCCGCCCGGCGGCAGGTTGAAGTTTACGTTCTCGAACAGCTCGCGGTCGTCATAGGCCTTCATCAGGCCTTCGGATTCGACCACCAGCGAGCCTAGCCGTTCGGCTACCGGAATGACGATCTGCGCGGCCGTGCCGCGCTGTTCCTGGGATTTCGCGAGCAGCTCTTCATAGGAACTGATGCGCGCCTTCGATTTCGCCTGGCGGGCGCGCGGGCTCTGCTGAATCCATTCGCGTTCGCGGGCGATGGTGCGTTCGCGCGCGGCCTCTTCCTGGCCTTCCTGATGCAGACGCTTTTCCTGCACCGCCAGGAACGACGAGTAGTTGCCTTCGTGCGGAATGCCTTTGCCGCGGTCGAGCTCCAGGATCCAGCCCGTGACGTTGTCGAGGAAGTAGCGATCGTGGGTGACCAGGATCACGCAGCCCTTGTATTCGCGCAGCGTATGTTCGAGCCAGCCGACGGATTCCGCGTCGAGATGGTTGGTCGGCTCGTCGAGCAGCAGGATGTCGGGCGCATCGAGCAGCAGCTTGCACAGCGCCACCCGGCGCTTCTCGCCGCCGGAGAGCTTCGAAACGTCGGCGTCGCCGTCGGGGCAGCGCAGCGCATCCATCGCCTGATCGATCTGACTGTCGAGGTCCCACAGCCCCTTGGCCTCGATTTCGTCCTGCAGGCGGGACATTTCCTCGGCGGTTTCGTCGGAATAGTTGTTGGCGATCTCGTTGTAGCGGTCCACCAGCGCCTGCTTGGCCGCGACGCCCTCCATCACGTTGCCGCGCACGTCCTTCGACGGATCGAGCTGCGGTTCCTGGGGCAGATAGCCCCGGCGTACGCCATCGGCCGCCCAGGCTTCGCCGGTGAACTCATTGTCGAGGCCGGCCATGATCCGCATCAAGGTCGATTTGCCGGCGCCGTTGACGCCGACGATACCGATCTTGGCGCCGGGATAGAACGACAGCCAGATGTCCTTCAGCACCTGACGGCCGCCGGGATAGGTCTTCGACAGACCTTTCATCACGAATACGTATTGCGGCCCGGCCATCGGCGGTGTCCTCGATTGATGCAAAGAGAATGTGCGGTTTTAGTGGGCTGGGCAGCCCGGTCAAGCCCGCTGTCGCGGATCAGAACTTGATCTTGGCCCGGCTCAGCAGCGAGACCGCATTGAGGCCGTTCTGGCCGCCGACATTCGTCTGATAGGCGGCGTTGGCCTGCAGTGCCACTTGCCCGTCGCGGAACGCGGTGATGTAACCCAGTTCGATATCGGTTTCGGGGGTTTTGCCGGAGAACACCTGATTGCGGGCGAAGAACTGCATTTCGTTCGAGGGTGTGGCCGAGAACGTATTGTTGCTCCCGAAATAGCCCAATGCGGGCTGTACGAACGCCACGCCCAGCGCATCGTTGCCGAACAGACCGCGCTTGGCCACTGCAATCCCATAGGACTGGCTGTGTGCGCCGGATTCCGTGCCGGCTGGAAGCGTACCCGGCTTGAGATTGAGTTGTGTGATGCCTTCGCTGTACGACGCCTCCGTAACCCAGCCGCCGCCAAGACCGACATGCGCCGAAAAACCGAGCGCGGAGGTCCGCGCCGTGTTGATCGCCGTATCGCTCATGCCCAGCGCGCCGCCCCGCTCCATCGTCTGCGACGCGGTCAAATCGAGACCGCCCCACCGCGCGAAATTCCATGACACGCCGGTCAGCAGCGAATTCGTGCTGCGCTCGTCATAGGGAAGACCAAGGCCGCCAAGCCGAGTCACGGCATGACTCGGATCGAGCAGATAGCGATTAAGTCCGGGTGCTGTGGAAGCCTGACCGAAAGCGACGTGCAAACTATCGCCCAGCGCCCAATTCGCGCCGACATAGGAACCGCCGCTCGATAGTGCGGCGTAAGGCGATCCGATCGTGGAATAGAACAGCCCATCGTAAGCGCCCGCGGTCGGCGCGTAGCGATCGAGCATGCGCGCAACATCGACATTGAAGCCGCTATCGAGACTGACGCCGTCGAACAGAAGAATTTCACTTTCGACTTCGTTCGTGGCGAAACGCGAAAGGTCAGTCGGGCCGGTGGAAACCGGCGGCAACACGACGGGCAAGTCCTGGGAGAACGAGTCTGCGAGGCGCGCGTTGGGCGCCGTGACAGCGCTCCCATTTCCGGACGCCGAAGACGCGCATGCAGCCGGCGGCAGTGCGATCGCCGTCGACGCGACAACGACCGCAGCGACAATCACCGCACGGTTGAATAGGCCCCTCATGACACGTATGCGCCTCGGTTTCATCCCTGAATGGTGGACCATTTTTAGCAGATTGCATGGACAAAACTCAAAGGATGCCTAGGGTTTTTGCGTGACATCGCCGCAACATTCGCAAGCTTAATGAGCGCACTTCTACGACCGTGTCGCAGGAATCCAGGCACATATGTTGTGGGTTACCGATATGCTTGCCGCATTCCATGGGGCTTGATGACGGGCTTTGGCCGGCAGTCGCGGCGGGCATTTGTTCCGGGGGAATGCATTTCTTGAGGACATGCGTCCTATTTGCTGCACTGCTGCCGACCATCTGACGCTGAAAAACCAGCCAACCTCTCCTCCTCTCCTTCAGGGCCAAAACTCTCCCGATCACGCAGAATCGGTACAACTGCGCGCTCGTGTGGTGCACGAAGACGTTGAAAGGCACCGTCATCGACCTCGGCGGAGAGGTGATGCGGCTGAAAGACGCTATCGCGACCAATGGGCATTGCCGTCGAGAGGATTCGGCTCACCCTCGGCAATCTCGATCACACGTGCCCGAGATGATGTCCTTTCGCGATATCGCCAAAGGCGAGCCGGTGCGCAAATCCGAACAGATGATTGGAGTCGCCACCAACACCGATATCTTCAACCCGATGCGCGACGACATCGACCTTGGCTGCGGACTGATCGTCACCGGCAGTTTGACGATTGAAAAAATGTGCGGAAATCCTCGACCATTCGCTCGATGTTGCCTCGGGAAAAAAGAGCAAAAGCGACGAACTGAGCTAGGCAGACACGAAGTCTGCTCTCCGTCACGTCGGCGCGGTGATTTAATCCCGTAGTTGTTTTATGGTCATTGTACCAGTATGCATAGACTAAGGGGGGCGACTCTCGGTAACGTCTAAGAAAATGGTGGGGGGCCTCAACGTGGGGAAAGAAGCACGCTGCGGTTTGGCGTTTGTCGTGATGCTGCTCGGCGGGTGCGCGAGCAACATGGACGCTGGCGCGCCGTACGATCCACTGGAACCCCTGAACCGCAAAGTTTTCGCGTTCAATCATTCGCTGGACAACCACGCCGCGCTGCCCGCCGCGACCTATTACAGGTCTGCCGTACCCGGCGGCGCGCGCGATGGCGTGCACAATTTCCTCTCCAACTTGTCCCTCCCCGTCACCGTCGCCAACGAAGTCCTGCAAGGCGAAGCGACACGGGCCGTCAATTCCGCCTGCCGCTTCGGCATCAATACGACCATCGGTGTGCTTGGCGTCATGGACCCGGCGGTGGGGATGGGCTATCCGGAACAAAATGAGGATTTCGGCCAGACGCTGGCGGTGTATGGGGTGCCCGGAGGGCCCTATATGGTGCTGCCCCTCATCGGATCGACCGTGCCGCGCGACGCCTTCGGCAAGATCTTCGTCGACCATTTCTTCAACCCGCTGGGCTATGTGGCCTATCGCGGCAAGCTGTATGTTTCGCTGAGCCAAAACCTGATCAACACCGTGGATCGCCGCTCGCGGAGCATCGCCAGATTGAGCGACGTCGAGCGGAATTCGGTAGATTATTATGCCGCAATGCGCGCCCTTTACCTGCAAAGGCGCGACACTGAGGTCCATAATGGCGATGTCGCGCCTGCCTCCGTAAACCCATAGTATCGCCCGCCGCACCCGGGCTAAAGATTCTCCCTATGTCGATCATCGAAAAAATCGTCGCCTATTCCTGCGAACGCGCGCACACCGTGATCGCCATCGGCGCGCTCCTCGCCGCCGCCGCCGTTTTCTACACGGCGACACATTTCGCCATGGACACCAACAGCGAGACGCTGATCTCGCCAAACCTGCCTTGGCGCCAACAGGTCGTACGGTTCGACAAGCTGTTTCCCCAGCGCAACAACCTCATCCTGGTGGTGATCGACGGGGCCACTGCCGAGAGGGCCAACGGCGCGGCGGACGCGTTGTCCGCCAAGCTCTCCGAAAACAAAGTTCTGTTTCCTGCGGTGCGCCGCCCCGACGGCGGGCCATTCTTCGAGCGCAACGGGCTTCTGTTCCTGCAGGAAAACGAAGTGCGCGACACCATGGCGAAGCTGGTCATGGCGCAGCCGTTCCTCGGCGCGCTGGCCGCCGATCCCTCGCTGCGCGGCGTGATGGACAGCCTCAGCACGGCGCTGATGGGCGTTGCACATGGTGAGGCCAAGCTGGCCGATATCGACCGCCCGATCGTCGCCTTTGCCGACACGCTGGAGACGGCGGCACAAGGCAAGGCTGCCTTCCTGTCTTGGCGGACGCTGTTTACGGGCAACACCGGCGGCGAGCGGCTGCGCACATTTGTTGAAGTGCAGCCGAAACTCGATTTCAACGCGCTCGAGCCTGGCGCCGACGCCTCGCAGGCAATCCGCGGTGTGGCGCGGTCGCTCGGACTGACGCCCGTCAAGGGCGTGCGCGTGAGATTGACAGGGCCGGTGCCGCTGCAGGACGAGGAGTTCGCCACCCTGGCAGACCGCGCCGATCTGATGGGCATCGCTATGCTTCTGGCGGTCACGCTGTCGCTGTGGCTGGCGGTGCGGTCGTTTCGCATCATCTTCTGCATCCTCGCCACGCTGGTCTCGGGGCTCGTAGTGACGATGGCGTTGGGACTGATGACGGTCGGCGTTTTCAATATTATCTCGATTGCATTCATCGCCCTATTCGTCGGCTTGGGTGTCGATTTCGCCATCCAGTTCTCCGTGCGCTACCGCTCCGAGCGCTATCGGAACGACAATCTGAAAGCTGCCCTGAAGCACGCCGGACGAGGCGTCGGCATCCCGCTTGCTCTCGCGGCCGCTGCCACGGCGGCCGGGTTCTTCTCGTTCCTGCCCACCGATTACGTCGGCGTCGCGGAGCTCGGTGTCGTGGCGGGTATCGGCATGATCGTCGCGTTCACCTTGAGCATCACGCTGTTGCCTGCGCTGATCACGCTGCTGAAGCCCGCAGGAGAGGAAGAACATGTCGGCTTCGCTTTCCTCGCGCCGGTGGACGCCTATGTCCGGACGCATCGCCGCAAGATCCTGACGGCGGGCGCCGTGGCGGGCTTGGCCGCACTGGCGACCGTTCCCTTCCTCAAGTTCGACTTCAATCCGCTGGATTTGCGCAGCCGTCACGTCGAATCCATGGCGACGTTGTTCGACCTGATGAAAGACCCCGATACCTCGCCGAACACGATCGACGTGCTGGCGCCGTCGCTCAAGGAGGCGGACAAGCTGGCGGACCGGCTGTCGAAAGACCGGCTCATCGGCCAGGTGCTGACGTTGGACAGCTTCGTGCCGGAAGATCAGCCCAAGAAACTGGCGATGATTGCCGATACGGCCCTGCTGCTGGACACGACGCTCAATCCCATCGTGGTCAAGTCGCCGCCGACCGACAAAGAGGTCGTTACCAGCATCGAAGATGCCGCCAAGGCGCTGCGAGCGGCCGCCGGACGCAAAAAATCGCAAGCTGCCGAGGATACCCGCAGGCTCGCCGCGGCGCTGGATAATCTCACGAAAGCACCGCAGAGAGCGCGGCAGGCCGCTGCCGACGCCCTGGTTCCGGGCCTCGATATCCTGCTCAACGAACTGCGCAACGCGTTGCAGGCTGCGCCGGTGAGTGTCCAAACCATGCCGCCGGACTTGGTGGGCGAATGGATCGCGAAGGACGGCTCGGCGCGCATCCAAGTGTTCCCCAAGACCAATGCGAACGACAACAAATCTCTGAAGGTCTTCAGCAAAGCGGTGATGGCGATTACACCCAACGCGACGGGAACGCCGATCGTCATTCAGGAATCGGGCGAAACGATCATCGGCGCCTTCATCGAGGCGGGCTTCTGGTCTTTCCTGGCAATCACCATCCTGCTGGTCGCCGTGCTGCGGCGCGAGCGCGATGTGATCGTGACGATCGTTCCGCTGGTTTTGACGGCGCTTCTGACGCTGGCGACTTGCCGCGTGGCGGGCTTGCAGCTTAACTTCGCAAACATCATTGCATTGCCGTTGCTGCTCGGGATCGGCGTGGCGTTCAACATCTACTACGTCGTGGCCTGGCGTGCGGGTACGCCGGCGCTGTTGCAGTCGCCCCTGACGCGCGCGGTCGTCTTCAGCGCGCTGACCACCGCATCGGGATTCGGTTCGCTGTGGCTATCGAGCCATCCCGGCACGGCCAGCATGGGCGAGCTGCTGATCATCTCGCTCGGCTGGACGCTGTTCACGACGCTGTTCTTCCTGCCGGCGCTGCTCGGTCCGCCGCCGGCCGAGACGATCAGCCGCCCATCAGCTTATCGGCAAGCGCGTTGAGTTTCTTTTCCAGCGCGGCGCCACCGCCTGCCGTCAGTGTGGCGGCATATTCGGAGCGCTGAACGGCTAGCTGATTGATCGTGCCGTTGAGAAGGATCGTGAAGATCTTCCAGGTTCCGCCGGTCGTCTGGCGCATGACATAGTAGAACGCCACGGTTTGGCTTCCTGTGACCAGCTTGCTGAGCACGACGCGGTCTTGACCGCGCGGCTGTGTTGCCGGTTCGACGACGAACTTCTCGCCGCTATAGCCGTCGAAATTGTTCGCATACTGGGCAACCGTCATCCGTTCGAAGGCCGCCAAAAGCGCCTGCTGCTGCGCTGCGGGCATGCCGGCCCAGCTGGGTCCCACCGCGACGCGTATCATGTCGGGAAGATCGAAGGTTTGCTCGATCACGGGCTTCAGTTTGTCGAAGCGGCCTTTGATTCCGAGTTCCTTGCTGTGCTTCATCGCATCGAGCAGCGTGTCGTAGAAGGTCTGCACTTGCTGAACCGCCGGATCGGGGGCGTCCGCCTTTGCAGCAGTCACGACGATTGCGGTCATCAGGAACATCGCGCCAAGCGAAGCGGCCCGCAGCCAATTGTTTCTCATCTTCAACCTCATGTGCATGTCCGCCCCGGCAAGGACATATTTCAAGGGGGCATTATCGCCAGAATTGTGTGCTGAGAAAGGCGCGATTGAGCCGCCACACGGAAAATTTGCAGTCGCCGGCGGCCGTTGTCATGTTTCCCTGTCGAGCAGAAATGGCGGCAGGGCGCGCAACGCATCCGCATGAGGGCCGTAAGCGCTCAGCACGGCGACCGCGCGATGGGCGATCCTCTCGGCTTCGGCCCGCGCGCCCTCTACCCCATAGATCGAAACGAGTGTGGCCTTGCCTTGTTCCTTGTCCTTGCCGACGGCCTTGCCGGTCTTTTCCGCCGTGCTGGTGACATCCAGCAGGTCGTCGGTGATCTGGAACACCAGGCCCATGTCCCGGGCGTAATCGCGCATCCGGCTCTGATGCATGGCGCCAGCCTCGCCCAGGATCGCGCCCGCTTCGCAGGCAAACTCGAAAAGCTGGCCCGTCTTCAGCCGCTGCAACAGGATCACCTCGTCCGCGCCGAAGGCGCTCTCGGGTGCACGCATGTCGATCATCTGGCCGCCGATCATGCCGTTACAGCCAGCAGCGTCCGCCAGGCGCGCGACCAGCCGGCAGCGGACGTCTGCATTGGCGTGGGTCTCCTCATGCGCGAGGATTTCGAAGGCGATGGTGAGAAGAGCGTCGCCCGCCAGAACTGCCGTGGCTTCGTCAAACGCGATATGGGTCGTAGGCCGTCCGCGCCTTAATTCGTCGTCGTCCATGCAAGGCAGATCGTCATGGACCAGCGAATAGGTGTGAAGCAGCTCGATCGCAGCCGCCGCGCGAAGCGCATTTTCAGGGTTAACCCCAAACAGGCCCGCGCTTTGCAGGACCAGGAATGGCCTGAGCCGCTTGCCGCCGGCGAATGTCGCATAGCGCATGGCTTCGTGGACGCGGCCATGCAGGCCGTGGGGCTTGGGCAGCAGCCGTTCAAGCGTGCCCTCGACGGCCTTGGCGGCCTCCGTCATCGCGCGCGACAGAGGCTGGGATAGTGCCGCGGACTGTGGGGGAGGCGTGGACCCGCCGCCGGAAATGCTGCTCATGTCCTTGGTCCCGGTCCGGTATTTCTGCGGCCTTGTCTATCGCAAAACGAGGCTAACACAACCGGCATTGCCGCCGCGGCCCGTTTGCATCGCGGGGGCCGGCAAGATAGTCGTTGCGCTGGGGTCCGTCTTTCGTGAAACTGTGCCCGTGGCCGGGGCCAAATTTCCCTTTACGGCCTAGGGGTTTAGTGCGCAACCGGACCATCGAGGAGCAGTGAAGCAATGCGTGTCGTCCTTGCCCAGCCGCGCGGATTTTGTGCGGGCGTCGTGCGGGCGATCGACATCGTCGAGCGCGCGCTCGAAAAATACGGCGAGCCCGTCTATGTCCGCCACGAGATCGTGCACAACCGCCACGTCGTGGAAACCCTGAAGCATAAGGGTGCGCGCTTCGTCGAAGAACTTGACGAGATACCAGACGGCGCCGTGACCGTGTTCAGCGCCCACGGTGTGCCGCAGAAAGTCGTGCAAGAGGCCGGCAAGCGTGGCCTGCCCGTATTGGATGCGACCTGCCCGCTGGTCTCAAAGGTCCACAGCCAAGGCAAGCGCTATGTCGCAAACGGCCGCATGCTGATCCTCATCGGCCACGCCGGTCATCCGGAAGTCGAAGGCACGATGGGCCAGGTCGGCGCGCCGGTCGCGCTGGTTCAGTCGGAAAAGGACGTCGAGGCGCTGACCATTCCGCGCGATACGCCCGTCGCTTATGTGACGCAGACGACGCTGTCGATCGATGACACGCGCAACGTCATCGCGGCTCTCGAAAGGCGCTTCACCGACATCGTCGGACCCAGCATCACCGACATCTGCTACGCCACGCAGAACCGCCAGACGGCGGTGCGCGAACTGTGCCGCATCGCAGACGTCATCCTTGTGGTAGGGGCCAAGAACAGCTCGAATTCGAACCGCCTGCGCGAAATCGGCGTCGAAGAAGGCGTCCCGAGCTATCTGATCGCCGACAGCAGCGAACTCGACCCCGCTTGGCTGCTGGGCAAAAATACTGTCGGGCTTACCGCCGGCGCATCTGCCCCCGAAGCGCTGGTCGAAGACGTGATTGCGGCGCTCAAGAAAATCGAGCCCCACACCGAAGTTTCGCAGTTGGACGGCAAAAAAGAACATATCGAGTTTCGGCTTCCCGCCGAACTCAGAGATTGACGGAGAAGGCATTGGGAATTCCGGCCATGCAGGCGGCCCGCATCGGGGCCTACGTCGTCAAGCAGCATTTGCGTGGCAGGAAGCGCTACCCGCTGGTGCTGATGCTCGAGCCGCTGTTTCGCTGCAACCTCGCCTGCGCGGGATGCGGCAAGATCGATTATCCCGACGACATCCTGAACCAGCGCCTCAGCTATGAAGAATGCATGGAGGCGATCGACGAATGCGGCGCGCCGGCCGTCTCAATCGCCGGCGGCGAACCGCTGCTCCATCGCGAGATGCCCAAGATCGTCAAGGGCTTCCTGGAGCGCAAGAAATTCGTGATCCTGTGCACCAACGCGCTGCTCCTCTCCAAGAAAATCGACGATTACAAGCCTAACCCGAACTTCACCTGGTCGATCCATCTGGACGGCGACAAGGCGATGCACGACAAGTCGGTGTGCCTGGAAGGCACCTACGACAAGGCCATCGCCGCGATCAAGCTGGCGAAGGAAAAGGGCTTCCGCACGCAGATCAACTGCACGCTGTTTCAAGACGCCGAACCCGAGCGCGTCGCCAAATTCTTCGACGAGATGATGGCGATGGGGCTGGACGGCATAACGGTGTCGCCCGGCTATGCCTATGAGCGCGCGCCCGACCAGGAGCATTTCCTGAACCGCGAACGCACCCGCAACCTGTTCCGCGACGTCTTCGCGCGCGGCGACGGCGGCAAGAAGTGGTCGTTCACCCAATCCGAGCTGTTCCTGGATTTCCTGGCCGGCAACCAGACCTACGAATGTTCGCCCTGGAGCATGCCGGCCCGCACCGTATTCGGATGGCAGAAGCCCTGTTATCTGCTCGGCGAAGGCTATGTGAAGACCTTCAAGGAGCTGATGGAAGATACCGAGTGGGAAAAATACGGCGTCGGCAACTACGAAAAATGCGCCAACTGCATGGTCCATTGCGGCTTCGAAGGCACCGCGGTGGCCGACTCCGTCACGCACCCGCTCAAGCTCATTCCCGTCGCGCTGCGCGGGATCAAGACCGACGGGCCGATGGCGCCTGATATCAGCCTTGCGAACCAGCGGCCGGCCGACTTCGTGTTCTCACGGCACGTCGAGAAAAAGCTAGCCGAGATACGGGCAGCCAAGACCGACACCCAGAAGGTGGCGGCAGCGGAGTAAGGTGCGGAACGCCGCGTTTGTCTCGCGCGCGGTTTGCACAAGTTCCGCCATCTGCCCGGGTTCTCGGATCATCGAGCGGAGCACGGCGATCAGCCGCGGCTTGCCGCTCGACTTGAGCGGTTCGAGCGCCGCGGGCGGCAGCGTCCGGTCCGAACCGTCGGAAATGACCCGCAAGGCGACGAACGGCACGCCGCGCTCCACCGCAAAACGCGCCGCGATGTGGGATTCCATATCCACGACATGCGCACCGGTCATCCGAAACAGTTCTTTCTTCGCGGCGAGATGCCCGGCGGGCGCATCGACTCCGACAATGACCGCGGACCGCGCGTCGGGGAGTTTGGTACGCAGGATCCGCGACCAGGCCGGGTCGCAGGCGTAATGCTTGTTCTCGCAGACCACGTGGGTGGCAATGACGGCATCGCCGACGCGCAACAGCGGCGCGAGCGATCCCGCGATCCCGAAACTAATGATGGCATCCACGGCGGGCACGACCGCTTGCAGACGCTGCGCCAGCAACTTCGAATTGCCGCTCCCGATAATGGGAACAAGGCCCGCACGCTTGGCGATCCGCGCTTCCCTGGCAAGTCCGACGACGGCGAGGACGACGGTTTTCATTTCGCTGCGATCCCCGTTCTCAAAGCCCGTACGCCACGCGGCGCGAATTGCCCGCTTTCAGATTACGGTAGCGCGCCACCGCCCATAGCGGAAAGAATTTCGGATAACCGTGATAGCGCAGATAGAACACCCGCGGAAAGCCGCCGCCGGTGTAATGCTCCTGTGGCCATAAGCCGTCCGGCGTCTGGGTCGCCTGTAGGTATGCGATACCGCGCGCCACGGCGGGGTGATCCACTTCGCCCGCCGCCATCAGACCGAGCAGAGCCCAGGCGGTCTGCGACGCCGTGGACGGTGCCTTCTCGTAGCCCGCGTAATCGAGCCTGTAGCTGTTGCAGTCCTCGCCCCAACCGCCGTCCTCGTTCTGGATGGCGATCAGCCAGTCGGCGGCGCGGCGCACCATCGGCGTTTGCGCGTCGAGCCCCACCACATTCAATCCCGCCAACGCGGACCAGGTGCCGTAGATGTAATTGACGCCCCAGCGGCCGAACCAGCTTCCGTCCTTCAGTTGCACGCGTTCGAGATAGGCGACGGCCTCTTTCATGCGCGGACTGTCGTGCGGTTCGCCAAGCTGCGCCAGCATGCCGATGCAGCGGCCGCTGACGTCTTCGGTCGGCGGATCGAGCAGCGCGCCGTGATCGGCGAACGGGATATTGTTCAGATAGTGATAGGTGTTGTCGGCATCGAAGGCGCCCCAGCCGCCATTCTTGCTTTGAAGCCCTTCCACCCACTCGCGTCCGCGGGCGATAGCCTCGCGATAATCGCGTTTGGGTGCCACGCTCTCTTTCGCGCGGTCGAGCGCCATCACCACCACGGCGGTGTCGTCCAGATCGGGGTAATAGGCATTGTTGTATTGAAAGGCCCAGCCGCCGGGACGCACGCCGGGCCTCTCGTCCGCCCAATCTCCTTTGACGTCGAGCACCTGAAGCGGCTTCAACCATTCCAGTCCGCGCGCCACGGCGGCGTCGGCTTCCGTCGTGCGTGTCTCCATCAAGGCATGGCAGACCAGCGCCGTGTCCCACACCGGCGAAACGCAAGGCTGGCAATAGGCCTCGTCATCCTTGACGATCAGCAGCTTCTCTACCGATTTGCGCGCGATGGCGCGGTCCGGATGCGTGGGTGCATAACCCATCACATCGTACATCATCACGCTGTTGGCCATGGCGGGATAGATCGCGCCCAGCCCATCCTCGCCGTTCAGCCGCTCGGTGGTCCAGCGCACACATTCGTCGATCGCACGTTGGTGCAACCCTTTCGGAAAATACGCTTCGACGCGCTTGAGCAGCCAATCGAGCGCACCGAAGAAGACGGCCCAATGCCATTTCTGATGCGCGGAACGCTTGGGAGCGACCCTGCCGCCCGGCAAGAACAGCTCTTGCACGCCGATGCCGCGTGGATTGCGTGCCAAGGGCTTCTTCGCCGCCAACACAAGAAGCGGCGTGATCACCGTGCGCGACCAGTACGACATCTTCGACAGATGGATCGGGAACCAGCGCGGCAGAAGGATCAACTCGACGGGCACTGTCGGCACGTTGATCCACGAGGTCTGGCCATAGAGCGCCAGCTGGATGCGCGTGAAGACATTGGCCTGGTCCGCGCCGCCGAGCTTCAAGATTGCTTCACGCGCCCGTACCATGTGCGGCGCATCGGGATCGTCGCCGATCATCTTCAGCGCGAAATAAGCCTTCACCGTGGCGCTGATATTGATCTCGCCCGCGTGATAGAGCGGCCACCCGCCATGCTCGCCCTGGATGCGGCGCAAATAGACGCCGATCTTGCGTTCGAGTTCGAGATTGGGCGTTTCCGCCAGATAATGCACCAGCAAGACATATTCTGCCGGAATCGTCGCGTCGGCTTCGAGCTCATAGACCCAATGACCGTCGGCGCGTTGCTGCTTGAGCAGCGCCGCCGTGGCGTCGCGGATGAGGCCTTCAACCGCGATCAATCCGTCCTTGTCCGCCGGCAACTGGTTCATACGTTCGCCTCGGGACTATGACTCAATCTGCTTTTTTTATCGTCATGGCCGGGCTTGACCCGGCCATCCAGCGAAACATCACTTTGCCGTGCGGACGCACGGCAACTGGATGGCCGCCTCAGGGGCGGCCATGACGAATGTGAAGATACTCCAAACTGCGTCACTTCCCCTCCGATCAAATTATAAGGAACGCCGCGCCAGTGCCAATTGCGCCGCCTTTTGCCCCGAACGGACCGCGCTTTCGAGCGTGGCCGGAAGGCCCGTATCGATCCAATCGCCCGCCAGCAGGAGATTGCGCCAATCCGTCTGCGTTTTGGGCCGCCTGGCAGCCTGCTCGGGCGTGGCGGCGAAGGTGGCGCGCTTCTCCTTGACGATCTGCCAGGGCGGCAGGCCGTCGGTGATCCCAAGGGCTTTGGCGACGTCGCTCCACAGACGCCCCGCCAGGGCTTCGCGGTCCTCGTCAACGATGGCATCGGCTGCGCTCACCGTGACGGAGACGCGGTTGGCAAATGCGAATATCCACTCCGCCGTGCCCCCGAGAACGCCCAGCATAAGCGGGGTATTCGCCGGCGGAGCAATCTTGAAATGGGCGTTGACGATGGAGCGGAACGCGTTCGGGGTGGAAATCTTTGGCACCAGATCGTGCGTCACCCAGGGCGGCGTCGCCAGCACCACCGTATCGTCGGGCGACAGCGGCACCGTGGCTTCCGGAAATTCGAGCGCAACGGCGTGGCTGTTGTCGAAGACGATCTTCCTCAGGCGCTGGCCCAGCCGGACCTCCGCGTCTTTCCCCGCGAGATAAGCGAGCGCCGGCTCCACAAAGGCTGCGGACAGCGTGGGGTGCGCGATGCGCGGGCGATACGCCTTCTCGCCCTTCATCAGCGTTTCGCGCAGGATCTCCCCCGCCAAAGCGGCGGAGGCCTGTTCGGGTTCGGTGTTCAGTGCCGCCAGCAGGAACGGACGCATCAGCCGTTCCCACAAGACGCCTACGCAAGGGATCACGTCGCAGATGCGCGCCGACGGTCCAGCCAGAAGCAGCGCGCCCAGCCGCGCGTAATCCAGCGGTCCCGTCCCAGGAACGCGTCGCGCGGCCGAGAATATCCAGAATGGCAACGGCCCCTCATTGGGGGTAAACGCCCAGCGTTCACCGGTCGCAAGATCGACAAACGAAAACGTGGCGTGTTCAGGACCCGTCAACGCATGTTCCGCGCCGATAGTCCGCAGATAGGCGTAAACCGCGCGATTGCCCGACAGAACCAGGTGATTGCCGTTGTCGATCAGGCCATCGAACGCGGGGTCGAAATAGGACCGGCAGCGCCCGCCTGCCTGCCCCGCCGCCTCGCAAAGCACCACGCGCGCGCCGTGCTCCGCGAGCGCCACCGCGGCGGAAAGCCCGGCCAATCCCCCGCCTACGACATAGGTCGTGCTCATGCGTGCAACCCGCTTTTCAGAACGATCATCGCAAGCTGCGTTTTGGGGATGCGGGCGCGGTGGCGCGGCGGCGCCCAGCCTTGCGCTTCCATCTTGCGGAGGATTTCCGCATAGACCGCGCCCATCAGGCGTGGCGCGCGCAGATTGCCTTTCGGCTTGGCGCGCAGGATGCGGGCTGCCTCCTCGTAATGGCTATGCGCCAGTTTGGCGACGTCCCGGCAAGCCTTGTCGACCGCTTGATTGGCCAGCGCTGCCGCCGGCTCATACGCCTCCACATCGGCTGCGACGAGATATTCGCGTGGAAGATACAGCCGATGGACTGCCGCATCCTCGTCCAGATCGCGCAGGATGTTGGTGAGCTGCAAGGCGCGGCCGAGATGGTGGGCGAGCAGGAAACCCGGCTCCTCGTCCATGCCGAACACCTTAATGGAGAGGCGGCCGACCGCGCTGGCGACGCGGTCGCAATAAAGATCGAGCCGCGCAAGATCGGGGGCGACGATGTCCGCTTCCACGTCCATGTCCATGCCGTCGATCACGGCCAGGAAATCCTTGAGCCGCAGCCGATAGCGCGCCACCGTTTCGGCCAGGAATGCAGCGTGTCCCGGCGCGCCGCCGGCGCACAGCCGCGCCAGATCCTCTCGCCACGCATCGAGCGCCGCGTGACGCTCCTCGCGCGTACCGATGCCGTCGTCCGCGATATCGTCTACCGCGCGGCAGAAGGCGTAGATCGCGAACATCCCTTCGCGCTCGGCCTTCGGCATCAGCCGCATGGCGGCATAGAACGAACTTCCAGCGGCCTTGCGGCGCACGGCCTCGATTTCAGGAGCGGTGTTTGGCGTCATGGCCGCGCCCTTTTAGGGCCAAGCCGTCCACCAAGGAAGCGGCCGAGGGCGGAAAGGAACAGTCCCGGCAGCTCGGCTTTGCGATGATGGACACGTTCGCACAAAGGATCGCGGACGAGGAGCCTGTCGTTCAAGTCTTCCGCCAATCTCTGAATGAGGCTCACTTCCAGCGCCAGGCGCGTGTCGCGGATATGCGCCGCGAACGGTGCCGACTGTTCCAGCAACTCGGCGTTGTGCCGTGCCAGCGCGGCGATCACCGAGCGTAACGCGGGCGTGGCGCGTGGAGCATCGAGCATCTCGGTCGTGGCTCCGCATTCAGCCATCGTGTCGAGCGGAAGATAGACGCGGTCGAGCGAGTGATAATCCTTCGCGCAATCCTGCAGATGATTGATGACCTGCAGCGCCGTGCACAGCATATCGGAAAGCGGCCAGGTGCTTTTCGATTCACCGTGCACCTCGAGCACATAGCGGCCGACCGGCATCGCCGAGAAGCGGCAATAGTCGACCAGTTCGTTCCAGTTGTCGTAGCGCAGCTTGGTGACGTCGCGCCGGAACGCTTCCAGCAGATCGGCCGCATGTTCGGCGGAAAGACCGCGTTCCGCGAGGACCTTGCGCAGCGCCACGCCCTCGGGCGAAGCGTCGGACGTTCCCTTTAGGCTGACGCGCATGTCCCCCAAGAGGCGCAGCTTCTCCTCACGTGTCGCCGTTGCGTGATCGGAGACATCGTCGGCCGTGCGCACGAACTTGTAGAACGCGAGGATCGCCGGCCGGTGGCGCGGCGCGATCAGCACCGACGCAACGGGAAAATTCTCGTCGCGATGGCCCTTGCCGGAAGAAAGCTGTGCTGCCGGTCCGCTCATGTCGGCGTCATCGCCTGGACGCGCTCCTTCCACATACCGCCGCGGCCGCGCCAATATTGGACGGCGGAATCGATGGTGAAGGCCGCATAGAAGGCGCCGATCAGCGGCAACGCCAGCCCCCAGAACGGCGAGCGGCCATAGAAATGCAGCATCGGCTGGAAGGCGATGGTCATCGCCGCCCAGGTCAGCGCGCCCGCCAACGCAGCCAGACCACCTGAGAGGAACCCGGCCAGCGGCACCGCGTAGAGCAGCGCCATACCGAGCACCGTGCCCAGCAGCACGAGCGGCGAATAGCCGAGCTGCGCATAGGCCGAGCGGGACACCATGCGATGGATGTCGGCGACACGCGGATAAGGCCTCAGGCTTTCGGCGCGCTGCGTCAGGCCGAGCCAGATCGGCCCTTGCGCCTTCAGGCGGCGGCCAAGCGCGCAATCGTCGATGATCTCGCCGCGGATGGCTTCGATCCCGCCGGCGCGCTCCAGCGCCTGCCGCTCCACCAGCATGCAGCCTCCCGCGGCAGCGGCCGTTTGCCCTCGCGGGTCGTTCACCCAGGCGAAGGGAAACAGCATGTCAAAGAAAAAGACGAAGGCGGGGATGAGGAAATGCTC
>Ga0265325_10001150_pt1 | contig 19009 bp, 16 predicted proteins | sample 41420metaG_FD_202090 | JGI IMG/M metagenome (GOLD analysis project Ga0265325, IMG submission 202090) | Rhizosphere microbial communities from Carex aquatilis grown in University of Washington, Seatle, WA, United States - 4-14-20 metaG | ecosystem: Host-associated > Plants > Roots > Rhizosphere...
ATTGTTTCAACGATCGCTGGCGTCGAGTCCCGCCTTTGGGAGATCGGTGATATTGTGAAGGTGGTTGAGGAATGGGAAACTATGCCTGCGGTAGACTAGACGCGCACAACCCAAGGACCGGACCACGCTGTGGAATGGCGCAGACTCGATGTTTGGGAAATCTCCTGACCCATACGGCGATGAGCAATGAGTGCGGCGCAAGAATTTAATCTTATTTTATGGCTAGGTGGACCAACGCTGGGCGTGGTAATTACGTTCGCGACCTATGCGATACGCCGGCGCCGTCCAAGAGCCGCATGGCTCGTTGTCGGGGCGCTCATCGGATATGCCATCGGTTTTCCCGCTGTGTTGGCTATAGTGCTCCTTTGCGAGTGGGGATGTTCCTTCTGATTTCCGCTACCCTACGGCGCTAGTTCAAACTGACCCACTACCCGCTTAAGGGATCACTTGACTCGGCATTTCCCCGGTGAAACCGTGCCTTCATGTCCAATGTCCGCCCCATCACGCCGCGCGAGGTTCCGGAGCATCACGATGCCCGCAACCCCATCGCCGCCTATGACGGCGACCTGATCGAAAGCGTGCGGGTCAACCGCAGCGCCGCCGAGCGCCGGGTCGCCACCCTGCCGGGCCGCCGCACCGTGAAGAAACAATGGCAGGCCGCCTGGCTGGTGCGCGCCATCCAGTGCATCGACCTCACCACCCTGTCGGGCGACGACACGCCCGGGCGGGTGCGGCGCCTGTGCGCCAAGGCGCGCCAGCCGGTGCGCCAGGAACTGCTGGACGCCATGGGTATCGGCACCATCGGCCTGACCACCGGTGCGGTGTGCGTCTATCACGCCATGGTCGAAACCGCGGTCGCAGCGCTCAAGGGCACAAAAATTCCCGTCGCCGCCGTCTCCACCGGCTTTCCCGCCGGTCTCACGCCGCTTTCGCTGCGCATCAAGGAGATCGAGATGTCGGTCGCGGCGGGGGCGCGGGAGATCGACATCGTCATCGACCGAAGCCATGTGCTGACCGGCAACTATCGCGCCGTCTATGACGAGATGAAACTGTTCCGCGAGGCCTGCGGCCCGGCGCATGTGAAGGCGATCATCGGCGCCGGCGACCTGGGCACCCTGGTCAATGTCGGCAAGGCGTCGCTCGCCTGCATGATGGCGGGCGCGGATTTCGTCAAGACCTCAACCGGCAAGGAGGCCACCAACGCCACCCTGCCATTCGCGCTCATCATGTGCCGCATGATCCGCACCTGGCACGAGATGACCGGCCACAAGGTCGGCTTCAAGCCGGCGGGCGGCATCGCCACCGCCAAGGACGCGATGAACTATGAGTTCATCATGAAAGAGGAGCTGGGCAATGACTGGCTGAAGCCGGAGTTGTTCCGGCTGGGCGCCTCCAGCCTGCTCACCGATATCGAGCGGCAGCTTGAGCATTTCGTCAGCGGGCGCTATTCCGCCGCTCATCGCCAGCCGATGGCATAAGAATGAGCAGCGTCGCGCAAATTCTCGAAACCATGGAATACGGCCCTGCGCCGGAAAGCGATGCGCCCGCCCAGGCATGGCTTGATGGGAAGGGCTGCAGCTTCGAACTGTTCGTCGGCGGGGAATGGGCGAAGGGGCACGGCGCGCGCTTCGACAGCATCAATCCCGCTACCGGCAAGAAACTCGCCTCGCTTGCCGAAGCCACCGCCGCCGATGTCGATGCCGCGGTGAAGGCGGCGCGCGCCGCCCAGCCGGGCTGGGCCAAGCTCGGCGGTCATGCGCGCGCAAAGCATCTATATGCTCTGGCGCGGCTGGTGCAGAAACATTCGCGCCTGTTCGCGGTGCTGGAGACATTGGACAACGGCAAGCCGATCCGCGAGACCCGCGACATCGACATTCCCCTGGTGGCGCGGCATTTCTACCATCACGCCGGCTGGGCGCAGTTGCTGGACAGCGAATTCCCCGAGTCCGCCCCGCTGGGCGTGGTGGGGCAGGTGATCCCGTGGAATTTCCCCCTGCTGATGCTGGCCTGGAAGATCGCCCCCGCCATCGCCTGCGGCAACACCGTGGTGCTGAAGCCCGCCGAGGACACCAGCCTCACCGCTCTGCTGTTCGCGCAGATCTGCGGAGAGGCGAAGCTGCCCAAGGGCGTGGTCAACATCGTCACCGGCGCTGGCGAGACCGGCCGCGCCATCGTCGAGCATGCGGACATCGATAAAATTGCCTTCACCGGCTCGACCGAGGTGGGCCGCGCCATCCGCCTTGCCACCGCCGGCACCGGCAAGAAATTGACCCTTGAACTGGGCGGCAAGTCGCCCTTCGTGGTGTTCGAGGACGCCGATCTCGACGCCGCGGTCGAAGGCGCGGTCGATGCCATCTGGTTCAACCAGGGCCAGGTCTGCTGCGCCGGCTCAAGGCTGCTGGTGCAGGAAAGCGTGGCCGAACGCTTTCTCGCCAAGCTGCGCACCCGCATGGAGGCGCTGCGGGTGGGCGATCCGCTCGACAAGGTGACCGATATTGGCGCGATTGTTTCCCCAAAGCAGCGCGAGCAGATCGCCGCCAAGGTGAAAAAGGGCGTTGCCGAGGGCGCGACCTTGTTCCAGCCCAAGGCCGCGTGCCCCGAGGGCTGTTTCTATCCGCCCACTCTTCTGTCGGATGTCGAACCCGCCTCGACCGTGGCGCAGGAGGAAATCTTCGGCCCGGTGCTGGTGTCGATGACTTTCCGCACCCCCACCGAAGCTGCGGCCCTCGCCAACAACACCCGCTACGGCCTGGCCGCCAGCATCTGGAGCGAGGACATCAATGTCGCACTCGACCTGGCGCCGAAAATCAAGGCGGGCGTGGTCTGGGTCAACTGCACCAACCAGTTCGACGCCTCGGCCGGGTTCGGCGGCTACAAGGAGTCGGGCTTCGGCCGCGAGGGCGGGCGCGAGGGCCTGTTTGAATATCTGAAAGAAAAAGCCGCCAAGGCGCCCGCCGCCGCCGCTGCGCCCAAACCCTCAAGCGAACCGCAGCTTGAACAGACCGATGCCATTGACCGCACCGCCAAGCTGTTCATCGGCGGCAAGCAGGCGCGGCCCGATGGTGGCTATAGCCGGGCCATCGTCTCGCCTTCCGGCACGCTGGTAGGCCATGCCGGGGAGGGCAACCGCAAGGACATCCGCAATGCGGTGGAAGCGGCAGTAAAGGCGGAAAGCTGGGCCAACACCACCGGCCATGCCCGCGCCCAGATACTTTATTATTGCGCCGAGAACCTTTCCGCGCGGGTGCCCGAATTCATCGCCCGCATCCGCGTCATGACCGGCCTGCCCAAGGGCGTAGTCACCAAGGGCATGGACCTCTGTGTCCGCCGCCTGTTCACCGCCGCCGCCTGGGCCGACAAGTTCGACGGCGCGGTGCACAATCCGCCCCTGCGCGGCGTGGTACTGGCGATGAACGAGCCGCAAGGCGTGATCGGCATCGTCTGCCCGGATGAGGCGCCGTTGCTCGCCTTCACGTCGCTGTGGGCGCCCGCCGTAGCGATGGGCAACCGCGTCGTCGTCGTGCCGTCGGAGAAATATCCCCTGGCGGCGACCGATTTCTACCAGGTGCTGGAAACCTCCGACATGCCGGCGGGCGTGGCCAACATCGTCACCGGACCGCGCGACAGCTTAGGCCAGACCCTTGCCGAGCATCATGGCGTCGATGCGATCTGGTATTTCGGCGCCAATGGCAAGAAGATCGAGCAGGCCAGCGCCGACGACCTGAAAAAAACCTGGGCTCCGGGCAATCTTGACTGGTTCGGGCCGGACGCCGAGGGCCGCGCCATCCTGCGCCGCGCCACCCAGGTCAAGAATGTGTGGATTCCTTACGGAGCGTGAAAAGATTGGGCCGGGGGATGGCATTGGCGGCGGCGTTGAGCGTCCCGCTGCTTTGCGCCGCTGCTGCACCCGTCACCCCCGCCTTCGTCTATTCCATGGGCGGCAAGTTCGACCGCTCCTTCAGCGAGGCGCTGTATGACGGCGCCGAGATGTTCCGCAAGGCGACCGGCATTCCCTATGTCGATTTCGAAAGCAGCCACGAAACCCAGTTCGAGCAGGTCTTCCGCCATTTCGCCAGCCATGGCCGCGATCCCATCATCGGCGTCAGCTTCGCCCAGACCGATGCGGTCAGGCGAGTGGCGAAGGCCTTTCCCCAGACCCGCTTCGTGCTGATCGACGGCAATATCGACCTGCCCAATGTGCTGTCGGTTCAGTTCCGCGAGGAGGAAGGCTCGTTCCTGGTAGGCGTGCTGGCGGCAATGGCGTCCAAGACCGGCAAGATCGGTTTTGTCGGCGGCATGGACGTGCCGCTCATCCGCCGCTTCTCCTGCGGCTTCGCCCAGGGCATCCGCTACGCCAATCCCAAGGCGCAGCTGATCCAGAACATGGCCGGCACCACGCCCGACGCCTGGACCGATCCGGCGCGGGGCGGGGAGATCGCCCGCGAACAGTTCGACCGCGGCGTCGATGTGATCTACACGGCGGCGGGATCGACCGGCATCGGCGCGCTGCAGGCCGCCGCCGACCGCGGCAAGCTCGCCATCGGGGTGGATTCCAACCAGGACTACATGCACCCCGGCACCATGCTGACCTCGATGGCCAAGCGGGTGGACCTGGTGGCGTTCCGCGCCGCGATGGCGGCGAAGAACGGCACCTGGAAGCCCGGCCATTATGTGCTGGGCCTGAAGGAAGGCGGGGTGGACTGGACCTATGACCGCTATAACAAGGCGCTCATCACCCCGGCAATGAAGGCGAAGGTCGAGGCGGCCAAGGCCGACATCATCGCCGGGCGCATCACGGTCCATGACTATGAAAGCGACAACCGCTGTGGCGTCTGAGGCGGCACTCGAATTGCGGGGGATCGAGAAGCGCTTCGGCGCGGTGCACGCCAATCGCGATGTCAACCTGAAAATCCCCGCCGGTTCGATCAGCGGCATCATCGGCGAGAATGGCGCCGGCAAATCCACGGCGATGAATATCGTTTATGGCCTTTATCAGCCTGACGCTGGCCAAATCCTGGTCGATGGCAGGCCGGTGCAGCACGCAAATCCCCGCGCCGCGATCGCCAACCGCATCGGCATGGTGCATCAGCATTTCATGCTGGTGGACCGTTTCACCGTGCTGGAAAATGTCGTGCTGGGGATGGAGCAGGGGGCACTGCTCAAGCCTGGTCTTGACGCCGCCCGCGCCGCGCTGCTGGCGCTGGAGCGCGATTACGGCCTCAAGGTCAATCCCGATGCCATCGCCGGCGATTTGCCGGTCGGCCAGCGGCAGCGGGTGGAAATCCTCAAGGTCCTCATCCGCGGCGCCCGCATCCTTATCCTCGATGAGCCGACCGCGGTGCTGACGCCGCAGGAGACCGAACAGTTGTTTCGCGTGCTGGCGGCGCTGAAGGCAAAAGGCTGCACCGTCATCCTGATCACCCACAAGCTGCGCGAGATCATGGCGGCGACCGACCTGGTGTTCGTGATGCGCGGCGGCGAAGTGGTGGCCGAACGCCGCACCGCCGACACCACGCGCGAGGAACTGGCCGAACTGATGGTGGGCCGCAAGGTGCGGCTCGACCTCGATAAGATTCCGGCGAAACCGGGTGCGGCGGCACTCAGCGCCGAACATCTGTCGCTGACCGGCGCGGATGGCGTGACCCTGCTGGACGATATCAATTTCGCCCTGCACGCCGGGGAGATTGTCGGCATTGCCGGGGTGTCCGGCAACGGCCAGAGCGAATTGCTGGAAGTGCTGTCCGGCATCCGCCCGCCCGGCGCGGGCCTCGTGACCCTGGCCTGGCGGCGGATCACGCCGCAGCATCCGCTGGGTGCCGGAGCGATGCGCAAGCTGGGTCTTTCCCATGTGCCGGAGGATCGCCACCGCTTCGCCATGTGCGGCCCGTTCAGCGCGGCGGAAACCAGCGTGCTGGGCCGGGTGCGCGACCGGCCCTTCGCCCGCAGCGGCCTGATCGATTATGGCGCGATTGCCGATCACTGCATGAAACTGATGGACCGCTACGACGTGCGGCCGCGCCGGCCGGAGCGGGTGGCGATGCATTTCTCCGGCGGCAACCAGCAGAAGCTGGTGATCGGGCGGGAGACCGCCGCCATCCCCAAGGTTCTGTTGATCGGCCAGCCCACCCGCGGCGTCGATATCGGCGCCATCGAGTTCATCCACCGCCAGCTTCTAAAGCTGCGCGATGCCGGCTGCGCCATCCTGCTGGTTTCAGCGGAGCTGGAGGAGGTGATGGCGCTGTCCGACCGCATTCTGGTCATGTCGTCGGGGCGCATCGTGGGCGAAGTCGCCGCTGCCGAGGCTGACGAAAAAAGCCTGGGCCTGCTGATGGCGAATGTGCGCCAGGGCGAGGCGGCATGAGGGCGAAGCTGCCGCGCTGGGCCGATCTGGTACTCATCCCGCTTGCCAATGTGGCGCTGGCCTTTGTCGCGGCAGGGCTGGTGGTGCTGGCGATCGGCGCCGATCCCTTCGCGGCGGTGAAGGCGATGCTGGCCGGCGCACTGGGCGATTCCGAGGCCATCGGCTACACGCTTTATTACGCCACCAACTACATCTTCACCGGCCTGGCCGTCGCCATCGCCTTTCATGCCGGACTGTTCAATATCGGCGGCGAGGGCCAGGCCAGCCTGGGCGGGCTGGGCGCCGGGCTGGCGGCGCTGGCGCTGGACCATACCGGCCTGGGCCTCATCGTGCTGCCCGCCGCCATCCTGTCCGCCGCGCTATTCGGCGCCGCCTGGGCGGCGGTGCCAGCGGCGCTGCAGGCCTGGCGCGGCAGCCATATCGTCATCACCACCATCATGTTCAATTTCCTGGCGTCGGCGCTGATGGTCTATCTGATGGTCAATGTGCTGATCGGGCCGGACAACATGTCGCCCGAGAGCCGCGATTTCGGCGCCGCCGCCTCGCTGCCGCTCATTTCGGACTGGCTGAACGCGATCGGCATTCCTGTGCTGCAATCGCCGCTCAACCTGTCGCTGCTGCTGGCCGCCGCCGCCTGTGTCGGGGTCTGGGTGCTGGTGTGGCACACCCCGTTCGGCCAAGAGCTGCGGATGATGGGCTTCAATCCGGCAGCAGCGGTCTATGCCGGCGCCAATCCGCGCCGCATCACCATGATCGCGATGGCGCTGTCGGGGGCGCTGGCAGGCATGGTGGGGGTCAACGAGATTCTCGGCGTGCATCACCGGCTGCTGCTGGATTTCGCCGAAGGCTATGGCTTTGGCGGTATCGCGGTGGCGCTGATGGGCCGCAACCATCCGGTCGGCATCGTGCTGGCGGCGCTGCTGTTCGGCGTGCTGCAGCAGGGCGGCACCGAACTCAGCTTCGCCATGCCGCAGATCACCCGCGAGATGGTGATCGCCATCCAGGGCCTGGTGATCCTGTTCTCCGGCGCCCTCACGAATATGTCCCGGCCCTGGTTCGAATGGCCGTTTGCCCGCTTCGTCGCGCGGGCGCCGGAATCCTTGCCATGAGCGAAGTCTTTGCCGCCATCATCCCCGTCCTGGCCGGCACCGTGCGGGTGGCGGCGCCGCTCATCCTTTGCGCCATGGGCGGGCTGTTCTCGGAGCGCAGCGGGGTGATCGATGTCGGGCTGGAGGGCAAGATGCTGGCCGCCGCCTTCGCCGCCGCCGCGGCTGCCGCCATCACCGGCTCGGCCTGGGCGGGTTTAAGCGCGGGCATCGCCATCGCCTGCCTGATGGCGACGCTGCATGGCCTGGCCACGATCACCTATCACGGCAACCAAGTGGTTTCCGGCGTCGCCATCAACATTCTCGCCCAGGGCCTCACCATGGTGTTCGCCACCGCCTGGTATCACATGGGTGGCCAGACCCCGCCGCTGGATTCCGCCGCCCGCTTCCTGCCGCTGGCGCTGCCGGGCCTGCTGGGCCAGAGCCTGCTGGTCTATGTTGCGCTGGCGGCAGTGGCGGTCACTTATGGCGTGGTCGGCCATACCCGCTTCGGCCTGCGCCTGCGCGCCGCCGGCGAGGCGCCGGAAGCGCTGGATGCGGCGGGCATATCCGTCGCCTGGACGCGCTATCGGGCGCTGCTGGTCTGCGGCGTGTTCACCGGCATCGCCGGGGCCTATCTGTCCCTGGCCCAGAACGCCGGCTTCAGCCGCGACATGAGCGCGGGGCAGGGCTATATCGCGCTGGCGGCGCTGATCTTCGGCAAATGGCGGCCGGGCGGGGCCTTCGCCGCCTGCCTGCTGTTCGGCTTCCTGGATGCGGTGGCGATCCGGCTGCAGGGCGTCAGCCTGGCCGGGGTGGCGGTGCCGGTCCAGCTGATCCAGGCCCTGCCTTACATCTTGACCGTGATCCTGCTGGCAGGGTTTATCGGCCGCGCGGTCGCGCCCCGGGCAATCGGGCAGCCTTTCGAAAAAGAGCATTGATGGACGCTCCAAAGGACATGCAGGCACTGGCGAAGGCGATGATGGCGCGCGCCTATGCGCCCTATTCCAAATTCGCCGTGGGCGCTGTGGTTCGGGGGACGAATGGCAAGCTTTATGGCGGCTGCAATGTGGAGAATGCCGCCTATCCCGAAAGCTGCTGCGCTGAGTCCTCCGCCATCTCCGCGATGGTGGCCGATGGCGAGCGCCGCATCGCCGAGGTGGTGGTGATGGCCAAGGCCGACGATCCGGTGACACCCTGCGGCGGCTGCCGCCAGCGACTGCGCGAATTCGCCGGCGACGATGTGAAGATTCATTTCTGCGACGCATCGGGCACGCGCGGCACGCTGACAATGGGCGAATTGCTGCCCCATTCCTTCGGGCCTTCTCATCTTGGTGTGGGCCATCTGGGCGTGAAGCCCTAGTGCTGCCGCAGGAAATCATCCGCCGGAAACGCGACGGCGCGGCGCTGAGCGGCGGCGAAATCGCCGAACTGGTGCGCGGCATCACCGATGGCGCCTTCAGCGAGGCGCAGGTCGCCGCCTTCGCCATGGCGGTGTTCTTCCGCGGCATGACCATGCCGGAGCGCACCGCCCTGACCCGGGCGATGCGCGATTCCGGCACCGTGTTGAAATGGGAGCTGCCGGGGCCCGTGCTGGACAAGCATTCCACCGGCGGGGTTGGCGACAAGGTGAGCCTGATGCTGGCGCCCATGGTGGCGGCGTGCGGCGGCTATGTGCCGATGATCTCCGGCCGGGGCCTGGGCCATACCGGCGGCACCTTGGACAAGCTGGCCGCGATTCCCGGCTACAACGCCCAGCCCGGCATCGAAACGTTCAAATGCGTGGTGCGCGAAGTCGGCTGCGCCATCATCGGCCAGACCGACGACCTGGCCCCCGCCGACCGGCGTTTCTATGCCATCCGTGACGTGACCGCGACGGTGGAGTCGGTGCCGCTGATCACTGCTTCGATCCTGTCCAAGAAGTTGGCTGCGGGACTGCAGGGCTTGGCGATGGATGTGAAGACCGGCTCGGGCGCTTTCATGCCCGACCTGGCGTCGGCCCGCGAACTGGCGACGAGCATCGTCGCGGTGGCGCGGGATGCGGGCCTTCCGGCCACCGCGCTGATCACCGGCATGGACGAAGTGCTGGGCAAGACCGTGGGACACGCGCTCGAAATGGTGGAGGCGATTGACTATCTCAAAGGCAGCGCCCCGCGCGACAAGCGCCTGCATGCGGTGACCCTGGCGCTGGCGGGGGAGATGCTGGTGCTGGGCAAGCTGGCGGCGACGCCGGAAGAGGGCCGGGCGAAGGCGCAGGCCGCGCTGGACAGCGGCAGGGCGGCGGAAATATTCGCCCGGATGGTCGCGGCGCTGGGCGGGCCGAAGGACCTGCTGGAACGAAGCGAGAGCATTCTGGAACGGGCGCCGGTGGTGCGGAATTTCCGCGCGGTGCGGTCGGGGTATCTCTCGCGCATGGATGCGCGCGCGGTCGGCGTCGCGCTGATCGATCTGGGTGGCGGGCGCCGCCGCACTGACGATAGAATCGACCTGCGGGTCGGCTTCTGGGGTTTCGTGCCGGCCGGCACGCAACTGGCGGCGGGCGACATCATCGCCATGGTGGCCGCCGCCGATGACGCCGCCGCCGACCGCGCCGTGGCGGCATTGGAGAAGGCCATCACTATCGCCGACAAACCGCCCGCGCCCCGGCCGGTGATTGTGGAAAGGGTCGGGTAGAGCAAACCAGACCCCGCCATTTTGTCATTCCCGCGCAAGCGGGAATCCAACTTTTCCCCTGAAGATAGTTGGATGCCCGCTTTCGCGGGCATGACAATATATATTCCGTTGCTCGGAGCCGCCTTTACACCACCCGCCCGAACGCCCGCAGCCGTGCGATGCCGCCATCGGGGAGAATGTTGAGCCGCAGATACTTCACCGGTCCATGCGCCGCGATCTGTTTTTCGAACACATGCTCGCTGTCGGCCTGCAATTTCTGTTCTGGCAATATCACCGGCCATTTTTCCGCATCCGTCATCGCCGCGCCTTCCGGCGCGCCCTGGATGAAGCAGCGGTCGGGATAGTTGCCCTTGAAATGGTTGGTGTCGACCAGCAGCTTCTCGATCACGCCCGCCGCCGCCAGGGCGATGATTGCCCAGTCATGCCCCGGCTCGCGCCGCCGCCGTGTCTCCCAGCCATCGCCCATGTCGCGCGATTTTCCCGGTTGCAGCATATAGGCCACCTTGCCGTAATGCTCGTCATTGCAGGCGACGGGCAGGGCGCCGTTTTCCATCGCCGCCAGGTCGATCTTTTCGCCGGGCGTGAATTTCGCGGCGACCTGGCCATAGACCCGCAGCCGCGCCACGCCGCCATCGGGAAAGATATTGAGCCGAAGATGGGTGACTGGCGTTTCACTGCGCGCCACGACCGCCAGCCGGCTGTCACCCTTGAGCGCCGTTTTCGGCACCAACGGCTGCCAGGGTGCGTTTTCCGGTGGCACCTTGTCGTCAGACAAAAGCCAATCGATCGACGCGGCGGGCGGATAATTGCCGGTGAAGAAGCGGGTGTCGATCTCGAAACCCCGGACCAGCCCCGGCCTGCCCAGCCGGATCACGCACCAGTCATTGCCCGGCACCCGGCGGCGGCGGGATTCCCAGCCATCCATCCATTTGCCGTGATCGTCATATTTGCCGGGAATGAACACCGGCTCGGCGCGGTCGATTAGCCGCGACTTGTCGGCGAAGAAATCGTCATTGGCAAAAACAACCTCCGAACCCAGCCGCGGGTCCGCCAGATCGATCCAGCCCCTTGCGATGTCCAGGTCCATTTTCCCCCCGACAGCAGGTCACATCTCCAGCGACCCGCCGAGAAATTCCATCACTTCGCGGATGCGCTCCACGACCAGCGCACGCAGCCTGTCGTCATGCAGTTGCCGCCCATGCTCGCTTCCCTTGCGCATGTCCTCGGCAAAGATCGCCCAGCTGTTCGGCCCCAGCCTGTCCGCGCCGACATAGAGGCAGTTGTTCTCGTCCTGGTACAGCAGCGTGGTTCCCCCGACGGGCTTGACCGAATAGCCTTCGCTGCTGACGACCTTGCCGGAAATCCAGTGCTTGCGGAACGTCATAGTCTACCGGTTCCAGGGGTGCATTCACGTCTCCGCCAGATCGCCCAGCCGCAGCCGCGCGATCTTGTGAATCTCCCCCAATGCCATACGAAACTCAGAATCCGGCGTATTTTTGACCCGCTTGCGGAATTCCGCCAGTATTTCCTGCCGGTCAAATCCGCGCACCGCCTTGATGAAGGGGAACCCGAACTTTCCCCGGTATTCTTTGTTGAGTGCGAGGAACGCGGCCAGTTCCTCCGCGGTGCAGTGATCCAGCCCCGCGCCCGCCTGCTCGGAGGCGGAGTCCGGTGACAACTTGACCCGTCCCGCCAGATCGGGATGGGCGCGGATGAGCGCCAGCTGCGCCGCCCGTCCCGCCGCATCGACCGCGCCCCGCAGCGCCGCCGCCAACCCCTCCAGGGTGTCGAGTTCGCCCCCCGCCACCCGCGGCCAAACAGATTCCGCGAAGTGCGGCGAATGTTCATACACTCCGCCATAAAGCGTGATGAAACTGTCATGTGTCATCGCGCTGGGCGGCTCACGCATGCGGGGCATGGTTGCCCGCCCAGTGCCGCGCGATATCCACCCGCCGCGCAAACCACACCTTGTCATGGCTGCGAGCATATTCGACGAACCGCTTCAGGGCCGCGAACCGACCCGGCCGCCCGACCAGCCGGCAATGCAGCCCCACCGACATCATTCTGGGCGCGCCGCCCGCGCCCTCGGCATACAGGGTGTCGAAACTGTCCTTCAGATAAGTAAAAAACTGGTCGCCGGAATTGAAGCCCTGGGCCGAGGCGAAACGCATGTCGTTGGCGTCCAGGGTGTAGGGCACCACCAGGTGGGGCCTGCCGCCGACTTTCTCCCAGAACGGCAGTTCGTCGCTGTAATCGTCGGCGTCATAGAGAAAGCCGCCATGCTCCACCACCAGCCGCCGTGTGTTGGGGCTGGTGCGGCCCGTGTACCAGCCCAGCGGCGCGGCGCCGGTCAGGCGCCGGATGATCTCCACCGCCTTGGCAATGTGCGCCCGCTCCACATCCTCCGCCACCCACTGATAGTTGATCCAGCGATAGCCGTGGGAGCAGATCTCATGTCCGTCCTTCAGGAACGCATCGACGATGGCGGGATACCGTTCCAGCGCCATCGCCACGGCGAAAATCGTCAGCGGAACCCCCGCCTCGCGGAACAGGCGCAGGATGCGCCACACCCCCACCCGCGCGCCATATTCATAGATCGACTCCATGCTCATATGGCGGGCGCCGTCCACCGGCGCGGCGCCCACGATTTCCGACAGGAAGGTCTCGGCGCCGGCATCGCCATGCAGCACGCTGTTCTCGCCGCCTTCCTCGTAATTGAGCACGAACTGCAGGGCGAGGCGCGCGCCGCCCGGCCATTTGGGGTCGGGCGGGTTTGCTCCATATCCGGTCAGATTGCGGGGATACTGGTCAGAAGCGGTCATTTCCGTCGTTAATTTAGCCACGACCTGCCGGGCTTGTACACAATGCTATTTACACCGGCAGAGGCATCGCAAATCATGGCGGCACGATGGGACGATTGACGACTCATGTGCTGGACACCGCCCATGGCTGCCCGGGCGCCGGCATCCGCCTGCGGCTGTATGCCGAGGGCAAGGGCGAGCCGGTGCTGATCAGCGAGGCGGAGACCAACCAGGACGGCCGCTGCGACGAGCCGCTGCTGTCGGGGGAGCGGATGCGCGCCGGCCGCTATGCCATCGCCTTCGAGGTGGGCGAGTATTTCCGCCGCCGGGGCGTCGCGCTGTCCGATCCGGCCTTTCTGGAGACGGTGCGGGTGGGGTTCGGCATCGCCGATGCGTCGGCGCACTACCATGTGCCGCTGCTGGTGTCGCCCTTCGCCTATTCCACCTATCGCGGGAGCTGAGCGGTGCGGGACACGGTCCGGTTCCGGCTCGATGGCGCGGTGCAGGAGGTGGTCAATCCCGATCCCACCCTGACCGTGCTTCGCTGGCTGCGGAGCAGCGGCCGCACCGGCACCAAGGAAGGCTGCGCCGAGGGCGATTGCGGCGCCTGCACCGTGGTGCTGGCGGAGGGGGGCGGATTCCGGGCGATGAATGCCTGCATCCTGTTCGTGGGCATGATCGACGGCATGACGCTTTACACCGTGGAGAGCCTTTCCGCCGCCAATGCCACGCTGCATCCGGTGCAGCAGGCGATGGTCGATTTGAACGGGTCGCAATGCGGCTTCTGCACCCCCGGCATCGTGATGTCGCTCTATGCCCATTACCGCAGCGGTGGGACGGCGGACGAGGACACGGTGCGCGACATGCTGGCCGGCAATCTCTGCCGCTGCACCGGCTATGGCCCGATCATCGCCGCGGCCAGGGCGATGGGCTCTTATCCGAAAGTGGCGGAAGCCGCGCCGGAGGCCGTGGCGGCGGAGGGCATGCTGGCGCTGACCTTCGACGATCCGCATGGCGGGACGCGGCGTTTCTTCGCGCCCCGGACCCTGGCGGAGCTTGAGCAGGTGTCGGCGGCGCATCCGGGCGCCAACTATGTGGCGGGCGCCACGGATGTCGGGCTGTGGGTGACCAAGAAGCTGCAGGTGCTGGACACCGTGATCGCCATCGGCAAGGTGGCGGAACTGCGCCAGTTGCGCGAAACCCCGGCGGCCCTCGAGATCGGCGCCGGCGTGCGCTACAGCGACGCCTTCGCGGCCCTGGCGGCGCTGAATCCCGAACTGGGCGAGTTGTTGCGGCGGCTGGGCGGTCTGCAGGTGCGCAACGCCGGTACCATCGGCGGCAATATCGCCAACGGCTCGCCGATCGGCGACACCCCGCCGCCGCTGATCGCGCTGGGCGCGAGTCTGGTGCTCAACAAGGGCGGGAAGCGCCGCACATTGAAGCTGGAGGATTTTTTCCTTGCTTACGGAAAGCAGGACCGGGCGCCGGGCGAGTTCGTGGAAAAAGTGATCGTGCCCCGGCCCGCGCCGGACAGCGTGCTGCGGGTCTACAAAGTCTCCAAACGGTTCGACCAGGATATTTCGGCGCTGTGTGGCGCCATCGCTTTCCGACGCGAAGGCGGTATCGCGCGCGGTGTGCGCATCGCCTTTGGCGGCATGGCGGGTACGCCCAGACGCGCCGCCCATGCCGAAAGCGTGCTGGAGGGCAGGCCCTGGCGCGAAACCGAGGTGCGGGCGGCGATGGCGGCGCTGGAAAAGGACTTCACGCCTCTCACCGACATGCGCGCCAGCGCCCGTTACCGCATGGAAGCGGCGAGGAACCTGCTGCTGCGCGCCTACCTGGAAACCGCCGCCCAGGCGCCGCCGCGCATCCCGCGCCAGAAGGCGCTGGCCTATGAATAAGGTCGAGAACTTCCGCGGCATCGAGGGCGGGGTCGGCGAGGGCCTGGCCCATGACAGCGCCCACAAGCATGTCGCGGGCCGCGCCACCTATGTCGACGATATTTCCGAGCCGCCCGGCACGTTGCACCTGGCGCTGGGCCTTTCCGAACGCGCCCATGCCCGCATCGTCTCGATGGATCTGTCGAAGGTGCGCACCGCGCCCGGCGTCGCCGCGGTCTTCACCCATGAGGACATTCCCGGCGAGAACAATGTCGCGCCGGTGTTCAAGGACGATCCCCTGTTCGCCGACGGGCTGGTGGAATATGCCGGCCAGTCGCTGTTCGCGGTTGTCGCCGCCAGCCGCGAACTGGCCCGTGCAGCCGGCCGCCTGGCCCATATCGTCTATGAGGACCGCCCCGCTGCCATCACCATCGCCGAGGCCGCAGCCGCAGGGCTGGAACTGGAAGCGCCGCAGCGCATGACATTGGGCGACTCCGCCGCCGCACTCGCCGCGGCGAAGCACCGCCTCAAGGGCCGCATCGCGATGGGCGGCCAGGATCATTTTTATCTGGAAGGTCAGGTGTCGCTGGCGGTGCCAGGCGAGGACCACGACCTGACCATCCATTCCTCCACCCAGCATCCTTCCGAGATGCAGCATCTGATCGGCCATCTGCTGGAAATCCCGCACAATGCGGTGACGGTGGAAGTTCGCCGCATGGGCGGGGCGTTCGGCGGCAAGGAAACCCAGGCGGCGCTTCCCGCCGCGGCGGCGGCGCTGGCGGCGGCGAAGCTGGGGCGGCCCGTCAAGGTCTGCCTGGACCGCGACGACGACATGCTGCTGACCGGCAAGCGCCACGATTTCGAGATCGAATACGATGTGGGCTTTGGCGATGACGGTCGCATCGCAGCCATCGAAACGGTGCTGTCGTCGCGCTGCGGCTATTCCGCCGACCTGTCGCTGGCAATCAACGACCGGGCGATGTTTCATTCCGACAACGCCTATTTCCTCAACAACACCACCATCCTGTCGCGCCGGCGCAAGACTCACACCGTGTCGAATACCGCCTTCCGCGGCTTCGGCGGGCCGCAGGGCATGATGGGGATCGAGCGGGTGATGGACGCCATCGCCATCCATCTGGCCAAGGACCCGCTCGATGTGCGCAAGGCCAATCTCTATGGCGCCGCGCCCCGCAACATCACGCCCTATCACCAGACGGTCGAGGACAATATCGCGCCTGACATCATCGCGGCGCTGGAGAAATCCTCGGACTATCGCCGCCGCCGCGCCGCCATCGCTGCCTTCAACGCGCAAAGCCCGGTGGTCAAGCGCGGCATTGCCCTGACACCGGTGAAGTTCGGCATCTCCTTCACCACCACCTTCCTCAACCAGGCCGGCGCGTTGGTGCATGTCTATACCGACGGCAGCGTGCATCTGAACCATGGCGGCACCGAGATGGGCCAGGGGCTCTACATCAAGATCGCCCAAGTGGTGGCGGAGGAATTCCAGATCAATGTGAGCCAGGTGAAGATCACCGCCACCTCGACCGGCAAGGTGCCAAACACCTCCGCCACCGCGGCCTCGGCGGGCGCCGACCTTAACGGCATGGCGGCGCAGGATGCGGCCCGCACCATAAAAAAGCGGCTGACGGCGCTGGCGGCGGAGAAGTTCGGCTGCGCGGTGGACGACGTCCTGTTCCGCGCCGGGCAAGTGGAAGGCGGCGGCAAGTCGATGACCTTCCCCGAACTGGCGCGCGCCGCCCATCTGGCGCGGGTGTCGCTGTCCTCCACCGGCTATTACGCCACGCCGAAAATCCATTACGACCGCGCCCAGCACCGCGGCCAGCCTTTCTATTATTACGCTTATGGCGCGGCGGTCAGCGAAGTGGTGATCGACACCTTGACCGGCGAGAACCGGGTGACGCGGGTTGATATTCTTCACGATGTCGGCAAGTCGCTGAATCCGGCAATCGATCTCGGCCAGATCGAGGGCGGCTTCATCCAGGGCATGGGCTGGCTCACCACCGAGGAGCTGGTGTTCGACGCCAAGGGGCGGCTGACGACGCATGCGCCTTCGACCTACAAGATTCCCGTCGCCAGCGACCGGCCGGAAATCTTCAACATGGCGCTGTGGGACGGGCAGAACCGCGAGCCGACGGTGCACCGCTCCAAGGCGGTGGGCGAGCCGCCGCTGATGCTGGCGATCTCGGTGTTCAGCGCCCTGACCGACGCGGTGGCCAGCGTGGGCGACCATAAGGTGCTGCCCGACCTTGATGCGCCCGCCACCCCGGAACGCATCCTGTTCGCAGTGGAAGATGTGCGCCAAAGACTTGAAAAGGTGCGCGCATGACTTGGTGGTCCGCAGCCCTGGATCGGACCCAGCGCGGCCAGGTCTGCGTGCTGGTCACGGTGTGCACCGTCAAGGGTTCGGCCCCGCGCGAGCCCGGCGCCAAGATGCTGGTCTGGGCGGACGGCCAGGACGGCACGGTCGGCGGCGGCAATCTGGAATTCACCATTGTCGAACAGGCGCGACGCATGCTGGACTCTGGCGGCGTCTGGCGTTTCCAGAATTACCCGCTGGGCCCGCTGCTCGGCCAATGCTGCGGCGGCAATGTCGGCCTGCTGCTGGAACGCCTGGACTCTGAAAGCACAGCCTGGCTTTCGGATATCGCGGCGGCGGAAGCGGCGGCCCATCCCTATTGCGTCACATCGCAACTCGGCGCCGCCGCCGTCGCCAAGCAGGTCACCGAAGGCGCACCCGGCGAAGATGCGATCACGGTACATCACGATCGCCGGCAAAGCGTGACGGGTCCGCTCGGCGAAGGCGCGACCATCATCGAGCGCATGACGCCATGCCCGCGCCTGCTGATGTTCGGTGCGGGCCATGTCGGCCGGGCGCTGGCGTCGATCGCCGCCACCTTGCCTTTCCATCTGGACTGGTTCGACACCAGGCCGGAATTCGCCGGGCCGGGCGTCACCCTCACCGACGACCCCGTCGGACATGTGCGCGCCGCGCCGGCAGGCGCCTTCGCGCTGATCTTCACCCAGAGCCACGCGCTGGATTACGACCTGACCCGCGCCGTGCTGGCGCGCGGCGACTTCGCTTATTGCGGCCTGATCGGCTCCGCCACCAAGCGGGCCCGGTTCGAGAAGCGGCTGGTTGCCGACGGCCTCCCGCGCGCCGCCTTGTCCGCGCTCACCTGTCCCATCGGCGAGATCGGCCTGGCGTCCAAGCTGCCCCAGGTAATGGCGGTGGCCATCGCCGCCGAGTTGCTGCTGGTGCTGGAAGCATCTGCAAAGCGCGCCGCCGAGCCTGCCAGGACACGACATGCCCTTTGACGTAATGAGCGTTGATTTCATGCCTTGGATCGAACTGGCACTGCGCTGGCTGCATGTCATCACCGGCATAGCCTGGATTGGCGCCTCCTTCTATTTCGTCTGGCTGGACAATCACCTGGAAAAGCGCGAAGGCCTGCCGCCTGGCGTGGCAGGGGATTTGTGGGCGGTGCATGGCGGCGGCTTCTACAACAGCCGCAAATATCTGGTGGCGCCGCCCGAACTGCCGCCAAACCTGCACTGGTTCAAATACGAAGCCTATTGGACCTGGATCAGCGGCTTCCTGCTGCTGTGCGCGGTCTATTATTATGGCGCGAGCATCTACCTGATCGATGCCGCAAAAGCGGCGCTCCAGCCTTGGCAGGCCATCGCCATCGGCCTCGCGTCCCTGGCGGCGGGCTGGATGCTTTATGATGGGCTGTGCCGGGCCCCGTTGGGCCGCAACAATGCGATGTTCGGCACGGTGTGGTTCCTCATCCTGTGCGGCTTCGCCTATGGCCTGACCCATGTGTTCAGCGGCCGCGGCGCCTTCATCCATGTCGGCGCCATCATCGGCACCGCGATGGTCGGCAACGTGTTCTTCGTCATCATCCCCAATCAGAAAAAGGCGGTGGCGGAGATGATCGCCGGCCGGGTGCCGGAGGCGCGGCTGGGGGCGGAGGCCAAGCAGCGTTCCCTGCACAACAATTACATGACCCTGCCGGTGGTGCTGATCATGATCAGCAACCATTATCCCATGCTCACTTCCGGTGGCGCCAACTGGATCGTGCTGGCGGCGCTGGCGATCGCGGGCCTGCTGGTGCGGCACTTCTTCAACCTGCGCCACAAGGGCGAACAGCGCTGGGAGTTGTGGGCCGCGGCGGTAGCGGTATTCGC
>Ga0265325_10001151_pt1 | contig 19005 bp, 16 predicted proteins | sample 41420metaG_FD_202090 | JGI IMG/M metagenome (GOLD analysis project Ga0265325, IMG submission 202090) | Rhizosphere microbial communities from Carex aquatilis grown in University of Washington, Seatle, WA, United States - 4-14-20 metaG | ecosystem: Host-associated > Plants > Roots > Rhizosphere...
AGAGGACTGGTTCAAATACTCTCATCTTAAGCAGTCAGACTTTTTGGTAAGTCCGGTTCCTCCAGAGCCAGAAGAGGACACGCCCAATTTTTCCCGGGCCGCGGGACGGGCAAGAGCGATGGCGGCGTCCGCCAGTCCATCCGTAACGCTACGATCTCTTTATGACATCGAGTATCTGAAAGATACATTTGAGTCGGGCTATTCCGGCTACTTCGAATTGTTTCTGAAAGTGCCGGCGCCAGCTATCTCGAATTGCCCTTTCGATAGTTTGCGCAAGCGCGAAGCCGATGGACAAACTCTCGTCTACTTGAACCGTTGCGACAATTTTCGCGCGCAACCACGGGTTGATTCCAGTGCCAAAGAAATAAGGCTGTTAATACGCGAACTTGGGCTGCTGCCTGAGAGACCGGGTCGTGTAGAGTACGACGTCGTCAGCGAGGTCCTGGAAAACGGAAGGCCAGCGATGGCATCAGCGCGAACGACACTCTCGATGCGCGATGCGAAATGGCCAATCTTACCGACAATCGATACGGATACACCCAGCTGCCGACTGCCCCAATTGAAGACCACGAATCCACCGATGGAATTGGGAAATCATTGGTCCGAGCCAAGAAATTATGCCCCCTCAGGCGAACGATGGCAGCGCGGCAAAATTCTGGAAGTCACAAATGTTTCCAATGAGGACTGCATGCTGGGCGGAGTTCCCGGCGTGAGTTTTTTGAGGGCTTCTGAAAAAACGAGCGGAGGCATCATGGCTCCGGTGTGTCGCGATTGCGCTACATCGTTATTCAAGCCGCGGGGGAACCGATGGATTGATTTGAAGCCGAACGACTCCGCCCACTTGATTGCGGTTAGTACCACTTTTGACCAGGACTTTTCATTCCTCTGCAACGTCTTGGGGGGGATTAATCTATTGCTGGCAGGCGAAAAGGAATTGTTACATCTCCCATTTGAGGCTGCGTTTTGTGATCAGATCGCGGTGAGTTCGTGGCGCGAGGGAAGGTATGACGACGACCCAATGAACATTCGTTACGACCTCCAGGTAAGCCAACGAGAAAAACAACCCGCCGCGAATGCCGATCCACTGCCCAAAGAGTGCGAAAAGGAGGTTTCCGCGGACACCGGCAGGCCGGTAATGTTTCCGAAGCATTCGGACCTCCTCTGGGGCGTTTCCACAAAGCCTGCCACGTGGGGAGAGCCCGTTCCTGTCTTGCTCTGGCTTCACAACCCAACTGACACGCCCCAACCGGTGATGACGTGCTCGGGCATCGAATGGTTCTGGGCCTTGGGCATCGACGTATTTGAGGCCAGCGGGCAGCGCGTATTGAGCGTCGGAGAGGAAAAAGACAAGAAAAAACCAGACATGCAGGGAGTCCTTATGTGCACTCGAAATTTTGCAATCAATATCCCTCCGCACGCGTGCATACACGGCAACTTCTCCACACTCAGTTACGATTTTTCAACAAACCTCGAAGGGCATTATTCGCTTCCGCCGGGCCGATACATGATCGTTCCGGGAGAAAGAGGACCGGATTTAAAGCCGGTGCGGAGAACGCTTCCCGCCCCGAGCAATGGTTTGTCCGTGGTGGTTCAAGAACCATAGTTTATTTAAGAGGCGCCAATTGTCTGCTCGCAAGACGGTCCGTCAAGGCAAAGCGTTCTGTTTGTGGTGACGGCGCTTCTCCGGCTCGCCTGAATCCTTCTCGATCCGAACGGCCGGCAAAAACCTCACGTGAGGTCGTGAACTACTGGTTCCCGAACCTTTTCTGTTCTCTTCGCATGCTAGCCTTCCGCAAACCCCTGTCGGTTCAGACGGTCGATGCAACACCCCGCTGGTCATTTGATCTGGCAATACGTTTCAAGTGGACCGAGCTTTGGGGTTGCAGTTCGCTTTTACCTAAACAGGACGCCTTTTCTTTGCTTTTGGCCCGCGGATGGTTCTTAGCCTTTGGAATTCCTCGACTTAGAACTCCGTCCTGGTGTTGCGACGACCTATTGAGACCGTCCCCTTTTGAGGGAAAAGGCGCACCGGCAAGAGTGCCGATGCCACACTGCGGCGATTTTGCCGGCCGCTATGAACAGCAGGGAGGAGAAAAACTCAAGAGAGATCCTTCGTCGCTTCGCTCCTCAGGATGACGACGAAAAGCGAACGGCTTGGGCTAAGGGCGATGCGCACGGGCGGGAGTGCCTGTGCCACTTAAAGCGTGAGAGATTCGTCACTCGAAAAGCAAGCGATGGGAAACCGTACTTCGTTGCGTTTCAGGCTGTGCTAGGCAGCGCGGGCCGCTGCGCAAAGGTGAGTCAACAGCGCCAATCGGGAGATTGGCGTTCCCGGGGGGCGACGACTTGGCGCGCCGAAGCTTTGACGAGCGGGAATGCGTGACGGCGAAAGAAGAAGCAGGTCCCTCACCATCCGCGCTTTGCGCGTATGGGCTTGATGTCATAACAACGCGGGCTCCTGCGGCGCGAGTAGACTTGGGTTGTGCAAGACCAAGGCTCGGAGGAAGGAGCCGACGATGAGGTTCATTATAGGCTGTGATTTTCATCCGGGCTATCAGTGCATTGCGATGCTGGACACCGAAACGGGGGAACTGGTGAAGAAGAGGCTGGTGCATGAGGGAGAGGAGGTGAGGAAGTTTTACGCCGGGCTGCCAGCACCGGCGCTGGTGGGCATCGAAACGAGCGGGCATTCGCAGTGGTTCGAGAAGCAGCTGGGAGAACTGGGACACGAGGCGTGGATCGGAGACGCAGCCAAGATCCGTGCGGCGGAGGTCCGGGAACAGAAGACCGATTGGCGGGACGCCCTGTTGATTCTCGGCTTGCTGCAGCAGGGGCGCTTTCCGCGCATCTGGGTGCCCACTCCGGAAGAGCGGGACGCGCGGCAACTGCTGCTGCATCGGCACAAGCTGGTGCGGATGCGGACGCAGGTGAAGAATCAGCTGCAGGCACTGGCTCTCAATCAGGGCGTGCGGCGGAAATCGAAGCTGTGGAGCGTCCTGGGGCGAGCGCAACTGGAATCGCTGGCGCTGCTGCCGTGGGCGGCCCGGCGGAGAGAAGACCTGTTGAAGCTGCTCGACGATCTGGGCCCAAGGATTCTGGAACTGGATCGAGCGGTCGCTCAGCAGGCCTGGGCACGGCCGGCGGCGCGGCGGTTAATGACCCATCCGGGCGTAGGGCCGGTGACGGCGCTGGCCTTCGTGCTGACCACCGGACCGGTCAGCCGGTTTCGCCGCGGCAAGCAGGTGGCCAGTTATTTCGGATTGATCCCTAGGGAGCGCTCCAGCGGCGGCAAGCAGCGGCTGGGGCACATCTCGAAACAGGGGAACGCGTTTCTGCGAGGGTTGCTGGTGGAGGCGGCGCAATCAGCGGTGCGGCATGAGCCGGAATTGCGTCGCGACTATCAGCGGCTGGCGCAGAGGAAGTGCCGGGCGCTGGCGAAGGTGGCCATCGCGCGGAAGTTGGCCGTGCGGTTGTACTGGATGCTGCGCACCGACAGCGATTATGCGCAGCTACTCCAGGGTTCGCATGCAGGACAGCCCGAGTCATCCTGTGGTCGCAGCTAGGACCGTTGGCTTGAGTGGGCATCCTGCCTCCCGATAGCGTTCGGGAGATCGAACAAGGAATCATGGTCGCGGTAGGTGACCGGATAGATGGTTGGTGGAACCCAGATAGGGCCACCCAACGATTGCAGAGCGGGCCTTGGTCGCACAGAAAAGATTTCCTGGGAGTGAAAAACAAACCCTCCTCGCGAGGGCACGTATCCGTGTGTCTTGACTTAGCCGGCGTTGTTATAGACAGGATGACAATGAAAGGCAGAGGCAGGGGCAAGAAAAGCGGATGACCAACGCAGAAGACCGACCCTTACAACCGAAGGGTCGGGCACCCGCAAAGGCTACGGCGGGGCCGGCCCACGCTCGACACTTTTGTGGGCCGCCAGGTGGAAACTTAAAAAATGTGTTGGCTGTGCACAATTGCTTGACACGTGTGTCCTGGGCTGTATGATTATGCAGACGGATGCATAATCACGCATTGAGGCGTGGGATTCCATGGCGGTACAGAAACGATTTCGGCAGGGGCAGATTTTGAAGCTGCTCTCGGGCCAGCCGGTGGCGAGCCAGGACGAGCTGCGGCGGCAGCTGGGGCATCTGGGCGTTCGCGTGACGCAGGCTACGCTTTCGCGGGATTTGCGGGAGCTGCGGCTGGTGAAAACCGTGGAGGGGTATCGCCCGCTGTCGGCGGCCACTGAAGAGGCTTCGCCGCTTCCGGCGCTGGCGCGGGCGCTGAAGGATTTTTTGCTCGATATACGCGCGGCGCAGAACATGCTGGTGCTGAAGACTCCGCCGAGCGGGGCGCAGCCGCTGGCGGCGGCTGTGGATGGCGAGCACTGGAAAGAGGTGGCGGGGACTTTGGCGGGGGACGACACCGTCCTGCTGATTACTACGTCACGGAACGCGTGCAAGACGGTTCAGAAGCGGATTGAGGACATGCTTCGATGAGCGACCAGGCCAAGGTGGCCGTCGTCGGGGCGACGGGCTACGCGGGATACGAGTTGGCGCGGCTGCTGCTGCGGCATCCGAACGTTGGCACGCCTACATTTTTTTTGCGGGAGGGGCGCGCGAACGTGCGCTGCCTTACGGAGCTTTATCCGCAGCTGCGCGGGTGGGGCGAGGCGCCTTGCAAGCCGCTATCTACGAAGGCTGTCGCTAGCAGCGGGGCGGAGGTGGTGTTTCTTTCTACTCCGCATGAGGCTTCGCTGGAACTGGTTCCGGAGCTGCTGAAGGCGAATCCGGCGCTGCGCATCGTGGATTTGAGCGGGGCGTACCGCTTTCGCGATCCGGAGACTTTCGCGCATTGGTACAAATTGCCGGCGCCGGATGCCGCGACGCTGGCGGAAGCGGTTTACGGGCTGCCGGAGCTGTACGAGGCGGAGCTTCCGAAGGCGCGGATCGTGGCGAATCCGGGCTGCTACCCGACGTCGGTGATTCTGGGGCTCAAGCCGCTGATGGAAGCGGGCTGGATCGACATGGCGCACGGGATTGTGTGCGACTGCAAATCGGGCGTGACCGGGGCGGGGAAAGAACCGAAGCGCGAGACGCACTTTGTCGAGGTGAACGAAAACTTTCGGGCGTACAACCTGTTCAAGCACCGGCACACGCCGGAAGTGTCCGACCACCTGGGATTGCGGCTGGGGGATTTTGTTTTTACGACGCACCTGCTGCCGGTGGACCGGGGAATCCTTTCGACGCTTTACGTGCGGCTGAAGGGCGCGCGGAAGGCGGAGGACGTGGAGGCGCTGTTTGCAAAGTTCTATGCCGGGCGGCCGATGGTGCGCGTGTTGCGCGACGGTGGCCTGCCGGAGCTGCAGCACGTGACGCACACGAATTTTTGCGATATCGGGTTCGCGCTCGATGCGGCGGGCGAGCGGTTGATCGTGGTGGCGTGCCTGGACAATCTGGGCAAGGGCGCGGCGGGACAAGCGGTGCAAAATCTGAACGGGATGCGTGGATATCCCGAAACGGCGGGGTTGCTATGAGACTTGTGGTGAAAATCGCAGGGGCGCTACTCGAAAAAGAAGAGCATGTGCAGGCGATCGCCCGTCAGATCGCCGAGGTGGCGCGCGCGGGCCATGAGGTTCTGGTGATCCACGGCGGCGGGAAGATCTTTACCGCGACACTGGCGCGCATGGGGATCACCAGCCGCTTCAAGAACGGCTTGCGCGTGACCGATCGCGAAACGCGCGATGCGGCGATCATGGTGTTTGCGGGCCTGCTGAACAAGAAGCTCGCGGGGGCCATCTCGCTCGCGGGACAGCCCGCAGTGGGCATTGGGGCGTCGGATGCGGCCTGCTTTCTCGCCGAGCCGATGCAGGTAGATGAGCGCGAGGGCGGCCTGGGCTTCGTCGGATACCTCACCGAGGTAAACGTGGAATTTCTCAATTCGCTGTGGCGCGCGGGACTGGTTCCGGTGGGTTCGTGCATGGGACTGGGGGCGGACGGCGAGCTTTACAACATCAACGCGGACCATATGGCTGCCGCTGCCGCAGAATTCGTTGAGGCTGACCGGCTGATCTTTTTGACCGACGTGGCCGGAGTGCTCGACGGCGACAAGGTGCTGCGCGCGGTGAAGGGGACCGACGTGGAAGACCTGATCCGGCAGCATAAGGTTTCCGGCGGCATGATCCTGAAGTTGGAAGCCGCCAAACGCGCGCTGGCGGGCGGCGTGGCTGAAGTGCGCATCGTGGGAGGCACGCAGCGCCGGGCGCTGCTGAACGCGATCAGCGGATCGTCGCGTTCGGCGGGAACGCGGGTGTTTCCCACCATCCGGACGCGAAGCAAGGCGCGGACGGCGCATGGCGCCGCGGACTGACATGCCGAAGAAGAAATCCAGCGTCGCGAAGCGGGGGTCGCCGGCGAAGATTGTCGCCGACAGCACACGCTATCTGATGAACACCTACCGGCGCCCGTCGGTGGTGTTCACGCACGGGCGCGGGTGCCGTTTGTACGATTCGCAGGGGCGAGCTTATCTGGATTTTCTGGCGGGGATTGCGGTGAACGCGCTGGGGTACGCGCATCCGCGGATGGTTCGCGTGATTCGGCGGGAGGCCGGGCGCGCTACGCATATTTCGAATTTGTTTCACAACCCCTACCAGGGGTCGCTTGCGCGCAAGTTGGCGGAATGGTCGGGGCTTGACCGCGTGTTTTTCAGCAACAGCGGCGCGGAGGCGATGGAAGGCGCGCTGAAGCTGGCGCGGGCCTACGCGCACGCGAAAGCGGGGGCGGGCGGCGGGGCGCCGAAGACGCGCATTCTGGCGTTGGAGAATTCGTTTCACGGACGCACTTTTGGGGCGCTCTCGATCACGTACACGCCGAAGTATCGGGCGCCGTTCGAGCCGCTGGTGCCGGGAGTGGAATTCGTCCGGGTGAACGATGTGGCGGACCTGGAAAGCAAATTCGACGCGTCGGTGTGCGCAGTGGTGATCGAGCCGATCCAGGGCGAGGGCGGGATATTTCCGATCAGCGAGGCTTTCTGGAAGCGCGCGCGAGAGCTGGCGACGAAGTACGATGCGGCGCTGATCGCGGATGAGATACAGTCCGGCCTGGGGCGCACGGGCCGCTATTTTGCGTACCAGCGATTTGGCGAAGACTCGCTGCCCGATGTCGTGACGGTGGCGAAGCCGCTTGCGGGCGGGTTGCCGCTGGGGGCGTTCATTGCCAGCGAGCAATTTGCTTCGGCTTTCACGCCGGGGATGCACGGTTCGACGTTTGGCGGCGGTCCGCTGGTCTGCGCGGCGGCTCTCGAGTTTCTGACCATCGTGGAAGAGGACGAGCTTCTCGCCAACGTGCGGGCGCGCGGCATCGAGCTTCGCGCCGGTCTCGAAGAACTCGCGACGCGTTTCGATTTCATTCGAGAGGTTCGCGGCGAAGGATTGATCCTCGGGATCGACCTTGCGATTGAAGGCGCGGCTTTCGTGCAGGAAGCGCTGCAACGAAGCCTGCTGATCAATTGCACGCACGACCATATCCTGCGGCTGCTGCCGCCCTTCATTATCCGGCGAGCGGATGTTACCGAGTTTCTCCGCAAGCTCGAAGCGGTGCTGGCGACAGCGCAGAAATCCGCGGCAAAGGCTCGTACCGCCGCGCATCCCACCCATGCGGCAAGCCACGGTACATCTCTGGCTTCGGCTGCCGCGAGGTAAATTCACATGACAGCTCTGAATGTATCGCTATCTTTGTCGAACGATTTGCTGACCGGAACCGAGTGGAACCCGGCGCAGCTGCGCGAGTTTTTCCAGCTGGCGGCGGACATCAAGGGCCGGCCGGAGCGGTACGGCACGGCGCTGGCGGGTAAGTTTCTGGCGCTGATTTTCGAGAAGCCGTCGCTGCGGACGCGGGTGACCTTCGAGGTCGGCGTGGCGAGCCTCGGCGGCACTGCGGTGTTTCTCGACCATACGCTCACGCATCTGGGAGAGCGGGAATGCGTGCGCGACATCGCGAAAAATCTGGAGCGCTGGGTGCACGGAATCGTGGCGCGCGTGTTTGCGCAGGAATCGCTGGAGGATTTCGCGAAGAACGCGAGCATCCCGGTGATCAATGCGCTGTCGGACAAATATCATCCGTGCCAGGCGTTGGCGGATTTCTTCACGCTGGAAGAGCGCTTCGGCAATTTGCGCGGATTCAAGCTGGCCTACATCGGCGACGGGAACAATATGTGCCACTCGCTGCTGACGATCGGGGCACGCGTGGGAGCGCACGTGCGGGTGGCGACGCCCGCGGGGTACGAACCCGACGCGGCGATTGTGGCCGATGCGAAGCGCGTAGCCCGGGAGACGCGCGGGAAGATCGAGATCCTGCGCTCGCCGGAGGAGGCGGTGGCCGGCGTGCAGGCGGTCTACACGGATGTGTGGGCCAGCATGGGCCAGGAGGACGAATCGGCCAAGCGGGCCGCGGACTTCGAGGGTTATGAAGTGAACGAAAAGCTCTTCTCGCAGGCCGCGCCCGACGCGATTTTCATGCACTGCCTGCCGGCGCATCGCGGCCTGGAAGTGAGCGCCGGGGTGATCGATTCCCCTCGCTCCGTCGTGTACGACCAAGCGGAAAATCGCCTGCACGTTCAGAAGGCGGTTCTGCACACTCTGCTTACTTAAATCCCAAGGAGAACGAATTGGCGAAGAAAGTTGTGCTGGCATATTCCGGAGGACTGGACACCTCCATCATTATTCCGTGGCTGAAGGAGAATTACGGCGGCTGCGAAGTGATCGCGATGATCGGCGACCTCGGGCAGAAGGAAGACCTGGAAGCGGCGAAGAAGAAGGCGCTGGCGACGGGAGCGAGTTCGGCGCATATCGAGGACCTGCGTGAGGAATTCATCACCGAGTATGTGTGGCCGACGCTGCGGGCCGGAGCGGTCTACGAGCATAAATATTTGCTGGGCACATCGTTTGCGCGGCCGATTCTGGCCAAGCGGCAGGTGGAGCTGGCGCACAAGATGGGAGCGGACGCGCTGGCGCATGGGTGCACCGGGAAAGGCAACGACCAGGTGCGCTTCGAGCTGGCGGCGAAAGCGCTGGGGCCGGAGCTGGCGATCATCGCTCCGTGGCGGGAGTGGAATATCGTGTCGCGCGAGGAGGCGATTGCTTACGCGCAGGCGCACAACGTGCCGGTGGAGCAGAGCAAGAAAAATATCTACAGCCGCGACCGCAACGTCTGGCACCTGAGCCACGAAGGCGGCGTGCTGGAAGACCCGGCGAACGCTCCCGACGAGGCGATGTGGCAGTGGATCGTCGCGCCGGAGAGCGCACCGGACAAGCCGACTACCGTCGAGATCGGATTCGAGGAAGGAATTCCCGTCTCGGTGAACGGCAGGAAGCTTGCGCCGCTGGCTTTGATCGAAGAGCTTAACGAAATTGCCGCCGCTAACGGCGTGGGGCGGATGGAACTGGTGGAGAACCGGCTGGTGGGGATCAAGTCGCGCGGCGCGTATGAAACTCCGGGAGGAACGCTGCTGGTGCTGGCGCATCGCGAACTCGAATCGCTGGCTCTTGACCGCGAGACCGCGCACTACCAGCAGATTCTCTCGCTGCGCTACGCGGAGATGGTCTATTACGGCATGTGGTTTACGCCGCTGCGGGAAGCGCTCGACGGATTTTTTGCCAGCTCGCAGAAGCGCGTGACCGGGTTGGTGGGGCTGACTCTGCGCCGGGGCAATGTGACCGTGGCATCGCGGAAATCGCCGTATTCGCTTTACCGGGCGGGGCTGGCGAGCTTTACGATGACCGGGTACAACCCCAAGGACGCCGAGGGATTTATCAACCTGTTCGCGCTTCCCATCACTGTGCCGCTTGAGGCGCAGGTGAAGTGACCGATCGAACGACTGAAATCGAATAGCCACATAAATGACTGAGAAGACCGATCCCGGTGGGCAGAAAATGTGGGGCGGCCGGTTCGACCGCGGCCCCGATGCGTCGTTTTATGAATTTGAACGCTCCTGGCAGTTCGACCGCAGGATGCTTCCGCAGGAGCTGGCGCTCGATCGAGCGTGGGCGCGGGCGATTTCGGCGGCGGGGATACTCTCGGTCGAAGAGAGCCAGAAGATCGTGACGGCGCTGGACGAAATCGAGCGGCGGGCGGCTACGGATTCGGCGTGGCTCGACGGTTCGACGGCCGAAGACGTTCACCATTTTGCCGAGACGGCTTTGATCGAAAAGCTGGGTCCGCTTGGGGCGAAGCTGCATACGGGGCGCAGCCGCAACGAGATGGTGGCGACGGAATTTCGCATGTACGTGCGAGCGGCGGCGCAGGAGATGCGCGGGGCGATCGCGTTGCTGGGGCGCGCGTTTGCGGCACAGGCGGAGAAAAACCTGCACGTGCCGATGGCGGGGACTACACACATGCAGCACGCGCAGCCTCTGCTGCTTTCGCACTGGCTGCTGGCGCATGGCGAGGCGTATCAGCGGGACGCGGAGCGGTTTGCGTCGGCGTCCGACCGCGCGGATTCGTGCCCGCTGGGTTCGGGGGCGCTGGCGGGGACGGCTTTTCCGATCGACCGGAAGGCGCTGGCTAAGGACCTGGGGTTCAGCCGCATCACGCCGAACAGCCTGGACGCCGTGAGCGATCGCGACTTCGCGCTGGAGTATCTTTTCGCGCTTTCGACTTTGGCGATGCACCTTTCGCGGCTTTCCGAGGACATGATCCTGTTCGCTTCGCCGGAGTTCGGGTTTCTCGATCTGCCGGACGAATACTCCACCGGCAGCAGCCTGATGCCTCAGAAGAAAAATCCCGACGCGTGGGAACTGATCCGGGGAAAGACGGGGCGGATTTACGGCGCGCTTTTTGCGCTATTCACGACGACGAAGGGACTGCCCTCGAGCTACCAGCGCGATTTGCAGGAGGATAAGGAAGCGCTCTTTGCGGCGCACGACCAGGCGCTGGCGATGGTGAAAATCGCCGGCGCGACGCTGGCGGCGACGCGCTTCCGGGAGGCCAACCTTTGCGCGGCGGCGCAGGATCCGGGGCTTGTCGCGACCGAACTGGCGGATTATCTGGTGGGCTGCGGCGTTCCGTTTCGCGAGGCGCATGAAATTGTGGGAAAAGTGTTGCGCGCGGCGGAGCAGGACGGGAAATCGATCCGCGAAATGCCGCTGGCGCGGCTGAGGGAGTTTTCGCCGGTATTTGGCGGCGATGTGGCGACGGTGCTGACAGTGGAGGCGGCGCTGGCGCGGCGTTCGATTACGGGCGGGACGGCTCCGGGCGCCGTGCGTGCCGCTCTGCAGGATTACAGGGCCCGGATTGGCAAACTTGAGGAGAGTCTGTGAACGCACCGCTTACCGCCGGAGAATTGCCCCGGGGCTTCAGCTTCGCCGCCATGCACTGCGGGCTAAAGAAAACGAAGCTCGATCTGGGGTTGCTTTTAAGCGAAGTGCCGGCATCGGCGGCCGCTGTGTTTACCTCCAACCAGGTGGCGGCGGCGCCGGTGGTGCTGTGCCGCGCGCACATGCAGAAATCGCGGCAGAAAATTCGCGGGATCATCGTGAATTCGGGGAACGCGAACTGCTGCTCGGGACCGGAGGGCTATGCGGCGTCGGTGGCTACGGCGGAACGGCTGGCGCAGGCGCTCGGGCGCGTCGATCCTTCTCAGCTGCTGGTATGTTCGACGGGCGTAATTGGTGCGCCGCTGCAGGTGGACAAGATTCTGGTTTCCGTGCCGGAACTAGTTCGTTCGCGGAAGGGCGACGTGGGTGCGTTCGAGCAGTTTGCGCGTTCGATCATGACTACGGATACGGTGCCCAAGTGGGCTACCGAACGGATTCGCATCGGAGGGAAGCAGGTGCGCATCGTCGGATGCGCGAAGGGCTCCGGGATGATCCATCCGAATATGGCGACGATGTTCGGGTTCATTGCGACGGATGCGGCGATTCCCGCGCCGGTGCTGTCGCGGGTGCTGAAGGCGGCGGTTGGTCCGACGTTCAACTCGATTACCGTGGATGGCGACACTTCGACCAACGATACCGTGGCGCTGCTGGCCAACGGCGAGGCTGGCGCGCGCTCGATTACCGGGGGCGCGAATTACGAGAAATTCTTCGAGGCGCTGCATGCGGTTTGCAAATCGCTGGCGCTGGCGATTGTGGCGGACGGGGAAGGCGCGCAACGGGTGATCGAGATTGAAGTGCGCGGGGCGCCGTCGGACCGGGCCGCGGACCAGGTGGCGCGCACGATTGCGAATTCGCCGCTGGTGAAGACGGCGGTCGCCGGCGCAGACCCCAATTGGGGGCGCATCCTGGCGGCTGCGGGACGCTCCGGCGTGAAGTTCAACTTCGAGCGCGCGGATATATGGCTGGCGGGCATCGAAGTGTGCCGCGGCGGGCGGGAGTACGCGTTCGACGAGATCGTGACGCATGAGAAGATGCTGGAGAAATTCGTGCCGATCGTCGTCGATCTGCATTCGGGCGAGGGGAAGGCGCGGATGTGGACCTGCGACTTCACGAAGGAATACATCCACATCAACGCGAGCTACCGCACATGAGAATTTCGCATTGCGCTAAGACGGCTCCCATTTCCAATCCGCGTACTGCTCGCGGAGCTTGAGCTTCAGAAACTTTCCCACCGAAGTGCGGGGAATCTCGCCGGCGAACACAAAAGCGTCCGGCAATTGCCATTTTGCAAAGCGCGCCGCCAAAAAAGCGCGCAACTCCTCGGCGCTTACATCCAATCCCTCTTTCCGCACCACAACGGCCAGCGGCCGCTCCTGCCATTTCGGATGAGGGACGCCAATCACGGCCGCCTCGCGCACCGAGGGATGGCACATCAGCGCGTTTTCGAGATCGACGGAGCTGATCCATTCGCCTCCGGACTTGATGAGGTCCTTGCTGCGATCCACGAGCTTGATGTAGCCCTCCGGGTCGATGGTGGCGACGTCTCCCGTGCGGAACCACCCGTCGTGCGACCAGCGATCGCGGGCCGCGGGGGCGTCGAAGTAATCGCTGGCAATCCAGGGGCCACGCACTTCGAGTTCTCCCGGCGTTACACCGTCCCAGGGGGCTTCACCGGACGGGCGCATCACGCGCGACTCCACGAAGGGCGGCGGGATTCCCTGCTTGGCGCGCTGCTTGTATTTTTCGTCTTCGGTGAGATTCGTCATGGTGGATTTGACGATGCCGAGGGTGGCGATCGGAGAAGTCTCGGTCATGCCCCAAAGGTGGGTGAGGCGAATTCCGAAACGATCCAAGCCGCGGAGCAAGGATTCCGGCACCGCCGCGCCGCCGCACATGATGCGCAAAGGGCGCGAGGGCTTCCACCGGGCGGGATTCTTCTCGAGGGCGGCGAGCAGGCCGAGCCAGACGGTGGGAACGCCAATGGCCAGCGAGACCTTTTCGCGTTCGATCAAATCGAGCAGGCTTTCCGGATCGAGATGCGGCCCCGGCAACACGAGTTTGGCGCCCATCATTGCGGCGGCGAACGGGGTTCCCCAGCCGTTGGCATGGAACATGGACGATGCCAGGAGAATCGAATCGGAGTTGCTCACGGCGAAGCCGTCGGAAAGGCACGCCACAAAACTGTGCAGCACCAATGAGCGGTGCGAATACAAGACGCCTTTGGGCTTGCCAGTAGTGCCGGAGGTAAAGCACATGGCGGCGGCCTGGTTTTCGTCGATGTCGGGGTAGGCGAATTCGTTATCCGTGTCGGAGAGAAAGGATTCGTAGCTCTCGAAACCGAGGGTGGTGCCGTCCGGAAGCGCTGCACCACAGAAGGGAACGCAAAGTACGCGCTCGAAGGGGACGCTTGCGCGGATCGATTCATAGGCGGGCAGCAAGGCATCGTCGACAATCAGGAAACGGTCGCGGGCGTGATTGGCGATGTAGGCGAGCTCGTCCGGATGGAGGCGGCAATTCAGCGTATGGGTCACACCGCCCGCCGCCGGAATGCCGAAGTAGCACTCCACATGCGCCGAATGGTTCCACAGAAGGGTGGCGACCCGATCGCCGGGCTTCAAGCCGGCGAGTTCGAGCGCGCGGGCCAGCTTCCGCGCACGCAGGTATATGTCGCGATACGTGGTCCGGAAGAGCGAACGGTCGGGGCGGCGCGATACGATTTCGACATCGCCAAAAATTCTGCCGGCACGCTCGAGAATGGCGGTGAGAGTTAGAGGGAAATCCATCATCAGCCCCTGCATCGGCTTCCTCCAGGCTTTCGAGTGGGGCAAATCCTATCATTTCAGAGCGACATTCGCATCGCCGGGCGATTCGGTGGACGCGGGACAGCGCGGGAGGCGGCGGTTGACTGGCGAGGGCGGTTTGCAGCAAGATGCTGCTGAGTTGCTGGAGCGCTCGCTTCAGACCGGAGAGCCGGCACCCACCGGCGGCTAGCGGCCGAGATCCTGCTTCTTCAGCCTCGCGTGGCCCTTCGTTTGACCGGGGGCACAAGGAGCACGACAGTGAAGAAACTCTACGTGGGGAATTTGTCGTTCAAGGCTACGGAAGATCAGGTGCAGGCGTTATTTTCGGAGATCGGGGTGCAGCCGGATTCGCTCACGCTGCTTCGCGATCGATTTACGGGGCAGCCTCGCGGGTTCGGTTTCGCGGAAGTAGGCGACGACGCGGAAGCGGAAAAGGCGATCGCGGCTTTAAACGGCAAGGACTTTCTCGGACGAGCGCTGGTGGTGAACGAAGCGAGGCCGCAGCGTGAGGGCGGCGGAGGCGGCGGGGGCGGGCGCGGAGGGTATGGCGGCCACGGCGGGGGTGGAGGCGGCGGACGCGGCGGGCATGGTGGCGGAGGCGGTGGTGGCGGGCGTGGAGGGCGAGGGGGCGGCGGTGGAGGTGGCGGGTACGGGCGGGATCGCTAAGAGATTCGCTCGAATCGAGCAATTTCGACCAGCGCGCACCGACCCTTGACACCGAAGGGTCGGGCACCCGTAAAAACAAAAGCAGGTCCCTCACCCATCCGCGCTTCGCGCGTATGGGCTCAGGACGACAACGAAAGGCGACGGCACCGGCAAAGCACCGACAAAGGCAACAACAACTGCAACGGCAGCGGCACCGGCAAAGGCGAACGGCAAAGGCGAACGGCAAAGGCCACCGCACAGGCAGCAGCAAAGGCTACAGCTAGGCAACGTCTACGGCGCAACGGGATCGTGGGAGCGGTTCGCTTCCACTCCGCGACTGATTTCTACGCTATGGCTGTTTGCTGCTTATTGGCAGGGACCAGCGGTTTGGGTTCGCTGACTTCTACGTTTGACCCGTTGTAGACAAACCTCTCTATTGTGGTTCCTCGCAGGCCTTGCCGGATCAGGTCCGTCACGTTTAGTTTGGTTTCGGCTTCGTCGAGATCCTTTGGGCTGGCGTAGAGGGAGGGCTTGCGCGGCATGAAGACGGGGCAGCAATCGTGAAACGGCTCGGAGGAAATTTCGTAGGTGCCGATCTTGTGGGCGGTGGCGAGGATGTCCATTTTGTCCGTGCCGATCAACGGGCGGAATACGGGCATGCGGGCGGCGGCGTCGACGGCGACCAGGTTTCGGAGGGTTTGCGACGCTACCTGACCTAGACTGTCTCCTGTTAGCAGAGCCAGCGCGTGGTCGCGGCCCGCCAGCACCTGGCTTATTCGCAGCATCATTCTGCGATAGAGCAGGATGCGGCTCTCCTCGGGCGCGTAACGAACGATCTCCCGCTGGATTTCTTCAAACGGAACGCGATACAGCTTGGCTCGGAATTGATAGCGGACTAACTGCTTCACCAGGCCTCTCGCTACGTGCAGGGACGATTCGCCCGGCCTTGCGCCCGTGCCATAAAAATGGATGAAGCTGAGGTGGGCGCCGCGCTTCATCATGTGGTAGGCGGCTATGGCCGAATCGTAGCCGCCCGAGAGCAGGCAAGCGATGCGGCCAGCGGTGTTCGCGGGCAATCCACCGGGGCCGGGAATTTTTTTGGCGTAGACGAGCAGCGGGCCCGGAGTGACTTCGACGTGGCAGGTGATTTCGGGATCAGTCAACTGCACTTTCGGGGTGCGGCCTTGCGCGCGGAGCCGGTCAAGCAGGAAGCGGCCGATGGTTGCTTCCATTTCCATGGTGCCGTGGGGGAATGTCTTATCGCTGCGCTTTACTCGCACCGCAAAGTTGCTGAAACGCAACGGCTCGATTTCCTCCCAGGCGGCTTGGCAGACAGCTTCCATGCTGCGTTCTACGGGGCGTGCCACGGCGTAATAGGCTACGCCTAGAACGCGCTCGACTCGCGCCACGGCTTCCTCCACGGACGCCCCTTCGCGCAACCTGACCAGGAAACGATCGCCGGGCTGCTCAATTCTTTGCACGGGAATTCCCTGAAGGGAGTGGCGCAGGGCGGTGAAAAGCTTTCCGAGAAAAAATCGGCGGTTGCGGCCTTTCAGCCACAGCTCGTGGTAATGGACGACGATGACCGGGGTACTCATGGAATTTTATTGGCGATCAAATAATGCTGTAACGCCGATAGAGTATATCAGGGTATATCGGGGCCTATCGGGCAGCGTGATGCGCAGGCGGCGCCGCGATTTTTCGGTCAGATCAGAACGGCTATAGGGCACAGTACCCGCTTCGGCCTGGCGCGTTCGTAACGTGCGATAACTCTATGGATACATGCAGGATTGGGAGGCGACAATCCACAGGTACGAGGGTTAGAATTTGCCACGGCCTGGGGATTCACAGCTGGGCCGAAATATTCATGCTACCCAAAGAGCTCGTGTCGCATCCAAAGCACTGAACGCGGAGGAGCCCATGTGGAACCGGCGAGACTGGGATGATTTCTTCCATATCGTAAAGAGGCGCGGGCAGATGAACCGTCCGCCGCGGCCGGTACATCGATCCTTGCGCAACCGGCTGACTCCCGCCGAGGGTTATAGCCTGGCTGAGCTGGATGATGCTGGCCTGAGCATCGAGCAGGCTGAGATGCTGGGTTTGCCGGTGGACGCGGGCCGCGTGGGCGCTTATGGGCCGAATGTTTCCGCGCTGCGGGATTATGTGCGGGCTACGCGTTCGCGGATGTAGGGCGGACCTGTCTCGCGGCAACCTTTGGAAATCCTCGATTAAGACTTTTGCCAGAATCTTGCTACCGCTGCGTAATCAGGGTCGTCTTTCGACGCGTCCTTGACGGCGCTGTACGTTGCGAATGCGGCGGCACCTGCCGGCAGTTCAATTCCCGCTTGGCGCGCTAGTTCGAGAGCCAGCCGGATATCCTTGTGCATTAGGCGCAGAGGGAAACTGGCTGGGTATTCATTTTTGAGGATGAGGGGCGCTTTCACGTCGAGCAGGGCGGAGCGGCCCATGCTGGATTGCAGCACCTCGCTAAGGCGCTCTCCTTTGATTCCGGCGGAACGGACTAGCGCCATCGCTTCCGACAGCGCCTGTACTTCGAGAGCCAGGATCAGGTTCATTGCGAGCTTTACGGTTTGGCCCGCGCCGCTTGGGCCGAGCAGGAAAAAGCGTTTGCCCATCGCTTCGAAAACGGGCTTCACGCGCTCGTACACTTCGGCTTTGCCGCCGATCATGAAGACGAGTTCGCCCTTTTCGGCGCCCCAGGTCCCGCCGGTGACGGGGGCGTCGAGGAAATCTACGCCGCGTTCGGCGCAGGCGGCAGCTTCGCGCCGCGCGAGGTCCGGCGAGATCGTGCTGGAGTCGATGAAGGTGCTGCCGCGACGCAGGCCTTCTAGCGCGCCGTGGGGTCCAAAGACAACCTCTTCCAGAGCCGGGGGATCGCTGACAATCGTTACCAGCACATCCGCCTGGGCGCCTACCTCGCGCGGATTCGCCGCGAGCTTCGCGCCTTCACGAACTAGATCGTCCGCTTTGGAAGGAGTGCGATTCCAGACTACGAGCGGGAAGCCCGCTTTCAGCAGGTTTCGCCCCATGGGCTTGCCCATCAAGCCGAGGCCAATCAGTCCTACGGTCGGTGCCATTCAAGCCTCCAGTAATGTTTACTGCGTTTAAGCAGCCTCAAGCGTGAGCTTCAAACCGACAGCTTTGGCAACGGCGTACAACGTGGAAAGGCGCGGATTCCCCTTGGCGGACAACGCACGATACAGGCTCTCGCGCTCGACACCAGCGGCTTTTGCTACTTTCGCGATCCCGCGCGCCTGCGCCACGTGGCGAAGCGCAAGAAGAAGAACGCGCGGCTCATCGGTGTCGTCCAGAGCCGCGCGAAGATATTCCGCGGCAAAGTGCGGATCCTGGCGTATTCGGCGAATCATCGCTTCATCGTGCGAAATACTCGTTTTCCCTTTCATGTCTTTTCCGTTCTGATTTTGTAATCGCTAAGGTATTCGCGGGCTTTTCCGACATCGGCGGCCTGCGTGCGTTTATCTCCTCCGCAGAGGAGCAATGCTGTCGCTTGTGAAATCATTGCATAATAAACGCGGTATCCAGGTCCCCAGTCGATACGCAATTCACACACGCCCTTCCCCAGCGCCTTGCAGTCGCCGAAATTCCCGGCGGCGAGCCGATTGACTCGAACCACGATTTTCGCTTGGGCCCGCACATCGACCAGCCCCGATAGCCAGCTATCGAAGACATCTTTGCCGCTCGGACTGAGATAGTGACGAACCTCGACGGCATCTGTCATTGTAATGTATAGATCACAGGCGAATCAAACGGGCGAGAATTCGACGCGGTGGCGCTGCGGGTCGATGCGCTCGGCGCGAACGCGGATGCGATCGCCGATGCTGTAGATGCGCCGGGGGCTCGAGGCGCGCGAGCGCCGGTGATGCTCGCAGACGATGGCGTGATCGCGGTCGCGATAGAGGCATTGCTGGCCGGTAAATTCCTCCAGCCTGTCGATACCGACGAGGCCTTCCACGAAAATGTCGACGAGTTCGACGAAGAAACCGAACTTCTGCACGGAGACGATCAGCGCGTCATATTCCTCGCCGAGATGGCTTTCCATGAACTGGGCGGTCTTCCACTGGACGAGTTCGCGTTCGGCGGCGTCCGCCCTGCGCTCCGCTTCCGAGCTTTCCGAGGCGATGCTTTCGAGTTCGGCGCGGCGGTAGGGGC
>Ga0265325_10001153_pt1 | contig 18929 bp, 17 predicted proteins | sample 41420metaG_FD_202090 | JGI IMG/M metagenome (GOLD analysis project Ga0265325, IMG submission 202090) | Rhizosphere microbial communities from Carex aquatilis grown in University of Washington, Seatle, WA, United States - 4-14-20 metaG | ecosystem: Host-associated > Plants > Roots > Rhizosphere...
TGCTGGTGATGGATCCGACGCAGGTTGCGATCGAGGGCGGCGACGGGGCGCTGTCGTGTGGCATGCAGAAGCCCACGCGCAAAGTGCACGTCAGCTATGAACAGAAACCAAACCAGAAGATGGGCACCAGCGGCGAGGTTCGGTCCATAACATTTGTGAAGGAGCCGTGATCGAGATCCGCACAGCGGTAGAAGGCGATCTTCCCGCGATTACTGAAATCCAACAACTTTCACCGGAAGCGGCGCACTGGCATGTGCCAGAGTATCTCGATCAGGATTGTTGGGTTGCGGTGGTTCAGCAGCGAATCGCGGGCTTTCTCGTTTGTCGTCCTGTCGCCGAGGGTGAGCGCGAGCTCCTGAATGTTGCTGTTCACCCGGATTTCAGGAGGCAGGGAATCGCACGCGCCTTAGTAGAAATGGAGTGTAACCGTAACCTGGCGGACTATTTTCTCGAAGTTCGAGCATCCAACCAAGCGGCAAGGGCGCTCTATGGTGCCATGGGTTTCACTGAGATGGGAGTAAGGCACATGTACTACGACAATCCGCCTGAATCGGGGATTGTCATGAAAAGAGGTTCATGTTATCGTCACATTGTCAGGAGACCGTAGAAGCGGTCGTCGAGTTTGAATCGCTCATGTACTCAGCCGTCCGAAACCCAGCCACTCTTACCTACACAGGAGCTGGCGCGGACATTCCACAAGGAGACAAAGCCTGATGGAGAATATGCAGGAAGATCTGAAGGCGCACCTGATGCAGACTGACAGCGAGTTCCGCCAATTGGCGGCTCGCCACACGGAGTATCACCAGCAGCTGGAGCACATCGAATCCAAGCAGCCGTTGACTCCGCAAGATGAAGTGGAAGAGCACAGGCTGAAGAAGCTGAAATTGCAATGTAAAGATCAGATGACCCAGATTATCAACCGGTACCGCATGCAACAGGTGCCGCAGGTCCATTAGTTAGTCAGGTGCGCGCAGTCTGGAGCCCGGTCCGGCAGAAGTCGGATCGGGTTTCGTGTTTTTTGGATCGATGCAATGATGGGAAACATGCGAAATCTGACGGTTTGCATCGCGCTGGCAACGGCGAGTTCGTGGGCGCAGGCGCCGCTCGACAAGCAGACAGAAGTCTTCGGGCAGAAGATTCATTATGTCGAGGCCGGCTCCGGTCCCACGGTGATTCTGCTGCATGGACTCGGCGGGGATTGGCACAATTGGTTCCTGACAATTCCTGCCCTGGCGTCGGGGTACCACGTGCTGGTGCCAGATCAGATCGGTTTTGGCGCGTCCGACAAACCTCTCATAAACTACCGGGTCGCCACGCTGGTGGACTTTCTGGAGGGCTTTTGCCGGAATCTCGGGGTGCGCCGGGCGACGGTTGTAGGAAACTCGCTGGGTGGCTGGACAGCGACGGCGTTTACCCTGGCGCACCCTGAGCGGGTGGAAAAGCTGGTGCTCGTCGACGCAGCGGGCTATTCGATCACACCACCTCCAACGCGCGAGCGTCTGATGCTTTTGAATCCTTCTACAGTGGAGGGGGCGAAGGCGGTGCTGAGCTTGATATTGGCGAACCCATCGATGGTGACCGACTCCGCCGCGGAACGGTTGCTGACGCAGCATCTGCGCAACAACGATGGCTATACAATTGACCGCTTTCTCGATTCCATCGTGCGCGGAGACGATTTGCTCGACGGGAAGCTGGGCGTCATCAAGGTCCCCACGCTGGTCATATGGGGCCGGGAAGATCGGTTGACGCCTCTGGCTTCGGGAGAGCGCTTTGCGCGCGACATTCCCGGCGCGCAGATGAGAGTGCTGGATGGCTGTGGTCACGTTGCGCCGCTGGAATGCGCTGACCGGTTTAACGCCGAGTTATTGGGTTTTCTGAAGAGCGGAAACGAGCGACAATAGCGACATGCGGCGCGCGGGCTGGTTTGCGCTTGTGGTTCCGGTGGTCGCGATGGTTGTGTATGCGGCCTCGCCCGCGGTCCGCGGTGTGCAGTTCGCCGGAGGCAGCGAGAAACTTGCGGTGGGCGCGCTACTGGTGTCGAAACCTGCACTGGAAGACCCGAACTTCGCCCATACTGTTGTTGTACTGGTGCAGTATGACGAGGAGAAAGGTGCATTCGGGTTGATCGTGAATCGCCGCACGCCTGCCACGCTCGAAAAGGTGCTGCCCGATCTCAAGAGCGCCAGCAATCATCAGGTATACGAAGGCGGACCGGTGCAGGCCGACCTTCTGCTGGCACTTTTCCGCTCGCGCACGAAGCCGGATGAAGCGCAACTCGTCACCGGCGACATATATGAGACAGCTAACTCGCAGGCGATTGAGAAGATGGCTGGTGCTTCCGCACCCGCCCGATTTCACGCTTACGCCGGATATTGCGGATGGGGCGAGGGCCAACTGGAAAACGAGGTGCAGGCCGGCGCATGGTCGGTGCTGACGCCCGACCCGCGGATCCTGTTTGACGACGATCCGGATTCGTTATGGCAGAGGCTCGACCGGCAGAGCCAGACGCGCATCGCTCAAATTCACCGGCATGATCTTTCCTTCTAACATCGCTGCGCGGGACCGCTGGCAGGCGCGGTCCATGGTGATTTCCCAGCGGGGCATTGTGGCCACATCGCAACCGTTGGCGTCGCAGGCCGGCGCGCAGATTCTGGCGCGAGGCGGATCCGCGGCGGATGCGGCACTTGCGGCCAATGCCGTGCTCGGTGTCGTGGAACCGATGATGAGCGGCATCGGCGGGGACTTGTTCGTCCTCTATCGCGAGGCTGCCAACGGGCGAATGTATGGGCTGAACGCGAGCGGGGCTGCGCCCCGTGGACTGAGCATCGAATATCTGCGGCAACGCGGCGCGAATCGGATTTCCGGCATTCATGCGGTGACTGTTCCGGGATGTCTGCGTGGATGGGAGGCGATTCATCGGCGTTTCGGACGGTTGCCCTGGCGGGATCTCCTGCAACCGGCCATGTATTACTGCGAGCAAGGGTTTCCCGTAAGCGAAACGATTCAGGGCGACTGGGAGGACACCGCGGAGCGAGCGCCGTTTCCGGTCCCGCGGGTTGGTGAGATTGTACGGAATCCGGACCTCTCCCATGCGTATGGACTGATTGCCGAGTTGGGCGCCGACGCGTTGTATGCCGGTCCGATTGGCGAGGCGTTGATCGGAACTTCACGCAGGCTGGGTGGAACGATGACCCCCACCGACCTTGCCCAATTCACGCCGGAGTGGGTAACGCCAATTTCCACCCGATATCGGGGTTGGACAGTTTGTGAACTGCCCCCGAATGGCCAGGGCGTGGGCGCGCTGGAGATGCTGAACATCATGGAGCGCTTTCCCCTGGGCGACCACCCGGTGGACAGCACGGCCGCACTGCACTACAAGATTGAGGCGCAGAAGCTGGCCTACGAGGATCTGGAAGCCTTTAATGCCGACCCGCGTCTGGCCTTTGTTCCGCTTCGCGGGCTTCTCGATAAGGGTTATGCGATGAAGCGGGCGAGTCTGATCGATCGTGCCGCTGCGCGCTGTGAGTATGGGCCCGGCGAACCTGCGCGCGAACCGGGCAACACGACATTTCTAACGGTGGTGGACAAAGATGGCAACATCGCTTCATGGATTCAGAGCATCGCCGATCTCTGGGGCACCGGCATCGTAGTGGAGGGTTTCGGATTCCCGCTGCAAAGTCGCGGCGAAGGCTTCTCCATGAATTTCGCCCATCCGAATGCGCTCGCGCCAGGAAAGCGCCCATATCACACGATAATTCCGGGATTGATGACGCGCGGTTCTCAGCATGTGGGCTTCGGTATCATGCGCGGCATTAACCAGGCTCAGGCGCACGCGCAGTTTGTGTCGAACATCGCCGATCATGGCATGAATATTCAGCAGGCTCTGGAGGCGCCGCGATTCACGCGCGTAAAGACTGCGGGGCGAGAGGTGAAGATTGAAAGCCGTGTGCCGGAGAGCGTGCGAGAGGAACTCGTCGCCATGGGACATGAGGTGACGGCTGTCGGCGAATATTCTGGCTGGATGGGCGGGGGCAACGCTGTTCTGCATGATTCCGACGCTCACGTGAACTACGCTGCCTCATCGCCGCAAAAAGACGGTGCGGCGATTGCGGAGCCGGATCCGTGGTTTAAATAGGGCCTCGCTTCGGTTGCTGCTGCCGGAAATGAGGTGAACGTCAGCTTTTTGGACTACAATCTCTACTAGACCCCGGAGATCCGGGGGTTGGCCCATGCACATCTCCGTTAAAGGCGAATATGCCTTGCACGCCCTTTTCGACCTTTCCATGCAGCGCAGTCGTGAACCCGTCAAGATAGCCGGAATCGCCAAACGCCAGAAAATCCCGCAGAAGTTCCTGGAGTTGATCCTGGCTGGCCTGAAGCAGGGCGGTTTTGTCGAATCGCGACGAGGCGCCGAAGGCGGATATCTGCTGGCGCGTCCACCGGAAGCCATCACCGTCGGCGAGGTTTTGCGTTTTATCGAAGGCTCCGGAAAGAACAACACGCCCAAACCGGGCGCCAACAACGATGACGATCCGTTCGCCGATATGTGGCGGCGCGTCGATGGCTGCATCGCCAATATCGTCGATCGCACTACGTTTTCCGAGCTCTGCCGCGCCTGGCAGGAGAATCAGGCGCGCTATATCCCCAATTGGGAGATCTAATGTACTTCGAAGATAATTCCTTTAGTATCGGCAAGACTCCGCTGGTGCGGTTGAACCGCGTGGTCGATGGCGCGCCGGTTACGATGTTGGCGAAGATTGAAGGCCGAGGCCCGGCGTATTCGGTGAAAGATCGCATCGGCGCGGCCATGATCTGGGACGCGGAAAAGCGCGGGACATTGAAGCCCGGTAAGGAACTCATCGAGCCGACCAGCGGCAACACCGGGATTGCTCTCGCGTTTGTCGCGGCGGCGCGCGGGTATCCCATCACCCTCACCATGCCGGAAACCATGTCCATCGAGCGGCGCAAGGTGCTGAAAGCTCTCGGGGCGAACCTGATTCTGACCGAAGGTGCGCTGGGCATGAAAGGCTCCATCGCTAAGGCGGAGGAAATTCTGGCCTCCGATCCCGACCGCTACGTGCTGCTGCAGCAGTTCAAGAACCCGGCCAACCCCGAGATTCATTTCCGCACCACCGGACCGGAGATTTGGGATGAGACTGAGGGCCGGATCGACGTTCTGGTTTCCGGAGTGGGTACCGGCGGCACCATCACGGGCGTTTCGCGCTACATCAAGAACGAGAAAAAGAAGCCGTTGCTTTCGGTGGCGGTAGAGCCTAGCAATAGCCCGGTGATTACGCAAGCGAAAGCCGGACAGCCGCTGAAGCCGGGTCCGCATAAGATCCAGGGTCTGGGCGCGGGGTTTATTCCGGATACGCTCGATCTCTCGATGGTGGACCGTGTAGTGCAAGTGACCAACGAGGAGTCCATCGAAATGGCCCGGCGGCTATCGCGCGAAGAGGGCATTTTGTCGGGCATTTCATGCGGTGCAGCGGTGGCGGGCGCGGTACGAGTAGCCCAGGAACCGGAGATGAAAGGCAAGCTAATCGTGGTGGTGCTGCCCGATTCCGGCGAACGCTATCTTTCGAGTGTGTTGTTCGAGGGACTGTTCAGCGAGTAAGAGTGATCGGAACGTTATCGAGTCCGGACTTCCATGACGGCTTTCTCGATGGTTTCTTGCGATATCCGAACAGTGTCGCGCATCTGTGCCTTAGGACCGCAGAGGGCCGAGCCGACACGCTCATCTGCCTTGGCGTCCAACGCCTGATCTTATGGATCAGAATTCAGGGTGTTGCTCAGGCGCTGGGAGATTCAATCCGGCGCAATCAAGTGATTCTCGGCAAGGCGTCGCGAGGATGTGGTCGGCGTGTAGCGGTGTAGAATCACTCATCATGCGAGCTGCCTTCCTCTGTCTTCTGTGTGCCGCCGTTGCCTTTGCGGAAATCCATCACAACCCAGGAAGCACCACGCCGGTGCCGTCCGAAAAGTACATCCATGTGGTCAGCGAGGCCGATTCGCCGATTCAGCAAACCTACATCAAGGCCAAAGACGGCATGTACATTGCCGCGGCGATTCGCAAACCTAAAGGCGACGGCCGTTATCCCGCCATCATCATGTTTCACGGCGCTCCTGGCGGACGTGGCATGGCCCAATTGGTGGGGTGGTCGCGGGGCGATTTCGGTGGGCCGGTTTGGGAACGTTTCCTGCAGGAAGGTTATGTCGTGGTGGTGGCCGATTATCGCGGCGGCGACATGAATCTGATGTCCGTGCCTTCGACGAATGGGACGATCACCTCCATCGACGACGGTCTGGCGGTGGTCGATTACGTCAAGGCGCTGCCCTATGTCGATCCTGCTCGTTTGAATCTGTACGGAGTTAGCCTGGGCGGAAATCTGGTGATGCAGTTAGTCTCGCGCGTCACGGTAAATGCAGCCATTGTGGGCGCTCCCGCCGCAATCTGGTTTCTGGGGATGAAGATGCCGCCCGGGCCGGACGGCTTCAGGCTCGATCCTGAGATTTCGAAAAGGAATATCGAGACCGTGCACACGCCGATTCTGATTCTGCAAGGCACCGCCGACCGTCTGCTGCCTGTGGCAACCATGCTGCACGACGCGCTCGCCGCGGCCGGAAAAAACGTGCGCATGGAGACCTACGAAAACGGGTATCACGATTTCTGTCTGGGGCCGCAGGGTCAGAAGAGGCCCGATCTCCCGCACGGCGAATTCCTCATGGATGCGGCGTTGGATGCGTTGGAAAAATCCGTGCTCTTCGTCAAGGCCAGGCTACCGTAGCGATTCGTTGCCGGTGGGGAGAATGCCGGCGTTTTCCACCATCTGCATGACAATGCGGCGCAAGTTCTACGGTGCTGTCCTCCACGACGTAGAAGACGTTCATCAGCCCCAGCGGCGGGCGCAGAATGTTCAGGCGCGTCTCGGTTCTCTGATCCCGCTAGCTATTCCTCACGCAGGGCGGCAATGGGATCGATGGTCGTGGCTCGGCGCGCCGGGAACCAGCAGGCCAGAAACGCCGAGATCAGCAGCACCGCCGCTACTCCTCCGAGGGCCGTGTAATCGATGGTTCCGGTGCCGTAGAGAATGCTCTTCATGGCGCGGCCTATGAACCACGCGCCACCTAAACCCACGGCGAGCCCGGCGATAGCCAGGGTCATGCCTTCGCGAAGCACTAGTGTGAGCACGCGACCGCGATCCGCGCCCAGCGCCATGCGTAAACCGATTTCATGCGTGCGCTGGGCAACGGCGAAAGCCATCACGCCGTAGATGCCCACCGCGGCCAGCAGCAACGCCACGCCTGCAAAGCTCGCATAGAGCACCGTGCTGAACCGGTCACCGGACATATGCTCGGTCATCACCTGTTCCATGGTCCGTACCTGCGCGAGCGGGAGCGTGGGGTCCACGGAGTGAACGGCTGCTGCAACGCTTTTCTGCGCGGCCGCGGGATCGCCGGAGGTTCGCACGGCCATCACGGTGTCAGGCCAGGGGCTCTGATAGAACGGCACGTCGATTTCGGGGAAGTCCTGGTCCTTCAGAATCTCAGGAGCGCGCACATCCTTGAAGATGCCGACGATCTGCCACTCCAGCGGCGGGCCGAGTTTGGTGACGCCGGGGATTAATTCCTCCACCAGAATGCGCTGGCGCAATGGGTCCACGCCAGGCAGGTAACGATGGACGAAGTTCTCGTTCACCATGGCCACGCGCGGGCTACCGGCAACGTCCTGCTCGTCGATGGCGCGGCCGCGCACCACTTTGATCCCGAAAGTCTGGTAATAGCCGGCGGTGACCATCTGGAAACCCGCGCCAGGACGGGCCGAGGGGTCGGCGTCCGGCTTGCCCGCGATGCTGAAGGGCATGCCGAAGTAGGTGCCGTCGAGCGGCATTCCCGTGCCCGCCATGGCGCGCTGCACGCCGGGAAGGGCTTCCACGCGTTCCAGCAACTGGCGGTAGAAGCCGTTGATTTTTGCGGGTTCCCGGAAACGCTCTCCGGGCAGAGGAAGGTTGAAAGTCAGCACGTGATCGCTACGGAAGCCCATGTCCGCATGGGTCTGGTTCACGAAGCTGTGGATGGCCAAACCAGCGCCGGTGAGCAGCGCCAGCGCCAGCGCGAACTCCACCACCACAAGCGCGCGCCGCAGATGATGCCGTCCGCCACCGCCCATCGCGCGCCCGCTTTCCTTCAATGGTTCCACCAGATCGAGCCGTGTCGCCTGCCACGCTGGCGCGCAACCGAACAGGACTCCCGCCAGCAACGTCGCGCCCAGCGTGAAAGCGAGCACAGGAAGGTTCAGGCTGAGATCGGCCTCTGATGGCAGAGTGCCATCCGGCATCAAAGCGCTCATTCCCTTCAGAATGGCCCAGCCGAGAGCGATGCCCAACGTGCCGCCGATAACAGCGAGTGCCAGGCTTTCGGTCAGCAACTGCCGTATCAGCTGGCTCCTGGTTGCGCCAAGTGATGCCCGCACCGCCACTTCCTTCTGGCGGGAGGTGCCGCGCGCCAGCAGAAGATTGGCCACGTTCACGCACGCAATCAGCAGCACGAAACCAACGGCGCCCATCAGCAGCCACATGTGCGTGCGCGTGTCGTTGTTCAGGAAATCGTTTTGCAGCGGTTCCACGCTCGACGTCCATTTATTATTGGAGCGCGGATAGACCTGCGCGATGCTGCGCGTCACGCCGTCCATGTCCGCCTGCGCCTGCTTGATGCTGACGCCGTCTTTCAGACGGGCCAGAACGATCAGCCAGTGGAAGTCGTGATTGATTTGTTCCGGCTTGAACACCAGCGGCACCCAAAGTTCCTGATTGAGCCGGTCCGGCTGGCCGGGCTGAAGTACGCCTACCACTGTGTAAGGCTCGTCGTTCATGCGGATCTTCCGGCCGATGATGCCGGGGTCGGAACCGAAGCGCCGCTTCCACAGGCGGTTGGTGAGAATGGCAACATGATCGTTACCGGCCTGGCCTTCTTCCTTCCGGAAGTCCCCGCGGCCCAGGATCGGGTTGTATCCGAAAAGACCCAGAAACCCAGGAGTCGAGATCTGTACGCGAACCTGCTCAGGCTCCTCGGCGGTTGCCAGATTGTACTGCCCTCCGCTGGCCGCGCCGATACCCTGGAAGGCGGTGTTTTGCCGCTGCCAATCCAGAAAATCCCCGGCGGAGACTACGTTTCGGCCCGTCCCGTTGGGCCGCGACCAAACGACGACCAGTTGGTCGGGGTGGGGGTAGGGCATGGGGGCAAAGAGCGTGGCGTAGATCACGCTGAAGATCGCCGTGTTCGGGCCGATTCCCAGCGCCAGGGCCAGCACCGCCACTGCGGTGAAGCCCTTGTTCTTCGCCAGCAGCCGCAGGCCGAAGCGTGCGTCCCTCCACAGACTGGTCATAAGCGTGTTATACGCCTGAATCGGCCGATAGTTTCCTGAAGCTTTACATTCTCTTACGGAAGTGCGGAGGCATGTCCGTAACTTGCCGCTCTCGGATGGCGTTCTATAGTCAAATCCCCGTTACGGCGGCGGACGCTCAGACCCCTCTTCACCCAATTGAGCGTCCGCCCTATTTTCTCTGCTTTTCTTACCACAAAATCTTCAATAACCATCTGGATTGACAGGTGTTTAGCCAAACGATATGATGAGTGCCGCCGCAATAGGCATCGGCGGGTGCGGAAATTCGTCGATGCAGGCACAAAAGAGGAGAAAGTAATCTGTATGAGAAGTTTCTTGAACAGGACTGCGCGTAGTTCGTGCCTGCCGATTCTGGCGTTGGCCTTCGGTTCGCTGGCCAGCGCGCAAGCTACGCGCACGTGGGTTTCCGGCGTCGGTGACGACGTAAATCCGTGCAGCCGAACGGCGCCATGCAAGACGTTTGCGGGCGCTATCGCGAAGACTGCTGACGGGGGGGAGATCGATGCTCTCGATCCGGGCGGCTTCGGAGCGGTGACCATTACCAAGTCCATCACCATTGACGGAGGAGGCGGTCTTAACACGTCGATTCTCGCGTCAGCAACGAACGGTATCGTCATCAACGCCGGCACCGGGACGGTGATTCTGCGAAATCTCTCCATCAACGGCGCTGGCACAACCCTGGGACTTGACGGCGTAAAGATACTTGCCGCCGGCAACGTTCACCTGGAGCACGACGTGATCTTTGACTTCAGCCAAAATGGCGTAGAGGTTGCGGCGAGTGCAGCGGTGAACCTGACGATCCAAGACTGCACAATGTCCGAAACGGCCCTGGCCGGCGTCCTGGTGGCAACTTCGGCTGGAACCGCGACCGTCGACATAGACCATCTGCACGCATACGCTACGCATCCTGCCATCACCGGCGGAGCCAACAGTTCCATAACGGTGGAGAACTCCGACATGTCCACCAGTTCCAAGGGAATTAAGCAGGTTGCGAGCACGTCCCTCATCAATGTGATCAATTGTCAAGTCACTTATATGACGGTGGATGCTTTGGAAAGCACGTCGGGAGCCAGTATGCGTGCTTCGGGCAACACCCTTTCCGGGAACAACCTTGCCGTGAACCCGGGCGCGGGGACCATTTCCAGCGATGGGACGAATCTTCTATTGAATAACACCACAAACGGTGCTTTCAACGGAACTCCCATAACGAAGCTCTGAGAATTTCGTTCCGCTCCGTCCGCTGGGTCAGCAATTGAACCGGCGGACGGGGCGTCGGGCACGGGTGCGTGCAGAACACGCATTCATCTCGACGACAGGAAGTGACCCGTGTTGGCCTGGCTCATCGGCTACAGTATTTACTGAACGTAGAATTGAAACCAACTAATCTGGCATGAGAATTGTGATGACACTGCTCGTGCGCGACGAGGCCGACATCGTTGCGTCGAACATCGATTTCCATCTCGATCAGGGCGTCGACTTTATCATTGCAACCGACAATTTGTCGGTTGATAGAACAACGGAAATCCTGCGTGCATACGAGCGTCGTGGGGTGCTTCACTACATCCATCAGCCTGCTGACGACTATGCCCAGGATCGGTGGGTTACGGCCATGGCCCGACTGGCATGCACTGAATTCGAGGCAAATTGGGTGATTAACAATGATGCTGACGAATTCTGGTATCCCGAACATGGCAACCTAAAAAGCGTGCTGGCCGCAGTCAGCTCTTCCTGCGATGCGTTGTCCATCCAGCGGGTGAATTTTCTACCGAGAACGGCGACCGATGAAGCCTTCTTCGCCGATACGATGATTGTTCGCCAACTTCGGTCTCTGAATCTGTTCGGTGAAGCGTTACCAGGGAAGGTCTGCCATCGCGCATTCGCGGATATCGAGGTCAATCGGGGAAATCACGGGGTTCGCCGCGACGGCCGCGCACTTGTCACCTCGCCGGCGGCTGTCACCATCCTCCACTTTCCTATGCGGTCCTACCTCCAGTTCGCTAATAAGATCAGTAAGGGCGGTGCGGCATACGAGCGAAGTACCGATGCCAGCGCGACTTCCGGGTCCGCATGGCGAAAACTCTACGAGCTTTACAGGTCCGGCGAGTTGGAAGGCTGGTGGCTGAAACAGGTTTTTGATGATTCGATGATCAATGAAGGGCTTCGCACCGGCAGTTTGGTGCGAGACGATCGCCTGCATCGGTTCTTTAGACAGTTGCGGCAAGCGCGGAGTGTGAGTGGATGATAGAGCGACCGGACCCCGCAGTAAGTCAGGGAATTGTTACCCTTGCGGACCAGCACTATTTTCCAGGGCTGACCCTTCTTAACCAATCTGTTCAGGAGTCCTGGCCATTACCCATTGTATGTTTCGATTTGGGGATGACCGCCGAGCAGAAAGCTCTGGCCGCAGAAAAGTGCCCACGGATCAGCATCGTACCGCTGCCCCGGAACGGCTTGGTTCAGGCCATCAGGGGCGCATTCGAGACCGCGGTTCCGCTTGCAAAGCCAAACAAGCGCGTGTGGCCACTTTGGATATGCCCTCTATTGATCGCTGCGGCTCCGTTTCGGAGGGTGTTCTGGCTTGATTGCGATATCGTCGTTTTAAGGAACCTGAAAGGCTTGTTTCAACTTCTTGACAGCGGCCCCGTGTTTACGCCGGAGAATCATGCACCGGCCTGCACGCCTAACAAAAAGGAGCTTTACGAATTTCTACCCATTGCGCGTTCGTTCGATTGGCAGGAGCCCAGGGTGAATGGTGGGGTGTCGGGCTGGGACCTCGTTCGCGACAAGGATGTCCTTGAGGCTTACATCCACCCAATCGAGCGGGCCTGTGAGGATTCTCGCATCCGCAATGCAATCTCATGGCATGACCAGGGTGCCCTGATCTGGGCGATCCAAAAGACCGGGCTGGAAGAACGCGTCGCAAAAACGACCGCCTGGAACCTCAGCGTCACGAACACGTCCGTCGCTACGATTTCCGTCGCTTGGGATTGCCATATTCTCACTATTCTGCGCGAGCGCGTTCCATCTGCAAACCTACTGCACTGGAACGGAGTCAGAGTACCCTGGGCACGATAGTCCATGCCAGTTTCTCATGAACTGAAATGCGTCTTTGTCCACATTCCGCGAACGGGTGGAACCAGCATCGAACGTGCCCTCGGATTCTTCCACGACTGGAAAATCGAATCCCGCACCGCCATGTTCGGTTTGATCCAATCAGCGGACCTTCTGGAAAAGGTATCCGTGAGTAACTTTCTTCAACACGCCACTGCCCAGGAAGTGTGGACTATTCTTCCGCCCAGATGCGCGGACTACTTCTCATTCGCCTTTGTTCGTAATCCCTGGGACCGGATGGTTTCGATCTTTTGCCGCAAGGATCCTAATCTGGTGGTATCCGCCGCACAAGCCGGCATTGATCTGACGAGTCTCTCATTCGAGCAGTTTCTGAACATCGTGCGAACAGTTAACCACGTGCATTTAATGCCGCAGGCGAAGTTTATTCTGGATGTTCGAGGCTCCTGTCTCGTCGATTTCGTGGGCAGATTCGAGCGCCTTGAAGAAGACTTCATGACTATCGCGGACAGGTTGCACATTGCGGTAAAACTGGAGCGATACAATCGATCGGTTCATAAAGACTATCGTGAGTACTACAGCGGCCAGAGCCGCCAACTGGTTGCTCAACTCTACCGGGAAGACATTGAGGCGTTTGGATACGACTTCTGAACTAAAGGTATTTATCCGCATGTTGACGTCGTGATAGAGAACCAATCCTACTCTCTCGGTATTCCGAACCGGTTTCGCAAAACACCCCAGGTGAGCGTCGTGGTTGTTTCCTACAACATGCGGCGCGAGCTACCGCGGACCCTCTACTCACTGAGCGCGCGTTACCAGAAGAATATCGAGCGGGATGACTTCGAAATCATTCTGGTGGATAACGGCTCGGAGTCGCCATGGGGAGCTCATGAACTGGCTCACATCGAGGCTGACTTGCGGATCTTCAATTTGCGCGATGCATCGACTCCGTCGCCCGCTCCAGCGATAAACTTCGGCTTAAATCAGGCTCGCGGAAAGCTGATTGGCGTGATGATCGACGGTGCAAGAATGGTCACTCCGGGACTACTCGATTCCTGCCGCAGCGCCGCGCGTCTTCATTCGCGTCCGGTGATCGCCACTTTGAGCTTTCACCTGGGATCAGACCTGCAGATCGCGGCGGTTCAGCGCGGGTATACGCAGGTAGTCGAAGACGCACTTCTTGCCTCAATCGACTGGCCCAAAGATGGCTATCGCCTTTTTGAAATTGCTGTTTTCGGAGGCCCCTGTCGCGGCGGCTGGCTTTGTCCAATGCTGGAGTCCAATGCGCTCTTCATGCCGGCCGAACTCTGGGACGAAATGCGTGGTTGCGACGAGCGATTTCAGAGCGCCGGTGGGGGCTTGCTCAATCTGGATACCTATGAGAGGGCGTTGGCGCTCCCAGAAGCACAGCTCGTCACGTTGCTTGGCGAAGCGAGTTTTCATCAGGTGCATGGGGGCATAGCCGCCAACTCGCCCAATCGTCCGATGCCGGAATGGCGCGAGGAATATCGACGTATTTGGGGTCGCGATTATGTGCCGCCGGTTGCCTCCCCGGTTCTGTTCGGAGAAGCGCCGCGCAGCGCACGTGCTCACATCGCGAACAGCGTGCGGGCAGCGCGAGGCCGCGAATTTCTTGGTCCCCTGGCGAATGACTACCTGGAATTGCTGAAAACAACGATTCTGAGCCAAACCCACCCGGACTCGGCTGCATCCCTGGATTTTCGCCGATTCGACCGAAAGCGGATGGATCACCTCCAACAGTGCATTGGGACGGTTCTTCGTCAGCACCTTCCTGGAGACCTGGTGGACTGTGGCGCTTGGCATAGCGGAGTCGGAGTGTTCATGCGTGGTGTGCTCAAAACCTCGGGTGCTCGACATAAGAATGTCTGGGTTGCGGATTCACCCCAGCCGGCAATGTCGTTTTTCGATTCATTTGGGTTGCTCGATGATAACGTACGCTTCCTGACTGACTCGGGCGATGTTCCGTCACCAGGGGCCGGACCTGAGTGCATCGCTGTTCTGCATGTCGATGCTCGCGCAATCGAAAAGCTGGACAAATTCTATCCGCGGGTCTCCACAGATGGCATTGTGATTGTCGATAATTGCGGGTCGCCGGACGATTCTTCAGCAATCGACAAGTTTCGCGAGTTGCATGGAGTTACGGCTCCTTCCATCCGCATTGACGACTCGGGTGTTTTCTGGCAGAAGGAGTGACCGCTCTTCAACGCAACGTTTCACCCGTGAACCCACACGACAATACCATGATAAGAAGCAAAAAAGATGCCCTCTGCTGAGCAGCCGTATCTGAGCGTAGTCGTTATCTCCTTCAACAAGCGGCGGGAGATACCCAGGACGTTGCACTCGCTGAGTGTGTCATACCAGAAGAATATTTGCCGGGATGATTATGAGATTATTCTTGTCGATAACGGCTCTGCCACCACTTGGGAGTGTGATGACTTGGCCGATGTCGGCGCTGATCTGAAAGTCTTCAATTTGCGTGAAGCCTCGAGTCCGTCGCCTTCCGCAGCGATAAACTTCGGTCTGAAACAGGCACGTGGGCGGCTGATCGGCGTGATGATTGATGGCGCCAGGATGGTTACGCCAGGGCTTCTCTATTCCACTATTCGTGCCGCACGTCTTTATCCGCGGCCGATCATAACCTCCGTCGACTTCAACCTTGGATCGGATCTTCAGGTCGTGACGGTTCAGAGGGGATATACGCAGGCAGTTGAAGATGGGCTGCTGGATTCGATTGAGTGGCCGCGGGACGGCTATCGATTATTTGAAATCTCCGTTTTTGGCGCTGGCTCGCGCGGGGGGTGGTTTCACCCACTGACCGAAAGCAACGCGCTTTTTATGCCCGCGGAACTTTGGCAAGAGATGGGAGGGTACGAAGAACGATTTCGAAGTGCCGGGGGCGGCCTGGTCAATCTCGATACCTATCAGAGGGCTTTAGCACTTCCCGGCGCGCAATTGATCATCGTGCTGGGCGAGGCGAATTTCCATCAGTTACACGGAGGAATTGCCACTAATTCCCCCAACCGTCCATTGGTCGACTGGCGCGAGGAATATCGGCGCATTCGCGGCCAGGAATATCGGCCCCCGTCGCCGGCTGCCGTATACTTCGGCGCGGTACCGTCCAGCGTCCTCAACCACATGGATGACAGCGTTCAGGCGACCCGTGTTCATGGCTTTCTGGGCGATTTGGCATCGGATTACATTGAACTGCTAAAGAACAATCTTCTGAACGGCACTCATCAAAGTGGTGAGGGCTTCGCCCGGCTCGATCGTCGGCGTGCGGATCATCTCCATCGCAGCGTTGGTGTAGCGCTACACCAACATGTTATCGGGGACCTGATGGATTACGGCGCCTGGCAGGAAGGGGCTGGAGTTCTTATGCGTGGCATCCTGAAAGCCTCGATCGGTCGCCATCGGAACTTGTGGGTAGCGGATCCGCGACTTGCCTCCTCACTGGATAGCGCGAAAGAGTTTTTCAAGTCTCTGGGTCTCCTCGACCAAAACACGCACTTCCTGCCCGACTCGTTTCACAACGGCCTGCCGAATGGTGGATCAGAGCGAATCGCCATTCTTCGTCTTGACACCTCGATTCCCGATGCGTTGAGCGCGCTCTATCCCCGCGTTTCCACCGGAGGCTTTGTTATTATTGACGATCCGCGCGTTCCGACACAATCGGAACGAATTGCGGAGAGCTTTCGCAGCCGCCATGGGATCACCGCTCCGCTCGAACGGATTGATCAATCGGGGGTTTCCTGGCAGAAGACGGAGTACTGAGACAGGCGATGTCGCGAATTCGTAGGCCGGAATTGCGGTAGAGAAGGGGTCGGTGAATACACAATTTGCTTCCTCGTTCGATGACACCCAGCGCAGGCGCCATGGCAAGCTGGCCGCGACTTTGCTGCCAGGTGCGGGCTACTGCGAGGTGTTGCGCTGGATCCATGAGTTCCTGCGACCGGCATCCTACCTGGAAATAGGCATTCGAAAGGGGGAATCCCTTCGAATCGCGCGGGAGGGAACACTTTGCCTGGGAATCGATCCGCATCCCATGATTGCTGCTGAACAATCCCGCGGCATGCGGATCTTCGAGGCGACCAGCGACGATTTCTTTAGGCAGCAAAATCTGCCGGCACTTCTGGGCGCTCCGCATTTTGCGCTCGCGTTCATCGACGGTCTCCACCTCTGGGAGCAGGCTCTTCGAGACTTTATCAATCTGGAGCGCTACGCGGGGCCCGGCTCCGTCATTCTGATTCACGATTGCCTTCCGCTCGACGAGCTCACATCCGCGAGGACCCGCAGCACGGCCTTTCATACGGGCGATGTGTGGAAGCTGGCGCTCTGCCTGCGGCAGGAACGTCCCGATCTGAAGATGACTACTGTTCGCACAAATCCCAGCGGACTCTGCATAGTCACTCATCTGGACCCTGCTAGTACGTTTCTTTCGGATCGCTTTGAGGAATTGGTCGGCCGGTACACCCATCTGGGTTTTGCGGACTATCAGAACTCCGGGGAGAAGCTGCCGGTGCCTCTTGTGAACGATCGGGATGCCATTGCCGCGTGGTTGTCCGAAGCCAGCGTTCCCAATACTTAACGGTTGGCGATCTGCAATCACGTATGATGGGTGAAAGAGAAGGAGCCGGCATGCAGAATTCCGTACTTGTACCCATGGTGGTAGAGCAGACCTCGCGCGGCGAGCGCGCCTTTGACATCTATTCGCGTCTGCTGAAGGAAAACATCATCTTTCTGGGTACGCCGATTGACGATAACGTCGCGAACCTGGTAATGGCCCAGATGTTGTTTCTGGCGGCCGAGGATCCTGAGAAAGATATTTCCCTCTACATTAATTCGCCGGGAGGTTCGATTACCGCCGGGCTGGCAATTCTCGACACCATGAATCTGGTGGAACCGGATATCGTTACCTATTGCATCGGCCAGGCAGCGTCCATGGCTGCCGTGTTGCTTGCCTGTGGCACCAAAGGGAAGCGTTTCACGCTGCCCCATTCGCGGATCCTGATCCACCAGCCGTCAATGAGCGGGCTCGCCGGCCAGGCTACCGATATCGATATCTATGCGCGCGAGATTCTCCGCATGCGGCAGACTCTGAACGAGATCCTCTCCAATGCGACGGGTCAGGCAATGGAGAAAATTGAACGCGACGTCGATCGCGATTACATTATGGATCCGGATCAGGCACTCAGCTACGGGATTGTCGACCGAATCATCAGCAGCCGAGACCTGACACCGGTTCCGGCGCCCGCGCGCTAACGTTCCAGGTGGCCACCGCCAGGGGTTTCCTCCGAAATCAGGGAAATCCCTTACTGCTTTGTTCGCCGTGGTGGAAAGCGATGTGTTATTTATAAGACAAGACGCTTCCCGCGGTGCGTCCACGGTCAAGGAAATCAATGAACATACGTGTTTCCGTGCTGCGCCTCGGCGCCCTCGTTATCCCTGTTTCGTTAATGTTTGGCGATGTCACCTACAACGCCGTGCCATCGCGGATCGTCGGTCAGGCGGTGCTGCAACAGCAGACCCAGACGGCGATTGCTCCCAACCTGGTGGAAGGGCGGGAGTTTAACTCGCCACAGTCCGTGGCCGTGGATATGTCGGCAAATCCGCCGATTCTGTACGTTGCCGATACATCGAATAACCGGATTCTCGCGTGGAAAAACGCGACTGGTTTCGCGAACGGCGATTTTGCCGATCTGGTTATGGGTCAGCACGATATGTACTCGACCGGCGCTCAGGGACCGGGCAGGCCGGGCTCTGACCTCACTGCCGGATTCACAACGCCTGTTGCGCTGGCCGTGGATAGCGCGGGCAATCTGTACGTGGCCGATGCCGGCAATAATCGCATCCTCCGGTTCCCACAGCCATTTAATCAAACCAGCGACGTTTTTCAGCCCGATCTGGTGATCGGCCAGAAAGACCTTTCCAGCATCCAGCCAAATCAGGGAACCTCTCCGCCCACCGCCAGCACGATTTGTCTGGCGAACAATGGCGGCATCTATCTGAGTGGCATGACCTTCGATTCGTCGGGCAACCTGTTCGTCTCCGACGCCTGCAATAATCGTGTCCTGCGGTTCCCGAAAGCCGTGCTGCAGAGCGGGGCGTTCGCTCCGGCCGCGGATCTTGTACTGGGGCAGGTCAATTTCACCGCGAACGGGTTTCCCAGCTCCTTCGACCCGACGCAGAAGAACTACCTCGCGCAGCCAAGCGGTCTGGCTTTCGATCAGGAAGGCCGCCTTTACGTGGCTGACGAAGTGAATCGCGTACTCGTGTTTGACGTTCCCGTGGCCAACGGTCAGGGCGCGCTGCGGATTATGGGCGTGATTCCACCAACTTCAGCTCAGCCCAATCCGCCGACACTTTCGGCAGGCACGTTGCGTGGACCAGACGGTGTTTTCATGGTGGGCGACAATCCGTATGTCGTAGACACCCATAA
>Ga0265325_10001157_pt1 | contig 18910 bp, 19 predicted proteins | sample 41420metaG_FD_202090 | JGI IMG/M metagenome (GOLD analysis project Ga0265325, IMG submission 202090) | Rhizosphere microbial communities from Carex aquatilis grown in University of Washington, Seatle, WA, United States - 4-14-20 metaG | ecosystem: Host-associated > Plants > Roots > Rhizosphere...
GGCCGACCTGCTGGTCGTGGGGTGCCACGGCCACGGCGCGCTGTCCAGCGTGCTGCTGGGTTCGGTCAGCGCGCACTGCGTCCACCACGCCACGGTTCCGGTCGTCATCGTCCGCTGAGCGCGGCCGCGCGCCGTTACGGCGTACGGCGCCGGAGCGTCGCGGCACCGAGACCGACCGCCGCCACCACGCTTCCCAGCACGACGATGAGGTCGACCGCCAGGCCGCCCGACCACTGCTCACCGTTACCGACCCGGTGCATCGCGTCGATGGCGTAGCTCAACGGCAACACATCGGACACTGCGTGCAGGACTGGAGCCATCTGGTTTCGCGGGATGAGCAGACCGCCCAGCAGGATCTGCGGCAGCACGGTGGCCGGCAGGAACTGCACCGCTTGGAACTCGGTCCGGGCGAACGCGGACAAGAACAGGCCGAGGGCGGTCCCGAGCAGGGCGTTGCACGCGGCGAGCACCACGATCAGCACGACCCCGCCCTCGACCGTCATGCCGAGCACTCCGAGCGACAGGGCAGCAGCGAGCCCGACCTGCACAATTGCCACGAGGGCGAAGGCAAATGCGTAGCCGGCGATGAGATCGAGCTTCGCGATTGGCATGGTCAGCAGCCGCTCAAGGGTCCCCGAGCTCCGCTCGCGCAATGTCGCGACCGACGTGACCACGAACATCGTCGTGAACGGGAAGATGCCGAGCAGCTCCGGACCGATTCGGTCGAAGACCAGCGGCGAGCCGTTGAAGACATAGCGCAACAACGTCATCAGCACGCACGGCACGATCAGCAGCAAGGCGACGGTGCGTGGATCCCGGCGGAGCTGGGTCAGCACCCTACGGGTGGTGGCAACGGTGAGCCGGGGGTTCATGCCGCATCGCCGGCGTCCGCGATCCGAAGAAAGGCGTCCTCGACGTCGCTGCCACCCGTGCGCTCCAGCAGGCCCGCCGGAGTGTCGTCGGCGACGATCGTCCCGTCGCGCATGAGCAACAACCGGTGGCAACGCTCGGCTTCATCCATCACGTGACTCGACACCACGAGTGAGACACCCGACGTCGCGAGCTCGTGGAACAACGCCCACAGGTCGCGCCGCAGGACCGGGTCGAGGCCGACCGTCGGCTCGTCGAGCACCAGCAGCTCCGGCCCGCCGAGGAGCGCCGACGCCAACGAAACCCTTGCTCGCTCGCCGCCGGACATGCTGCCGACGACCTGACCCATCCGGTCGCTGAGGTCCACCTGCTCGACCACCCGGTCGATGTCATCGGACGAGGCCCGCAGGATCGTGGCGTAGTAGCGCAGGTTCTCCGCGAGGGTGATGTCGGTGTAGATCGCCGGCGACTGGGTCACATAGCCGATCCTCGATCGCAGGTCGGCCGACCCGGCCGGCCGCCCGAGCACCTCGACCGTGCCGCTCGCGACGATCTGGACCCCGACGAAGCAGCGCATCAGCGTGGTCTTTCCGCTCCCGCTCGGCCCGAGCAACCCGGTGACGGTGCCGGCCTCGACGCCGAAGGAGATCTTTCGCAGCACCTCGCGCCCCCCGCGCGCAACCACCAGATCAGTGGTGGTGATGACTGCCGGCACGGCGCGGTCTGCCTTCCTTGGTCACCGGCGGCGTAGGACCTTCGGCCCTGGTAGCGACGGCGATCGCGAGTGAGACTAGCGCCTGCCCATCAAGGAGGTCGGACATGACAGAGCCCAGAAACGCGCCAGTCGTCGTCGTTGGAGTCGATGGTTCACCGGCTGCCGAGCGCGCCCTCGAATGGGCGACCGCGTACGCAGAGTCCGCCGGGGCGAGCCTGCGGGTCGTGTGCGCCTGGGCGCTGCCGACCTCGTTCGGTCGTCCGGTGCCGCACGAGGGCTTTGAGCCCGCCGTCGCGGCGCGACAGGTGGTCGAGAAGGCCGTGGCCGGCCTGGGCCTTCCCGCGGACCGGGTCGAGACGCTGGCGCCGGTCGGATCCGCCGGTGAGGTTCTCGTGGATGTGAGCAAGGATGCCGACCTTCTCGTGGTCGGTCGACACGGTCATCGAACGATCGTCAGCCACCTGCTCGGTTCGGTGAGTTCCTACTGCGCCCACCACGCTCAGATCCCGCTTGTTGTCATCCACTGATCCGACCAGCCGAGGAGGAGCTATGTCGAACGACCAGACCGGGACCATCGTCGTCGGGATCGACGGCTCGGCCCAGAGCGTCGCGGCCGTCAAGTGGGCTGAGCGCTACGCCACGGCGAGCGGCGCGACCCTGCAGCTCGTCATTTCCTGGCAGCACGCGATGGCGTACGGCCAGCCGATGATGTTCGAGGGCTATCACCCGGAGACCGACGCGCAGGTCGTGGTCGACAAGGTCCAGGCCGATCTGAGCCTGCCGGCCGACCGGGTCGAGACCCGGACCGCAGAAGGATCAGCCGGGGCCGTGTTGGTCGAGGCCAGTGCCGGCGCGCTCGCGCTCGTCGTCGGCAGCCGGGGGCACAGCGGGGTCGACTCGCTGCTGCTCGGCTCGGTGAGCAGCTACTGCGTGCATCATGCGACCTGCCCTGTCGTCATTGTCCGCTGAGCCGCTCGTGGCCGCTGACGCCGCTGCCGGCGACCCTCAATCGGTGCCGCGGGTAGCGGAGTTGCTGGTCCCGGTAGATCTCTCCCACGAGTCGTGGCGGGTGCTTCCGCTCGCGCGGTGGATCGGCGACGAACTGTCGGCCGCGATCGTGCCCCTGTACGTCGATGCCAGCTCGCCGGCTGCCGGGTCGCAGACCGCGCGGCCGGTCGTGCTCCGGACCAGCGTGGCCGGGACCGCCGTGGCGGTGCAGGTCCTGCCGGGCGCGGACACTGCTGCGGTCATCGAGCAACGCGCGCAGCGCGGGCCGGGCAGCGTCGTGGTCATGTCGACACACGGTCACGGCTCGCACCCGGAGCGCGCCTGGGGTGAGCTGTGCGACCGCTTGCTGATGGCAGACCCGGCCGGCATCCTTGCCGTCGGCCCGCACTTCGACGCCGACCGCAACGCATCGGTGAAGCGGGTGGCGGTCTGCATCGACGCGGCGGCGCCGGACCACGAAATCGTGCAGGAGGCCCTCGCCTGGGCGGACCGGCTGAACGTCCCGTTGGTGGTGGTCACGGTCAAGGGTCATGGTCGGTCCCGGCCCGGCGAGGACGACACCTACCACGTGATCGCATCGGTCTTCGAGGAGCTTCCGCCGGCGCGGGTCTCCGTGACCGCCGAAGCTCTCGATGATCTCGACGTGGCTCCGGCGATCTGCCGCTTCGGAGAGCGTCAGGCCGGTACGTTGCTGGCGCTGGCACCCGGCGCGGCACCGCGCGCCGTGCATTCGATGACGCACAGCGTGACGATGGCAGTCGCGCGTGAGACCCGTAACGCGATGCTGCTCCGCTGGCATCGCGGCGAGTCCGGCGATGCGACGTGATGGCCGAACGGGCCGGCGCGACCGCTCCCGACGCTGCCCTTCCCGAGGAACCATCTCGCTGGCACCGGGCGATCCGGGCGTGGCGGCACGAGAGCGAGGAGATCGAGCGGGTCGGTGACCGGATTGCCGACCCCGAGACCCGGGCGACAATTCGCCGGCTCGGGCAGTCATACCTCGACCGCAGCGAGGCGGCGTTCGCCGACGCGGCGCAGTCCTCCGACTTCGTGTCGGACCTGGCCTGGCTGGCGCTGGACTTCGAGCGAGTCGGGGCGGGCCGGCAGGCTGCGGTTGTCCTATCGCGCTACCGCGAGCTGGCGGTTTCGTCGTACCCGCTGTCGCTGCTCGACTTCTATGTGGGCTACCACGCGATCGTGCGGGCCCGATTGTCGGTGATGCGCCGCGGCGCACGGCGCCCTGACGACCTCGAGGTACGCCGGATGGTCGAGATCGCGGTCAAGCACCTGCGGCGTGCCGCCCGGGATGCCGCGCCGGCGTAGTGCGGGTTATTCGTCGATCGACTTTCGCTGGACTTCGTGGGCCAGGACCGCTGCTTGGGTGCGCCGCTCGAGGCCGAGCTTCGCCAGCACGTTCGAGACATAGTTCTTCACGGTCTTCTCGGCGAGGAACATCCGCTCGCCGATCTGCCGGTTGGTCAGCCCCTCGCCGATCAGGTCGAGCACCTTGCGCTCCTGATCGGACAGACCGGAGAGCCGGTCGCGGGTCTCGCCGTGGGTGCGCAGTCGCTCCATGACCCGGCGGGTGGCGGTCGGGTCGAGCAACGATCCACCGCTCGCAACGGTGCGGACCGCACCGACCAGGTCGGAGCCGCGAATCTGCTTGAGGACGAAGCCCTGAGCGCCGGCCATAATGGCGTCGAGCATCGCCTCGTCGTCGGCGAACGAGGTCAGCATGAGGCAGGCCAGCTCCGGCATCGCCGCGCGCAGGTCGCGGCAGACGTTGACCCCGCTGCCGTCCGGCAACCGGACGTCGAGGATCACTACCTGCGGACGCAGGGCGGGAACCCGAGCCAAAGCCTCCGATGCCGATGACGCCTCACCGATGACGACGATGTCGCCATCGGCCTCCAGCATGTCCTTCACACCGCGGCGGACGACCTCGTGGTCGTCACACAAGAAAGCTCGGATGGGTTCGGTCACCCTCATACCGTACGGCGAAGCACCGCAAGGCATCAGGATTGGACCTCGATCAGCCGTTCAGGCGAGATTCGGCTAGCCCCCGGCAGCGGCCGTGATCGCGCGGCCGGTGATGATTCCGGGCACGATCTTGACGAACAACGATCCATCGGGGGCGCCGACGCTGCTCAGCCCGAGCTCCACCGCGCGCAGCCACTCACTGGCATAAAGCACGGTCGCGGTGCCGACGACAACAACGCTCCAGCCGGTCTGCGTGGCGGGATCGAAGTCGTCGATCTCGAAGGCCACGATCGTGTTGCGGCAGGTTCGGTCGAGCAGGCCGCCCTGCTGGGTCCGGAAGACCACGTTGGCGCAGTCCATGGCGTAGTTGACCGGAAGGATCCGCGGCAGTGCACCTTCGCTGACCGCGAGCCGGCCGAGCTGGTGGCTCTGAAGGCGCGCGAGGCACTCGTCGCGGGACAGCTCGTGGATCGCGGTGGCCTGGGTCAGCTTCTCAGTGCTGTTCATCGGGTCGACCCGGCGGCGACCGTCTCGGCGGAGGCGTTCTCGCAGCGGAGCCCGTAGCGAGCAATCGCGTGCAGGATGTCGCTGGTCGTGATCAGGCCGAGCAGCCGGCCACCGTCATCGACGACGGGCACGGCCCCGAGTCGCTCGGTGTTCATGAGGGTCGCGACATGGGCCAACGGGGAGTCGGGGAGGACGCACGAGGTCCGGTCGTGGAGCAGGGCGCGGATCGGCGTCGATCGCAGGGCGGACGGGCCGCGCTGCCAGGCCTGGATCAGCACCCGGTCGTCGACGATGCCGATGCAGCGCTCGCCTGAGACCACCACCGCATGGCGGACGTGGCAGTTGATGAGCACCGACCAGGCATCCCAGATCGTCCCGGAGTCCGGAACCGTGACCACCGGCGAGGTCATCACGTCCGCCGCCGTGACATCGCGGTATGGAGCGGCGATCGATGTCATGGCCTCCTCCGATCTCCTGTTGTTCCAGCACTCTTAGCCTGCTCTCGATGGGGGTTGGCGGCTAGGTGCGCAGGTCCCGAACAGACAGGACCAAGGTCGGTAGCGACGGCGCTCGAATGGTCGCACCATGTGAATATGGCCACCGATCACAAGGAGCGCAGCGCTGCTGACGTGGACGTCAGCACGGTGATGAGCCAGGCGCTGCTGACCGTTGATGCTTCCGAATCCGTGCTCATGGCGTTCGAGCTGGCGAGCCGGGCCGGCATCCACCACGTCCCGGTCATGGCCCCCGACGGGCGCTGCCTCGGCGTGCTGGGCCTGGACAAGTTAAGGGTCTGGTCGATCGGGCCGCTCGGCCAGTCGCGCCCCCCGGTCGGGGAGCTGATCGAGCCCGCCGTCCGGGTCACCCAGAAGGCGACGCTTCAGGAGGCCGCCAAGCTGATGTCGGCGCATCACACCGACGTCGTCCTCGTGGTCGATGGTGATCGTCTCGTCGGACTGCTCACCTGGCGCGACGTCGTGGGGTGGGTGGCCGGTCTGGCCCGTGCCGATCACGGCGCCCCGCACAGCCGGCCGGTTCTGTTCTCGATCGACCCGGTGATCGCGCTGCCCGACCGCACCTGAGCCTGCGCTCAGGTCGGGTCGGTACGAAGCACTTCCTCGGCCGGGCGCCGCCCGGTCGCCGGCGCGGCCGTTCCGTAGCCCATCCTCAGCACCATCTGCGGCCACCCGAGCATTCCGAGCTGGGCCCGCAGCTGCTGGCGCGGGGTCGGGTCGTCGATCACCTGGTTGAGCGGTGAGGAGACGATGCCGAGGCTGGCCGCGCGAAGCTGGAGGCGAGCCAACCGCCGGCCGGCGTTGAGCCAGTCGAGCTCCCGGTCGTTCGTGGTGCCGACGATGACGATCAGCGGCTTCTCGTCGACCGCCGGGCTTTCGCCGGCGGTCTGCCCGGTGTTCGCGTGTGCGCCGAACTCACGCTGGATGTAACTGATGTGCCGTTGCTCGGTCGCCGGGACCGCGGCGTCGGGAATGCCGTCGGGTGCACTGCCCTCCCGGCGCCATTGCCGGACCTCCTGCTCGTAGGCCGGGTCGGCCTGCTCGGCGGCGTCGGCGTGCTCGAGCAAGACCATGAGTGCGATCGTGTCGTCCGGCCGGGTCACGGGCATCACCCAGGCGTCAGCGACCACTTCGTCGTCCCGGAGGTCGTCGACGATCTCAGCCGGAATCGGCCTCGGGTCGAACGGCGCGCGGACCGTCGTACGGATCGGAATCGCGCGGATCAGCTCGGTGTCGACCGGATCGGGCGTCGCGTCGCCGGCGAGCGCCATCCGGGCCAGCAGGTCGGGGTCGGCCGGGCTGGGAAACGCCTCGATCTCGACCGACCGGCCCTGGGCGAGCAGGGCCAGCCGAAGGTGTTCGAGCGCGGCGCCGCAGCTGAGCACGAGCTGGCGCCCGGTCGGGTCGAGGGCGGGCAGGGCCCGGGTGCGGTCGGCCCGGAGCTCGACGCCGTCACCGCTCGTCACGAACCGCCACGGCTGGGTGTTGTGCACCGACGGGGCTCGGCTGGCGAGTTCGACCGCCGCGGTCCAGTCAACGGGCTTCATGGGTCCAGTCCACTCGGTCTTCGCCGCCCTGGCAAGGTTCGGTCGTCGCGGTGCGATGGATGCGGTCGGCACGGTCGTTGTGGCTATCGTGGCGGCATGTCCAAGATCCCGGTCACCCAGGGCAGCCCGAGGGCGTAGATGAGCGAGCACGTCGTACCCGAGGTGCGGCGCGCGACCGATGCGGCCGCCGAGCCGGGACGGTTGCGCCTCGATGCGCTGCTGGCCGAGCTGATGGAACGTGCCAGCGAGGTGCTCGAGACCCAGGGCCGGTTGCGTGCGTTGCTGGATGCGGTCGTGTCGATTGCGGAGGACCTGGCCCTCGAGGCTGTGCTGCAGCGGATCGTGACCGCGGCCTGTGAGCTGGTGGGCGCGCGGTACGGCGCGCTCGGGGTGCTCTCGCCCGACCACCGTAGCCTCAGCGACTTCATCACGGTCGGCCTGACCGCCGCGGAGGTCGAAGGGATCGGCGATCTGCCGCGGGGCAAGGGAATCCTGGGCGTCCTGATCGAGCAACCGGAGCCACTCAGCCTCGGCCAACTCGGTGCGCACCCGAAGTCCTTCGGTTTCCCCCCTGGACATCCGCCGATGTCGACCTTCCTCGGGGTGCCGGTCCGGATCCGCGACCAGGTCTACGGCAATCTTTACCTCACCGAGAAATTAGACGGGAAGCAGTTCACCGAAGAGGACGAGCAGTTGCTCGTCGCGCTTGCGGCCGCCGCGGGCGTGGCGATCCAGAACGCGCAGCTGTTCGACATCCAGCAGCGCCGGCAGCGGTGGCTGACGGCCGGTACCGAGGTGCGAGCGGCAACGACGACCAGCATTGCGCAGCGCGACTTGTTGGATCTGGTGGTCCGCGAGGGCCGGACCGCCGCTACTGCGGACCTGACCGTCCTCGGCCTGCCCGACGACGACGGTCGGTTGGTGGTGCGGGCGGCGGACGGTGTGGACGCGGCCCACTTCGTCGGGCTCCCGATGAGCGGGCCGGACTCAGCCGCCGACCAGGTGCTCAGCACTGGTCGACACCTGGTGCTGACCGGTGCTGACGCCGGCAGCTGGCTGCTCGGTGGGACCGGCTCGACATATCGGCTGGCCGTGCTGGCCCCGCTCGGCGGTGACGAGTCGGGGTCGGCGATCGGCGTACTGGCGGCCATCTACACCCGCAGCGTGCATACCGCCGCCGACGACCTCGGCCTCCTGGTCGGGTACGCCGGGCAGGCCGCGATCGCGCTCCAGTTGACCCGCGCGCGGGCCGACCGCGAGCGGCTGGCGATTCTCGAGGATCGCGACCGGATTGCGCGCGACCTTCACGACCTGGTGATCCAACGGTTGTTCGCCACCGGGATGACCCTGCAGAGCGCGGCACCGCGGATCTCTGACCCCGAGGCGGCCCGGCGGATCGCGACCGTCGTCGACGATCTCGATGCGACGATCCGGGAGCTGCGTCAGGCGATCTACCAGCTCCAGGCACCGTCGGTTGACGAGGATCTGAGAGCAGACATCCAGCGGGTGGTGGACGAGGTGGCCGGTGCCTCGGAGGCCAGGGTCCGCCTGCACTTCGTCGGCCTGGTGGCCTCGGCGGTGCCGGACCAGGTCCGGCCGCACCTGCTCGCGGTCCTGCGAGAGGGCCTGTCCAACGCGGTCCGGCACGCCGCGGCCCGCGCGATCGACGTGACCGTCGAGGTCGATCACGCGGTGGTCGTCACGGTCGCCGATGACGGCATCGGGGTGGATTCGACAGTGACCCGGCGCAGCGGGCTGGCAAACCTCAGCGCCAGGGCGGCGGAGTTCAACGGCAGCTGCGTACTGCTCCCCGGCGAGGGCGGGACCGGGTCGCGACTGGTCTGGCAGGTGCCGTTGGACGGCAGCGGCGTCTGATCAGGCTGCGGGCAGGGCGACGGCGCGGCCCGCGCTGTCGTAGATCGCGCCGCCGATCTTGCTCAGTACCGAGCTCGAGCGCCGGTAGTGATGGGCGCAGAGAAGGATCTCGATCGGTGCGGCCACCTCTGCCGTGGGCGGCAGGACGGCCTGAAAGGCCGGCTGGCCCGGGCAGCAGCACGCCCCCGATGACGGCGCAACGGCGGGCCAGACCAAGCGGGGCCATGGCCGGTCGTCAACGGTCGGTGCAGAGCGGTCGATGTTCTGAGTCGCCATTGGAGGCTCCTTCCCTCATCTTTGAGGGTGCCCGCTCGGGAGCTGCCTGAGGCAGAGCACTGCGACCCGATCTTCCACCGCGTTGGTCCCGTCGCCGGCGGGCCTTAGGACCTGGCGGTCGAGGGTCCGGGGGACAGCCGGCGCAGGAACGGATCCGGCCCGCCGGCGGGCGCCAGCCGGACTTTCACGTCGACCGCGCACGCACCGGTCGGCGACGCCAGCACCGGGTTCAGGTCGAGCTCGGCGAGCTCCGGCACCTCGACCGCGAGCTGTCCCACCCGCAACAGCACGTCCGCCAGGGCTCCCTCGTCCACCGGCTCCGCGCCCCGGTAGCCGAACAACAGCGGCGCGGCGCGCAACGATCGGATCTGAGCCTTGACTTCGGCCCGCCCCAGCGGCGGAAGCCTGAAGCTGCGGTCGGCGAGCAGGTCGGTGGCCACGCCGCCGAGCGCGAACATCTCGATCGGGCCGACCGCCGGGTCGTTCACGATCCCCACCGCGGTCTCGACTCCGGCCGCCAGCATCGGTTGTACGACGACCCCCGAGTCGCCGCCGCAGGCCTCCTGGATCGCGGCGACCGCAGCGAGCACGTCGTCCGGCGTTTGGAGGTCGAGTTTCACGCCACCGATGTCGGTTCGGTGCAGGACCGCGCCGCCCGCCGCTTTGATCACGACCGGGTATCCGATCTCGGTCGCGGCCGCAACCGCTTCGGCGGCCGTATTGGCGCGCACGGTGGTGACGACCGGGACGCCGTACGACGCGACCAGCGCCGCGGCGCGGTCGGTGTCGAGCCAGCCGCCGTCCGGCTGCTCGTGCAGGAAGGCGGCGACGAGCTCGCGCGCCGCGCGCCGGTGGATGCCTCGTAGCAGCGGAGGCCGGGGTTCGGGCGTCCGCCGCCAGTCCGCGTAGCCGACGACTGCACCGAGTGCGGTGGCCGCCGTCTCCGGGAAGGCGAAACAGGGGATCAGCGAGCCGGCTCCGTTGCGCTGAAGCGGTTCGGGCGCCTCGAGCCGGCCCAGGAAGACCCCGACGAGGGTCTTGGCGGGGCGCTCAGCGGCAAGCTGGGCGAGCGATTCCGCGACGGTGTCGGTGTCGGTATCACTCAGCGAGGTGTGCACGACCATCACGATGTCGACCTCGCCGCTTCGCATCAGCAGGTCGGCGGCCGCGGCGAGCACGCTCGGGTCGCCGCCCGCGGTGCTGTCGATCGGGTTGCCGGTGGCCGCGTGCGGAGGCAGGATCCGCGCGAGCTCGATGCGCGTCTCGGTGGAGAGCTCGGGAACGACGAGGCCCGCGGCGGCGCTCGCATCGGCAGCGAGTGCTCCTGGCCCGCCACCGTTGGTGACGATGCCGATCCGGCGACCCCCGGGAAGCGGCGCGTCGGTCACGATGCTCACGATGTCCATGACCTCGCTGAGGCTCTCCGCCCGCATGACCCCGGCCTGGGCGAACAACGCGTTGATGGCCACGTCGGGTGTCGCCGCGGCCGCGGTGTGCGACTTGACGCCCCGAGCACCTGCGCTCGACCGCCCGGCGGTGACCGCGATGACCGGCTTCACCCGCGCGACCCGGCGGGCGACCCGGGCAAACTTCCGGGCGTTTCCGAATGACTCGAGGTAGAGCACGCAGACCCTCGTGTCGCTGTCGCGCTCCCAATACATCAGCAGGTCATTGCCACTCACGTCCGCCTTGTTGCCCATCGAGACGAAGGTCGACAGGCCGATCCGCCGGCGGGTCAGGTAGTCGAGCAGCGCGAGGCCGACGCCACCCGACTGGGAGGCCAGGCCGACCGATCCGGCAACCGGTCGGGTCTCGGCGAAGGTCCCGTTCATCCGGATCGTCTCGTTGGCGTTCACGATGCCGAGACAGTTGGGCCCGACCAGGCGCATGCCGGCCCGGCGGGCGGTGGCGAGGATCGCCGCCTGCTGGGCCTTGCCCTCCGCGCCGAGCTCGGCGAAGCCGTCGCTGACGATCACCGCGCCGTACACGCCGATCGAGGCGCAGTCCTCGATCACCGCCGGCACCTCGGGCGCCGGTACGGCGATGATCGCGAGGTCCGGGGGGCGCGGCAGGGCGCGAAGCGACCCGACGCCGGGGATTCCGCTGACTTCCGCGCCCGACCGGTTGATCGCAAAGAGATCGCCGGTGAACCCGCCGCTGACGAGATTGGCGAGGATTCGATGACCGATGCCGGATCGGCCCGCGCCGACGACGGCGATGCTGCGCGGTGCCAGCACGCGGTCGAGGGAGGCGTGCTCGGCGATCGACTCGCGGTCCTCGACCGCCAGCCGCCAAGCCGGCCGGTCGGCGACCGCGAACTCCACCTCGACGACCGCGTGTGCGAGGTCCTCGTGGACCTCGGCGCCGAGATCGCGCAGGACGTGCAGCATCGAGAGGTTCTCGGCCAGCACGTCGGCCCGCAGCCGCCGGTAGCCCAGCGACCGGGCCGCCCCGACGAGCTGCTCGAGCAGCAGCATGCCGATCCCGTTGCCGTGGTGGCTGTCGTCGACCAGCATCGCGAACTCGGCCGTGCCAGGTTTGTCGGTGGCCTCGATGCAGCCGACGCCGAGGACCGTGGACTGGTCGAGCGCGACCAGGGCCTCGTGGTCGCCCGAGCGCGGGCGCAGCATGCGCTCGACGTCCTTGTGCCCGGCCCGGTCGGAGTAGGTGAAGAAGCGCAGGCGGAGCGACTCCGACGCGGTCCGCTCGTAGAGGTCGGTGAGGGCGGCCTCGTCCGATGCCTGTACGGGACGAATCGTGACCACCGCGCCGTCGGTCAATAGGACGTCGGACGACTCCAGAGCAGACCTCATGCACCGAGGGTGGGGTGGAGCCGGGCCGGTCGCCTAGGGCCGAACGTCCCGATCTCGGCGGTGTAAGGCGGCTGGTTCGCGCCCGCACCTGTTTGGTCGATCAGGCGTGGCGTGACACAGTGGGCAGCACAACCCGGACCCCCTACCCGGACCCGTAGCGATCGCCGGTGCTTCCCTTGAAGGGATGACAGCGATGGCGCGACCCGCCCGTCCGAGTGTGACCGAGGCCGGGGCGGATCCGGCCCTGACCCACTCCACCGAGCCCGACAGCCTGCGCCCGCTCTCGGACGCGATGGTGACCGATGCCCTGCTCTGGGCGTTGCTCGACGCGGTTCCCGACGGTCTGGTCCTGGTCGACGCGGGCGGCCAGATGCTGCTCGTCAACACCCATCTCGAGGAGATGTTCGGCTACGACCGGGGGGAGCTGCTCGGGCAGTCGGTCGATCTGCTCCTGCCGGAGCGAGCCCGTACGACGCACGCCCGGCATCGGGCCGCATTCATCGAAGACCCCCGGATCCGGGCGATGGGACTCGGGCTCGACCTCGTCGGCCGGCACCGCGCCGGTCACGACATCCCGATCGACATTCGGCTCAGCCACCTCGACACCCCGGACGGCCTCTGCGTGATCGCCGCGGTGCGCGAGGACACCGCGCGCCGGATCGCGATCCACGACCGCGAAGAGGCGAGCCTGTCTGACCAGAACCTGCGGATCGCGCGGGAGCTCGGCGACACCGTGGTCCGCAGCATCTACAGCGCGGGCCTGCGGCTGCATACGTTGATGCCCCAGACGACCGAGTCGGTTCGATCCGAGATGACCGCTTTGGTCGCCGACCTGGACGCGATCATCAGCGAGATCCGTAACGTCTTGTTCCCGATCGGCGGGTCCTCCCGCCGGTCGGGCTAGTCGCCGGCCAGATCCCGTCGCGTCAGTGCGACACCGCCGCCGAAAGCGGTGAGGACGCCGACCGCCACGAGCACGGTCGCGCTCGTGAGGTCCGGCGCACGCGCCGGTGCGGCGGTCATCTGATGCAAGAGTGATGTGTCGAGCAACCAGCGGCTCGATCCCACGATCCCGGCCAGCAACTCCACCAAGAACGACCAGGCGATGACGGCGTACATGACGGCGCTTGCAGCCCGCGGCCACAGGCCGAGGGTCAAGGTGCCGATGCCGAGCAGGCACAGGGCGGGCGGAACGGTGTTGAGACCGGCGCCGAGCAGGCTGGTCATGCCGATCCCGGTCTCATTCGCGGCCGTCCCGAGCCAGCTGAACACGCCCGCCGTGACTCCGGCCGCGATCACGACCGCAACTGCGACGGCCAGCTTGCCTGCCAGCCAGGTGGTCCGGGAGACCGGCCGGACCAGGACGTGGTCCAAGTGCCCGCTTGATTCTTCGTGGCGGGCTGCGGTGACCTGCCCCGTCGCCACTGCCATGACCAGCATCGCCACGATCAAGAAAGAGATCGCGAGGTATGACTTCGCCTGCACCCCGGACCCGCCCAGGTGGATCAACGCCTGACCGGCGCCGGAGGTGTCCTGGAGTGACTTGACCGCTTGCTTGGTGACCGAGCCGATCAGCAGCGCTTCGGCGGCCACTGCGATCAGCCAGCCGATGACGCTCGGCCGCACGAGCCGCACGGTGAGCCCGATCGGGCCGGTGAGCAACCTCGCGTTGAAGCGGCCGTCAGCCCGATCGCGCAAGGTGCCGGTGCCGACGTCGCGTTGGCCGGCAAGGCGGACGGCGAGACCGGACAGCGCGAGGGTGAGCGCTGCGATCGGAAGCAGGGCGAGCGGCCGCGGGTCGGCGAACGGTTGCAGGGTCTCGATCCAGCCAAGCGGGCTGGCCCACCGCAACCAACCGAGGCCATGGGCGGAGTCGGCGACCGCTCGAATCGCGAAGCAGATCCCGAACAACGCGCCGGTGAAGGCGGCCGCCTGCCGACGGGTCGTGGCGAGCTGGCTGGCGAGCGCCCCGGCGGCCAGGAACATTGCGGCGCCGCACACCATGCTGACTGCGAAGAACAACGCCGAGCCGACCGGCCAGGTGGTCGTCGAGCCGCGCCCGACCGCGACCGTGATCACCGCGGTGACGGCGAACATCGCGGCCAGTGCGACCGACAGGGCCAGCAACACCTGCGCGGCGGCCCGACGAGGCGTGGTCTGCCCGGCGATCAGCAACTCCCATCGACCGGCGTCCTCCTCGCCGCGAAGCAGCTTCGTCGCGATCAGGATTCCCCAGATCGCGCCGATGATCGTCAGGACCGCGAGGCTCTTCCAGGCGGTGTAGCCGGCCACGTTCTGGAGCTGGTGTCCGGGCCCCATGAGCGCGGTCAGCCCGCCGGAGGAGAACGACGTCGCCAACGTCTCGCGCTGTGCGGGGGTCTTGTACGCCGAGGCATAGCCATAGGCCTGCAACGCGATGTACACGCCGAAGACCACGCCCCAGAGCAGCCCGGAACGAAGCGACCTGCGCACGGTCTCCCGGGCGACCACCGTGCGTGGGTGGAACTGGGCGGTCACGGCGCTCACCGATTGTCCGCGTCTTTCGGGTCGGCCCCGTCGTCTGTGGCGGCGTGGCCGTAGTGAGCGAGGAACAGCTCCTCGAGGGATGGTTCGCGGCTGAGCAACTCGTGCACACCGGCGCCGGCGAGCACCTTCAGCAGCGGCTCGATGGTGCCCTGCACCTGGCAACGGACGGTGTGTCCCTCGACCACCACCGCGCTGACGCCGGGCACCCGGGACAGGTCGGGAACCGAGCCGTCGAAGGTCGCCTCGACGGTCAGCGAGGACAGGTGGCGCAGATCGGTCAGAGTGCCGATGTCGACGAGCCGGCCCGCTCGCAGGATCCCGACCCGGTCACACAATGCCTCGACCTCGCTGAGGATGTGCGAGGACAGGAAGACCGTCTGGTCGCGTTCCTTCGCCTCATGGATGCAATGGCGGAAGGCTTGCTCCATCAATGGGTCGAGCCCGCTGGTCGGTTCGTCGAGCAGCAACAGGTCGGGCCGGGTCATCAGCGCTGCGATCAGGATCAGCTTCTGCCGATTGCCCTTGGAGTAGGCCCGCACCTTCTTCGCCGGATCCAGGTCGAACCGCTCGATCAACTGGTCGCGGTATGGCTCGTCGACCTGGCCCTGCACCTGACCGAGCAGATGCAGCGTCTCGGCGCCGGTCAGCGACGGCCACAGGCTTGCCTCGCCCGGAACATACGCCAGCCGTCGATGGGCGGCGACCGCGTCGCGACGGCAGTCCAGACCGAAGATCTCCGCCCGGCCGGCACTCGGGTGGATCAGCCCGAGCAAGAGCCGGATCGTCGTCGTCTTGCCGGCGCCGTTCGGGCCGAGTACGCCGAGCACCTCACCGGGCGCAACCTCGAGGTCGAGGTCACTCAGCGCGGTGACGTGGCCGTAGTGCTTGGTCAGCCCGAAAGTGCGGATTGCGGATAGCGGCATGGGCCTCCCTCCTGTTTCCCCGCAAGTACAGGGCCAAGCCAGCCATGACAAACAGGGCAGAAGGTCCCGAAGTGTCGTTGTGACGACGCTTTGCTGATCTGAGACCTCTGGCCGACGCTTGTTGGGACCTTCGGTCCTGTCGGCTGAGCGCACCAGCCGCCATTTTGATACCAGCCGGCCATCGCTGGATGGCTCGGTAGGCGACCGCGATCAACGGGCCATCACATCGAAGGAGTGTATGCAGACCCATCCGAACTGAGACCGTGATCATTCAGTGCATGGACGGGCCTTTGTGCGCTTGCCATCGGGCCGTTTGACCCTAGGGTCAGGATTGCTCGCGAGCGACGCTGGACTCAACCCGAGGAGGTTGAAATGAGGAACGAGCAGACACAGACCGTCGTGGTCGGCGTCGATGATTCACCGCACTCCAACGCTGCCCTGCATTGGGCCGACAACTATGCACAGGCCACCGGGGCTTCACTGCGCGTCGTCGTGGCGTGGCAGTGGGCCATCGCCTACGGCCGTCCGATGGCCTTCGAGGGTTACAACCCCGACCTCGACGCCGGCGCGATCGCGGAGAAGGCAATCGCCGAGCTGAAGACGCCGCGCGACCGGATCACGATCGTCGTACCGGAGAGCCCGCCGGGAGAGGCGCTGGTCAAGGCCAGCGAGGATGCCGACCTGCTCGTGGTCGGTCGTCATGGTCACCGGACTGCGACCAGCGTGCTGGTCGGTTCGGTGAGCAACTACTGCCTGCACCACGCAACGGTGCCGGTCGTCGTCGTTCACTGAACGCCCCGCGGGGTCGGCCTGCGACCGGATAAGGGAGAAGGCCGACCCCGCGGAGCGGGTCTGTGCGGTTAACCGACGCCGACGGTCCGCAGGTCGACGATGCCGACGTTGGGCTCGATGTAGACGTTCTTCAGCCGGCTGCTGAAGATGTCGAGCGCCTTGTCGTAGGTGAACGGTGCGTCACACGCGTCCTTGAGGACCGTCTGGTCGACCTGGTTCCAGTACGGGTACTCAGCGGCCGGCGTGGTCTGCTGCACTGCCTTGTTGATCAGCGCGGTGATCTTCGGGTCGTTGCAGGCGCCGTAGTTGGCGTTGCCCTGCGGCAGGATCTTGCGCGGGTCGACGATGTTCTCGAAGTAGCCGTACGGCGCCGGCCAGTCCGGGCCCCAGCCCGCGAACGCCAGGCCGTAACCGTCCTTCTTGATGTTCGCCGGAACCCCGACAACCGACGAGTAGTACGTCGCCGGGTCGAAGGTCTTGATGCGCGCGGTGATCCCGACCGCCTTCAGGTCGTTCTGCAGGAACTGTGCCTGCTGCGGACCCTTGCCCTGGTTGGTGACGACGATCGTGGTGGTGAAGCCGTTCGGCTTGCCGCACAGCGTGAGCTGCTGCTTGGCCTTCGCCACATCGGCGGAGCCGGCCGGTGTCGTGGGATACAGATCGAAGTCCTTCCAGCCGGCGAGCGTCGGCGGCCCGAGGGTGGTCGCGATCGCGCCACCGTAGACACCGCCGCGTGCGTCCTGTTGCTCGGTCTTGCTCATCGCCCACTCGATCGCCTGCCGGCAGTGGACGTTGTTGAACGGCGGAGTCTCGGACAGGATTGCCACGTAGCGGGTGAAGCCGTCGATCGGATCCAGACTGCGAGCCTTCAATGACGGCGTCGAGAGGATCTTTGCCTGCGAGGCCGGCTGCACGCCGGTGCCGCCGATGTCGAGGTCCTCGGTGTTGGCGATGATCGTGCTGTCCAAGGTGGGCTGGTCGAAGCTGGTGGTGATGTCCACCTTGTCGGGCAGCGCGGTCCGAGTCGAGTCGGTGGCCTTGTTCCACTGGGGGTTACGGACCAGGTCGATGTGCTTGTTCGGCACGTACGACGCGATCTTGTACGGACCGGTGGCCTGGACGTTGTTGTTGTAATTCGCGCCACCGGTCTTCGGGTTCTGGTCGACGCTGACCTCGACCGGAGAGGTGCCGAACAACGTCATGACGTAGTTCCACTCCGCGAACGGCTGGTTCAGGTCGAACACGATCTTGTTTGGACTCGGCGTCTTGATCGTGGACAGGCCGTAGATCGCGGCCTTGTTGGTGTACGGGCCGCTGTACTTCGAGCAGCCACCCGACGCGTTGAGGCCGCCCGGGCACAGGAATGTAGCGAAGTAGGTCGGGCCACCGTTGATCACGCTGGTGGCGAACGTCCGCTCGACGGCGTACTTGATCGACTTCGACGTCACCGGGGTGCCGTCCTGGAACTTGATCCCGGGCTTCAGGGTGTAGGACCAGGTCTTGTCGCCGTTGGTCGGGGTTGCCGGTCCGGTCGCGATGTCGCCGGTCGGCTGAAGAGCCTGCTGGCCGACCCCGTCGGGATAGGTCAGCAGGGTTCGGTTGATGAGCTGGTGAATGTCCCAGCTGAACGCGTAGTAGGTCCGCGCCGGGTCCATGTAGTCGACGTCGCCGGCCACGCCGACGTTGAGGGTGCCGCCTTTGACGGTGGAGGGGTTGATCGGCACTTTGGCGGCGAAGCCGCCACCCGTGCCGAGCACGTTGCCCTGGATCGGGGCGGGCTTCGAGCCGCCGCCCGGTGGCGGCGAGGAGTTGGAACCGCTGCTACCGCACGCCGCGAGACCCAGCGTCATCGCGATGACGGTGGCAGCAAGCCCGGTGGTCGTTGTGGTTCGTAGCATGGCTGTCCCTTCACGACATTCACCTGCATCGAGTCGGCATCGTCGGCCGACCGAGGACGCAACATAAGGCCGGGGGAGGTCGCGATCGGTGGTGGTGCCGCAACCGCCGTCGAACCGAGACGCGACGGTGATCTTGTTCATTTTTCGGTGTCGCAACCGGCACGGAAACGAGACGCGACGGTGATCTTCGGGCCGATCGAGGACCGCGATGCCCGCGAATCCGCGGCGGCGTGCGGTGTGCGTCGAGTGGGGGCGATGTCGGGGTCCGGGAGCCGATTTGGTCACGGCGATGTCACAGGTTCGAATCGGTCCGCCAACAAGTGATCATCACTGAGCGTCAGCCCCGTCGCCGGCACCCTTCAGGCCGTTGACTGACGCGACGACGACTTGTCAGTCTTCGCTCGCCACGACACGACGGAGGGACGATTCGTGGACGATGTCGCCACCCTAACCGAGCTCAACCGACAGGTTGTCGAGGCCTTTCAGCGTGGATCAGCGGAAGAACTCCGGGGGTTGTTCTCACCGTCGTTCACTTATCTCGACGGAGCGACCGGTGAGGTGTGGTGCGCCAACCGATTCCTCCAGGACGTCGGCGACCATCCCTCGCCCACGGTCCGGTTCGACCAGCTCGTCATCCATGTCGATGGCAACACCGCGGCGGTGTC
>Ga0265325_10001158_pt1 | contig 18894 bp, 16 predicted proteins | sample 41420metaG_FD_202090 | JGI IMG/M metagenome (GOLD analysis project Ga0265325, IMG submission 202090) | Rhizosphere microbial communities from Carex aquatilis grown in University of Washington, Seatle, WA, United States - 4-14-20 metaG | ecosystem: Host-associated > Plants > Roots > Rhizosphere...
CTTCCGCTCGAGCCGCCGCCGCTGCCGCCGCTGCTGCTGCTGCTGCTCGAGCCACTGCCGCTCGGCCCGGCCGTGGTCGGACTATTGCTCCCGCAAGCCGATGCGATTGCTGCCCCCAAACCAACACCCAAAGACGCTGCCCAGATTCCTCGCCCGTTTCTCATACGATTGACGGTAGCCAGTTAATCGGACGAGGCATATGTCTCTCCAGCGTCGCGCATTCGGTTGTCGATTGTGCCGTCTCCTTCGCGTCCCTCTCGTCCTAAACCGTCTTTCGCAAAGTGGCGGCAGCGACCTTGGCGCGCGCAGACCCCCATGACCCTCGTGACCTCGGGAGATGCAATGGATCGCAAGATTGACTACGTTCGCCCGAACATGATTCCCACGCGGCTGACGATCGAGCGACGAAAGGAGCGTGGTTCGTGAACAAAGTGGTTTCCGCCGCGCTCGACGCGGTGCGCGACATCCCCGACGGGGCTACCATTCTCGCCGGGGGATTCGGCCTCTGCGGCATCCCGGAGAACGCCATCCGCGCCTTGCGCGAGCTCGGCACGAAGGGCCTGGTCGTCGTGTCCAACAATTGCGGCGTGGACGACTTTGGGCTCGGGATTCTCCTCCGCAACAAACAAATCGTCAAAATGGTGTCGAGCTACGTCGGCGAAAACAAAGAGTTCGAACGGCAGTATCTGTCGGGCGAAATCGAGGTCGAGCTCACACCCCAGGGCACGCTCGCGGAGCGGCTGCGAGCGGGAGGCGCGGGCATCCCTGCGTTCTTCACGCCGACGGGCGCGGGAACGGCCGTCAGCGACGGCGGCCTGCCGCTGAAGTACGGCGCGGACGGCAGCGTCGCGAAGCGATCTCCGAAGAAAGAAACGAGGGAGTTCGAGGGGCGAACCTACGTGCTCGAGCCGGCCATCGCCGGGGACTTCGCGCTCGTGAAGGCATGGCGTGGCGACCGCTTCGGCAACCTCGTCTACCGTCACACTGCGATGAATTTCAACCCGATGATGGCCACCGCAGCACGCGTGACCATCGCCGAGGTCGAGGAGCTCGTCGAAGTCGGCGACATCGACCCCGACCACGTCCATACGCCGGGGGTCTATGTGCAGCGAATCTTTCAAGGGCAGGGATACGAGAAGCGCATCGAGCGCCGCACGACGAGAGACGGGCGTGGGCAATCCGCGAAAGGCTGACCGATGGCACTGAGCAGGGACCAGATCGCCAAGCGCGCCGCGCAAGAGCTGCGCGACGGCTATTACGTCAATCTAGGGATCGGCATGCCAACCCTCGTGGCGAGCTTCATTCCGCCGGGTGTCGAAGTGATCTTGCAAAGCGAAAACGGCCTCTTGGGAATCGGCCCTTACCCGGCCGAAGAAGAGGTCGACGCGGACCTCATCAACGCGGGCAAAGAAACCGTCACGATGCTGCCCGGGAGCGCGATCTTCTCGAGCGCCGAGAGCTTCGGCATGATTCGCGGCGGACACATCGACCTCGCGATTTTGGGCGCGATGCAAGTCAGCGAAAAGGGCGACCTCGCCAATTACATGATCCCGGGGAAGATGGTGAAAGGCATGGGCGGGGCAATGGACCTCGTCGCGAGCGCCAAGCGTGTGGTCGTCATCATGGAGCACGCCGCCAAGGACGGGACGCCGAAGATCCTCGATGAGTGCAGCCTGCCCATCACCGGCCGACGTGTCGTTCACCGCATCATCACGGACCTCGCGACAATCGACGTCACCGCCGACGGGCTCGTTCTCCGTGAAGTCGCCGCCGGCGTCAGCGCGCGCGAGGTACAAGAGCGGACCGAGCCGACACTGAAAGTCGGGCCCGACTTGAAGACGATCGCGGTATAGCCGGAAGCCTCTTCCTTCTCCCGGATTGCGGGCTCAGGCCCGGGCGGCCACGCGACGCGTCATTGCGCCCGGCTATCGCCGTCGCGCGCATCTTCGGGTACATCGACACGAAGCCCCATGCCCTGGCCCGAAAAAAAGCCTCCCGAGCTCGACGCTGCCGAGAAAAAGACCATCGGCAAGGGAGTCTTCCGCAAGTGCGACGGGTGCGGCGAAACGCTGCCGTCCGACGCGTTCGCGGCGAACTTCGAAGTGTGCCCGCAGTGCGGACGACACCACAAGCTGGGCGCCGCAGGCTGGAGGCAGCTCTTTCTCGACGCAGGCTCGCTCGAAGAGTGGGATGCGCACCTCGAACCGGCCGATCCGCTCGAGTTCTCCGACGGCAGAACGTACCCGGAGCGCGTCGCCGCCGCTCAGAAGGCTTCGCGCGCGAAGGAAGCGGTGGAGATCGGGCGCGCGCGCATCGACGGCCGCCCCATCGGCTGGGGAGCTTTCCTTTTCGCATTCATGGGCGGGTCGATGGGCTCGGTCGTCGGCGAGAAGCTCACGCGGCTCTTCGAACGCGCCAAGACCGAGCGATTGCCCGTCGTGCTTTTGCAGGCGAGCGGCGGCGCTCGAATGCAAGAAGGAATCCTCAGCCTGATGCAAATGGCAAAGACGGTCGCGGCGCTCGATCGTCTGAAGGACGCAGGTCTGCCGTTCATCAGCGTCCTGCTCCACCCCACCACGGGCGGCGTGGCGGCGAGCTACGCGCTGCTCGGCGACGTCAACATCGCCGAACCGGGGGCCCTCATCGGCTTCGCCGGACCGCGCGTTATCGAGCAGACCATCCGGCAAAAATTGCCCGCCGGCTTCCAGCGCAGCGAGTTCTTGCTGGCGCACGGCATGGTCGACCGAATCGTCAGCCGCCTCGACATGAAGCGCGAGGTGGCCACGCTCCTGGGTCACTTTTGCGGGCGCGTCGGCGGTCACGAAAACGGGGCTCCGGCCTGAGGTTCGTAAGCGATGACCCGTGATGCCGCATTCGACGGCGACCAGCGGGATGCACCGCGCGCGACCCTGGGTGACCTCGCGCTGCTCTTCTTGCGCCTCGGGCTTACGGCGTTCGGCGGTCCGGCTGCCCACATCGCACTCATGGAGAACGAGGTCGTGCGACGCCGCCGGTGGTTGTCTTCGGAGCGGTTCTTGGATCTTCTGGGCGCGGCGAACTTGATCCCGGGTCCGAGCTCCACGGAGCTCGCGATCTTCATCGGGTATGACCAGGCCGGCTGGCGCGGCCTTCTGCTGGCGGGTAGTTGCTTCATCTTGCCGGCGGCGCTGATGGTGTCGTTCATCGCCTGGGCTTACGTCCGTTTCGGGACGCTGCCTCAGGTGGGTGGCGTGCTGTACGGCGTCAAGCCCGTCGTGATCGCCGTCATCGTTCAGGCGTTCTGGGCGCTGGCACCCAAAGCCTCGAAGCGTTCCCCGGCTCTGGTCGCCGTCGGGCTCCTCGCGGCGTTTGCTTCGGCTCTTGGCGTGGACGCGCTGGCGGTGCTGGTCGGCGCCGGAGCTGCGTCGGTCGTCGCGGCTCGGGCCCTCGGGCGCGGTGAGACAAGACTGTTCGGTCTCGCGCCTTTGGGCGGGGCCGGAGGATCCGCTGGAATCGGGGCGATGCCCGTCAGCCTGCTCGCTCTCTTTTTCACATTCGTGAAGTTCGGCGCCGTCATCTTCGGCGGTGGCTACGTGCTCCTCGCCTTCATCCGGGACGACCTCGTCGACCGCCTTCATTGGCTCAGCGAATCGCAACTCCTCGATGCCGTGGCCGTGGGTCAAGTGACGCCCGGCCCGGTGTTCACGACCGCTACGTTCATCGGATACGTGATTGCCGGCGGTTGGGGAGCCGCGTTGGCGACGGTGGGGATCTTTCTCCCGGGGTTCGTCTTGGTGGCGGCCAGTGGCCCACTGCTGGCGCGCGTTCGGCGCTCGCCGCGGGCGAGCGCATTTCTCGACGGAGTGAACGTCGCCTCGCTCGCGCTGATGGCCGTCGTGACCTTCCAGCTCGCCAAGGGCACCTTCGTAGACCTGCCGACGGTCTTCATCGCCATCGCCAGCGCCATTTTTCTCCTTCTGCTGAGAGTCAACTCGGCGTGGCTCGTCTGCGGCGGAGCGCTCGCCGGAACGCTCGTTCGGGGGCTCCGATGACCGCCGAGAAGCGCGGCGCAGAGCGTTCCCTCGCCGCCGGATTGAACAAGATCTACCGGCGCGTCCCGCTCGGGATGCGGTTCGGACTCGAGCCGATGCGCGCCGCGTGCTCCCAAGCGGGCCATCCCGAGCGCGCGTTCCCCGTCGTCCATGTCGCGGGCACCAACGGAAAAGGGAGCGTATGCGCGATGGTCGAGTCGATCGCGCGCGTCCAGGGGCTGAAGACCGGCCTCTACACTTCGCCGCATCTCTGTCGTTTCGCCGAGCGCATTCGGATCGATGGCGAACCCATCGACGACGAAGCACTCTCCGATCTGCTCCACAGGGTCCTCGATTCCGAAGCCGATCTCTCCTTCTTCGAGGCCGCCACCCTGGCCGCGTTCCTGGCGTTTCGTGAAGCCCGAGTCGATCTGGCCGTGATCGAGGTTGGCATCGGCGGGCGTCTGGACGCGACGAACGTCGTTCCGACGCCGCGCGCCGCCGCGATTACGCGGATCGCCCTCGACCACACCGACAGGCTGGGGCCGACGCTGGTGGACATCGCGCGCGAGAAGGCCGGGATCGCCAAACCCGGTCTGGATATCGTTCTCGGCCGCATGACGCCCGAAGTGCATCGGACGATCGACGAGGTGGCTCACGCCCTCGGCGCCACGACGACCCCCGTAAAAGGCTACGAGGCACCGGCGCGCGTCGGCCTGATGGGGGCCCACCAGAGGGACAACGCGGCCGTCGCCGCCGTCCTCGGCGCGCGAATCGGTGCTTCGGCCGGTGCGGTCGAAGAGGGTATTTCGCGCGTCGCGTGGCCTGGGCGAATCGAGCGTGTCGGTCGCTTTCTCCTCGATGCGGCGCACAACGTCGACGGGGCGGAAGCGCTCGCGAAACACCTGCGCTCGCTCGGGCTGCCGCCGGGCGAAATCGCGTTGGTGTTCGGCGCGCTTGCGGACAAGGACTGGGGCCCGATGCTCGATCAGCTCGCGCCCCTCGCGAGCGAGCGGTTCTACGTCGCCCCCCGAGGCGCCGGGCGCGGCGCCGTGGACGCGGCGGCCCTGGCCGCCCGCCACGATGGAACGCCTCTGGAGTCGACGGCTGACGCGCTCTCTCGGTTCCCCGCGGGCGGCGGCCCGTCGCTCGTCGTCGTAGCCGGATCCATCCTTCTCGTCGGCGAGGCCCGCGGCCTCTTGCTCGGCCTGCCGCGCGATCCGCCCGTGGCACTTTGAACGCCCGCTCACTGGGGCTAGATTGGCAACCCCTCCGGTCATGCCCAGCTTCGACATCGTCTCAAAGGTCCAGTGGAACGAGGTCGACAACGCCTTGCACCAAGCGGAAAAGGAAATTTCCCAGCGCTTCGACTTCAAAGACACGAACACATCGGTCGAGAAAACGTCCGACGGGATCACGATCCGCTCCGACAGCGAAGAGCGCGCCAAAGCGGCCCTGAACGTGCTCCAGGACAAGCTCGTGAAGCGCAAAGTCAGCTTGCGCTTCATGGACCCCGGAAAGCCGGAGCCAACCGGCAAAGGGGGGGCGCGTATCATCATCAAGGTCAAGGAAGGGATCGAAACCGAGAAGGCCCGCATCCTGGTCCAGGCGATCAAGGAGGCGAAGTTGAAGGTGCAAGCGTCGATGCAGGAGGAGCAGGTCCGCGTCAGCGGAAAGAACAAGGACGACCTGCAGGCGGCAATGCAACTCGTGCGTGGTCGCGACATCGGAATCGAGCTCCAGTTCGTGAACTTCCGCGACTAAACCCCACTCGAGTCGGCCCGGGGCCTTGCGCCCGAGCCCTCCCCGAGACACTGCAGCCGAGCCGGAATGAAAAACGTCGATTCTCTACGTGCCGCTAGCAGCGCACCGCCGCCGCCCCGCGAGCGCAAGCTCTTCGGAACCGACGGCATCCGCGGGGTCGCCAACGAGCACCCGATGACGCCCGAGCTCGCCCTCCAATTGGGGCGCGCGGTGACCTTCGTGGCGGGGCGAGGCAAGAGCCACGTCCCGCGCATCCTCGTCGGCAAGGACACGAGGGTTTCCGGTTACATGCTCGAGCAAGCCATCGCCGGTGGCGTGTGCGCGGCTGGCGGTCGGGTGATGCTCTGCGGTCCGATGCCGACTCCAGCGGTCGCTCACTTGACGGTGAGCATGCGCGCCGACGCTGGGATCGTCATCAGCGCGAGCCACAATCCGTATCAAGACAACGGCATCAAAGTCTTCGGCGCCGACGGCTTCAAGCTTCCCGACGAGGCCGAGAGCGAAATCGAGCAGCTGATGGGCAACGATCAGCTGTTCGGCCGCCGCGCCACCGGTCCGGACATAGGCAGGGCGGAAAAGCTCGAGGACGCACGGGGACGATACGTCGTCTTTCTCAAACAAACCTTTCCGCGCGACTTGTCGCTCGACGGCGTCCGCGTCGTCGTCGACGCGGCTCACGGCGCGGCGTATCGCGTAGCTCCTTTGGTGCTCCAGGAGCTCGGGGCGTTGATTACGGCGATCGGCGTCCGCCCGAACGGCGTGAACATCAACAAGGACTCCGGAGCCCTCCACCCCGATCACGTCCGCGCGGAGGTCCTCCGCCGCGGCGCCGTGCTCGGAATTGCCCTCGACGGCGACGCCGACCGCGTCATTCTCGTCGACGAAAAAGGCCACGACGTCGACGGGGATCACATCCTGGCGATGTGTGCGGCGCGCATGTTGAGCGAGGGGACGCTGCGCAAGAAGTCCGTCGTCGCGACGGTGATGTCGAACCTCGGGCTCGAACACGCCGTGGCGCGCGCCGGCGGAGCGCTGGTGCGGACGAAAGTGGGCGATCGGTACGTCGTCGAAGCGATGCGCGCAGGAGGTTACAACCTGGGCGGCGAGCAATCGGGCCACCTCGTGTTCCTCGACCACTCGTCGACCGGCGATGGCATGCTGGCCGCGCTCCAGGTGCTTGCCCTGATGCTGCGGACGGGGCGACCGCTCTCGGAGCTCGCGCAAAGCGCGATGCAGCGCTTGCCTCAGGTGCTGGAGAACGTCGTCTTGCCCGCGCGCCGCCCGATCGAAGACATGCGCCGTCTCGCCGAGACGACCGCCAAGATCGCGTCAGCGCTCGGCGCCGACGGTCGTGTGCTCGTGCGCTGGAGCGGCACGGAGCCCAAGCTTCGGATCATGCTCGAGGGACCGCGCGAAGAGCGGATCCGCGCGTGGGCCAAGGAGCTGGCCGAGGCCGCGAGGTTGGACGCGCCGTCGTGAAATGGAGTCGCCATGCCCCGTCCACGCGACTCGGTCAGGAGTCCACGCGACTTGGTCACCCGGTCCACGTGACTCGGTCGCCTTCCGAGGAGAACTTCCGCCAGCGAAACGAGGTCCCCCGCGGAGCGCTGACGACTGGTCCCTCTCGCGGCATTTGCCGGGCCCCCCGCTCCGCGGGGGGACCTGAGGGGGGCCGCGTTCGGCTAGTAGCGGTAGTGCTCCGGCTTGAACGGCCCTTCGACGGATACACCTAGATACTCCGCCTGCTCCTTCGTGAGCTTCGTGAGCTTCACGCCGAGTTTGGGCAGGTGAAGGGCGGCCACCTTTTCGTCGAGCTTTTTCGGCAGCGTGTACACCTGACGGCTGTACTTCGCGTGGTTTTTCCAGAGTTCGATCTGCGCGATCGTCTGATTCGAGAAGCTCGAAGACATGACGAACGACGGGTGACCATTCGCGCATCCGAGGTTCACGAGTCGCCCCCGCGCGAGCAGAGTGAGGCGTTTGCCGTCCGGAAAAACGAACTGATCGACCTGCGGCTTGACGTTCTCTTCTTTGATCTCGGGGTTCTTCTCGAGCCACGCGACGTCGATCTCGCAGTCGAAATGCCCGATGTTGCAGAGAATGGCCTGATCCTTCATCGCCCGCATGTGCTCTTGCCGAATGACGTTCGCGCACCCGGTCGCGGTGACGAAGATGTCCGCGAGCGGCGCGATCTCTTCCAGCGTCGCGACCTGGTAACCCTCCATGGCGGCCTGAAGGGCGCAGATCGGGTCGATTTCGGTGACCACGACGCGGGCACCCAGGCCCCGGAGCGACTGGCAGCATCCCTTGCCGACGTCGCCGTATCCGCACACCACGGCGACCTTGCCTGCGAACATGACACCCGTCGCACGCTTGAGTCCGTCGCCGAGAGACTCGCGACAACCGTAGAGGTTGTCGAACTTCGATTTGGTGACCGAATCGTTGACGTTCATCGCCGGGACCTTGAGGGTTCCTTTGCGCGCCATGTCGTACAAGCGGTGAACCCCTGTCGTCGTCTCCTCGGACAGGCCACGGATCGGATCGGGACCTTCGAAGAACGCGGGGTACTTGTCGTGGATGACGGCGGTCAGGTCGCCGCCGTCGTCGAGGATCATGTTCGGCGCCTTTCCGCCTGAGAACGCGCGAAGCTGCATCTCGATGCACTCGTAGTATTCCTGTTCCGTCTCGCCCTTCCACGCGAAGACGGGAACTCCGCGCTTGGCGATCGCAGCGGCCGCGTGATCCTGCGTGGAGAAGATGTTGCAGCTCGTCCACGTGACCTCGGCGCCGAGCTCGAGGAGCGTCTCGATGAGCACCGCGGTTTGGATCGTCATGTGAAGACAGCCCGCGACGCGCGCTCCTTTGAGCGCTTTGGTCGGACCGAACTCCTGGCGCAGCGCCATCAGGCCCGGCATCTCGCTCTCGGCGATCGCGATTTCCTTACGGCCCCAATCGGCCAGGCTCATGTCCTTCACTTTGTAGTTTTCGCGCGCGTTGTCTTTCATGGTCATGCCTCTTTTCGTCGCCGGTTACCGTGAACGCCCTCGGAAGGATTCCGAGCAATGAGCGCTTGCCACGGCAGGTGATGGTCGGGTCCGTCGCCACAGAGCGATGGGGGAATCTTGATGATACGGACGTCATCGAGACCCGCGGACCGCGCAAAACGCCGCAGCTCCGCCGGCTCGAAGCCCAGCCACGCGTCGGCCTGATCCCGCATCGACTCGTCGTCGTGGCGGACATAGTCGAGCACGACCAGCGCTCCGCCCGGTGCGCAAAGACCCGCAAGCTGCCCAACGACCTTCGCCGGTTGCGGAGCGTGATGAAGCACGCGTGAGGCGAAAACCGCGTCGGCACCGCCGCGAGGCTTCCCGCCCTCGGCCGCCGCGCCCACTGCCCGTTGGAGCTCGCTGGAATCGAGCTCCGCTCGAAGAAAACTCACGTTCGCGAAGCCGCGCCTGGCGACCCGTTCGCGAGCGAGCGCGAGCTGCTCGACCGAGCGATCGACGGCGACCACGCGCTCGTAGAGCGGCGCGAGAAGTTCGAGCAGGCGGCCGTCGCCGGTCCCGGCGTCGAGCGCGAGCTCGCGGCGCGCAAGCAATTGCCCGAGCACGGCAAGATAGGCGCCGATTTCGGACGGCACGGAGTCGACCTTGCTCCTCTCGGCCCGCGAGAAGAACTCGTGCGCCGCGGCCTCTCTTGCTCGAAGAACGCGCGCTATTCGGGCAAGGCTCCCGTCGCGCTCGCACAGCCCCCGACCGCTGGCCAGAGCGTCGGCCACGACCGCGTCGCGAGTTGCCTCGGCCGCGACGCGAACAAGGGTGCGCGTACCCTCCCGCCGGTCGCGCAAGAGCCCGGCTTGGCGCAGAGCCGCGGCGTGGCGCGAGACGTTCGGCTGGCTCTCGCCAAGCAGTTCTGCAAGCTCGCCGATGCTGAGCTCGTCATCGGCGGCAAGCGCAAGGAGGCGAAGGCGCATGGGCTCGGCCAGCACCCGATAGAGCTCCCATCGCTCGGAAGACGACAGGTCGATGGCGACCACGCCTTACTATATATGCGTTCATACGCATGAATGCAATCATAGCGTGGCCGGGCAATTTCCAGCTCTGACGTTTCGCACCTACACGATTCGTCGGATTCAACAAATTTGACACGCCGTGCCACCCCGCCCCGTGTCATCCTGGCGGCTCCCGGCTCGGCGGGCAACATCGCCTTCCGGTGCCTAGTCCCTGCGCCAACAAGCAGCCGCGGAAGCACCGCGCGTTCCACATTAGGCACGACGGCTGCTCCCCCCCGACGAAATGTCCGGATCCTCGAGCGATCGTCCGCCGCGCACTGCATCGGGAACCGTTCCTCGGCGAGCGCGCGTTCTCGTCATCGACGACGAAAGGCTGGTCGCCGAGTCGTTTCGTCGCATCCTTTCGGATGAGTTCATGGTGACCGCGACCACGGAGCCGGATGAGGCGATCGCTCGAATCACGGCGGGTGAGTCGTTCGACGTCATCTTGTGCGATGTGATGATGCCAACGATAAACGGAGTCGAGCTGCGCAACCGGATCGAAGGGCACGCGCCCGACCAGGCTGCACGAATCGTTTTCATTACAGGCGGCATCGTGAAGCCGGAGGTGCGCGCGCTATTGGAGCGCGTGCCCAACGCGTGGCTCGAAAAACCCATCGACATCGACGGTTTGCGAGACCTCATACGGCGGCGGGTGCGCGGCGCCGCTTGGATCCCCTCGAGCCCTGCTGTATGAGGCGGCGAGCATGCGTAGCTTCCAACGACCCGCCGTTCGCGTCACCACCACCGACTCGCAGCGCACCTTTCGCGGTCTCTCGCGCCATCGTCGCACCAAGCTGGCGCGCACCGCGCAAACCACACTGCTGAAGGCCGACCAGTGGAGCCGCGGCGACGCGACGCCGCCCGCGATTGCCTCGGCCCTCGACGGGGCGCTCAAAGCGCTCACCGCGAAGGCGACCAAGAAGGCCTAGGCCGAGTCTTCCAAGCGCCGCGAGCGACACGAGCCCGGCCCGGTTCTCAGCCGTTCCGTCGCGCAAAATCGTTCATGAGCTCCACGAGCGCGGCCACCCATTCGGGCTCGACCGCATTGTAGAGCGAGACGCGGATGCCGCCGACGCTCCGGTGTCCTTTGAGGCCTACCATGCCGGCTCTCTTGGCCTCGTCGATGAACTCTTGCTCGAGCGCTTCGCTGGGGAGGCGAAACACTGCGTTCATCACCGACCGGCTGGCCTGTTCGACCGGGCACCGATAGAAGTCCGCGGCGGAATCGATGGCCGAATACAAGAGCGCGGCCTTCGATCGGTTGCGGCTCTCGATCGCTCCGAGACCGCCCAGCGATTCGATCCAGAGGGCCACGTTCCGCATGAGATAGATCGAAAAGGTCGGGGGCGTATTGAGCAGCGACCGGGCCTCGGCGTGAGCTCGATATTGGAGGATGCTCGGCAGATCTTTGCGGCCTCTCTCGATGAAGTCGCGATGCGCGATGACGACCGTGACGCCGCTCGGGCCGATGTTCTTCTGCGCGACCGCGAAGATCAACGAGAAGGGCGACACGTCGAACCTGCGCCACAATAAGTCGCTCGACATGTCGCAAACCTGCGGCGCCGCTCCGAAGCGGGGCAGCTCGAGGTACTGCAAGCCGTGAATGGTCTCGTTGCTCGTCCAATGGACGTACGCCGCGGACGGATCGAGATCTGCCTCGGCCGGCTGGACGACGCGGCGGAAGCCCGCTTCGCGCGTCGAAGCGGCTACCCGTGCCTCCGCGCCCGCGATTGCCGCCCAGGCTGAAGCTTCGGCGTGGGCTTTCATGCTCCACGCGCCCGTCACGATGAAGTCGATCGAGCCTCCGGGGGGCAGAAAGCTCATCGGCACGAGCGCGAATTGCATCGACGCCCCCCCCTGGAGGAGAAGGATGTCGTGCGTTTTCGGAATCGCCAAGAGCCCCCGCAAGAGCGCGAGGGCCTCATCGTGGACCGCCTCGTAGACTTTGCCGCGGTGCGACTGTTCCATGATCGACATTCCGCTTCCTGCGAAGTCGATGAGTTCGTCGCGCGCACGCTCGAGCGCCGCAAGGGGAAGGGCCGCGGGACCGGGGTTGAAGTTCATCACACGAGCCATCGGCGCCGACTCTAGCCCGGATTTCCAGCACGACGAGCCCCAAAGCCGCTACTCCTAGAGCACCGAACGGTTTGGCTCCCGTTCGATTGGTCAATTGCGATTCCAATGCTCCCCCTCGATCTGCCGCCGGACACCACACTCGAATCCCTGGTCACCGACGCCATTCCCGCGCTGCATGCACGGCTGGTCGGCGCGGGGGGACCCGCCGACGGGTTCACGGTCGCCCTGCGCGTCGACGGACGCGCGAGCTGGACGATGCGCATCCGCGGGCGAGAAATGCGCGTCGACGAAGGCGAAGAGCCGCGTCCGACGATTTGGATGTACACCACGGAAGAAATGGCCGAGCGCTTCCTCGAGGACGCGCTCGGCTCGAAGCGCTTGGTCCCGAAGGCCGCCGCCGGAAGCGGCGTCGTCATGCTGAGCGATCCGCGGATCGTCCAGCGGGTTGCCATGGCGAACGGCAAAATCGAACTCGTGGTGATCGAAGAGGACGGGAGGCGCCTCTCCGCGATCTTCGGTTTCGGGAGCGCCACCCGTCGGCCGATCGACCCCGACAAACCGGACACCGTCGTGGAAGTCCCGTTGGCGGCGCTCCACAGCGTGGTCAGCGGCGGGCGCGCCCCGGAAGACGTACTCTCCTCGGGGGACGTGACCGTCCGAGGGAGCCGCCTCCTCGCCATGCAGCTCGCCTTCGCCGTCGCACCTTTCTACCCAAAGCGCACATGAGCCACGAGTCGCGTGCGCGGGGGCGAGCGGCAGTGTTAGCTTGGTGAGCTCATGAAATGGATCGCGTCGACCATCGTCACCGGGCTCGTGCTCGCAAGCTGCCACTCCAACAAGCCGGCTGAAAGCCCCGAGGGCTCGAACGGAACGGAATCGTCCGACGATCCCTCGAAAGGTGCCGAGAAGGCGCCTTCCGAGTCGAAGGCCCTCGGCGACAGCTCCGGAGGCCCGTCCGCACCGCGGGGCGACAAAGCGGTCGTTCGAGACGACTCGGAGAAGAAAGACGAGGTGCCGTGCAGTGGCGACGCGATCTCCGACTTGATGGCGTCGCTATCGCAAGCCTCTTGCGAAGTCGCAGCGAACTCCCCTGCGCCGGACCACGTGCCGACGAAAGACACGCTCGATGTCCGAGTCTCGGCGGACTCCCGAATCGCGCCTGGCGCGACGTCCCAAGTGACGATTGTCTACCGGAACAAGGGAAAGACAGCGTTGCCGCTGGACTTCACCGTGGATCCGGACCCCCATTTCGCGTTCGAGGTGTACACGGCCAAGGGGGCCCGCGTAGACAAACCAGCCGGCGAAGAGCCTTCGCTTCCCGCAGAAGCCGCCGACAACGAAGCCGCCGACTCGCACACGGCGCGGGTGACCCTGGCATCGAACGGAACGGCAAAGGTCGTTCTGCCCTGGCAGGCCGTAAAGTACAAATGGGCCTCGAAGGAGAAGGCGAAGGGAGCGCTCGTCGGTCGCGGCTACCCGCGAGAGGCGGCCGGGCCGCTCCCCAAAGGCAAGTACGTCCTGCGTGTCATCACGCCGCTCGCCCACGCCGACGAGGGGGCCGAGCACGAGCTCAGTCAGCCGCAGTTCCCGTTCGAGGTCGTAGGTGGATCGGGATCGGAGCCCGCTGCCGCGACCGGCGGTTCGCGCGCCGCTTCCACGAAGAAAAAGCACTGAGGACGAATGGCTTCCGGCGGGCGACCGAAGTTCCGCGCCCTCTTCTTCGGCTCACCCGAGTTCGCAGTTCCCTCGCTCGAGGCGCTCACCGAAATCGCCGAAGTGGCCGGCGTCGTCTGCCAGCCCGATAGACCAGCCGGGCGGGGCCTCTCGCTCGCGGCGCCGCCGGTGAAGTCTCGGGCCGCGGAACTCGGTCTTTCGGTGGTGCAACCCACCAAGCTGAGAACGGGCGATTTCCGCGACTGGGTCCGAAGCCAAGCGGTCGACGTAGCGCTCGTCGTCGCCTACGGGCGAATCTTGCCCGCGGAGGTGCTTGCCGGACCCCGGCTCGGTTGCGTCAATGTCCACGGATCCCTCTTGCCGAAATACCGGGGGGCCGCTCCGATCGCCTGGGCGGTCGTGAACGGCGAGTCTTCGACGGGCATCACCCTGATGAAGCTCGACGAAGGGATGGACACGGGGCCCACGTTTGCGCGCATTTCGACGGACATCGGCCCCGAAGAAACTGCCGGCGAGCTCGCCGTGCGGCTGGCATGGCACGGGGCGGAGGCCGTGCGCGAGTGGCTGCCGAAATACGTGGCTGGCGCGTGCGCGCTCGAGCCTCAAGACGACGCGCGTGCGACCAATGCGCCGCTGCTCGGGAAGGAAGACGGCCGGATCGACTGGTCGAAGACGGCGACCCGGGTTCACGACCATGTGCGCGGCATGCGCCCTTGGCCCGGGGCGTTCACCACGTCGCGGGGTCGCACGGTAAAAATAAACGCCACCCGTGTCGTGTCCGGAGAGCGCCCGGCAGCGGCTCCCGGTACGGTCCTTTTGGCCGACAAGTCACGCGTCGTCGTCTCGTGCGGCCAGAGTTGCGTGGAGCTCGTGACCGTACAGCCGGAGGGAAAGCGGGCGATGCCGGCTTCGGACTGGGCGATGGGACGGGGCGTCGCGGAGGGAGACGTTTTGGGAATTTGAGAGTGGGCGGGCTGAGGGGATCTTAGTACAGGTCCCCGTAAATAAGTGCCCATCCGCTGGCGATCCATCCCCGGCGGCTTCGTTGCTCGTCGGTTACATAGGTTCGCTATGCGCCCTCCTCGCGCCTTGCCGGCGGGGCGCCTCACCACCGGCTGGACACTCATTTGCGGGGCCCTGTACTAGAAACCGAAGCATTTCCCTCCGCGGTCGCCGGTGAGCGTGCACCAGGCCACGAACCCGCCCCCGCCCAGGACGACGATGGCCAAGATCAAGATGACGAATCCGAAGAAGCGCCGCAGGTGAACGACGGCCGACATCAAGTGCTCGATGTCGCGCCCACGCGTCCCGACGAGGGCAGACAGAGCGCGCCCCGCGGAAATGAGCCACCAAGCGGCCAGCACGCAAACGGCAGCCAGAATCGCCATACAGGCTGCGCCCGAGACGAATCCTGCATAGAGCTCGCCGGCGGAAACGACGCTCGAGAGCGCCGCAAACAGTATCGTGCACACGCCCACGAAGCTCATCGAAGTCGCCAGGCCGCTGAAGCTGTCCTTTTGGGTGTCCCCGAATTCGTAGCCCGCTTCGTGGGGCGCGTGCGAAGCCGGACCGGGCAGACGCGGGGGAACGCTCATCGCATCTTGGAACGTACCGCGCGTTCGACCGATTCGCGAAACGCGTTCGAGAAGGGCGCCGTGGCCAGGGCTTCGAGCGACCCGTCGTGTTAATCCCTGTCCCGCCCCCATGCGGTCCGCATCCGCGTCCCCCCTCGCCCCATTCCACCCGGCCGTCGCCGCGTGGTTCCACGATGCACTCGGCGAGCCCACCCGGGCGCAGGCACTCGGCTGGCCGCCGATCGCCCGCGGTGAAACGACCCTTTTGCTCGCGCCGACCGGATCGGGCAAGACGTTGGCGGCGTTTCTCGTGGCGATTGATCGCCTCGTCCGTGGCTCCCCACCTGCGAAGCGCGCTCGCGCGCGAGTCCTCTACGTATCACCTCTGAAAGCGCTGGCGGTCGACGTCGAGCGCAACTTGGCTGCCCCCATCGACGGCGTACGAGCTCAGGCCGAGCTCGCAGCCAATCCCATTCACGTCCCGACGCTCGACGTTCGAACGGGCGACACGACGGCCAAGGCCCGAGCCCGCATGGCGCGCGCGCCGGCCGACATCCTCATCACGACGCCAGAGTCGCTCTACCTCATGCTCACGTCCCGGGCACGCGAGACCCTGGCCTCGATCGACACGTTGATCATCGACGAGATCCACGCCCTCGTTCCGACCAAGCGAGGGGCTCACCTCGCTCTCTCGATCGAACGACTCGAGGCCCTCCGCCCGAAGGGAGCGGCTGCGCTCCAACGCATCGGACTTAGCGCGACGCAACGACCACTCGACGAAGTGGCTCGGTTCCTCGGCGGCCTCCACGATGGCGCTCCTCGGCCCGTCACGATCGTCGACGCGGGGGCACGCAAAGAAATGCGCCTGGTCGTCGAAGCGCCGGCGACCGAGAACGCCAGCGTCTGGCCAAACCTTCACGCACGCGTGGTCGAGCTCGTACGAACGCACAGGTCGACGATCGTGTTCGTCAACAGTCGGCGCTTGGCCGAGCGCCTCGCGGCCGCACTCAACGACTTGGCGGGAGAAGAGATCGCCCTCGCGCACCACGGGTCGCTCGCCCGTGAGAAGCGCGTGGGCATCGAGAATCGCCTGAAGCGGGGCGAGTTGCGGAGCATCGTGGCCACGTCCTCGCTCGAGCTGGGAATCGACATGGGCGCGGTCGATCTCGTCGTCCAGGTCGAGTCGCCGCCTAGCATCACGGCCGGGCTTCAGCGTGTCGGACGCGCGTTCCACGGCGTCGGCGGCGTCCCCGAGGGGGTTCTACTGGCAAAGCACCGACAGGACCTCGTCGCGTGCGCCGCGGCGGCTTCGAGCATGCGCGCGGGAGAAGTGGAGAACACCTTTTTCCCGCGCAACCCGCTCGATGTCCTGTCGCAGCAGATCGTCGCGACGGCGTCGGTAGAGCCGGTCTCCGTGGAGGCTCTCTTTGGACTCGTGCGGAGCGCGGCGCCGTTCGCCGATCTTCCGCGGACAGCTTTCGACGGCGTCCTCGACATGCTCAGCGGCCGATACCCGTCCGACGAGTTCGCGGATCTACGACCGCGGATCACGTGGGATCGCACCAGCGGTGCGATCGAGGGGCGAACCGGCAGTCACCGGCTCGCGGTCACGAACGGCGGGACAATTCCGGATCGAGGCCTCTACGGCGTGTTCGCCGCGCCCGGCGGGGAGTCCGAGGCTTCGTCCGCCACCGGGCCGCATACCGGGCGGAGGGTGGGCGAGCTCGACGAAGAAATGGTCTTCGAGCTGCGCGAGGGCGAAGTGTTTCTTCTCGGCGCGTCGTCGTGGCGTGCCGAACGGATCACCCAGGACCGGGTCATCGTGTCTCCAGCGGCCGGCGAGCCCGGCAAGATGCCTTTCTGGCACGGCGACCGGCCCGGTAGAGCGCGCTCGTTCGGCGTGCGAATCGGTGAGCTCGTTCGGTCCATCGCCGAGGGACGGACGGACGTGACGCAGCTCTGCTCGACGCACGCCATGACGCTTCCCGCCGCGACCGCGCTCGTCGCGTACGTGCGAGAGCAGGTGGAGGCGACGGGGGAGGTGCCGAGCGACCGGGCGATTGTCGTCGAGCGATTCGTGGACGACGTGGGCGACTGGCGGGTGGTCGTCCTGTGCCCGTTCGGCACCCGCGTCCTCGCGCCCTGGGCGATCGCCGTGGCCGCGAGCCTGCGCAAAGCGTACGTCGACGTCGACCTGCACTACACCGACGACGGGATGGCTTTTCGGATCCCGGCCTGCGAGACGCCCCCTCCCGCCGAGCTCTTCGTTCCGCCCGCCGATCTCGTCGAGCGCATCGTGACCGAGGCCCTCGACGGGACAGCGCTCTTCGCGGCGCGCTTTCGCGAGTGCGCCGCGCGTGCGCTGCTCCTTCCGCGTCGCGACCCGCGACGCAGAACGCCGCTCTGGGCACAGCGCAGAAGAGCGAGTGATCTCCTCGCCGTCGCATCCCGGTACCCGACGTTTCCAATCGTGCTCGAAGCGTACCGGGAGTGTCTGCGTGACGCGTTCGATCTGCCCGGTCTGGTCGGACTCTTGCGCGACGTCGAGTCTCGCCGAGTGCGCGTGACGACCGTCGACGGCCGGAGGCCCTCACCCTTCGCGGCGAGCGTTCTCTACATGTTCGTCGCGAACTTCATCTACGAAGCGGATGCACCGCCGGCGGAACGCCGCGCACAGGCGCTGGCGATCGACTTCGAACGGCTGCGGGAGCTGTTGGGCGAAGGCGAGCTGCGGAGGCTGCTCGACGCGGATGCCATTCGCGAGCACGAAGCTGGGCTCCAGCACCTCACTCGCCCGGCGGCGAACATCGACGCGGTCCACGATATGCTCCTGTCGATCGGCGATCTCTCCGTCCCCGAGCTTGCCGCCCGCTGCACGGCGGGCCAAGCCGAGAACTGGATTCAGTCGCTCGTTCGGGCCAAGCGGGCCATCTTCGTGCGCATCGCGGGCGAGAGGCGCGCCGCGGCCGTCGAAGACGCGGCAAAGCTGCGCGACGGTCTCGGAGTCGCGATCCCACGCGGACTTCCGCCGGCCCTGCTCGAAGCGTCCCCAGACCCGCTGCGCGAGATAGTCGCCCGTTTCGGGCGCACCCACGGGCCATTCCTCGTCGGCGACGTGGCACGCCGCTTCGGAGTGGACGTCGACGCGATCGAGCGCGAAACCGGACGCCTCGTTCGGGAGCAGCGTTTCGTGGAGGGCGCCTTCCTTCCAAACGGCACCCAGCGCGAACTCTGCGCCCGCGACGTACTCGAAGCGATTCGACGCAAATCATTGGCCAAGCTGCGTCGCACCATCGAGCCGGCTCCGCCCGCCGCGCTGTCGCGGCTCGTTCTCGCGTGGCAAGGGGTAACCCAGAAACGCCGCGGACGCGACGCACTACGGGCGGTCATCGGAGAGCTCCAGGGCTGCCCTCTCGTCGCGTCTGCGCTCGAGGAAGAAATTCTGAGGGCGCGCGTCGATCCATTCCAGTCTTGGGAGCTCGACGCTCTCTGCGCGTCGGGCGAGGTCGTCTGGGCGGGGCTCGAACGACTCGGCGCGAACGACGGACGCATCGCGCTCTACTTGGCCGATCGCGAGGCCCTCTTGGCCCGCCCGTGCAGCCAGGTGTCCGGCGCGGTGGCCGCGTCCGTCCGCGGTGTTTTGGCTCGGCGCGGTGCAGTCTTCTTCGCAGACATCACGAGAGAAGTGGGGGGCTTTCCGGCCGAGGTCTTCGATACGCTCTGGCAGATGGTCTGGGCCGGA
>Ga0265325_10001159_pt1 | contig 18870 bp, 12 predicted proteins | sample 41420metaG_FD_202090 | JGI IMG/M metagenome (GOLD analysis project Ga0265325, IMG submission 202090) | Rhizosphere microbial communities from Carex aquatilis grown in University of Washington, Seatle, WA, United States - 4-14-20 metaG | ecosystem: Host-associated > Plants > Roots > Rhizosphere...
TCCAGCATATCGGACTTATCCAACTCATTCTTCCCAACGCGAAGATCATCGACGCAAGACGACATCCGCTCGGCTGTTGCTTCTCGAATTTCAAGCAGCACTTCGCGCGCGGCCAGAGCTTCGCCTACGATCTGACCGACCTTGGGCGGTACTACAGGGACTATGTCGAGCTGATGGCGCATTTCGACGACGTCTTGCCCGGAAAAATTCATCGCGTGATCTACGAGGACATGGTCAAGGACCCAGAACAGGAAATTCGCCAGCTGCTGGCCTATTGCGGCCTGCCGTTCGAGGAAGCGTGTTTGCGGTTCTATGAAACTGAGCGGGCTGTGCGGACTGCAAGTTCCGAGCAGGTTCGTTTGCCGATTTTCACCGACGCGGTGGACCACTGGCAAAACTATGAGCCATATCTGGGCCCACTGAAAACGGCGCTCGGCCCCGTGCTGTCCGTCTATCCGGGCGTGCCGGATTTCGGAGCAAGCGAGGCCTGAAGCTGAGAACTGTTGCGTAAGCGTCACGCTGGTAAAATGACCGCATTTCCTAGGCTTGACATGGATACGTCGTAAGACTGTCATGCCTTGCGGCAGTGCAACACGGGATTCGAGAATGGGCGGGGAAACCAGACGGGAACGCGCGAATGCGCGTCCAGTGTTGCTGACTGTTCTCATGGCCTCCACGATGCTTACGGGCGTGTCGGCTGCCAAAGCCGACGCCACGATTGAGACCGTCATCGTCACAGCCGAAAAGCGCTCCGAAGATCTCCAAAAAGTCCCGCTCAGCATTCAGGTCCTCGGCACCCAGAAGCTCGAAGATCTGCACATCGCCAATTTCAATGACTATGCGGAATATCTGCCCAGCGTCTCGTTTTCGGCAAACGCCAGCGGCGGCGGACCCAATGGACCGGGTTCGGTGAATGTCTATATGCGCGGCGTTGCCAGCGGCGGCGACGGCAATCACTCATCTTCGCTGCCCAGCGTCGGTATCTATCTGGACGAACAGCCGGTCACCACAATCGGCGGCTCGCTCGATATTCACGTCTACGACATCGCACGAGTTGAAGCGTTGGCAGGCCCCCAAGGCACGCTCTACGGCGCCAGCTCCGAAGCCGGAACGATCCGCATCATCACGAACAAGCCTGACCCCAGCGGTTTTTCGGCGGCCTACGATGTGAAGGTCAATACCACGGATAAGGGCGGGGTCGGCGCCAGTACTGAAGGCTTTGCGAACATCCCGGTTACGGACAACGCTGCGATCAGGCTCGTGGGATGGGTGGAGCATGACGCCGGCTATATCGACAATGTCGCCGGCACGGATGCGGCGGCCGGAATCGTCAACGGCGTGCGGACATACCCTGTTGGCGGAATTCAGATCAACAACGCTGCGCTGGTAAAGAACAACTACAACACCACAGATATTTTCGGCGGCCGCGCCGCGCTCAAGATCGACTTGGATGACAACTGGACGATAACCCCGTCGCTCATCGCGCAGGAAACAAGAGCAAACGGTTCATTTGCATTCGATCCCGCGGTCGGCGACCTCAAAGTCGTCAAATTCACGCCTGAGTACATTCATGACAGTTGGTATCAGGCAGCGCTAACCATCCAAGGAAAGATCGCCGATCTCGATGTGACGTATGCAGGCGCTTACATGGATCGCCACGAGTCTTCGCAGCTCGACTATTCCGATTACTCGTACTTCTACGATACAGCGCTCGGCTCGTCATTCACAGACAGTACAATCGCCAATCCGCCTCCCGCGGGCAATCTCGTCGACCCCTCGCAGAGGATCATTGCGAGGGACCATTTTACCAAGAACAGTCAGGAGTTGCGCGTAGCCTCGCCAAGCGATGATCGTTTGCGCTTCGTGGCCGGTCTGTTTTACGAAAGACAGTTCCACGCAATTTTGCAGGACTACGTTGTCCCTCCGCTCGGCAGCTACTGGACCGTTCCCGGTTGGCCGGGCACGATTTATCTGGCCGACGAGAGTCGCGTTGACACCGATTACGCCGCCTTTACGGAAATATCCTACACGGTGGTACCTTCGCTCACGATCACGGCGGGCGGCCGAATCTTTCAATCGAACAACTCGCTAAAAGGATTTTTCGGCTTCGGTGCGAACTTCAGCAGCACTGGGGTGGCACGATGCTTTGGTCCGGCGATTGTAGACAATGGTCCCTGCACGGATCTCAACAAGACAACTGATGAGCAAGGGTTCACGCACAAACTCAACGCGACCTGGCAGATCAATGACGATGACATGGTCTACTTTACCTGGTCGAACGGCTTTCGGCCCGGCGGCGTCAACCGTGTCGATCTGAACGGTGTGCATACTCCGCCTTACAAACCGGACTATCTGACGAACTACGAATTGGGTTGGAAGACCGCCTGGCTAGGCAACACGCTGGACTTTAATGGCGCGCTGTATCTTGAGGATTGGAAAGACTTCCAGTTCACGTTCCTCGGTCCCAACTCCATCCCGATCATCGCCAATGCCGGCCAAGCGCAAATTCTTGGAATCGAGAGCAATGTGCTTTGGAGAGCAACTGACAATCTTACCATCGATGGCTCGGCCGCCTACACCGACGCCGAACTGACGCAACCCTATTGCAGCGACGCTACTTGCGTCGATATTTTGGCACCGAAGGGCCAGCAGCTGCCGATCACGCCGCGGTTCAAGATGAATGCGACCGCGCGCTACGACTTCCTTGTGGACGAGTTCAAGTCCCACATCCAGGCAGCGCTCGTCTACAATGGCAGTAGCTGGAACGATCTCCGCTCAATCGAACGAGGAATTACCGGAAAAGATCCCGCCTACACAGTCATCAATCTTGCTGCAGGCGCTGGCCGCGACAACTGGATGCTCGAACTCTCCATCGACAACGTCTTTGACGAGCGGGCGACGCTTTATCGCTACTCGGAATGCACTCCGGACGTGTGCGGTCCTCAGACGTACATTCTTCCCAATCGCCCGCGTACCATCGGTCTGACGTTCGACCAAAAATTCTGATGGCGCGATATAAATTTGCGGAAAGCAGGCGAGCCTGCCTTTAGGCGGGATGGTTCAGCGCCGTCTCCTTGGCCCACTTGTAGTCGGCCTTGCCGTTGGCCGCGCGATGTACCGTATCGACCACGATCACCTTGCGGGGCATTTTGTATCCGGCGAGTCTCTCGCGCGCAAAGCTGACAATCGACGTTTCGTCGATAACATGCCCCGGCCGGGCTGAGACGACCGCCGTGACCCGTTCGCCGAAACGGTCGTCCGGAACGCCGACGACAAGTGCATCCCAGACGCTTTCATGCGCTTTCAACGCCTCTTCGACTTCTTCCGGGAAAACCTTTTCGCCGCCGGTGTTGATGCACACCGAGCCTCGTCCGAGCAGGATCAGAGATCCGTCCGCCGCGACCTTGGCAAAATCGCCCGGAAAAGAATAGCGATGCCCGCCGATGACGCGGAAGGTTCGTGCGCTCTTCTCCGGATCCTTGTAGTAGCCGATCGGGGTAAAGCCGCCATTGGCGATCATGCCGATCTCGTCCGAGCCGGGGCGGACTTCGTCATCGCGGTCGTTAAAGACTTTCGTGGTCGGATTTTTCACAAAGCGCGCCGTTTCGCCCGGCGGCATGGCGCGCGAAACGACGGATGAGCCCATGCTGCCCTCCGTCGAGCCCATCGCATCGAGGATCGCGACGTCGGCGAACTCAAGAAGGCCGCGCTTGACCTCGGTCGAGAACATTACGCCTGAGGATACGATCGATTTGAGCGATGAGAGGTCGTGCGGATTGCCGGCTGCCTTCGCCTCTCGCAACGCGGCCAGCATAGGCTTGGCGAAGGCGTCGCCGACGATGGCCACGGCGCTGATACGCTCGCGCGCTATCAGACGCCACATGCCGTGCGGGTCGAAATGCTCGTTGCGCTGAGTCACCGCCGTCCCCCCGAGGAAGTGAGCGATGAACACGCCAAGCCATAGTCCCGTGCCGTGCATGAGCGGACACGCCGACAGGCTGATCGGCGCTGCGCCCTGCGCCGCGAGCATCTTGACCGCTGCGGTCAGTCCCTCTTCGGTGGCCGGCGCGTCAGGACCAAGGCCGGCCCGGCCGAGCCCCAGCGTGAAATCGCCTTGCCGGTACATTACCCCCTTGGGCATGCCGGTCGTGCCGCCCGTGTAGAGCATGTAGATGTCGTCTTCGCTGTAGTCCTGACGAACCAGCCGCTCGTTGCCGGACACGATGTCTTCGAATGCGACCGCCCCTTCCAGGTGTTCATCCGATCCGTCATCGATTTCTATGAACAGTTTCAGCTTCGGCAGCCTATCGCGTATGCCGGCCAGACGCGGACCAAATTGCGCATCAAACACAATGGCTTGGGCGTCGGAGTTCTCAAGCAGGTAGAGCAGTTCGTGCTCGACGTAGCGATAGTTCACATTTACGGGAACGGCGCGCAGTTTGAAGATGCCGAACTGCGCTTCCAGATACTCATTGGAGTTGTAACCGTAGAGACCGATTTTGGAGTCCGCCCCGAGGCTGGCAGCGGCAAAAGCACACGCGATACGCGCCGCGCGATCCTCGTATTCGCGCCAGGTCCGGCGTGTTTCGCCATTGATCAGCGCGATTTTCTCCGGGACGAGCGCGGCGACAGTCTCGAAAAGATCGGCGAAATGCCACTTCATCGAACCCCCTGACACAGAAGCTACGGCGCGGTTCGTCCGCGGTCTCGTTCATCCTGTATCGGCGTACGATATGCTTGAGGAGTGATCCAACTCAACCGGCCGGCTGCGAAGTCAGGCTCACCGCAAAAGGCGAAGGGAGAGGGCTTGTGGCCCTCTCCCCCAAAATTGCGCCGCAGCCCAGTGCGGCGCCGCACCGTTGCTAGCGGCCGGTCTTACGGCCAAGCCTTCAGTTCATTCGTCCACGACGCCTCGATCTGCTTCACCACGCCGTCCGGGAACGGAACGTAGTCAAGCTTCAGCGAATCCGCTTGCCCGTCGTGGAGCGCCCAGTCGAGGAACTTGAGAACTTCCTTGTTCTTGTCCGTCGCATAGTCCTTACGCATCAGCATGAAGGTCGCAGCGGTGATTGGCCAGCTTGTGGCGCCAGGCTGATTCGTGAGGACAAGGTAGAAGTCCTGAACCTTTGAGAAGTCAGCATTGGCCGCTGCCGCCTGGAACGCTTCCATCGTCGGCTTCACGCGCTGACCGGCCGCATTGATCATGTCCGTGTAGGCCAGCTTGTTCTGCATGGCATAGGCATATTCGACATAACCTATGGAACCGACCGTCTGCTGCACGCTGGCCGCGACACCTTCATTGCCCTTTCCGCCCAGACCTACCGGCCAGGCAACAGAGGTGTCGGAACCCACATTGGCCTTCCACTCCGCACTGACCTTTCCCAGATAATCGGTGAAGTTGAATGTCGTGCCCGACCCGTCAGAACGATGCACGGGAATGATCGACATGTTGGGCAGCGGAACGTGCGGATTGAGAGCCTTGACGGCCGGATCGTTCCATTTCGTAATTTTGCCCAGATAGATGTCTGAGACGATCTTGCCGTCTAGCACCAACTGCCCCGCTGCGATGCCCGGGAGATGCACAACCGGCACGATCGAGATAATGACTTGCGGGAATTGCGCCAGGTTGTTCGCGGCCAGATCCGCATGCTTGAGCGGCTTGTCGGAGTTCGCGAAATCGACGGTCTTGGCTTCGATTTGCTTGATGCCGCCGCCAGAACCAATCGACTGATAATTCACGGCGATTCCGGTTTTCTGGTCGTAGTGCTGCGCCCAGACGGAGAGAACCGGATAGATCGCCGTTCCACCGGCGCCGTTCAAAGTCGCCGCCGCCATCGCACCAACTGTACTCATTGAAACCGAAAGGATTGCGGAGAGCGCCGCCAACCTCGTTCTTGTTGCCACTTTCATTTTCCTTATCCCTTGTTGCGATTGATTGACGCGCTTACCAGCGAAGCTGTCCGAACAGTCCGACTTCGTTGTAGGCGCCGCGACCAACGGTCAGCGCGGTACCACCAATGGTTCCGCTCGAAGCCGTCGCGATCTGGCCGCCCGACAAATTCTCATGCTTATACACCAGCGAGAGATCGACGATCTTGACTGGGTTCCATTCCAGACCAACGTTGAAGTAGTCGTCCGGCGTCAGGTGACGGGTTGCGGGAAGTGTAAGGATGTCTCTTTCCGTGAAGTCATACCGGCCGAAGACCGACCATTGCGGCATGAATGTCCACGAGGCGAAACCGGAAACACCGGTATCCTGATCGCGCTGTGTCGTAGAGCCCACGCTTGCGAAATTGTCGGTGATGAAAGTCTCGACGCCGATCCGGATGTCTTTTGGCGTCCATGCGGCGATCGCATCGAAGCGAGATGCTTCGTGGTGCTCGGCCCCGCCGAACTGTACGCCCAGTTTGCCGACGTATCCGCCGACGCCGATGACATAGTCGCCGTAGTTCACATTGACGCGGCCTTCGACATCGGGACCGTTGGTGCGAAACAAATTCGCCTTCTTGTAGCCCGCGCCGTTTACCACGGACAGTGCGTAGCTCAACGTCGCTCCGTCCATGAGGGGAAGCTTGCCGGAGACATGCGCACCCCAGTCAGCGGAGTTGCCAAGTTTGAGGCGGTCAACCGTGGTGTTTTCGACATACCGATAGCCGTAGATGTCTTCCACGAAGGGAATCCACGGCATGTCCGTTGATCCGAGCTTGAATACCAGCGCATCCGAGACCTTGGCCTGCAAGTAGGCTTTCTTGATGTAGATCTGGTTCACGCCCGAACCGCTATCGAAGGTAAAATCCGTGGTGACGTTAGCGGAGAACACGTCATCGAACTTGTGGTCGATGCCAATGTAGAAGCGCTTGATGTCCAATGCCGTGCCATTCGATGCGCCGCTTCTGACACCGTTGGTCGTCTGGTCGATGTAGCTCGCGTCGAAATACATGCGGCCGGAGATGTTGGTGTTGCTCCACCAGGCACCCAGAATCGACGAAGCCGTGGAGGCTGTGGCATCGTGATCTGCCGCGGCGCGCGTCTCGGCGCCCTGCAATTCGGCTTCCAGCGCATCCAGACGCGCATTCACATCGTCGATACGTTGGTTGGTGTCGGCGATAGCTGTAGACGACGCCGTCGACGACGAATTGGACGAAGCGGCGGCTTGTGCCGGCGGAACCGTCAGCATCAGCGCTGCCGAAGCAGCACCGATCAACCAGAGTGACTTGCTTTTCATTTAAACCCCTCTTGCATTGCCCGGGAATGGCCACAGTGGATTCCGCGGTTCATTTGCCAAATGTTCTGAAGCCGAAACGACGGAGATCTTCCTTCCCCTGCCCTCCGCGTCTCGTGGAAAGGCTTAGGCGGCGGAGTCGGCGGTTTCTATTGGGTTGGAGTCGGGCCATACGCTGCGAAGGTGGTGCGGGATTCGACTTTGGTTGACCGGTCGAGAGATTCTTCGCGCCTCGCAACGAAACGAGCAGACAGGGACCACTCAGCACTTGGTCGACGCGCCGTTCGTGCCTAACCGTTTGAAAAACTTGCGTGAGGCGAAATGATCGCGCGCCTGGTCCTCAGACGGATTTACAAAATCGAATTGTCAGGCGCAGAAGGGCGTTGTCATGCATCCGTCATAAACTAAGGTTGTGCGCGCTTGATGCTTTCGCACGAATCCACCCGACACAATCGCAATAGAAGTTCGCGACACGCGGCCCTACCTATTTCATCGGAAGATGAAAGATAGTCATGCCGCCAAACATCACCCGGCTTCGTATAGATGACGGCAGTGCCAATAGTGCGGGCGTGGCCAACGTTTCTGCGCGGCTCGTTGCTGCTTTCGGCGACGCGAGTCCGGCGACTACTCGGAAACCCGGGGCCGTCTATGCATTTCTGATTTGCAACGCGATGTCTCTGAGAATTGCGACGGACGGAGTGGTGCGGGCTTTCAACGTCTGTGTCCTGCTTGGCATTGACTGCGATGGCGCGAAAGAAATTCTTGGAATTGTCCGCCCGCATGAGATCGCCGATTGTCTCTACGAACGCCGTATCGATCACATCTTCAATGTTATCGGTGATAACGAAGAGGCGGCGGCCACTCTTCGGGCCGCTTGCCCCGGCAGCCATGTGCAAGGCAGCATTGCGTCCGTCATTCACCAATCCTTGCAGCTTGCACCAGCGTCACAGCGTTCTGCTCTTAACGGTGCGCTCAGAGCTATCTACCGCGCATCGACTCTTTCTTCGGCGCTGGCTGCACGGGATACACTCATGTCTGGACGCTGGGGACATCGTTATCCTGGGATCGCTTCGCTTTGGAGCAATTCCTGGATGAACCTCGGCGACTTTTTCGAACTACCCTCTGGTCTGAGGCGCTTCCTTGAGACTGCCAACGCCGCCGACGCTTTCGTTGAGAAGCTCCGACGCAAGGCAATCACACTCCCGGGCAGCTTTCCCGACGAGGAAACCGCTCTTCTGGCGCTGAGTTCGTATGCACGTAAATGTCAAGGCGGATGGCGAGTAGCGCCACGAAAGTGGCAGCCCGCCAAGGCTTACTTTCATGGACTTTGTGCGGCGAAACGTATTCTGCCCTAAGCGCCGTCTGCTCTATCGTCAAATTGTCGCCAAACATTCACTTTACTGTCACATTACGCACAAACCCTCCGCGCCGGTCATGACCAGCTCGCGTTTCGCCAGCGCGAGTTGACGGTCTACCAGGCGCAACGGCCCGCATAGTGGCCAGCGGAGAGGCTTGAGATGCAGCGCGCAGCCTACATTCCGACATTCAGGCTTGCAGATCTTCAAACAACTTTCCGTTCCGCGAATTCTACTGTCTCGCGGTACATACTGGCTCTGAGCCTTGTTCTTTTGGCGCTGTTTCTGACGCTTCTCTTGCAACAGGTCGAACAAGATCGGCCGACACTGTTCCTGTTCTTCGCCGCAATCGTCGCAGCGGCCTGGTTTGGCGGTGTCGGGCCCGGCTGCTTTGCCGTCGCGGTATCCATACCGGCGGGCCTCTATTTCTACTTCGCCTCACTTCACACGCTCGCGATAACAGTCGACAACGTCGTTCTCTTCGTCTTCTTCGGCAGTTGCGCCATGGCCGGCGGATTTCTCAGTTCACGGCAGCGCCTGGCCGAGGAAGGCCTTCAACGGACGCACCGTCAATTGGAAATCAAGGCTGGCGAACTTGAGCAGACAAACGCCGCTTTGCGGAGCGAAGTCGTCGAACGCCGGCGCGCAGAAGGGGCGTTGCGCGACACCCAAAATGAACTGTCCCGAGTTGCCCGGCTCACGACCATGGGCGAGCTTGCAGCCTCCATCGCGCACGAGATCAATCAGCCGCTCGCCGCCGTCGTGATCAACGCGGGAACTTGTTTGCGTTGGTTGGATTCCGAGCATATCGACCTGGACGAAGCGCGCGATGCGGTTCGGCGCATCATTCGCGACGGGAACCGCGCGAGCGAAGTGATCGGCCGAATCCGCTCGATGGTGCGAAACGCGCTGCCCGAGCGCGCGCCACTCGACGTCAATGCGCTGATTAGGGACGCGCTCTTGCTTATAAGTGGGCAATTGGAAAAGCAGAATGTAAGGGTCCATCTCGACCTGGGGTCAAACCTGCCCTTGATGCAGGGCGACCGGATCCTGCTGCAGCAGGTTCTGCTGAATTTGCTCCAAAATGCGATCGAAGCAATGCTGATGAACGAGCCGCAAAACCGAGATCTTCGCATTCAAACAGGCCGGCGCGGCGACACGACAATATTCGTATCGGTCTGCGATAACGGCCCTGGCATTCAGGCCGAGTTTCTCGACAAGATCTTCGATGCTTTCGTCACGACCAAGGATCACGGAATGGGTCTTGGTCTGTCGATCTGCCGCGCGATCGTGGAAGCGCATGGAGGGGTTTTGCGGGCTCAATCCTGCAAGCCGCACGGCGCCCTATTCGAAGTGACGCTCGCAGAGACCGGAGATTAAGGATGAGAGAGGACGACCCGCTTGTATACGTGATCGACGATGATGCTTCGATCCGCGAGGCGTTGGGCGCACTTCTGCGATCTGTCGGTTTGCGCACGGAAGCATTTGCGCTTCCGCGAGAATTCCTGGCGTTCAAACGCTCGGACGCGCCATGCTGCATGGTACTGGATGTTCGCCTGCCCGGCTCGAGCGGCCTTGAATTTCAGCGTGAGCTGACCGCGATGAACGCCAACATCCCCATCATCTTCATCACCGGCCACGGCGACATCCCGATGTCGGTGCGGGCCATGAAGGCTGGGGCTGTCGAATTCCTCACCAAGCCGTTTCGTGACCAGGAACTGATAGACGCCATTCAGCACGCGATCGCTCGCGACCGTGCGCGGCGAAGCGCCAGTCGCGAGCTCGAGGATTTGAGAAGTCGTTGGCAAACTTTGACTGCGCGTGAGCGGCAAGTCATGTCGATACTCGTGACCGGACAGCTCAACAAGCAGATCGGTGCCACGATCGGCACGACGGAGTCGACGGTAAAGGCCCATCGCACGCAAATCATGCGTAAAATGCAGGCAAATTCGCTCGCCGAGCTTGTGCGAATGGCCGACAAAATCCAGATGCAGGACGCTTAGCTCGTCCCGGATTTGAGCTCTCTAGGTCAGCGCCGACACGAGCGTCGCGACGGAATCGATGACCATGTCGGCTCCCGCGTCGGAGAGCTCCTTGCGGGCGGTCGCCAACTTCTGTGCGCGTTCCGCCGGCGGCAATGCCTGAAACGCTTCCAGCGACAGGCCCAGCGAATTGCCGGACGCAACCCCGACGGTATACGCACCGGCGGCCTTTCCTTCGGCGATCCCGACTTCGGCGTCATCCACCTTGACCACGCGCGACAAGGGCCACACACCCAGTTCTGCGCAAGCTTTGTAAATCATCAGGGGCGACGGGCGGCCTTCAGGCGTCTCGCCGGAGCACACGACATGCTCTGGCGCATAGCCTTGCTCGGCGGCTCGCACGAGTACTGGTTCCATCATGTCGCGGGTGTAGCCCGTGGAAGATGCAACGCGCAGTCCGGCCGCGCGCAATTGCTCAAACGTCTCGCGGGCTCCGGGAATGAGCGTAGACGCACGCGCCGCATGCTCCCGCATGAGCGGACCCAGACGCGACATGAGACGGTCGATGTCATCTGCGCCGGCCGCACGACCATGACGGTCGCGCCATGCGGCGTCGACCGCCGGATAGGACAAAAGACTGCACACATGGTCGCGCTTTGCCTTGCCCATGTCTTTGCGGGCAGACGCCTCGTCGATCGGCACACCTTCTGCAGCGAAGGCCTCGATCAGGGCCTTTACGGGAGCTTCGCAGCCGAAGTCGACCATCGTGCCGGCCCAATCGAAGATGACGAGGTCAAAGCGATCCTTCAGGCTCATGCTTTCACTCCGTCTTTGTAAAAACTGTCCACCAGTTCCTCACCGATTGCAAACCCGGTCGAGGCACCAGCGCCGCACGTAACGATTGCAATTCGAACGCCTTCTTCAGGCGCATCAATCAGAACGGGACGATCCGTTGCATAAGCATAAGTACCTACCCATCGCTCAAGCGTCGCAGGCGGCTTTAGGCCCAATGCCGCAGAAAACTCCCCGAGGATGAGCGCGTCGACGTCCTCATGCGAGAACGGGTCAGGAGTCGCAGCATAGTGGTGGCTGTCACCCACCACGAGGCTTCCGTCCGCGCTCTGCACGACGATCAAATGAACTCCGTTTTCCAGATCTTCCGGCTGATCTGCGGCCAAACGAGCCTTCAGCGGCCCTGCCGCCGCCAGGTCTGCATAACCCCGGTAGCGGCCTAGTCCAAGATCGGACATTAGCGCGCCTGGCAGCTTAAATCCTGGATCCGCGAGCCGCAGCATTTGCAATTTGCAGCGAGTCAGGGCGAAACCCTTGAGACGCTCCGCATACAGACCATTGAAGTCATCTCCCGGGCAAACAGCCACACGGTCCGCTTGCACAGTTCCGCGCGAGGTGTGCACGCTGGGCAGATCGATTTCGTTCACGCTGGTCTCGCGCAGGAATGACACGCCTTTCTCCTGGGCAAGCCAATTTGCCAGCCGCGGAATTGCGTCCCGCGACTCGACGCGCAACTCGATCGTGCTCTCGAGAACAGCCAGCAGGTCCGGTGCGGCGAGCTGCGGACAGCGGCGCCGCGCTTCAGCTGGACTCAGAAGATGACAACCATCTGCCATCTCCGTCGCAAGGAATTCTTCGAGAACTGCGAGAGACTCTGCATGGCGCACCATCATCCACAGCCCGGTGTGCATGACCGGAATCCGGGCAGCCGACGCCACCTCACGCCAAACTTCGCGGCTTCTTCTGGCACGGGCCCACATCTGGCCACGCTCCTGCCCTGTCACGGTGACAAAACCGAAATTGCGCACCGACGCGCCGTTTGCCTGAGCGTCGCGATCGATTACGACAACGCGCAAACCGCGCCGGACCGCCGCGAGGGCGGTCGCGAGACCGACAATGCCGGCGCCGACAACAGCGAGGTCGAACCGCTCACCAGACTTCATAACCGACATTTTCAAACGCCTGGAGCTTCTCGATTCCCAAATTCATTATATAGACGGTATATGACGCCCCGTCGTCGCTCTCGTGTCGTCGGGCCATCGTGTCATCAGAGTGTCACGCAGATACCTCTTGATATTGATCCGACTTCTCCGTCATAGAGCCATCATGTCCCGAACGCCTCCGAAATGGCTCAGCGATGCTTCGCCTATTGTCTTTACGGCCTTTGCGTCGCTCGCCGGCTTCGCGACATATTTCTCCATGTACGCATTTCGCAAGCCATTTGCGGCGGCGAGCTTCGAGCATGTCGACGGATGGCACTATGCTTTGGACTTCAAGATCGCGCTGGTCCTTGCCCAGCTCATCGGCTATGCCGCGTCGAAATTTATCGGCATTAGAGTCATTTCCGGAATGAAGCAAACCTATCGGGCTGAGGCTATCCTCGGCCTGATTGGCTCCTCCTGGCTTGCCCTGATTGCGTTCGCTGTCCTTCCGGCGATCCTGAAAATCCCAGCCATGTTCGTGAACGGCCTTTGCCTTGGGATGATCTGGGGTCTGGTGTTCTCCTATATGGAAGGACGGCGCACATCCGAGGTTCTGGGTGCAGTTCTGTGCGCGAGCTTCATCGTCTCTTCCGGGGCCGTGAAGTCGGTCGGAATATTGCTAATCCAGCTCGCGCATGTCCCGGTGTTCTGGATGCCGGCCGCGACCGGCCTCGCCTTTGTTCCGTTGCTCCTGATTTCCGTCTGGTGTCTCTCCATGCTGCCGCCGCCGAGCGCAGCCGACGAAGCCGCCCGCGTCCGCCGCGCTCCGATGACCTGGCAGGAGGTTCGAGCCTTTCTTTATGACTATGGCGTCGGCATCACGCTGCTTGTGGTGCTCTACGTCTTTGTAACGGCATTGCGCGACTTCCGCGACAATTTCGCGGCTGAGCTGTGGACTGCACTCGGATACTCGAACCCCGCTTCGGTGTTCACCTCAACTGAGCTTGTGGTGGCGGCGGTGGCACTCGTCGCCCTGGGCGTCATCGTCAGAGTTCGTAACAATGTTCGGGCGCTCGCCGTCATCCACCTTGTGGTGTTGGGCGGTCTGGCACTCCTCGGCGCGTCGACCCTGGCGTTTGACGCGGGATTGCTTGGTCCACTTCCATGGATGATCGCAAGCGGCGCCGGCCTCTATATCGTCTACACCCCGTTCAACGCGATGATGTTCGATCGCATGGTTGCGGCAAGCGGGCGCGTGGCGAACGCTGGCTTCCTGATTTATGTCGCTGACGCGTCCGGGTATGCCGGGAGCTGCGCTTTGTTGCTCTGGCGCAACTTCGGAATGCCCAGCATGAAATGGCTGGAAGTCTTCCGCCTTTCCATCTACGCGACGACCATTGTGGGCCTGTTTCTGGTTACGCTCTCACTACTGTACTTTACCGGGCGCGCACGAACCGCTGCAGTCGTGCCGGCTCCATCTGCCGCTCGAGTGTAGACGAACGCGCGCTACGCTCTCTCCACCGCCATCGCCTCGATCAATGGGCGGTAGTGCGAGAAATCGGTTGTCGCAAGTCCGGCGACCTTCGCTTCTTCGTCACACCGTCTCAGCAACACGGCCTCGCGAAAGAAATGTTCGGCTTCGAATGCGCGCACTTCCGCCTCGGACATCGGTCCGCCCTGCAGACGCAGCGTGACAACTGATGCCGGGCTGAGTTTGCCAAAGTAAGCGGGGTCCGTTGCGCAAAGATAACGCTTTGCGGGTACGTGAAGACGCACGGGTTCAGACACACTCGGGCCAAAACGCAGCGACAACCACTTGCTGCCGGATACTTCGTGCCGCATATCGATCTTCCAATCTGCAATATCGTTCGATGCGTTCCCGATCAGATGGCCGACGTCGTGCAGGAGCGCGGCGAGAACGAGCGCATCAGCTGCATTGAATTTTTGCGCAAAGTGCGCAGCCTGCAGACTATGCTCGGTAACCGTTACCGGTTCGCCAAAATAGGCCGCCGCGCCACGATCCAGGTAGATCGACGCGAGCTCCTGGAAAATTCCGGTGGTTCGAGGCATTCCTGACAACTCCTCTATGGTGCGTATCGCTCCATCGCATCGCCCAGTGCGGTTTTGAGCGGCTCGAGCCAGCGTTCGTAGTTTTTCCACTGCTCAAGTCCTTCGCGAAATATGGGTCGGCGCACCTGTTCCGAGCTGGGCGTGCGCACGCTGCGTTCCGTTTTGTGAAAGTCAATGCACGATGGCTCAAACTCAAGGCCGCAATATTCCAACAACCTGCGAACGCTGCTGCCCAGATCGGTGACCACATCTTCGTGGTGAACCCGCAACACACGTCCCGGCAAGGCTTTGTCCCAGTGCTCCATCAAATTCAGATAGGTCCTGTAATAGCGAGCAATATCCTCAACCGAGTAAGTGAATTCCTGGCCCTGGGCAAACAGCTGTTTCAGGTTGCTGAAACAGCACGCCATCGGCTCGCGGCGTGCGTCGATTATGCGTGCATTGGGCAACATCAGATGGATCAGACCGACATGGCGGAAATTGTTCGGCATCTTGTCGATGAAGAATGCCTTGCCTGTCCTGTAAACCTGCGTGTCGGCTAGGTACTTTTCTCCGAGCTGCTGAAAGTCCCGATCGGACAGTTCTGAAAGGGTGGCGGGATATTTGGGATTGCTGAGATCGGGGTCCCTGCCCTGAATTCCGAGAACGATCCTTGGAATATCTGATAGTTCCTGCGTGCCTTCGACTTTTGAATGCGACGCCAGAATCTGCTCAAGCAACGTGGAGCCTGACCTTGGCAGACCGACAATGAAAATCGGATCGGGACGCGGCGATCCCCAGCCGGAACGTTTAGCGAAAAATTCCGTCGTGCAGACTTCAATCTGTTTGCGCGTATTGGTCTCTATGATCGCCGGGCGATACTTGCTTTCCGACCGTTTCAGCGCGTTGCCTTGTTCGTAATAGTGCCAGGACTCTGGAAACTCTTCACGATCCTCCAGCGCCTTGCCGAGGGCAAAGCAAAGGTGATAGCGATCGATCGGCAGCGTGGTGGTGGCCGCCTCTTCCTTGCGCATGCGTTCAATTTCCAGGTCACTGAACTTGTACAGCTTCAGGTTGGCCAGGCTCCAATACGCATCGCCGAAATTCGGTCGAGTGGCGGCGGCCGCGCGGTACGCGACGATTGCCTCGGGTACCTGGCCGACTGTCTTGAGCGCGTGCGCAAGCCAGAGGTGTACATCGGGATCTCCCGGCAATTCGGTGAGAAGTTGCCGGTACATATCTATCGCCTTATCCGTCTCGCCAAGGCCGACGGCTATTGTGGCCGCCAACGCGCGATAGTCGATGTTGATCGGATCCAGTTTCAATAATTGCTCGATATGTTCGCGGGCCTCGCGATATTTCTGCCGCAATACCAACGTCCGCGCGTAGTCGTGACGCGCCGCGCGATAGTCGGGCGCCAGCACCAGAACCGCCTCGAGCAACAACTCAGCATCGTCCAGGACGTCGCGGGCCATCCCGATTCTGGCAAGAAGCCGCATGGCTTCCGCGTGGTTGCCATGCTTCAGGAGAAATGCGCGCGTGATGTTCTCTGCGGGGGTCAGATCGCCGTCCGAGAAGAGTGACGTCGCCGCCACCACTTCGGGTGGAAGATTCTTGAGCGTCGCGACATGCTCGCCCGCCATGGCGGCGCTTTCGGAATCGCCGGTCAGGCGATACAGGCTTTCGAGCATGCGCCAGCTCGCGGGCAATGCCGGATTGATGTTGACGGCGCGCAGAAGCGCTTCGATCGCGCGGGGCGCGTTTTTGAGCGCCACATAGCAGAGACCACGTTCCTGATGCAGGCGACTGAAACGAGGTTGCAGGCGTTCCAGCCGCTCAAGAACCGCAAGCGACTCCTCGATACGCAGAAGTTGACGCAGGCTGGTTGCCTCGATCAGCAGAAGATCGCGATTTTCAGGTAGGTCGCATAAGAGGGCGTGCGCATCGCGCAAAACGACGTCATGCCGGCCCTCTGTCTGGAGTTTTCGCAAGCGGTGCACTGCGCTTTCCACAGAGACCGAAGGCGCAATGACGTCGCTCACTGAAGGTTCCCGAACCAAACAAGAAATAGGCGGGCCTTCCCGCCCGCCTATTCAGTTTAAGTCGGCTGAACGTGAATTAGTAGTTGAAATCTACCTTCACGCCGATAACACGGGGACGCAGCGGAACTTCCGACTTAATGAACTGTGCGGAAGACGTGAACGTACTGGCGTGCGAGTTGCCCAAATTCGTGCCGAACAACTGAGCGGACCATCTGTCGAGCGAAATTCCAAACGACGCATCATAGGTCGTGTAAGCTGGCTGCAAGTATCGCAGATAGGTAGTGTTCGGAATGGTCACTCCGTCGCCCGACAGGTAGGTCGCCGGTTGGTTGAACATGCTGCCGGTGTAATTCACGCCGGCCATGGCAAAACCAGTGTAGCTGGCCATCGACCAGTCATATCGTGCGCGCAGATTGCCTTGGAATTTGGGCGAGAACGCTGGCGTGGTCCCAGGCGCGCCGAACGGGTTCTGGAACGGCACGACTGCATTCACGCCTTTTTGGAACACTTGCGTGATGCACTGGCCAAATCCGGCTGATCCGACAACGTTGTTCACGAGGCATGGCGAGTTTGCCTGCGTCGCGTCGTTGTAGGATGCCGAGCCCTGCAGCGTCAGGCTGTCGGTCAGCAGAGCGATAAACTGCGCCTCCCCGCCTTTGACGTCATAGTTCGGTCCGTTCACGCCAAAGGTCGTATTGCCAAGTTCCGTGGGATTGAAGAACAGCAATTGCACATTGTCCCACCGCATATAGTAAGCCGACAGGTCGAGCTGCAACCGATGATCAAAGAAATCGCTTTTCATGCCGATTTCGTTGTTGACCAGAGAGTCCGGCTTGTAGCTTAGCGGCTTCAGGAACTGGAAGTCGTTGCCAAGAGCCTTGGACGTCAACGGGGCGACCAATCCGCTCTTGCGGTTGAAGCCACCCGGCCTGAAGCCTTCCGAATAGGTGTAGTACACCATCACGTCCGGCGTGATGTGCCACGTCACGTTGGCGTTGCTTCTGAACCCCGCATAGGTCTTCTTGTCATTGTCATTGTTGATGTTGTGCAGTGCGTCGTTGCAGGGCGCGGGGACATTCTGGCACGCGGTGTCGGTTTGATATTGCGAGCCGACTTCAAATTCCTTGTATTGGTACCAACGGGTTCCCGCAGTCACGGTGAGCTCGTCCGGAATGATGTCGTAGTTCACCGAGCCGAAGAAGGCCGTCTGGCTGTAGCCGCGCTGGGTGTCTTCACCAAATGCCGTCGCGTCGCTTCGGATCGAGGGATCGTTCGTCGTGGCGTTGGCCGCAGGCGCCACGTCGCCGACGCAAATCTGTCCACCCGCCAGCGCGGCCGCAAGATTTGCCGGTGTGCAGGCGGGAATAGTTTTGTAGTTGAAGTTCTGAACGTCGTAGATCCTGAAGTCTTCGTAGTAGACGCCACCGATTGCGCGAATCCGCCAATCGTCAGGCGTGCTGACTCGGAGTTCGTTGCTCAGATGCGTGTTGCGGACAGTATCCTGCCAGTAGCCAATCGGCGAAAAGCACGTCGGCGTGGGCGCCGTCCATCCCGTAGTTCCGCCAATGCATTGGTAATACATGCCGCCAGCGGACCGCGAATAGTTCGTATATTCCATCTGCTGATTGATGTGGCGGTCCAGAAAGCCGCCTGTGTAGACGACCTTCAGATCGCCCACTTTGCCATCGACTGTCCACGATGTGTTTTCGAACTTGTCCTTGTCGTAGGACGGTGAGAACGACGTGACTTGAAGTGGTTTCAATGGCTGGAAATCGGAGCCTGTCGGATATTCAACCGACAAGCCTTCGGCGTCCAGGTCCTGGAAGCTTTGCGTGATGAGAACGTCCCAGTCCTCGTCAATCTTGTAGAGCGCAGACAGGCGCGCACCAGTGTGCGTGACAGGATTTTGGTCTTTGCGGGCAATGTCGAAGTTATTGGCCTGCGGCGCATTCGGGAGCGCGCAAAGACCCGCCGCGCCAGCCGGCTGTCTGTTCGGGCACAATCCGGCGGTGGGCGTGATATTGAAGTAGGAGTTGCCGAGATCTTGGTTCGATCGTGTGAAGGTACTCGGGACGTTATCGATATATCCCCCTTGTCGATCATTGTAGATGACCAGGCGCACGGCAAGTTTGTCGGAAATGATCGGCACGTTGAGCACCGCGTTCACGTTGGTATTCTGGTCACCGCCGTCAGTGGTGCCGTAGCTTGCTTCGACCCTTCCAGTGGTCGCATCAAGCTCGGGCTTGTTCGTGATGTAGCGCAGCGCACCGGCCTCGGCGCCGCCTC
>Ga0265325_10001161_pt1 | contig 18830 bp, 19 predicted proteins | sample 41420metaG_FD_202090 | JGI IMG/M metagenome (GOLD analysis project Ga0265325, IMG submission 202090) | Rhizosphere microbial communities from Carex aquatilis grown in University of Washington, Seatle, WA, United States - 4-14-20 metaG | ecosystem: Host-associated > Plants > Roots > Rhizosphere...
GGGCAATGCGACAATAACTGCCACTGTCGGAGCTGTTCATGGCCATGGAAGTCTTACCGTCAACCTGCACACGCCGACAGTGACGTTGACGGGCGCACCTTCGAGCGCCCAATACAACTCGAGCTTCACTGTGACCGCAACTACCAATGCTGGGATACTGCCACAGATAACCGGCACTTCTGGCATTTGCACGGTCGGCGCAGTTAGCGGCACGCCCACCAGTTCCAAGGCACTAGTCACGATGACCAGTGGTACTGGATCTTGCACAGTCGCAGCAACTTGGCCCGCGACTTCGCAATATTCGGCTGCCTCAAGATCGCAGGTAACTAATGCCACCAAAATGGGAAGCGCAACAACGATTTCGTCAGACACGCCTGATCCATCCATCGGTGGGCAGGCGGTAACGATAAACTTCTCGGTTACGGGAACAGGTGTTGGGCCTACCGGCACTGTCACCGTTACTGCAAGCACTGGCGAATCCTGCTCTGGGACACTGACTTCTCATGCCGGAAGCTGTTCCATTACATTCCAGAGCGGTGGCACTAGGACTCTTACCGCTCGCTACGCTGGAGACAGCATTTACAACACAAGCACATCAACCGGTGTGTCGCATACAGTGAATGCACCGGCCGTCTCTCTGAGCCCTACCAGCCTCAGCTTTGGATTGATGCGGAGAGGAAGCAGTAAGACGATGGCTGAAACAATTAAGAACACTGGCAACAGTGCGCTCCTCAATCTTTCATGGAGTATCACGGGTACGAATGCAAGTCTGTTTTCAATCGCCAGTACTACCTGTGGCACAAGTCTTAACGCCGGAGCAAGTTGTGTCATCAACATTACCTTCAAACCGACGGCTGCGGGATCGCCGTCGGCTACTCTGAGACTTACAGATAATGCAGGAAACAGCCCTCAGAGTGTCGCGTTGTCCAGCGTAGTGTTATAACCAGGACTGTGCACCTATGGATTGCGAGATTCTTTCGCAATCCATAGGGACATTTACCCACGAAACATCGATGAGGTGCAAAATCTATGGAGTGACTATAGCGGTAAGATTTGTCGGTGCAGACGGCTGGGTGCCGGAAGACTGATCTATTTCAAATTTGCTTAATGTGAGCGTATAGGTTTGAGTAGATTTCGCACCGAATTCAGTTCCCAGCTCAATTCCAGCGACATATTGATAAGAGTTGTTTCCAAAGGCTGTCACTCCTGACTTCAGGAAATCAAGTAAATTGAATTTCAATTCACCTGCAGGTAATCCTGGCATTACGTGGGGATAGAACAGTACGTTGGGACCGCCAACGTATTCATCAAAGCTGAATGTCGTTGTAATGCCGTTCAAGGTTACAGGCTCGTTGATAGTCTTGATAAAGGTTCCCCCTCCAAAATACACAAAGCTGTAGTAAGGCAAAACTTCAATTTCAAGGCATTGTGAGCTGTCTGAGGGAGTCGCTGAATTGCAAACCCATTCGTCGAAAAGTAGATCTATATCACTTCCTGTAATGTTTCCGGTCATTGAATAACTTATATCAACCATCAACGACGACATGGCTGAAAGCTGCTTTGGAAATTGTGGCGGCTGATCCTGAAAACAATCCATCCACGGATCACAGCCGTAAAGCACAAATGGATATGCGTCCACACCTCCCCCCGGTAATCCGGTCAGGTTGATGGTGGTAGTGATCGATCCATTCCCGCCGTAAGTCTGCGTCATCGTGCCGCTTCCACTCTTAATTCCCCACGGATTGTTGTACAACAACCACAAGTTCTTGGAAGAATTTGTGGCAAGATGCACAGGAGCATTGGTGCCGCTTGTCCCCGGGGCCTTATAGGAAGTTGATGCAGCAGCTCCGGTATTCAGCGCGGAATCCGTTGTAGCTAAAGTTTGACATGTTCCCGCGGTCGGCAAAATAGCTGCTGCGATCGTGGCTGCGAAAAGTGTTTTCGCAATACTACTAAAGCGCACTCTATACAAATGAGGCATTCGATCCACCTTTGGCTTAGCTTCGAGCTCATGATTGCCAGATGTTAACAGCGAGTAGCGAAGATTAGTCAGGATCGTCGAACGCCAGACAGGCCCGATAATTTCACAGGCCGCAGTCAAACAAATGACATTGTTATTCATTTCGCTCCTCTCCAGTCCTGTCATACGCCACTCACTATCGCAGGCTTTGGCCTCTTTTAGCGAGTCATAACGTGATAGCCGTCTCACGGAATTGTTGCTGTTGTTATGTTGGAAGCCGAGCTTTCGGTCCCCGACGCATCCACGCTTTTCACGACGTAATCGTACGTCATTCCGCTCTTAACATTGGAATCCACATAATTAGTCAGGATATCCGGGCTTGAATTCAGCTCTTGATACGACCCCGTTCCAGTGGGCGCACGGTAGACGTTATATCCAGCTACCGCATCTGGGGAACTGCTCGGGGCTGCCCAGTTCAGAGTGGCCAGGTAAGAAATTGCCACGCCAGTGCCGCTTAGGCTTACAGTTGCGGTTGGGCCGGTAGATGAGTTGCTGTTAATTGTCACCTTGCCTGACGCTAGAACAGCGGTCGTCGGATTAAATGCAACACTCAATGACGCGGTCTGGCCAGGATTTAAAGTCATGGGCAAGGCGAGCCCCGGAAGGCTGAAGCCAGTTCCAGTCGCGGTGGCTGAGCTTACGGTGACTGCCGCTGTGCCAGCCGAGCTGAGCATGACGGACTGTGTCGCCGTCGTGTTGAGAGTTATATCGCCAAATGCAATAGTGCTCGCGTTGATGTTCAGTGTTGGGACGCCTGCGTTCAGTTGAATCGCAAATGTTTGTGAAACACCGCCGGCCGTGGCAGTCAGCGTAGCGGACTGGTTGGTAGTCACTGCAGAAACAGCAGCAGAGAAACCGACGCTTGTTGCGTTGGCAGGTACGGTGACAGTAGCTGGGACCGTAATAGCCGCGTCGCTGCTGGAGAGACTAACGGTCAAGCCACTGCCAGTTGCCGGCCCGCTCAGCGTAACTGTGCAGGCATCAGTGCCCGAACCGGTCATCGTCGAACTCGTGCAGGAAACTGCGCTGAGCGTCGCCTGGCCGGCGGTCAACTGAATCGCAAATGTTTTCGAAACCCCTTCTTCAGCCGCAGTCAGAGTGGCCGTTTGAGTCGAGCTCACCGCCGCAGCAGTAGCCGGGAAACTGGCATTTGCAGAGCCGGGCGCAACGGTTACAGATGCAGGAACGGCTACGGCGGCATTGTTGCTGCTCAGGCTCACAATCGTCCCACCGCTCGGAGCAGTCGCGTTGAGGGTTACGGTGCACGTATCGGTTCCAGCTCCGCTCATGGACGAACTGGCACAAGATAATGCGCTTGGGACTGGCACTCCTGTGCCGCTCAAGCTGACGCTTGCCGTCGAATTCGTTGCAGAATTGCTTCCGATCGAAATCTGACCGCTGGCTCCTCCACTCACAGTCGGATCAAATTGAACCGTGAGATTGGCACTTTGGCCCGGATTCAGAGTTACAGGAAAGGTTATTCCGGAGATAGTGAAACCCGCGCCCAACTCGGAAGCTGAATTTACAGTTACAGCGGTTGTGCCGGTTGAAGAGAATGTGACGGTCTGAGTCGCAACCGTGTTCACGGCAACGTTTCCGAACGCGATGTTCGCGGAATTCAGTGAGAGTGTAGGTAGAGAGGGAACTACCGGAGCAGAGGCATTCAGCTGAAGCGTCAGTGTCTTGGACACGCCACCCGCGGCGGCCGTCAGGATGGACGTCTGCGCGGTAGAAACCGAAGTAACAGTTGCAATGAACCCGGCGCTTGTTGCTCCGGAGGGCACATTTAACGACGCCGGCACACTCACCGCGCCGTTGTCGCTTGCAAGGCTTACGGCAAAACCACCGCTGCCGGCTGCAGCATTGAGCGCGACCGTGCAATTGTCGCTGGCCGAGCCGGTAATTGAAGTCTGGCTACACGATAACGAGTTCAGCGCGGGAGTACTCGATCCGGACGGCTCCCCGGCCTTTCCATGAAGCTTGATTTTTAGCGAAGGACTCGAAAAAGAGGAACTGGCGACGGTCACCATTCCGGCTGAGTCTCCGGCTGCCGTTGGCTGGAACTGCAAAGTTATAACGTATTGGCCACCATTGGCTGCAATTGAAATAGGCAGACTACCCGGGCTCGCCACCGCGAAGCCGTTTCCGTTGACGTTCAGATCGGAGATTTGGACTACGGCTGGACCCTGATTCACCAAGGTGACGCTGGAGTCAACGACCTGACCCACAGTCACTGTCCCGAAGTCAACAGTGTCAGTTGACGCTTGAAACGATCCTGAGCCCGATGAGGTCTGTGTTGGGGTCCGCTGAAAACCGGATCCACCGCAGCCAATGAACACGACGGCAAGCAGTAAGGATGATATCGCGATAGGAAACTTCAAACGCGTTCGGTACGCACAGATGCTGAACGCAACACAATGAGACCTGCGTCTGGCAAGTTGGGTTAGTTCCTCGAAATAATATATACAAGCTTTAAATGAAGCTTGGGTCCGGGAAGTAAGACAACTGTTCTCTTCCACTTACTCACCTCAGTAAATGTCCAAGCAACGAAAGTATTTCAATATCGACGAGGGTAAAGCACCAAGATCTCCACAGCAAGTTACTTTAGATTTTGCGGAGTGCTTTTGTATCCTCAGTCAATGATTTAGCCCGTCGGGTCGAACCTTCAGTCCTATTAATTCTGGACTTTTATAGTATTAGTAAATAATTTAACCACTAACGATGGAAAATATACAAGCAATAGTGAAAATTTCAATTAGTCAGTTGAATTCTATATCGATTTTCCGGCAACAGGAACCGCGTCAAAGTCTCATCTAAAGCCCAAATAGGCTGTCTACAACTCACGCCACCACGTCGGAGCGGGTTTTTTGCTGCTGGCGCTACGAGCATGGCTGGCTTGAAGGCCGACCAAGCGAAGGTGAGCCAGTTGGCGTGCGCAGTTTCTAAAGACTGTCATCGATCGCGTTGTCATCCAGCAGACTTACGTCGAGATTCAGCTATCCGCCTTCGAAAGTTGTGAAAACCTGCCCCGACGTCTCAAACTGCGCTTTTTCCTCCAAGGCGGATATTCCTGGCGTTTGAGAGGAGTTCTCGAACAGAAGATTTCGCTTGACTCTTTGGCCAAGCAGAGCGGAAATGGACTCGCCTGAAGGAGGCAAGTACTTGATAAATAGAAAGATAGACGAATAAAAGCCTACAAGGCAGCAGGCAGTTGACCGGCTTTTAGCTCAGTTGCCGACCATGGATCGAAAAGCATTGGGGAAGCTTTGGCGCGATCTCTTCGACCGGACGCCAAGCGCGGCTCTGCGCAGAGAAACGCTGATCCCGATCCTGGCCTACCGCACTCAGGAGAAGGCTTTCGGCGGGCTCAAGCAGTCCACCGTCCGCAAGCTGCGTGGGTTCGACGAACATGCCGATGGTGCGAAGCCAATTCGGATGACTTTGCGGCCCAAGATCGGTACGCGTTATGTCCGCGAATACCAGGACAAGCTGCATGAGGTCACGGTCCTTGAATCGGGCTACGAGTACAAAGACAAGACCTACCGGAGCCTGACGAAAATCGCCAAGGATATCACCGGCACTAAATGGTCGGGGCCGGCATTTTTCGGCCTGAAGCGCAAGGCAAGGATGGCAACCGCATGAATAGCCGACTTCGTTGTGCCATCTACACCCGCAAATCATCGGAAGAAGGCCTGGAGCAGTCCTTCAATTCACTCCACGCCCAGCGTGAAGCCTGCGAAGCATACGTCAAGAGCCAGAAGCACGAGGACTGGCAACTGATCGACACGCACTATGACGATGGTGGCTTCTCCGGCGGCAACATGGATCGACCCGCGTTGAAGCAACTTATGGCCGACACTCATGCCGGCAAGGTCTCAGTCGCGATTGTTTACAAGGTTGACCGGCTGACCCGCTCGCTGGCAGACTTCGCCAAACTCGTCGAGCAATTCGACAAGTTCGGTGTCAGCTTCGTTTCAGTCACGCAGCAGTTCAATACAACGACCTCCATGGGCCGACTCACGCTCAACGTCCTGCTCTCCTTCGCTCAGTTCGAGCGCGAGGTCACCGGCGAGCGCATCCGGGACAAGATAGCGGCCTCCAAGAAGAAGGGCATGTGGATGGGCGGCACCGTGCCGCTCGGATACACGGTCCAGGACCGGAAACTCATTGTCAATGAACCGGAAGCCGTCGCGGTGCGGACTATCTTTAATGAGTTTCTCCGCCTCGGTAATGTGCATAGCCTGCAGGACTGGCTGCGCGAGAACAACATCTGCAGCCGGGCCGGCAATCACTTCTTCCGCGGCCCACTCTACACGGTCCTGCGTAATCGACACTACTCATTCACTTTTAGGCGTGCACTGTGTGTGCGTGGCTCTGGCGATCCGCTAGGTGGACAACGCAAACATTGAGCGTAGGGACTTCGTTCAAGTCGACTTCTCGGATGCTGCAGTAACGAGCAGCGCAGTTTCGGGCGAGTGACCGGCCATGGTGAAACTAACAGGGTTTGGAAAGAATTCGGTCATTTCGACACTTGGCCGACAATCCATTCGGAACACACAAAGACCCGGCAGTTCTATGATTGCCGTATGTGTTCGCAGGTCATTCGGGTTGCTAGTCTGGCGCTGTCGCTTGCGGTCAGCCTAGCCGTAGGATTGCATGCGCAGAGTTCTGGCGCTACATCGCAGATTCCATTTGTTGGCTGCAAGTCAGATGGTCAGGTGGGTCCGTTGGCTTCCCCGAAAGGGAAAGCAAAGGCCATCGGAATCTCTTCGGGAGATGCAGACCAACTTGCATACTATAAGGCGGAGAATGGATTCGGTATTCTCGCCCCACGCGGCTGGTATTGTTTCTCTACCTACGGCTCCAACGGAAGTAGCCTGTTTGTAAGCCCAGATCCCATCAACGACAAAGAACTCTTCACCTCCGATTGGAAAGGTTTCTCGGGACCGGCGATTCAAGTGTCGGTTGCGGCGGGTGACACTTCGGGGAGATTCACCGTCGCGAAAACGATTGCAAGAGTATTTCCCGAGCGGATGGAGTTTGTCCGCGACGTCGTCTCGGAGGGCATCGAGCCAGCCAGTTCGTTTCCAACGACGCCGTACGCGACAGATACGCTTCAGCGCCTAGGAAAAAACATAGTGGAGTTCGAGACGCCAGCAAGCACAAGAGGGCTCGGCACCCAATCGCGGCTGGCCATAAACTCAAGTCCGATTCGGGGAGTTGTAATTCTGTTTGGGGAAGAACCGAACCTCGTTCAGCTATCGATGCGTCTTCCATCTCGGTATCAAAGCCTTGGCCGGGCTGTAATGGAAACGGCGGATCAGAACTCCGACAAAGAATGATAGTGAGAACCTGCAGAACAGACGCAGTTGATCGCGGCTCCGGTTGTATCACCGGCAAACGTCGAAATGATCCAATTTGGACCGAATTCCGCCATTTAGACGCCTGCCGACCAACCTCTCAGAGAGGCTGACTTAGTCAGGTCACGCGTTTCTATTTATGAGTGCTGCCAACTTTTGTAAACGAATTCGATACTGTAGCCATCGGGGTCAAGCACGTTGGCAGCGTAGTAGCGTGGGTCATAGTAGAGTCGAACAGCAGGTGCACCATTGTCGGTGGCTCCCGCTGCAATTGCGGCTGCGTAGGCTGCGTCGACCTGATTCCGGTTGTTGGCTACGAAACCGATATGTACCGCTTGGCTGCGTGCGATGCCTTCACGAAGCCAAAGGTACAAGCGACCGTTTGCGCCGAAGCCTTTGAGATCGGGGTGGCCCGCCGGTCCATTCTTGCCGTCGAAATCAAAACGCTCCTTGATACCAAGAGGCGCCAGTGCCGCTTCGTAAAACGCGGTCGAACGCTTTATGTCGTTCACCGTTAGAAAGACGTGATCCAGCATGATTGTCCTCTCGCTCGTCAGATGACGCGATAGCTCCGAAAGCTTCACGAATATAGCGAGCAGTCAAGCACCAATGAGGCATTCTAGGTGGTTAACCGGCCATCGTGACCTTTGACGAATCTTCTCCGCTGCGGCGTAAAGTCACCATTGCCGACAATCCGACCGGAACAGTGATCTACCCGACATTATCGCTTCAATCGCCGCTCTATATAATGCTTCCAGCGATTGACCAGGAAAGTACATGTTCGAGCAACTAGAAAAGCCGGAGGAGAAGGACGCTACCGACTACACGGGTCTCAAGATCGGGGCCATTCTGGCACCCGTGATTTTCCTATTCAACTACTTCGGTAAAGTGGAAATGGGACTCACAGTTTTCATTGTGTTAGGGGCGACTGTGTTTGCGATAAAACTCAACTGGAAATTGCGGAGATGTGTCTGGTTCTGGGCTGTTATCGTTTCCATCTTCTTGCTCCATATTCCCTTGTTTCTTACTGTTCAATGGCCGCACGGCAGTACCCCAACGATTGCTTATGCGATGCCGATGGGAATCGCGGATTTTCTAGTCATCATGGGCGCCATTCGACTCGGTGAACGATTCTCCTCGAAGGGTCCTTCGTCGCATGATGAAGAGGAATGATTAGAAGCGAGAGGAGTGATCGCCCCCTTTTGCTGTTCCCAATCATGGATTCCGAACGAGTAACCGGCCACTCTTACCTCTTCCGATTTTTCGGCGGACGTACAGGGCCTTCCTGTACACAGTGCTCGGAATGCACTAGAAATTGGCAAGATAACCGACATTGGAGCCCAGAATGTCCCGACGATAGGAGACGTAGTCGTTTTCTCTGACCGCGAACAGATGCTGAAGTCGTTTTTTTGAAACTGGGCTTTTGAGCCGTGAACAGATGAAATCAGTATTCGAGGACTTCATTCATTCTGGATTTCATAGTAAGGCAGCTGAGAAACCGGCCTACTAGAGCCGAGAGTAGACTTGATCACCAATCCAAGACACTGCCCAAAGAGGCAAATGAGTCCACACGGAATTCACCAAAGCTATTAGGCTGCCTTTCGGTTCATCGGCATCATCTTCCGCCGTCGGTGATATTGGATAGTAATATCGATACATCCGAACTGGTTCAGCACCCCACTTTTTCTTGAATTTCGCCAAGCCCTCTTTCCCTTCTGGAACCTCGCCCAAATCAAAGAACTGGCACTTTTTCTCACAGGCATCATTAATCGCCCGCCAAATCAGCAGATCATTAGGCAAAAGAGAGAGATCTCCCGATCCGGAACCGCTGAATGAATAGGACATTGTCTTACCGAAGGTGAGAAAAACCGCTCCAGCGATTATCCGATGCCGTCCCGCTAATTCCTGTTCGGCTATCAAAAGATTCATTAGTTTAGCCGGGCGAAGGTGTTCCCAGAGCGCAAGAAAGAACCGGTAAGGCCTCGGGGGGACAAAACTGCGCCGCATTGTCTCGAGGTAGAGTCTGTACCATGCTTTGAGGTCGGAGGCCGTCTCTGCAGATCGAATGCGCACTCCCATCCTCTCCGCCTTATTGATTGCCCACCTCACAACCCCTCGCTGCCGGCTGTTGCTTATGCGATACGGCTCGTTTAGCTGCGCGGGCAATTGCAAAATGAAGGTCTGCCTCCATGGCATTCCAACAACTCCATCAACTAATCCGTCCAGATCGGGTTCTTGTGCTTTGACTTGAAGTGTGGTCCCAGGTTGCGCTGTGACGCGCCGCACGGCTTCTTGGAGAAGTGCGGCCGTAGCTTGCGGATGCGTCGAGAGGGGACCTGCGACAGGTGTGCGCGGGAGGGACGAAATCCGTCGACCTGCCAGAGCACCACCGAAACGGAATGGGAGACCACGTGTGCTAACCAAGGGTAGAACGGCTAATAACTGCTCGTCGGAATTCACACACGCCAGATAGATGCCTTTCTGACCGTATTCACACTCAAGCGCAATCAACCATGCCGGGTGGTGATAAATTGCTCCATCCGGATGTTTGCAAACAAACGATTCCCACCGCGGATCCGTTCGCGGGTCCACTTCTATCACTCTGAGATCCTTCTGATGGGCGCTGTCAGTTCTTTGCGGCGCATCGGAAACATTCATGGGCATTGTCTGGTTCCTCTGATGACCCCAAAGCAAGTGCGATTCGCACTGAACTACGATCCCGGCAAGCATTGTCGTCATTCCCGTATTGCTAATGCCTTTGCGACGGCAGGACTATCTCTCCTCTGTCGATAACAAATTCCTCGATTGGCCGCTTTCCATTGATCACCTTTCCGAGCCTCACGAAGATAGCTGTAATTAGCATAAGCCACCCCGAGATAGCCATTTTGAGTGTCGTGGCGTACTCCCCGGCGCGAAATCCTCTCCCTATCCAGAACGCGATTAACCCACCGAGGAAGGCATAGCGCTGGACCCTTTTAGCCGAGCCTCCGGGATATTGGCCTGCTTTTTCCTTGCCAATCAACACGCATGCTTTCTCAAGGAAGGGCGCCACCGATGCAATGCTGTTTCCCCCGTGATATCGATAAAAAACAGTCGCGGGCTCACAGATCGCAATAAAATGCCCCGAACAACCGAGCTTCAAAGAGAGGTCCTGGAGATCTAGCTGAAATATCTCCGGCGTCCAACCCTTCACCGCATGAAAACTATCTTTCGCCACTATATAGCTGCTTGCGCTCAGTCCAAAGCCTCGATCCTTCGCAAGGAAACTCTGGTAGTCAACATATTTGATTCCATGCGGGATTTCATCTTCAGATAATTGCGGTATAGTCTTTAGCGCCCACCGCAGATTGCCGATTACAACTGCCGGGCGTTTCTCGGAAATCACGCGATCGTAGATCTCCAGAGCCCAGGGCATGTTGGCATCATCCCCGTCCAGAAACACGATGTAGTCTCCGGTTGCGGCAGCGGCACCAACGTTCCTGGCTCTTGGCGCTCCTAGATTCTCTGGGAGCACAATCAACTTTATCGAATCACCATATTGCCTTAATATCTTCGATGATTGATCAGTCGAGCAGTCATCGACGACAATAATTTCTCTGGCAGGATAGGATTGCCCCAATGCAGAATCGATTGCTTCTCGTATGTAGTCCTCTTGGTTGTGACAAGTCACTACGATACTAAATGCGACCTTTGCCATATCGTCCCTTTTGACCTCTGGAGCTGCGAGCGTGGCGCTTATCACTGCCTTGCTCATTACGTCGACCCGAAACGACGATCTCATTCATTTTTAAATCGTCTTGGGGGACGGTTAACGTCAAAGCTGTACACCAGGCGGCCAGACTCAATTCTCGCGTAAGCGATTCGAGCTCGCTCCTTCCCAACGCCTTCGATTCTCCATCTATCACCGTCGGCAACCAGCTTCATTTGGGCGCGGTCTCTCCACCATTGATCGACCTTTGAAGGAGTAGTGATCCAAACCCGGTCATTGTCCCGCAGCGATTGAAGGTGTTGAAGCAGCTGTTCATAAACCCTGCGCTCCCGCTCCGAAATGATGTAATCAGGGTGCACAATTATGCACATCAGTCCATGCAGGTCCATGATTTGTGCTGTCTCTTTCTTCCATTGATCGATCGAATAATTCTTTAGAATATTGAAAAGCGAATAGTCTTGCGTCATTGTGACTGGGATTTCCAGCAAGTCCCCGTTGAAAAACGGAAGAACTGTACAACAGCCGCCCCGCTGAGCTTCAAGGTGCCCAGCGTTCGGCACAGACATGTCATATGAGAAATCGAGTTCTTCAAACCAATCCAGATTTCTATACAACGCGCCTGACCTGAAACCTTTGGCACAGAAACTGCGTCCGTAACGATTGATTTGTTCGACCCTTTGCAGGAACGTCTTGCGATCCTCCAATAGTCGACCGTCATGATTGAGATCATGAATGTTGACCTCAAACTCACGTTTTCGTATCGCCTCCAGGAATGACGGGGGCACCTCGTACCGCTCTTCGGGAACAACCTGAAACGCAGATTTAATTCCGTAACGATCATTCAGATCCATCAGTTGAGCACAAAAGTCCCTGCCGGCTGTAGTCTCGACATCGTGCGTGACCAGGGCGCATCCCGGTGCGCCATCGGGCCAAAACCAAATAAACGGAATTTGCTTCGCTTGTTGTGATCGAATTGAAACTGCAAGCAATCGCCGCATTAGGTTGTCTACACTGAAGTCGACTGGCCACGCAGGAAATGCAATCGATTTCCACTTGCTCAAGTAAAGTCTTTGCAGGTGCTTCCTAAGGGCAACCTTCATGAAGGGCCGAATAGAATAGTATATTTTTCGAACAAGTGATTTCGATGAGCCAGGACAGGTAAGCGAGGGCCAATAGCGCTCGAAGAGAAGATTGTCGACAACCTGATCAGGATCAAATGGAAGGCGGATCAACGATCCATCTATTTGGAGGTCTTTCTCAACATTAACAAGATCGCCTTTTGCTGTGTGAGACGGCTTTCCAGAAGAGCACTGGCCAAAACAAGTTAATCCCGGCCCGAACTTAAAATAGCCTGACTCGTCCGACAGGTTCTCAGCTACTTCGAAGTTGAATGAACCGTCTGGACAACGGAAATAGTCTGAGATGAATTTGTCGGTTCGGCTCTCTTCGAGCAACAACCTCGCAGTCTCCACCGAAGCCTCCGCCTCCAGTGTGCACCCGGAATATGAATCACAATCTACGACGATTGGAGTACACGGTATACTCCTTACGTGGAACGATTACCTTACAAGCATCCGATTGAAAATACTGAAATTACGGCACCAATCGATCTACCAAATCCAAATACTCTTTCTTCTTCGCGGCCCATCCCTTCAATTCGACATATTCCGAGCCTTTATCAATAGGTAAACCGCAACGTTGTGAACAAGACCGGGCTGATGGACAAGAAATTTGATTTTGAGCTGAAGTGGACGCCGGATGGGCAGAATATCGGGAACACCGATGGTGACATCGCTGCGTCAATCTCGGCAGCACTGGAGGCGCAACTCGGACTCAAGCTCATCCCGGCAAAGGCTGCTGTGAAGATGCTCGTTATGGATCGCATGGAGAGCCCAACACTCCACTAGGGCTATGGACTGTTTGAATGCTGTAATTTAGAGCATGAAGCGCCATTTCGCAATTATGCGAAACGCAACTTTGCGAAATGCAGGATTCGGCAAGATCGCTTCGGGCCGTATAACCGGCATCCATGTAAGTTGAGTTGGGCCTCCGGCCCGCGGAATCCCATGAAAATCGCTGCGACCCAAGCAATAATTGAGGACGGTTGGGAGTGGCGAGATCGATTTGACAGTGGAGCTTCTCAAGCCGAATGTAAGTTTGATCCGGAGCGTGCGTGATTGAGCGAATAAATGGCGCGTTGTCTGTTCCTCCGGGAGCGGCAATAGCCCGAGACCCAGGTTAATGTAATTCCGGCACGTTCTCCATTCCCGCCAGGAGGAAGCTATGCCTTACAGGGTGGCGGGGATCGACGTACACAAGAGGAAGCTGGCCGTAGTTGTGGCGGACGTCGAGAAAGATGAGTATCAATTTGAGCGACGCTGGTACGGCAGCAACCCTGAACAGTTACGGGTGCTGTCGGAATGGCTCATCGAGCAACAGGTCGAAGAAGTGGTGATGGAATCGACCGCGCAATACTGGAAGCCTGTATGGGAAGCACTGGAGCGATTTTGGAAGGCGAAGTGCCAGAGTCGTGAAGGTGCAAGTCGGATGTCAGGGACACTACATCTGGCGCAGGCGCAGTCTAACCGCGGGCGCCGCGGGCGCAAGTCAGATTTCCGAGACGCCGAACGTTTGGTGAAGCGGCTCGTATCAGCGGAGCTCGTCTTGAGCTTCGTGCCCGACGCCGAACAACGTCTGTGGCGAACACTCACCCGCACCAGGTATCAACGGACTCGTGACAAGGTTCGTCTGCAGAACCAACTGGGGGCACTGCTGGAAGAAGCCCATATCAAATTATCCAGTTTGGTTTCGGATCTGTTGGGTGCCAGTGCACGTCGCATGCTTCGGTCGCTTGCGGATGGAGGAAGTGATCCTGCGGCTCTGGCTGCCTTGGCCGATCATCGCTTGCGCGCCACCCCGGCCCAACTGCATGACGCTCTGGGTGCCTGCACGGAGATCAACCCGGTCTATCGCCGGCTGGGGTAACGTCTTGATACAGTTGTCCAGATCAAGTCGTGTCGCACCGATCTTGCCTTCCCGGTGCACTTGACCAGCCGCATCCTTCACACAGTAGCTGATCGTCTTCTTGTGTACATCAAGGCCGATGTAATACATATCGTCTCGAGGAGCCTCCGTGGTTGTTCTCTGAATCAGCGTCCGCTGAGTTCAGCTTTTTGTAACACCTCGTGCTCCTCACTGACTTAGCATTTAAACAAACGTCGAAATGAACCGTTTTGGTCAGGGTCGGTCATCTGGATGTTTGCCGACAACTGACTCACGACGATTCGATCTGCCCAGACACATCGAGCGGATCTGCCCAGATTTGATCATTGTGTGTATCTGATGGCTCCGACCATTTGACGAGCAAATCAGCGAGTACGCCGGCGCCAATTTCGGCTTGCCGTAAGGCCAGAAAACTGGCAGCACGGTCGATGCTCTTCGATGGATCGGTCTTGAGATGATCGGCTACAAGAGATTCGATTTCTCCATGGCGAACTGCATCTTCGGGCAACGCAGGATGGATATCCATACCCGTCTTTCCAGATTTGAATGCATGTTCCCAGCGTTTCCAGATGGCCCAATCTTCGAGCGCTAACTGAAAGATCTGATCAGTCACCGGAGTGAGGTGATACACACAGGTGAAATCCTGTTTCTGGTCAGAGAAAATGCAGTCATAGAAGTGCGGCGATCCGAGGTAGTTTGCAACGCCCTGACGGGGACCGTCGTAGTAGTCGGTCACCGTGAAGACCTCTTCAAAGCTGGGCTGCGGTGGATGCGAAGTCATCACAAATGTTATACCGATGGCCACCTTTTGCGTCTAGCGGGAGAGTGACCGGCGATGGTGAAACTGACGGACTCGGGGCAGAATTCGGTCATTTCAATGTTTGCCGACTATTTGCCCGAAACACCTCGTGCAGCCGCAGCCAGCTCCAAATAATCTCGAACTCTACGGTCGAACTCCGCCCTATCGGCGTCGATTGATTTGGTCAGTGCGTCTCCTTCCATTTGATCTGCTCTCGGTACACGGAAACGGGTATCGTCCTGCATTTCGAGAGCCGCAAGCAGTTTCGCGAAGTCAGGGGTGATTGAGTGATGGCGATCTTGAAGAGCTGCCTTCATTTCTTCGATTGCTGCAGCTCGGTGTCTTGACCCAAAAAGGGCGTACAGAATTTCCCACTGTCCCGATTGACCAGGAGAATCGACAAGAGAATTGAAATGATCCACCAATTCCCGAACCGATGACTCGGTGTCCAGGAAACGCAATTTGTGTATAGCTTCCAGCTTCTGCCAGGGGGCCGCGCTCGTAGAGTTCAGAGTCTTCTTTTCTTCTGCAAATTGTTGAGCCTGCCACCCCGGATCTGCATGCACTTCAAATTGCACGGTATTAGAAATGACGGGTATTCGTTCCTTCGGAGGCCGTTGGAAGATGTCTTTCACTGCATGAGTCACGCGTTGACTGACAACCTGGAGCGAGTACTTGCCCGCCGGAAGCGACCGGCCGCTTGGGATGAATGTTCGGGGTTTGTTCAGTTCGAGATCGCTCACCATTGGTTTTATGCCGGGATCACCCATGCCGAGCGTCATGCTGCCGCCTCCTGCGATGCCTGGCCAGATCGCTCCTTCGAACAGATTGTCTGTTAGTCCAATATCGGGAGAAAGGCAATAAACCTCACCGTCGCCAAAAAAGGGGAAGCCGACTTCGCTTCCTCCCCAGACGGAGTATTTCTTCTTCGTCTGTGCGGAATAGGTGGTGGTGAGTGCGATGATCTCCCCCTGATGGAAAACAGTCTCACCGTTTTTAAGCGACAGACGTAGCGAAATGTCGCCGGGTGTTTGCGGATTCGTGTCGCAGAGTTTCGGCGAGGGGTGTTTCTGAGCTGTAATTAGCTGCTGATTGTTCGGCGAGTCCCGACGTGAACAGCCACCTGAGAATGACGCTGAGACAATAGCTAGCGATATAACCCAAACCTTGCCCTTGAAAATGTGGCCCAGATTAAGATGCATCGAATCGCCTCAAAACGGCATGGAAGAGTTTCTCACAGTACGGTCGGGCTTACAACGAGCATTGGGACGCTCGCAAGGCTTCGCATGCTGCTGAGATTCATATAGATTTCGACACCGAAGCCACGAAAAGTGTTCCCGTGTTTTCGTTCTCGGGACTATCACCGGCTATCGTCGAATTGAACGGTCTTGGATCAAGTTCGGTCATTTCGACGACCACACGCTCGGAACTCTTTTTAAGTGGGTCACGTAGAGTGTCGCGATTAGTCGTCGAAAGTCTGGATAACTGGCAGATTGGCCTCATTCCGCACACTATTGGTGATGCCTTTGACTTCCCGCTCACTCCTGGTGGTACCAATCGACGTGGCGAGACATTTCATGGCAGCCGTAGCAGATCGTAACTTCCCATTGGTACTGGCACGCGGGACAGAGTCCGCGGGTCTCAAATGTGTTCCAGACGTGACCGCATTTGCATCCCCAGCGGGCCTCCTGAACCGGCACCCAGCCGCATTTGGGGCAGCGGATTGTCGAGCCGTTAGCTGCGCGCATGTGTGTGCCTTTCATCGGAGGACGTGGGCGATACTTGCGCTGGGTTTCAGGGAGTTCGGGCAATCCAGCAAGGGCGGCGACGCACTCAATCTGAGCGAAGAGGCGGAGGTCGTTATCCGGGATGCGGCCGAGAAGAATCTCGGCTTCCGGACCATTGCGCTTTCCGGCCCGGTAGAGAATTGTTCGGAAGGCGCAAGTGGACGGCCAGAATGCCCTGGGCGCGTGGTTGGGACTGTCTGGGGCAGTGTCTTCACGGTAGCGTTCGAGGGCGTACTCAATGGATGGGCCAAAGTCGCCTCCATTCGAGGAATCCCGCAATGCCATTTGGTATGCGAAGTCGCGTGAATTTCCGGTCATGATGAAACCACCGCTGCAGGTCGCTCCCGAGGCCACGGATTGCTTGCGGCGCTCCTCGGATTCCTGGTGAATAGTCTCGATGCCGTTGGGAAAACGGCTGGCGGCGGCGGCGAGCTGTTCGTGACTCGCGATGAGAGACTCGGCCAATGGAGCGTCGAGTTGGCGAAGGATCTGGAGAATCTCAAACAGGACGTGCTCACGGCCAGACGTGAATCTGATGCCTTGTTCATAGCCAGCTGAGGTTGCCAGATCGGGCTGCTCTATCGCAAACCGTACGATCTCGTGAACGACGACAAGCGCCTCGTCCGGCGGAAGTACCTTCCACTGCCATTGGATCAAACGAATATACTTCGGTTGCAATTGAAGCAATCGGGCGGGACCTGAGTGCCCATCTTGCTGTGGAATACCTTCCATTCGCACCAGTTCGCCCTCTCGAGCGGCCCGCCATGCATCTGTGGCGCGGCGAAGCACAATCAACTTGCGTTCGTTATCGAGCTTGTGCATCAAATTGGCGGCGTATCCGAAGGGGAAACTGAATGGATCGTCGCGCTGGGCCGCATAGTCGAAGGCCGCGTCGATGTGGCCATGCTGCAGCATAATGCTGACGAGCATTTCGCGGTTCATGTCGTCGTGGGGGCTGCGGACAGAAGGTATCTCGCGGACGAGGTCGGGAGCGAAGGCAGCGGCAATCTGTTGCGCCTGCTCGAAAAAGAAGTTGCGGTCACGGGTAGGAAGGCTTCGGATTTCGTCGAGGGCCATCTCGAATGTAATGCGGGCCCGGCCGATGTCTACCGCAGATTGAACACGGGCGAGGCGCATCCGAGCGGCGGCGCGGACAGGAGGCGAGGACCGTTCGGTCTGCTCCTGCGCACGTGCCAGAAGATCGCCTTCCATTTGGATAGTCTAGCGCCTGACTTGCAAGTATCTGCATACAAATAACAGCTTCTGGTGAATCACCGGCAATGGTCAAATTGAACGGTTTGGGTCAAGTTCGGTCATTTCGACGCTTGCCGACTATCCAACCGGAGCAAGCAAACGCGACCTCGAAAGTGCATAGTTGCATGAGGGGCACACCTATCTGATTATGGGAAGTTCGGAGGCGACGAGTGTGGCAAACGAATTCTTTTCTAAGGTGCAAATTGCACGCAAAAGGATATTCAAGCGATACCTCATATGGTTTCTATGTCTACCCGTAGGTTTTGGTGTGGTGTGGTGGTTTGTTCGACCGTTTCCCGATTATGTTTTTATGGCCGTCTGGCTAGCTTGCGGAGTTGTTCTTTTATTGTCTCCGATTCGGAGGCTGCAAAAGATGCCCTGCCCCTTTTGTCATTACCAGGCTCGTGTCAGCCTATTGCCATTCCGACATTTTAGGTGCATGCATTGTCACAGAAGCATCGGGGCGAACCAGAGAGAGGGCCAGCGATAACTCCATCGACGAACATGGTCGCACTATCTTGCAGGTTCCGGGCTGGTTGACCGGCCATACAGACATTACTCAGTTTGTGACAATGATGGAGCGGGCGAAGGGACTTGAACCCCTACCTGAGACCTGGAGGGCCACCATTCTGCCATTGAACTACACCCGCACTTTATTTCTACCGCCCCTTGAAGCGTTCACCAATGCCCCGTTTGGACCATTGCAAATCGAAGGAACGACCTCTTTTATAGGCAAACTTTAGGACGGCGAAGCGTGTCGAATGTTCTCATCCGGGCGGATGACCGCTAGCCTTGATCGGAAACGCCTCGAGCACGCAGCTGGATTGGTCCACTTCATGAGTTCGAGGCGTTTTCGATAAGGAGGTGAGAAGGAAGCCGCTGATGTAAGCGGCGGATG
>Ga0265325_10001163_pt1 | contig 18813 bp, 23 predicted proteins | sample 41420metaG_FD_202090 | JGI IMG/M metagenome (GOLD analysis project Ga0265325, IMG submission 202090) | Rhizosphere microbial communities from Carex aquatilis grown in University of Washington, Seatle, WA, United States - 4-14-20 metaG | ecosystem: Host-associated > Plants > Roots > Rhizosphere...
GGACTTCGAACAGACTCCCATGCACGTGGTCTTCGAGGCCGTGCGCCGCGAAGCTGAGCGACATGGAGTAGGCGTGATCGGCAGCGAGATTGTCGGGCTTATCCCCAGGAAATCCATCGAACTCTCCGCTGAATACTTCCTGCGTTTCGAAAACTTCCGTCCGGAACTAGTGCTGGAGAATCGTATCGCCGAAGCGCTGGCCACGCGCGGCGGTTTACCGGATTTTCTCGACGCTCTCGCCTCGCCGGCGGCCACTCCCGGTGGAGGCAGCGCCGCGGCGGCAGCGGGTGCAATGGCAGCGGCGCTGGGTTCCATGGTCACGCGTCTGGCCAAGCTCGACCCCACATCCTTCGAGGCCGAGCGGCAATTCTTCACGGAAGCCGTCGATCGCGATGCCGAAGCATTCAACCATGTCATGGCCGCGTACAAGCGACCAAAGGATGAGCGCGGCCCTTACGTGGAGGAGGCACTGCACGGCGCAGCCGAAGTCCCTCTGCAAGTGATGGAGAGGTCGCACGCCCTCGCCGCCCGGCTCGATGCCCTCAACATCCCCGCGAAGTTTGCAAGCGACCTGGCTGTAGCAAAATCGCTCGCCACCGCCGCCCGAGCAGGCGCATGGGAGAACGTCAAGATCAATCTCGATTCCATCCATGACGCCGAGTTCCGGGCATCCCTGCAGCGTCGTATCGATGCCCTCTGATCTCATCGTTGTCCACTGTTCGCAACTGGTCACTCTCGCTGGCCCAGGCCTCGGCATCATCGAAGACGGCGCCATGCTGGTGCGCGAGGGCCGTATTGAGCGAGTGGGCACCCGCGCGGAAGTGAAATCGCACGCTGGATCGCGCTGCGAAGTGGTGGATGCCGGCGGACGCGTGGTGATGCCCGGCTTCGTGGACGCGCACACCCACCTCGTCTTCGCGGGCCATCGCGCCAGTGAGTTCGAGCAGCGCTGCTCCGGCGCCACGTACCAACAGATCGCCGCCGCGGGAGGAGGCATTCGCGAAACCGTTCGCGCCACCCGCGCCGCCTCCGAAGAAGAGTTGACGAAAGCCACGCGCCAGCACATCGATTGGATGCTGCGCGGCGGCACGACAACGGCCGAAGTGAAATCCGGCTACGGCCTCTCATTCGACGAAGAAGAGAAAATGCTCCGCGTCGTTCGCCGCCTGAGCGGAGTTGGCGCGCTGCGGCTGGTGCCGACGTTCCTGGGCGCCCACGACATACCCGACGAATACCGCAACCGCCGCGGTGCGTATCTCGACCTCATCGTCAACGAAATGATTCCGCATTTCGCGGCCACCAGGCTCGCTGAGTATTGCGATGCGTTCTGCGAGGAAGGCGTCTTCACCATCGGCGAAACAAGGCGCATCTTCGAAGCCGCCCACGCGCACGGCCTCGGCCGGCGGCTCCATGCCGATCAGTTGTCCAATTGCGGTGGAGCGCTTCTGGCCGCCGAACTTCACGCCGCCACCGCCGATCACCTGGAGCAAACGGATGCGGCCGGTATTGCCGCGCTCGCCGAGGCAGCCGTCCAGCCGGTCCTCCTTCCAGGTTCCGTCTTCGCGCTCGGTCTGCAACACTATCCCGATGCACGGGCCATGATCGATGCAGGCCTGGCCGTGGTTCTAGCAACCGACTTCAATCCTGGCTCCTCGCCCATTCCGTCCATGCCGTTCATCCTCTCTCTCGCTTGCGCGCAGATGAAGATGACGCCCGCCGAGGCCATCGCCGCCGCCACGATAAACGCCGCGCGCAGCCTTGGCCGGGAGGCCAGCATCGGATCGCTGGAACCCGGCAAACTCGCTGACTTCGCGATTCACAACTGCACCGACTACCGCGAGATCGTCTACTGGATCGGAGTCGAAAGCGCCAACGCAGTCTGGATCGGCGGCCGCCGCGTCTATCAACGTTAGCAGTGTCGGGCAGGATTGCATTGTGCGGCGGGCTCGTTAGCCTGCCTGGCGGACTGAGAGTCCGCCGCGGCGTGAGACGCCGCCCCACATCCCAGGAAGAGGGCTGGCTTCTGTGTGGCGCACGCGCGGATCGCGTGCCGCATCGCCACTCCTGGCGATGCGAACATGCGCGGCTGTCGCCGCGAGTGACGTGTGGGGCAGGATTGCATCCTGCAGCCGATTTGCAATCGACCCAGCCTGGCCTGCGATTAACCTGCCTTCAAAGGCAAAAATCGCCGAATCCCGAAGTCGTAAAGCCCCGCGCCGATCACGCCGCCAAGCAGCGGCCCCAGAATCGGCACCCAGAACACGCCGCTGCCATCGGTGAGCCCGTTATTATGGAAGCCGGCCACCGCCGTAAACAAACGTGGGCCGAAATCGCGCGCCGGGTTGATCGCATACCCGTGCATACCACCATAGGCCATCCCAATCGCCACCACAACCAGGCCAATGAGCAGTGGCTGAAGGATCGTGGGCGGCTGATTGCGCTCGTCGGTGATCGCGAAGATCAACAACAGCAGCAGGGCAGTCCCAATCACCTGATCGAGGAAACCGGCCGACAACTCATGCGGGAATGCCGGGAACGTGGTGAACACGCCGGCCGAGCGATCGAGCGTCGGGTCGAACTTCAGAAACGCCAGCCGGTAATTCCAGAACACCAGCGCCGCAGCCGCGAACGCCGCAACCGTCTGGACAACCACGTAGGGCAGCACCTTCATCCACGAGAATTTCCGGAACACCGCCAATGCCAGCGTCACCGCTGGATTGAGATGCGCCCCACTGATCGCCCCGGCGATGTAAATCCCCATGGTGACCGCGAGCCCCCACGCAATAGTGATGTTCGTATATCCGCCCTTGACGATCTCACCTGGCACACCCGCGCCAAACAGCACAACCATCGCCACCACGCCGATGCCGAACATCATCAAAACGAAAGTGCCCAGGAACTCCGCAACCAACTCGCCCGCCAGACTCGTGCGCATGTGAAGGGCACTATACCATTTACAACAGCCGGAAGTGAACTTCCACCAGTGCCGATGTGACCACGGCTTTCCCATTCCTCAACGCGGGTCTGAACTTCCATCGCCGCACCGCCTCCATGGCCTTTTCATCCAAACCGAGGCCGATTCCCTGGTCCACACTCACATTGCGAATCAGCCCGTTGCCATCGATCTCCACACGCAAGACCACCGTGCCCTGCACCTTAGCCGTGCGTGCACGATCGGAGTAATCGGGATCCACTTTCCACAGCAGAACCGGCGGTGTGAGCCGTCCCCGACCGCCGTTGCCCGGCCCCGGCTCTCCATCGCTCGAACCCGGCCCACGGTTGGGGCCGAGACCGGGCCCATCGCCTGGACCAATGCCGCCTCCATCGCCAGGCCCGCTCGACGGAGGTCCAGGCACGCCATGCGGATCGCCGAACTGCAGCATGTGCGAATCGATGTGAACATCCGCGGCCAGCGACGGCGCGGGTTCCACCAGCAACGGCATCCTCACACTCTTTGCCATGATCAGGGGCGCGTTGAAGTCCCGATGTGGCGGAGGCTGACCTCGCGATGCCGGCGTCAGCGAATGGTTTCCACCACCTCCGCCACCTTTCATTCCGGCATCGCGCAAAGGATCCAGCAGGCGAACCACTCGCTGCTCCGGTATCAACCGCACCGGCTGCTGCAGCGAATAGCCGCCAAGCGTAAACAGGATCGCGACCACACCCGCGTGAATCGCAAGAGAGAGCAGCGTGGAGCTTCCACGACGGCCGAAGGACATGCCAGCGCCTCCTGTCAAAACAGAAAAGGCACGCCGACCGCCATCGGCCAGGAACCAAATTACAGGGTCTTACGCCTTGCCGGCGTTGAGTTGTTCACACAGGGGTGAGCACGCAACTACAGTGTGAATTCCCGCGACACCTTGTCGTACGTGTGGCTCAGTTCTTCCGGCATCACGCGCGTCTCGCCCACCGTGGACACGAAATTCGCATCCCCGCGCCAGCGCGGCAGGACGTGCATGTGGATATGCCCCGCAATTCCAGCGCCGGCCGCTTCGCCAATGTTCATGCCAATGTTGAACCCATGCGGCTTGTAGATGGACGCGAGCACCCCTTCGGCCCTGCGCGCCAGTTCCATCATCTCGGCGAGAGTCTCCGGCTGCGCCTCCGTCAGCTTCGCGACGTGCTCATACGGCACCACCATCATGTGTCCCGTGGTGTACGGATACAAATTCAGAATGATGAAGTTCTTCCGCCCGCGGTACACAATGTAGTTCTCGGCATCGCGCTGTTCCGCGGGTTTCTGACAAAAGATGCAGCCCGTGTCCGGTTCACCGGGATGTTGGACGTACCGGTAGCGCCACGGACTCCAAAGATGATCCATCGCCGCTGCCAGTCTACGCGGCGGGCGGTGCGCCTTCGGGCGTCGGAGCAGCCGGCGGCGCGGCCCCTTCGGCAGCTTCTCCACGCGACGAAGAGGTGTTGACCAGGTCCTTGAGTTCCTTGCTCGGCTTGAAATACGGAATCCGTTTGGAAGGAACTTCCACGCGCGTTCCCGTCTTTGGATTCCTGCCCACGCGCGGCTGCCGCTGGCGTGTGCGGAAACTGCCGAACCCGCGAATCTCGATCTTATCGCCGCCGCGCAGCGACCGCACGATGCTATCGAAAATCGCCTCTACAATGACCTCGGAGTCTTTGCGCGTCATTTCCACAACGCGCGAGACTTCCTCGATCAACTCCGCTTTTGTCATATCGTCTGTTCTCCCTGCGGCGGGACTTACCGGGCCCCAGCCGTCCTCTGATCCATCAATGTTTTAATGCTTACAGGAAGGCGATTGCCCCGTCAATCCTCGTCCTTCCCTCGGATGTTCATTACTTCTTCAATTGTCGAGGTGGCTGCGGCGGCCTGCCGGCGATAATCGTTCAACCGGTCCTTCTCTTCATCCTCGGCAACCGCCCGCAAACTTAAACCAATTTTCTTCTCGGATTCGATCATGCGGATGATCTTGAAATCGAATTCTTCGCCAATAGGCAAAGGCGATTCCGTGGTCCCGCCGCCGATGCCTTCCGGAATTTCCGAGCGGTGGCAAAGCGCTTCCACCCCCGGCGCCAGTTCCACGAACACGCCAAACGCAGCCGCGCGGCAGGCGCGCCCGCGCACCGTATCGCCCACAACATGGGAGCGGAAAAACGATTCCCACGCGTCCGGCTGTAACTGTTTCACACCCAGCGAGAGCCGCCGGTTCGCTGCGTCGATCTGCAGGATCACCGCTTGAACAAGTTGCCCCTTCTTCAGAACCTCGGACGGATGCTTCACGCGTTTCGTCCAGGATAAATCGGAGATGTGCACTAGGCCGTCGATGCCTTCCTCAATCTCGATGAATGCGCCGAAATCCGTCAGCTTGCGCACACGCCCTTCCACCACCGAGCCGATTGCGTAGCGGTCGGCCACCGTGGTCCACGGGTCGGCCTCGAGCTGCTTGATCCCCAGGGAAACGCGCCGGTCCTTCGGCTTCACTTCAAGAACCACCGCTTCTACCTGATCGCCTACATGCACCACTTTACTGGGATGCTTCATGCGCCGGCTCCAGGTCATCTCCGAAATGTGGATCAGGCCCTCAACACCGGCTTCCAGCTCGATAAAAGCGCCATAGTCGGTCACGCTGACCACACGCCCAATCACCTTGGCGCCCATCGGATAGCGTTCGTTGACGCTCTCCCACGGATCGGGAATGAGTTGTTTCAAGCCCAGCGAGATGCGTTCCTTGTCCTTGTCGAACTTGAGCACCTTGACGGTAATCTCGTCGCCGACGTTCACCACTTCGTTCGGATGGGTCACCCGTCCGTGCGACATGTCGCTGACGTGCAAAAGCCCGTCGATGCCGCCCAGATCGATGAACGCCCCGTATTCCGTGAGGTTCTTCACGGTCCCGGTGACCACCGACCCTTCGCCCAAATCCGTCAGCGCGGCGCTCTTGCGCGCGTTCAGATCGTCCTCAATGGCGATCTTGCGCGACACCACAACGTTCCCGCGGCGGCGATTCAGCTTAACGATCTTGACCGGGATGTCCTTGCCCACCCACGTGTCCAGATTATGGATCGGCCGCACATCGATTTGCGATCCCGGCATAAATGCAATCACGCCGACGTCAACCGACAGACCGCCCTTCACCCGCTCCAGAACGCGGCCGGAAAGAATCAAACCGTCGTGGTGGGCTTTTTCGAGGTTGTCCCAGGCGCGCAGACCGCGAGCCCGGCTGTGCGACAGCAGAATATAGCCTTCCGGCTGGATGCCCTGCCGGTCCACCATTACGTCGATGACATCGCCCGCCCGCACGCTGACGCTGCCGTCGGGCTGCACAAACTGTTCTTTGGGAACCAGACCTTCGGATTTGTAGCCGAAATCGACGATGACGTCCTTGTCTGTCACGGACAGGACAGTGCCCTGCAGAACCTCGCCCTCGGCTGGCGGCGCAAAGTGGCTGTAGTCGTCTATGAGCTGGCCATAGTCCTCGTCCCCGTTCGACATCGGCGTTTCTTCCGGTGTTTGCTCATCAGGTCCGATGGCCATGTGGTTAGCTCCCGAGACAAAGCTCAAAACAAACGCGCCCCTGACTGTTCAACGGCTGAGTAAGCGGTGGGTTCCGGAGACCGATCCAATTGTGCGGGGCTTCATGTGCCGCGAGGGACTTCCGGTACTTCCACCACCAACGACAACCCGTTGATAGCTCAGTACTTCAGCACTATACCGGAGCCTGCGATGGTTGTCAACCAAGCGTCCCTGCGTGTCCATTCGCGAACAGCGCTTCCCGCGGACGAACGGCTTTATCCCCTTGAACGGCCTAAGCTTGCAGCGGGAAAGGCGCGCTTTTGGCCTTCCGAGTGCATCTGCCCGCATATGGGAAAACTACTGATGTCACTGTTTCTGCTGGTGGCGCCGATGGCTCTGGCCGCCGGCGATATCTCCGGCAAGTGGAGTGGTTCGATGGAGATGAAGGCTCCGGACGGCACTACCCAAACCATGCCTGTCACGGCTGAATTCAAGCAGGACGGCAAGTCGGTCACCGGTACCGCCGGGCGGGAAGGCGACGAACAACTCACCCTGCAGAAGGGAACTATCGAAGACACCAAATTCACCTTTGAAGTGTCGGCACCGGACGGAACCTACTCTGTAAGCCTGGTCATTGTGAGCGATTCACAACTGCAGGGCGATGTCAGCTTCAACGACCCCGACGGCAACAAGCAAACCGCCAGGATCTCATTCAAGCGCCAGTAGGGTGGCGCCATGCGCTGCCACAATTGCTCCAGGAAACGATACGGCGTATACTGGCCCAGACGGAGAGCCAGGATTCGAGCCGTCATGCTGCGGTGCAGCTCGCCTGGCCCCATAGCCGTACCACTCGGAGGGGAACAGTGACCGCCAGCAATCAGCCGGAAGTGTGTCCAATTGATTCGGGCCGGCCTCTTTCTTTGCCGTTCCGCCGGAAACTCGAGCGCGGATTCCAGCAGGACCTGTCCGCGATACGAGTTCACTCAGATCCGTTATCTGCCCGCATTGCCCGAGCCGCCGGTGCCCGTGGCTTCGCTCTCGGGCCGCATGTGTTCGTCGACCCCGCGGCAACCGGTCGACACGCCCGACATCGTCTCCTGGCGCACGAAATCGCGCATAGTCTGCAGCAGCGCCTGACCGGAGCGCCGGCCGCGCCGATTGCCGGATTTGGGCCGCCTGATGATTGGCATGAGCGGGAAGCCTGGGATGCGTCCGCGCAGGTCATGCGAGGCGAACTCGCTCCGCCCCTGACTCCCGATGCGTCCGGCCTCTGGCGCCGCGCAATCAGCATCGCGCCGGGCTCGGCACAGTTGAAAATGACCGTGAAGCCGACGGTCAAGACTCCCGCGATCGTAACTCCCGACGCGCTCTTCAAGTGCACTTCCATCCAGGCTGCCGGCGAAGTCACACTCAACGGCGCGGCCGGTGACAACCCGACGGGGTGGACTCTCGGATTCATTCAGGCGCAGTGGATTGAGACGAACTGGGGCTATTACCGCGGGCAAACCAATAACGACGGCAGCGTATTCATCCAGCGTGGCCGCGCGCCCGCCCGTCCCGCCCGCGGCTGTCGCGACACCGTTGGGCCCGTGGCCGACATTTGGTATTACAAATCCGTCCTCGGGACTGCGGCGGCCGGTGCAACCTTTCCATTGAAACTCACCAGCACGCACTACGACCGGCCCAGCGATTCGTATCCGCTGGCTACCACCAACAACAAGACCAAGAAACTCAACTTCCTGAGCGAGGTCCAGTTGGAGTTTCATTTTTGTTTCGTGCTGACGCTGCGCGATCCATCGCTCAAATTCCATCACCTCAAATGCGTCTACTGGAATGTGCTCTGGCAGGCGAAGTTCGCTGCCACCGGATATGCCGCACCGGCGGGTTCGGGCTGGAGCGTTACGCCCGTGGCCGGCGGCAATGGCGCGCACGTCGGGCATGTCATCGACGGCGCTCCCAACGATGCACGATTCAATAACGTTCTCACCAGCGTCCAGGGCGCAAACTGCAACGTATTCGCCAACCACGAAACAACTAATCCAAACCGCAGTGAGTCACGCGTTTGGCAGAATTTCGACGTGACGAGGTAAATATGATCTCCCCCCATGCTCTGGCGCTCATCGCAAGTCTGGTATGGATAGCCGGCTGTGCGGCGCACTTCGAAGCGGAAGCAGCTGGCGATAAGGTGGCTATCGGCATAAAAACTCTGGCCGCACCCGGTGCTTTCGAGTTGCGCAATGAAGGCTCCGCCGAAGTTTCCCTCTTGCGCAGCCTCGCTGTCGAGAAGAAGTCCGGCGAGAAATGGGAACCGGCGCCGGTGACGTTGCAGCTCATCGAAAGCTGCGCCGAAAAACCCGCCAGCGAGTGCATCACCCTCGCCCCGCGCGCCGTGTTTCGGCCGGTGCCGTGGAACGGATACAGCTGCGGCGGGCAATGTCCCGAACCCTGCCGCGCCAACGTCTACCTCGGCCCAGGAACGTTTCGAGTGGTGGCGACTACATGTGATCGAAAGCACCACTTCCCCAGCCCCGCCTTCACGCTGCCTGCCGCGCCCGGGTAGCCGTCGATTTCCTGGCTTATCTGCGGAAGTGCCTACGCCGCGTCGCGGACCTCCACCGTCATCTGCTTGCCAAGAACCGCCAGTGCCGCCTGAATTCTCTCCGCCTTCGAAGCATGCTCGGGATCGAGCATGCGGCGGACAACCCGCTCGTGGACGCCAAGGCGGCGCGCCAACTCGGAGTTGTTGACTTGCCGGTCCCTCATCGCCAGATACAGCGCTAGTTTCGGTGCCAGCCAAAGCGGCACCGGCACCAGACGCTGGCCACGTTTCGCGATTGAAGGAGTGGGGATTTCCTCGCGGCGGGACAGACGAATTGAGAGATCGGAGCCCAGGGCATCCATGGCTTCCTCCATAGCCTCATGGTCGTCTTTGCCATCGGTGGCGACACGCGGAAGGTCGACGAACTCAACAAGAACGCGCCCGTCGCCGCCGCGGATGAATTTTGCGGGATACGTGAAGGCGGACATCGATTCACCTCTCATAGGTCATGCGGATCGAGATTGAGATCCCGGCACAACTTCGCAAGCAGGTCGCGGCCGATTTCTTTCTTCCGATCCTTGAGCGTGGTGAATTCGTCGCCAAAGTACAACCGGCCGTGACTGCCTTTGCCTTTATCGCCCACGAACTGGCAATTTACCTTCCTGAGCCGCGCCAACTTCTGTACACGACGCTCGAACTCCCCACCCTTCACGTTCTTATTCTCGGACAGATCTGTCCGATGGTCAAGCCGTGACCGAACCGTAGTGGGTTACTGCGCCGTGGCACTCAACAATCGAGCGGCTGCAGCCTAGGCCGCCGCGCCTGGACGCGAGTCCAGGACCGAGGCCATCCGCAAGGCCATCGAAAGCTCCGTGACTCGCTTAACGGCGCATCGCCGCCGTGGTTCCGCGCGGGACACTGGGGTTAACGCGCCGCTGTTGGCAGCGCGCGACGCGATTGTGCGGGATAAGTGATCTAAATCAGTTCCAGCGCTTGCGGCGGGCAAATACTGCCAGAGCGATCACGCTGCCCATCAACGGTAGAGCGGCAGGCTCCGGAACAGCCGCTACCGACGACGTCAGGAATTCAATCGACACCGAAGCTGAGTCCGAACCATCCGCTGCCAGCCCGGCACCGCCCACGCCGGTTACGCTGGGCGTCACGGTGAAAGAAAAATTGCCCGTGGTCACACCGCCGGTATAAAGGGTAAGCGTTGTGAAATCCGCGGTCGCGTCGCACGCCAGGGTGCCGCTGCCGCTGCAACTGTCGAATGTGAGACCGGCGTTCCCGTTTTCCGTAAACGTGCCCGCGGGAGTAGGAGTCAACGGCTCTCCCGAGTAGCTCCAGTCCCAGGTAATTTGGCTGTCCGCGCCAGTCGAATGCAGGGCATCGTCCGTGATTTCAACTACGACCCCCGTGAGGGTCTCCCCCACGGGGACCGAGAAGCCGGGGCAGGTGATCGTCCCGACGCCACCCGAAACTCCGGCAGATCCGCTGGCCGCGGTGGCCGAGAGGAACGCGACGTTGCCGCTTATGGCACTGCTAACAGATCCGCACAGGATCGGCCCCGCCGCGGCGCTCACAGCGGACACAAAAAGCAGGACGAGTCCCTGGACAAGCAGCTCGGTTTTTCTATTCATGCCTTGCAATTCTCCTCTACCCGGGATTTCATTTTGACCGCCCGATGCCCGATGAGTATACACGCGTTTTGCCTCTCTTAGCGGCTCCGTTGAAAGAAATCTCTCAGGCTGGAGCTCCAGTACTCCCATGACAATCGCCTCGTGGGTTAGCGACTCACAGATGCAGGGCTGCGCTTTCCTTTGGAAACTGCAATTTCACCGACGTCCACACTTTCATGGCGGTGCCTGAGTCAGTTGCCGATACCGCGGATCTTGTGCCCAGGTAAACCGGGGCACAAACGGTCCGCATCCTCTCCGAGCCGTATCGCTGCCTCGCGGATGAGCAAAAGCTTGCGCTCGACGGCCGCCACAGTCTTCGGGTCTTCGCGGAACGTCTCCAAATCCAAACCGACGTCACTTCGGCGTAGGCACGGCAGGCCTCTTGGTTCGCCTGCGAGCATCGAAGGCACAAGTTCGTCGTATCCGCTCATTCCGCGCCACCGGGAGCTTGTGCCGTTCAGGATGACGGGAGGCCAGTTCTTCTTCGACAATCTCAGCAACCAGTGTGGGCGGCGCTCCCGACAATTCCTCATTGTCTCGGTTCGCAAGACAAGACCCTTCGTAAACGTCAGTAGTGTGGAGCGGGTCCCCTCGTCGATTTGAACCGAGAGCAACCTTCGACCCACTAACCGACGAAGGCGGTTCTCCCGAGTTCGAGCGCGCGATTCCGATGTAGCGAGCACCTGGCCATTGAGCAGGATGGTCCAGTTGCTCAGACTGTCCACGTTCGTCAGTTCAAACTCGCCACGTGGACGGCCGGGGGTCCCGTTACGGCGGGCGTAAGTGGTCGGCGTGAGGTTTCCGAAGGACAGGAATAAGCGTGCCGCGTACCCCTGCCAGACCTGAGACACCGTCAGGCCAACCACAGGTCCGTGCCAGTATCGAGAAGCCAACTCGCCTACTTGATCTCCAGGATTTCCTTCTCCCGGCCCTTCACCGCCTGATCCAGCTTCTGAATGCTCGCGTCCGTCTGCTTCTGGATGTCTTCGATGGCCCGCCGCTCGTCATCCTCGCTGATCAGCTTTTCCTTCAGCAACTTCTTCACGGACTCGTTCGCATCCCGCCGAATATTGCGCAGCGCCACGCGGTGATCCTCCGCAACCGTGTGCAGCTTCTTCACCAGTTCCTTCCGGCGCTCTTCGGTGAGGGCCGGAATGGGCACGCGAATCAGCTTGCCGTCATTGGATGGATTCAGGCCGAGGTCGGCTGCGCGAATTGACTTCTCGATGGGGCCAATCTGCGACGTGTCCCACGGCTGAACCGTGATGAGCCCTGGCTCGGGAACGTGCAGCGTGGCCACCTGATTGATCGGCGTCGGCGTCCCGTAGTAATCCACGCGCACATTGTCGAACAGGCTCACAGAAGCGCGACCGGTGCGAATCCCGGCCATGTTGTGCTGTAGGTCGCCGTGCACCTTGTCCATGCGGGCCTTCGACTGGGCCTCCACTTCCTTTACGCTCTTGAACTGGGGAGCCGCCGCGGCGGCATGCGGTTCGTTCTTCATATGTCTCTCCTCGGACCAGCCCGGAACCGGTTGCAGCCTAATGAATCAGCGTTCCAACGGGCTCGCCCATCGACATTCGCATTATATTGCCGAACTTGTTCAGATTGAAAACCAGGATGGGCAACTGGTTGTCGCGGCACATGGCCACCGCCGAGGCATCCATTACTCCCAGCGCCCTCGCCAACACGTCCAGATAGCTGATTTCCTCATACATCACCGCGTCGGCGAAGCGCAGCGGATCCTTGTCGTACACGCCATCCACGCGCGTTGCCTTGGCCACCACCTCGGCATGAATCTCCAGCGCGCGCAGCGTCGCCGCGGTATCGGTCGAAAAATAGGGATTGGAAGTGCCACCGGCGAAAATGACGATGCGGCCCTTCTCCAGATGCCGAATCGCGCGCCGCCGGATGTAGGGCTCCGCCACCTGGGACATTTGGATGGCGGTCATCACTCGGGTAGGAGCGCCCGCTTTCTCCAGGGCGTCCTGCAGGGCCAGCGCATTGATGATGGTGGCCAGCATGCCCATGTGGTCGGCAGTGACGCGATCCATGTTGCGCGCCGCCGCTGCTACTCCGCGGAAGAAATTGCCCCCGCCCACCACCAGACCGATCTGCACGCCGCTTTGCGCCACCGCGGCCACTTCTTCCGCCAGCGCCCGCACGCGCGCCGAATCGATTCCAAAGGATTCGTGGCCCGCCAGCACCTCGCCACTCAGCTTCAGCAGGATTCTCTGGTATTTGGCCATGACGCAGCCGTGAAATTACTCGGACGGAGCGGAAGTGTCGGCCGTCTCTTCAATCACCGCCATGTCGCCCACCTTGAAGCGGACAAAGCGCGAAACCGAGATATTCTCACCCAGCTTGGCAATCTTCGCCTTGATCAGATCGTGAACGATGGTGGTGTTTTCCTTGATGAACGGCTGCTCGTACAGGCACACCTCTTCGTAATACTTCTGCAGGCGACCCTCGACGATCTTGTCCACCATTTTTTCCGGCTTGCCTTCGTTCAAAGCCCGGGCGCGCTGGATGTCTTTCTCTTTGTCGAGAGCCTCGGTGTTGACGTCTTCCTTGCGGATAAACTGGGGATCGGCCGCGGCCACCTGCATCGCCAGGTCTTTCACCAGATCCTGGAAGTCGTCCGTGCGCGCGACGAAATCGGATTCGCAGTTCACTTCAATCAGGACGCCAAGCTGCGATCCCGAATGAATGTAGGACCCGATTACGCCCTGCTTCGTCGCACGCGAGGATTTCTTCGCGGCGGAAGTGATCCCATGCTTGCGGAGAATGATCTCGGCTTCGGCCAGGTTCCCGTTCGCCTCCACCAGGGCGCGCTTGCATTCCATCATCCCCGCGCCAGTGCGCTCGCGGAGTTCTTTCACTAACTTGGCGTTGATTTCCATTGGATTAGTCCTGAGGCCGCTCCATGACTTGTCGCGGTTCCGTTGCGTTGCTGAACCGCGACAGTAATGGAGCGGGTATAACTCTTAACTTTCGCGAGTGCTCGTGCTAACCGCTTCGGTTTCGGGCGTTTCCGTCCCCGGTCCCTTGCGCGGCAACGAGTTCGAAGGCAGATCTTCCTCGGCCAGACTCTCCGACATCAGCCGGTCGAGCTGGTTGGGATCGAAATGCTCGTACTGTGTGAAATCGTCGGGTGCGGGAGTTTCCTCCGTCACCACCTTCTCCGGCGTGAACTCATGCTCGGTGGCCAGCGCGCGGCCTTCAATGACCGCGTCCGATACCTTGGTGGTGAACAGGCGAATGGCGCGCAGCGCGTCGTCGTTGCCGGGAATTACGTAATCCACTTCATCGGGATCGCAGTTCGTATCCACGACGGCAACCACTGGAATGCCCAGCTTCCGCGCTTCCTTCACCGCAATCGCTTCCTTGTTGGAATCGACCACGAAAAGAACGTCGGGCAGCCCCGGCATATCCTTGATGCCTGCCAGATTCTGGTGCAGGTGTTTGCGCTCGCGGTCCAGCCGGCCCACTTCCTTCTTGGCGCGGCCTTCCCAGTTGTTCTCGTTGGCCATCACTTCCAGTTCCTTGTACCGCTTGATGGATTTCTGGACCGTGGTGTAGTTGGTGAGCAGCCCGCCCAGCCAGCGCTGGTTGATGTAGTACTGGCTGCAGCGCGTCGCTTCCTCGGCGATGGCTTCCTGTGCTTGTCTCTTGGTTCCCACGAAGAGGACGTTCTTGCCCATGGCGGCCTGCTCGGCCACGAAACGCATGGCGTCCTTGAAGAGTTTGAGCGTTTTCTGAAGATCTACAATGTAGATCCCGTTGCGTTCTCCGAAGATGTATTCTTTCATCTTGGGATTCCAGCGCCTGGTCTGGTGCCCGAAGTGAACGCCAGCTTCGAGCAATTCTTTCATCGAAATTGACGGCAAAAAAGCCTCCTGGTTGCGTTCCCCCGTCCGCGGGGCGTGGCCGGGACGGATGGGTCGGAGTGGACGGTTTCACCCGTCTTCCCAGGACGCACGCGGCCCAAAGCGGAATTTGCGTGTGCCGTCAGAAGGCGAATGGCCGGTAACGGCCCCAAAAGAACCGTTACCGTTTGGAGAACTGGAACCGCTTGCGGGCGCCCTTCTGCCCGTATTTCTTGCGTTCATGGGCGCGCGGATCGCGGGTGAGAAGTCCTGCCGCCTTGAGCTTCGCGCGCAGTTCGGCGTTAAACTCCACCAGAGCGCGGGCAATGCCCAGACGGATCGCCCCGGCCTGGCCGGTGGGTCCGCCCCCGTTGGTAAGGATCAGGACGTCGAACTTGTCCGCCGCTTCGGCCGTCAGCAAAGGCTGGCGCACCAGAGCGCGGGTGGATTCGTTCACGAAATATTTCTCTACGGGGCGGCCGTTCACAGTGATCTCGCCATTACCGCCCGGGCGCAGGAACACGCGAGCCACGGCCGTTTTTCTGCGGCCTGTCGCCAAATGCTGAATCTTCGTTGCTGGCACTCGCTTACCTCGCCTCTACTTCTAACGCCACCGGCTTCTGCGCCTCGTGGGGATGCTTATCGCCCGCGTAGACCTTCAGCTTGCGATACATTTGCTTGCCGAGCTTCGTCTTCGGCAGCATGCCATGAATCGCGTCCTCCACCAGACGGCCCGGATGCGTGGCGCGAACCTTCTTGGCGCCCACTTCCGTAAGTCCGCCGGGATAGCCGGAGTGACGACGGTACAGTTTCTGATCTTCTTTGCGACCGGTAAGCCGGACCTTTGCAGCATTAATGACGATCACGTGGTCGCCAGTGTCCAGGAAAGGGGTATAAGTGGGCTTGTTCTTGCCCATCAGCAAGAGTGCGGCCTGGCTCGCGACGCGCCCGAGAACCTTGTTCTCAGCGTCGACCACGTGCCATTGGCGCACAATTTCCCCCCTGGAAGGGAATAGGGTTTTCATACAGACAGACTATCTCCGTTCGAGACCTACAAACTATCCAGCTTACCAATGGGTTACGAAGGTGTCAACGGGGTAGGGCGAGGGGCGATCCACCGGCAATCGGCGCCCGCCCCCTCAATCGGCCTACTTCGGCGCCATCGCGCTCTGGGAGCGCACGGCTACCCACTTATCACCGGTCTTTACGAACACGTCCATCCACACCCATTTACCGCTGGTGTCTTTGCCCTTCATGCTGCTCTTTTCGGTATCGCTGCCCTGCACGATGGCAACATTTCCCAGCACCTTGACGTGCATCGGACCGAACTCGAACGATTCCAGCTTCTGCGCGCCCGATTTCACGTCCGCCAAAGCTTCTTTCTTCGTCCGCGACGAGCCGTCAGGACCCAGGCCCACCCAGTCGTCAGCAAGCAACGCTCCGAGTTTGTCCGCGTCGCCCGCTTTCCCGGCGTCCACCCAATCGTGTTCCGCCTGCTTCACCGCGTCCGCAGCCACAGTGTACGCGGACTTCTTGTCTTGCCCGTAAGCCGCGCCAAGACAGGCTGACGCGAGCACAAACACACATGCGATCTTGGTCATTCCAAATCCCCTTTTCTTATCAACAACGTGGTTCTTTATTCCGCAACGCCTCTGAGCGTCCGACGGTCGCAGCGGCAAGTCAGCCTAGCATATAAATCACTCGCTCACAAGGCTTTGCCTCAACCAGGGCCTTCCCAAGTTAAACTAATAGATGACCCATGGCGCACAACCACGGCCATCATCATCACCACCACGGAACCGGCCGGATCCTCTACTGGTCCACCGCCGCCACCCTGTTGGTAGTGGTCGCCGAAGTCATAGCCGGCTACCGTGCCCATTCCCTCGCGGTGATGTCGGACGCGGGCCACAATTTCACCGACGCTCTCGCCCTCGTCCTCGCCGCCATCGGCGTCTATTTCCAGGCCAAGCCCGCCAGCGCCACAAAGACCTTCGGCTATCAGCGCGCCGGCGTACTCGCTGCCTTCATCAACGCCATCACTCTGGTTCTCATCTCGGTGGTTATTTGTTACGAAGCTTGGGGCCGTTTCTTTAACCCGCATCCGGTGAACGAACCGCTCATGATCGCCGCCGCCGCCCTGGCGCTGGTGGTGAACGCGGCCATTATGTGGGGCCTCAACCGCGACCGCCATGACGACCTGAACGTGCGCGCCGCCTGGGTCCACATGGCCGGCGATGCGGTGAGTTCTGTGGCTCTGATCGCCGGCGCCATCGCCATCCGCTTCACCGGCTGGCAGCAGCTCGACCCGGTTCTTTCGGTGGCCATCGCCGCGCTGATTGTCTGGACCGCGTGGGACATCATCCACGAATCCCTCAACATTCTGCTGGAAGGGCTGCCGCGCGGCATCGAACTCCAGCAGGTGACCGCCGCCATGACCACTGTGGACGGCGTTATCAATGTGCACGACCTGCACATCTGGAGCCTCGGCTCCAGCGCCCACGCGCTAAGCTGCCACGTGCTGATAGAGGATATGCCGCCCTCGGCCAGCGAATCGATCCTGAAGTGCATCAACACAGTGCTCTGCGACTTCGGAATCCACCACACAACGATTCAGTTCGAGCACATCCCCTGCGCCGTCTCCCACGACGGCTGCGCCATGTCCAGCGGCCAGCACGAACATTAAGGGAGCCTTACCACTCCACGCGATTTGCGGATACTATGTTGCCGTGAGATCTTTTCCCGAGCAGTATCTGTCCCTGCGCGCAGCCTTGGGATTCGATGAACTGAGTCTGGGCTACGGAGGCCTCCAGTTGTTCACACTCGATAAGTTGGAGTCGGCTCAGGTCGGTTACAGCGTGCGAACCGACGGCACCCCACTGATGGGCAATAAGCCAGATGACTGGCAAGCGAATTGGCTGGTGATCGGAATCGAAACTTGCTGCGGCGACCCCATCTTCATCTCCGACGAATCGCCCACGCGGTGTTTACCGCGATGCATGGCGAGGGCTCCTGGGAACCGAAGTTGATTGCGCCTTCAATTTCGAGGTTCGTGGAGTGTTTGGATGTTTATCGGGGCTACGCCATGGCCGCACAAATGCGGTCGAACTCGAATCCAATCCACCGAACGAAAGCGAAAAACAAATATACGTCCGCGAGATCGCTCGGATTTGCGATGGAAACGAAGGGGCAGTCCTTTCCTGGGCGGTCTTCGCCGATATCGAAATGTGAAATGCGAACCAGGGCAGACGGACGTGGGGAAACACAATAACAACGATAGAAATGAGTTCAGAGAGGTGGAGAATCAATCGTTGCCGATCTTATTCACTTCGGTCAACATGAGCGACCTGCTCTGGAATGGCTCACGGACTGCACCCTGCGTACAGCGGATCGGTGCAGCGCTGATAGGGGGCTTCGTTATTGGTGCCGCTGGTATCGGAGCATATTACGCGGTGGAGGAAAGATCCATCATATTGGCAATTCTGTCATTGTGTTTTTTGGGGGTTGGAGTACGAATAGTGATTCGAATATTTCATCCGAAACGATGAGCCAACAACCGTGGTGGCGGTCTCTCTGGCTGTTTCCTCTGAATGTGATTCAAGCGGTATTGGGAGTTGTTGCGATAGAGACGTTGTTGATTCACGTACATACTCGGCAACTCACGGTGATCCTGCTTAGGGGGGATCTCATGAGCGTCGCTATCCCATTTGCTTTCGGCTACTTCATTTACCGTAAGTGGCTACTGCGCGAAGCCCTTTGGGTCTGGACCGTTGGGCTTTTATGGATGTGGGTGGGTCTAAGTACCTACTCGGTTCGTACATCTTCGCTGTCGGGGACATTTAACTATTTCTCGGGATTTGGCTGCGCTAACGAGTTCTCAAGTTGCACCAGTTGGATTCTCTTCACGCTTCCGTTCCTAAGAACCGCGTCATACTCTTGTGGTGCTTGGCTTGGGCTGCTTTGCGCCACAGGAATTGAGGCACGTCGCGTAAGCCTGAGCGGCACGTCCCCTGCGCCGTCTCCCACGACGGCTGCGCCATGTCCAGCGGCCAGCACGAACATTAACTCCACAAATATGAAAACCCTCATCATTGGAAGAGGGGTCGTCGGCACCATCTACGGCTGGGCGTTGTCCACAGCAGGCATTGATGTCACTCACGTCGTCCGACGAGAGCTTCCACCCGGTCAGGCTCTGGATCTGCTCGATCTGCGCCCCGGCCGTCCCAAACACACCCGCGTCAG
>Ga0265325_10001165_pt1 | contig 18809 bp, 14 predicted proteins | sample 41420metaG_FD_202090 | JGI IMG/M metagenome (GOLD analysis project Ga0265325, IMG submission 202090) | Rhizosphere microbial communities from Carex aquatilis grown in University of Washington, Seatle, WA, United States - 4-14-20 metaG | ecosystem: Host-associated > Plants > Roots > Rhizosphere...
GGCCGTTCAAGGCCGGGCGGGGTAACCGCGCGATGCGTTATGTCGCATGTCGTGCGGTCAGCGTTCGAGTTCCTTGCGCACGATCCTCGCGCCCTCGACCATGGCGCAAAGCTTGCCGAACGCCACCTCGCGCGGCAGGTATTTCAGGCCGCAGTCCGGCGCGATCACCAGCCGCTCCGGCGCAACATAAGGCAGCGCACGGCGGATGCGCGCCGCCACCGTGCCCGGCGTCTCGATGGCCATGTCGGACAGATCGAGCACACCGAGGATGACGGTCTTGCCGGGAAGCTTTTCCAGCACCGCGCAGTCGAGGCCCGATTGCGCGGTCTCCACCGAGATTTGCTGCACGGGCGAATTGGCGAACTCCGGCAGGAACGAATAGCCCTCCGGCCGGACGTGGATGATGGCGGCATAGCCGAAGCAGACGTGCACCGCAGTCGTGCCGCTGACGCCGGTGAGCGCGGCGTTGAACGCCTTCAGTCCGTATTTGCGCGCCTTGTCCGGCCGCGCCTGCATGTAGGGCTCGTCGATCTGCACGATGTCGGCGCCTGCTGCGAACAGGTCCTTGATCTCGGCGTTGACCGCAGCCGCATAATCGAGCGCCATCTCCTCCTCATCCTGGTAGAAATCGTTCTGCGCCTGCTGCGACATGGTGAAGGGGCCCGGCACCGTGATCTTGATGGTGCGCGTGGTGTTGGCGCGCAGGAATTTCACGTCGTCGACCTCGACCGGGTGCTTCCTTCGCACCTTGCTGGCGACGCGCGGCACCGGATTGGGATGGCCGGAGCGGTCGAGCGCGATGCCGGGGTTGTCGATGTCGACGCCGTCGAGCGCGGTGGCGAAGCGGTTGGAGTAGCTTTCGCGGCGCATCTCGCCGTCGGTGACGATGTCGAGGCCGGCGCGCTCCTGGTCGTGGATCGCAAGCAAGGTGGCGTCGTCCTGCGCCTGCGCGAGATGTTCGGGCGCGACGCGCCACAGCTCCCGGGCGCGCACCCGCGGCGGGAAGCGGCCGGCGAGGTTCTTGCGATCGATCAGCCAGTCCGGCTGGGCGTAGGAGCCGACCAGCGAGGTGGGAAGCAGGGGCAACGTTGAAGGCATGGCGTCTCTCCCGGCAGAACCGTCATCATCCGTCTCTGCCTTCGCGGGGACAAGCTCTGCGGATGATCGCCATCGCGCGCGGCCGCGAGATCGGGAATCAGCCGCGGCTGCGCTTTGCCGGACGGTCGAGCTTTGCAACCTTGCGCAGTGCCGCGTTGATGCGGCTCTGCCAGCCTGGCCCGCCGGCCTTGAAATAATCGAGCACGTCCGGATCGAGCCGCATGTTGACGTGCTGCTTGGGACTGGCGGATTTCGGTCGGCCGCGCGGGATCGGCTTGCCATTGATGTGCCATTGCGCCCGGGCGAACCATTCTTCAGTCAACTCGGGAATTTCCTCATAGTCCGCGGGGCCGAGCACATAGGCATCGACCTTTTTCATATCACTCCCGATCTTGCGATATTTTCCCTTGGTAGAACTGTTGCTCGCGGGCATTGGCTTTCCTCATCGAAATGACATGGCGATCTTCGCCACGCGGGGTCCACACCACGATCACCATTCGGCTCCTAAGATATCCGGCCGTAATGATGCGCACTTCTCCATAGTCTTGCCGACCATCAACGTCGTCGGCCGTGCCTCCGGCGAAAACGATCGCGGCCTCAGCGAAATCGAGACCGCGTTCCCGCAGGGTCCAATCTCGCTTGGCCGGGTCGAACGTGATCCTCATTTATTATTGTATCCACAAAAAATCAAGGGTCATACGACCTGCAGCGCCATCGCCAGGACGCGCGCAACATGAAGCGCTTGCCGTCCTGCGCCGTCGTGGATCTGGTGGCGGCAGGAGGTGCCATCGGCAACGATGAGAGCGGCATCGTCGGCTTTGCGGACGGCCGGCAGCAGCGAAAGCTCGGCCATCGCCATCGACACGTCGATGGTTTCGGCGCCATAGCCGAACGCACCGGCCATGCCACAGCAGCTCGATTCGACAGGCTCGACGGCGAGGCCGGGAATCAGCCGCAGCACGGTCTCGACCGCGCCGAACGCGTCGAACGCCTTCTGATGGCAATGGCCGTGCAGCAGCGCGCGGTCGGCGATCTTCTTCAGCGGCAGATCGAGGCGGCCGGCCTTGGCCTCGCGCGCTAGGAATTCCTCGAACGTCACGGCGTGCTCGGCCACCTGCCTTGCCGTGTCGCTTTTCACCATCGCCGGAATCTCGTCGCGGAAGCTCAAGAGACAGCTCGGCTCAAGGCCGACGATGGGCACGCCGGCGGCGGCGAACGGTGCCAATGCAGAAAGCGTGCGCTCGGCCTCGTGGCGCGCCTCGTCGACCGCGCCTATGGCGAGAAAGGTGCGGCCGCAGCACAACGGCCGCGACGAGCCGTCGAGCGGCGTGGCGATCTGCACGGCAAAGCCCGCGGCGTCGAGCACATCGCGCGCGGCATCGAGATTCTCGCGCTCGAAATAGCGGTTGAAAGTGTCGGCAAACAGCACCACTGCGCGCTCGCCGCCCTTCGGATCGGAGACCTCGTCGAAAATATCGGAACGCCACTTCGGCAGGCTTCGCTGCGCGCTGAAGCCCGCCAATGCCTCCGACAGCTTTGCCGCGCCGGGCAGCCGGTCGCGCAGGTTAAGCACCCAGGCCATCTTCGCGGCATAAGGCGCGTAGCGCGGCAGGTAGCCGACCAGCCTGTCATGCAGCGACAGGCCGTGCCTGGCCAGGCGCGCCGCCTGCACCTCGATCTTCATCCGCGCCATGTCGACGCCGGTCGGGCATTCGCGGCGGCAGCCCTTGCACGACACGCAGAGCTTCAGCGTCTCGGCCATGTCGTCGGAGGTGAACGCCTCCGCGCCGAGCTGGCCGGTGATGGCAAGCCGGAGCGAATTGGCGCGGCCGCGCGTGGTGTCGCGCTCGTTTCGGGTGACGCGATAGCTCGGGCACATGACGCCGCCGGCCGAAGCGCGGCAGGCGCCGTTGTTGTTGCACATCTCGACCGCGCCCTGGAAACCCCCGCCCGCGCCCGAATAGGCCGACCAGTCGAGGCGGGTCGCGATGTCGTTGGCGTGATAATCGGGGCCGTAGCGAAAGTTGCTGCGGTCGTCGAACTTCGGCGCGCGCACGATCTTGCCGGGATTGTAGAGGCCTTCCGGATCGAAGCGGTCCTTGACCTGCTCGAAGGCGCGCACCAGCCGCACGCCGAACATGACCTCGTGGAATTCGGAGCGGACGATGCCGTCGCCGTGCTCGCCGGAGTGCGAGCCCTTGTATTCGCGCACGAACGCGAAGGCCTGCTCGGCGATGTTGCGCATCGCCTTGATGTCCTTTTCCAGCCGCAGATTGAGGATCGGCCGCACGTGCAGGCAGCCGACCGAGGCGTGGGCGTACCAGGTGCCGCTCGTGCCGTTCCGCTCGAACACGTCGGTCAGCCGCGCCGTGTAGTCGGCCAGATGCTCGAGCGGTACCGCGCAATCCTCGACGAAGGAGACCGGTTTGCCCTGCTCCTTCATCGACATCATGATGTTGAGGCCGGCGGTGCGAAGCTCGGTGATCGCGGCCTGCAATATCGGGTCGAGCACATCGGCGACCCCGCCCCACTTCGCGCCGCTGTTGCTCCAGGCGAAGCCGAGATCTCCGATCAGCTCGTGCAGGCGCTTCAGACGCCGCTCATTCTCGTCAGGCTCCTCGGCGAACTCGACCAGCAGCAGCGCAGCAGGCTGTCCCTGCACGAAGGCCTGAAGCGTGGGCCGGAACATGGCGATGTCGCGAGCCAGCGCGATCATGGTCGAGTCGACCAGCTCGACCGCGATCGGGCCGAGCCTGACGATATGCTGCGCCGCCGCCATCGCCTCATGGAAGCCGCCGAAGTGGCACGCGCCGACGGCTCTGCGGCCGAGCACCGGCGACAGCTTCAATTCGATCGCAGTCGAGAACGCCAGCGTGCCTTCCGAGCCGACCAGGATGTGGGCGAGGTTGGTGTCGTTTCGCCCCGGCACCAGCGCGTCGATGTTGTAGCCACCGACTCTGCGCTGCACCTTGGGAAAGCGCGCCGCGATCTCGTCCTTCTCGCGCGCGCCGAGCGCGAACAGGTCGCGCGCCAGCGGCTTGAGCGGCGACGCGTCAGGTATGTCCGCGAGGTCAGCCGTCACCGGGCCGAAATGCGCGTTGGTCCCGTCCGCCAGCAATGCGTCGATTGACAGCACGTTCTCGCGCGTGTTGCCGTAGCGCAGCGAGCGTCCGCCGCAGGAGTTGTTGGCGGTCATGCCGCCGATGGTGGCCCGCGAGGCGGTCGAGACATCGACCGGGAACCAGAGGCCGTGCGGTCTCAGCGCGCGGTTGAGATCGTCGAGCACGATGCCCGGCTCGACCCGGCAGCGGCGTCCCGCGACGTCGAGATCGAGCACGCGGGTGAGGTGCTTGGAACAGTCGACGATGACGGAATGATTGACGGTCTGGCCGGACTGCGACGAGCCGCCGCCGCGCGCGGTCACCGGCACGCCCTCCGCACGGCAAATCGCTATCGCCCGTTCGGCTTCTTCTATCGTCGCCGGCGTCACGACGCCGAGCGGCATGATCTGGTAATGCGAGGCATCGGTGGCGTAGCGGCCGCGGGTGAAACGGCCGAAATCGACGCCGCCCGAGACTTCTGCCTTCAGCCGCCGCTCCAGACCGGGCCTTAATTGCTCCGCCACTCGCCTCTCCGGTGCTCGGCCGTTACCTCTAGTTGCGGCTGCGCCATGCGTCCATGGAATTACCCTTGACCGCGGTGCAACATTCTAGTTCAACGCCCGCAGCCGGGCCCTACGGCCCTACAAAATCAACAGTTACAGGAGCCGTTCATGGCCCAGAATTCGGCCCGCAATCCCGGGCGCCATTTTCTCCAGATTCCCGGGCCGTCCCCCGTCCCCGATCGCGTGCTCCACGCGCTGTCGATGCCGCTGATCGACCACCGCGGGCCGGAGTTCGCCAAGGTCGCCAAGAAGGCTCTCGACGGCATCAAGACCATCTTCAAGACCACCAATCCGGTGATCATCTACACCGCGACCGGCACCGGCGCCTGGGAAGGGGCGCTGACCAACACGATGTCGCCGGGCGACCGCGTGCTGATGGTCGAGACCGGCCAGTTCGCCACGCTGTGGAAGAAGATGGCCGAGCGCATCGGGCTCAAGCCTGAGTTCATCGCGACCGACTGGCGGCACGGCGTCGATCCGAAGGCGATCGAGGCGAAGCTCAAGGAAGACAAGAACAAGGAGATCAAGGCGGTCTGCGTGCTGCACAACGAGACCTCGACCGGCGCGCTGACGCCGATCGCCGAAATCCGCAAGGCGATCGACGCCGCCGGCCATCCGGCGCTGTTCATGGTCGACACCATCTCGTCGCTGGCCTCGGCCGACTACCGGCACGATGAGTGGGGCGTCGATGTCTCGGTCGGCGGCGCGCAGAAGGGCCTGATGATGCCGCCCGGCATGTCGTTCAACGCGGTCAGCGACAAGGCGCTGAAGGCGAGCCAGACCGCGAAGCTGCCGAAGTCGTTCTTCGCCTGGGACGACATGCTCAACATGAACAAGATCGGCTTCTTCCCGTACACGCCCGCGACGCAGATGCTCTACGCGCTCAACGTCGGCATCGAGATGCTGCACGAGGAAGGCCTCGACAACGTGTTCGCACGGCACGACCGCCTTGCCGAAGCAACGCGGCGCGCGGTGAAGGCGTGGGGGCTGGAGAACCTGAACAAGAACGCGGCGCAGGCTTCGCCGACCATCACCGCGGTGATGACGCCCGAGGGCCACGACGCCGACAAGTTCCGGGCGCTGGCGCTGGATCACTTCAACATCTCCTACGGCGCAAGCTTCGGCCAATACAGCGGCAAGTATTTCCGCATCGGCCATCTCGGCGACATCAACGACGGCACGCTGATCGGCGCGCTCGGCATCACCGAGATGGCGCTGTCGGTCGCCGGCATCCCGCACAAGAAGGGCGGCGTCCAGGCGGCGATGGATTACATCGCCTCGGCCCACGCCGGCGAGAAGCGCGCTGCGGCGGAGTAGTCCTCGTCGCAGCGTCGCACCTCGATTTCGCTCATTGCCCGGCTCGATCCGGCATTCCATGATGCCTCGCAGCGGCCGCCGCGGGGCATCATGGATTCGCGGGTCAAGCCGTGCATGAGGGGGAGGCGCCGAGATGCGCAGCATTTCGTTCATCGTTGCGGCCGCAATGGTCGCGCTCACGTCCTCGGCAGCGCTGACCGACGGCTATCCCGACCGGCCGATCCACCTGATCGTGCCGTTCCCGGCCGGCGGCGGCGTCGACACGATGGCGCGGATCCTGGCCTATAAGATGACCGATGTCGTCAAGCAGTCGGTGCTGGTCGAATACAAGCCGGGCGCCGGCGGCAACGTCGGAACCGACTACGTCGCCAAGTCGCCGCCCGATGGCTATACCGTGCTGCTCAACGTCAACGGCATCGCCATCAGCCCGTCCCTCTACAAGAAACTGTCGTTCGATCCGCTCAAGGACCTGATTGGCGTGACGCAGGTCGCGTCGACGCAATTCATTCTCACCGGATCGCCGAAACTCGAGGCCAAGACTGTGCAAGAGGTGATCGCGTTGGCCCGCGCCAAGCCCGGTACCATGAACTATGGTTCGAGCGGCGTCGGCGCGCCGCTGCACCTGCAGGCGGAGATCTTCAAGCACGTCGCGGGCGGGCTTCAGATCACGCACATTCCCTATCGCGGCGACGCCCCGATGCTGACGGCGCTGCTGTCTGGCGACGTCCAGATCGCCTTCATGCCGCAAAGCACCGGTTCGACGCAGGTGGAATCCGGACAAGTCAGGGGGCTCGCCGTGACCGGCCGCAAGCGCTGGCCGTCGCTGCCCAACGTGCCGACGATGACGGAAGCCGGCGTCAACGGCATGGAGGACGGAAGCTGGTACGGCCTGTTCGTTCCGGCCGGTACTCCGGGCTCCATTGTGCAGGCGCTGCAAAAAGCGATGGTGGCGACGCTGGCCGACCCCGGGGTGAGCGAGCGCATTCGTTCGACCGGCCAGGAGCCGGTCGGCAGCCCGACGGCAGACTTCCAGGCCTTCTTCAAGTCCGAGGTTGCGCGCTTTGCCCGGGTGATCGAAGCGGCGAAAATTCCGAAAATCGAATGAGGCGACCGCCCGCGGCACGGCCGGCATTGCCGAGATTTTTGGGCGAATGAAGCGAGGAGCACCCATGCAACGGCTTCTGACGGCACTGGGCGTGCTGCTCGGCATTTGCGGGCTGACGGCGTCATCCGCTTCCGCCCAGACCTACCCCTCCCACCCGATCCGGCTGATGGTGCCGTTCGCCGCGGGCGGCGCGGTCGACGTGCTGGCGCGGCTGCTCGGCAGCAAGCTCAGCGAGCAGCTCGGCCAGCCGGTGATCGTCGAGAACAAGCCGGGCGCGGGCGGGACGCTCGCCGCCGACCTGGTCGCGAAGTCGGCGCCGGACGGCTACACCATCCTCGAGAACACCAACGGCGCGGCGATTGCGCCCGCGCTCTACAAGAGCCTGCCGTTCGACGCCGAGAAGGATTTCGCCCCGGTGACGCAGCTCGTCGCCTCGAACCTGATCCTGGTGGCGAGCCCGAAGTCCGGCATCACCTCGGTGCAGGACCTGATCGACAGGGCCAGGGCCAATCCGGACAAGCTCAACTACGGATCGAGCGGCGTCGGCAATCCACTGCACCTGACCATGGAGATGCTCAAGCACGCGACCGGCATCCAAATCCAGGCGGTGCCGTTCCGCGGCGACGCGCAGATCAACGCCGCGCTGATCACCGGCGAGGTCGAGGTCGCGGTGGTGCCGCTCGCCACCGCCGTGCCGCTGATCAAGGACGGCCGCATCGTCGCGCTCGGCATCACCGGGGCGAAACGTTCGCCGGCCGCGCCGGAGATTCCGACGATTGCCGAATCCGGCGTGCCGGGCTTTGCCTCGACAAGCTGGCAGGGCCTGTTCGTGGCGGCCAAGACCCCGGCACCGATCGTCGAGCGCATCCAACGGGAGACGGCGAAGGCGCTCGGGCTGCCCGACGTGCAGGCGCGGCTCGGCACCATGGCCTACGAAGGCGTCGGCAATACGCCGGCTGCGTTCGATGCTTTCTACAAGGCCGAGATCGCCATGTTCGCCAAGGTGATCGAGGACGCCAGGATTCCCAAGCAATGAACCGAAGGACGACAAAAATGCGACGGCTGTGTTTGACGTTGGGCTTGCTCACAGCCGCGATGGCGGCGGCAGTGCCGGCGCGCGCGGAAACCTATCCGAGCCGGACGGTCCGCATCGTCGTGCCGTATGCGCCGGGCGGCGGCGTCAGCATCCTCGCCCAGAACGTCGGCGCCAAGATGCAGGAGCTGATGAAAGAGCCCGTGGTGATCGACAACCGGCCGGGCGCCGGCGGCAACCTCGGTGCCGACCAGGTCGCCAAGGCCACGCCCGACGGCTACACGCTGCTGATGCACACCAGCGCCATGGCGAGCAACGCCACGCTCTACACCAAGCTGCCGTTCGATCCGCTGAAGGATTTCACGCCGGTGTCGATGGTGATCTCGACGCAGTTCGTGATCGGCGGCTCGCCGAAATCGCTGCCGAAGACCCTCAAGGAGCTGATCGCGCTCGCCAAGGAGAAGCCCGGCGCCATCAACTTCGGCTCGAGCGGGCCGGGCTCGTCGCTGCATCTGTTCGCCGAGATGTTCAACAGCATCGCCGGCACCAAGACCGTGCACATCCCCTATCGCGGCGACGCCGGCATGGTCACGGCGCTGATCTCCGGCGACATCCAGTTCGCGTTCCTGCCGCAGGCCAACGGCATCGCTGCCGTGCAGGGCAAGCTCATTCCCGGGCTCGGCGTCACCGGCACCCAGCGGATGACGGCGCTGCCAGATGTTCCGACTGCGAAGGAGCAGGGCATCGACGGACTAGAGATCGGAAGCTGGGTCGGGCTGTTCGCACCACCCGGCACGCCGGCCGATATCGTGCAGAGCCTCCAGAAGACTGTCGCGCAGGCGGTGGTCGACCCGAAGGTCAACGAATGGCTGGTGTCGACGGGGCAGAATCCGGTCGGCAATTCGCCCGAGGAATTCGCGGCGCAGTTCAAGGCCGACATCGCGCGCTTCGCCAAGGTGATCGACGAGGCGCATATCAAGAAATTGGATTAGGTCGTCATCGCGAGCGCACGCGAAGCGATCCAGAACGGGCGCACACAGTCCTGGATTGCTTCGTCGCTGTCGCTCCTCGCAATGACGGCGTCCGAAAAAACAAAGGCCGCCCGAACCGGGGCGGCCTTTCGAGTAGGGATGTCCGTGGTTATCGCGACCTGTCCACGCACTCCTGCCACCTTTGCATGTCCGCCGCGTACAAATCCGGGTTCGACTGCACGACGCCGCCGGCCCTGTCCTCGCGCACGATTGCCGCATATGCAGCACAGGGCGGTATATCCCTCGGAGCTGCGACAGGGGCGGACGTCGCCACGACAGGTCCTGCTGGCGCCACGGTGACAACAGGCGGCACATCGACGGGACCGACCGGGAAACCACCCGAACCGCCGTCGATCACCACCACCGGTCCACGCGGCCCGCGCGGCCCACGCGGCCCTTGCGGCGGCTGGTTCTGACCGCCGGGATTCGACGGCGGCTGGTTTTGTGTCGTGGTCGTCCCGTTGTTCGGCGGCATGCTTTTGTCGAAGCGTTTGGTCTGGCCCTGGGCGTTCTTGTTGCCGGGCCCATTGGCGAGTTTGGTGTTGGGGCCATTCTTGTTCAAACCGCCGAGCTTGTTGTTGCCATTGCCTAGCTTGTTGAGGCCGTTCTTGTTGAGCCCGCCAAGCTTGGAGTTAGCCAGCCCTTTGCCAGCGGCATTGCCAGACCGGCCGGCCCACCGGCCGTGGCTACCGGCACTCGATCCATGGGCGAGGCGGTTGCCGTGATGCCCACCGGCCGTCCTCGAACGACCAGAATGGCCGCCGGCATGACGGGAGCTGCTGCGACCGCCGCCGAAGCTCCGGCCGGCGTGCATTCCGCCGCCGCGGGACGCGTGGAAACCGCCGCCGCCATGACCACGGGCGTCAGCGGACGTGATGCCAAGGCCGATGGAGCCGAGGCAGGCAACCATTCCAATTGCAATGATGAGTTTGCGAGACATGGGACCTTCTCCTGGGTTGAAGGTGGTTACCCTCCGTGGTCGCAAACCCGGCGAAAAAGGTTCAAATTTGTGGCAGGTCGTTAGGCTATGGGAAGGCCATGCTGCCGCGCCTTAAGGGCCGCTACTGCGGCTCGATGCCGGCGTCCTTGACCACCCTCGCCCACTTGGCGATCTCGCCGGGCAGAAACCGGGTGAACTCGTCCGGGGTGCTGGTGCGCGGCTCGATCGCCAGCGTCTGCAGCCTGTCCTGCACGTCGGGCCGCTTGATGTAAGGCATGATGATGCCATTGAGCTTGTCGATGATCGGGCGCGGCGTGCCCGCCGGGACCACGACGGAGAACCAGCCGTTGGCGGCAAAGCCCGGCAGACCCGCCTCGGCGATGGTTGGGAGGTCCGGCATCGACTTGATCCGGTAAGGCAAGGTGACGCCGTAAGCCCGCACCTTGCCCGCCTTGATCTGCTGCGCGCCCGCGGCGAGATCGACCATCATCATCGGAATCTGCCCGGTGACGACGTCGGTCAGCGCCGCGACACTGCCGCGATACGGCACTTGCTGGGCCGTGGCGCCGATCATGTGCAGGAACATTTCCATGTAGAGATGATGCGGCGTCGAGGCGCCCGAGGTGCCGTAGGCCATCTGGCCGTTCTTGCTCTTGATGAGCTTGATGAGGTCCGGCAGCGTCGGCGCACCGATGTCCGGGTTGGCGACGAGCGCGAACTGCGCCGAGCCGACCAGCCCTATTCCGGCAAAGTCCTTCACCGTGTCGTAGGGCAGCTTCTTGTAGATCGCCGGACCGATCGCCAAAGTGGTCACCGGCGCCATGAACACGGTGTAGCCGTCGGGCGGGCTGTGGGCGACCACGTTTGCCGCGATGACGGTGCCGCCTCCGGGACGGTTGTCGACGATCACCGGCCTTTTCAATTTGTTCTGCAGCTCGTCTGCCAGCAGCCGCACCAGGATGTCGGTGCCGCCGCCAGCCGGGAACGGGCAGACGAAGGTGACGGTGCGGTTCGGATAATCGTCGGCCTGTGCAAACGCGGCTGTCGGCGCTGCCAAGCCGATGACGATGCTGAGTCCAAGCGCGATCTTACGCATGGCATTTCCACCCCACGTTTTGCTCATGCTAGTGCATCACGCCTCTCTCCGTCACCCTGAGGTGCGAGCGAAGCGAGCCTCGAAGGGTCGACGGCCCGAGAGCAGGGCCGTTCATCCTTCGAGGCTCGGCCTTCGGCCGAGCACCTCAGGATGACGGATCGAGGATTGTGCGGGTACACTGACGCAAATCCTGTTGGAGTGCGTCATGGGACAATTCTCGATCGGGCAATCGGTGCTGCGGCGCGAGGACCCTCGCCTGCTGACGGGCCGCGGCCGCTATTACGACGACCTGAGGCTCGCCGATCAGCTCCATGCCGCGATCGTGCGCTCGCCGCATGCGCACGCCGACATCAAGAGCATCGACACGCGCGCGGCGCTGCAGATGCCCGGCGTCCACGCGGTGCTGACCGGAAAGGATTACGAGGCGGCCGGCATCGGCAGCATGCCGTCGATGGCGCCCTACAAGCGGCGCGACGGCGCGCCGATGTATCTGCCGCCGCGGCCGGCGATCGCTGTCGGCCGGGTGCGCCATGTCGGCTATCCGGTGGCGGTGGTGGTGGCCGATACGCTCGATCTCGCCCGCGACGCCGCCGAGCGGGTTGTTGTCGAGTATGCGCCGCGGCCCGCGGTGGTGTCGGCGGAGGACGCGTTCCGGCCCGGCGCGCCGCAGCTCTACGACGATTGCCCGAACAACGAGTCGTATTTCTATCAGGCCGGCGACAAGGCGAAGACCGACGACGCTTTCGCGAAGGCCGCGCACGTGGTGAACCAGCGGCTGGTCATCAACCGCGTCACCGCCAACACGCTGGAGCCGCGCGGCGTCACCGGCGAATACGATTCCGGCACCGGCCGCTACACGCTGCATTGCGGCTTCCAGCGGCCGTGGCTGTTTCGGAACGCCATCGCGCTCGACACGCTGAAAATCCCCGAGAGCCAGCTTCGGCTCATCACCGGCGACATCGGCGGCAGCTACGGGCTGCGCGGCTCGATCTATCCGGAGATCATATTGATGCTGTGGGCGGCGAAGCACGTCGGCCGTCCGGTGAAATGGCTCGCCACGCGCAACGAGGCCCACATCAGCGACGACGATGCCCGCGACAACATCGTCGATGCCTCGCTTGCGCTCGACGGCGACGGCAAGTTTCTGGCCCTGCGCATCCGCAGCTTTGGCAATCTCGGCGCCTTCGTGTCGTTCCGCGGCGCCATGCCGCCGGTGGTCAACATCGGCACGGTGATCGGCGTCTACACCATTCCCGCCGCGCATGTGGCGGTCTCGGGCATGCTGACCAACACGCACTGCACCTCGCCCTACCGCGGCGCCGGCCGGCCCGAGGCGAGCTACATGATCGAGCGGCTGATCGAGGTCGCGGCCGACGAGATGAAGATCGATCCGGCAGAGCTGCGCCGGCGCAACACCATTCCGCCGGACAAGATGCCGTACAAGACGCCGCTCACGTTCACCTACGACAGCGGCCAGTTCGAGGAGAACATGAACCGCGCCATCAAGCTCGCCGATTGGCAGGGCTTCGAGGCGCGAAGGAAGGAGGCGGCAAAGCGCGGCAAGCTGCGCGGGCTCGGACTTTCCAACACCATCGAGCAGGCTGCCGACGCCACCTACGAGACCGCGGAAATCCGCTTCGATCCGCTCGGCGGCATGACCTTCGTCACCGGCTCGATCAGCCACGGCCAAGGCCACAACACCATCCAGACGCAGATGCTGGTGGACCGGCTCGGCGTCGATCCGGACCGCATCAAGTTCATCCAGGGCGACACCGACGCCGTCGCCTTCGGTATGGGCACCGGCGGCTCGCGCTCGACCGCGATGAGCGGCGGCGCCATCGTCATGGTCGCCGAAAAGGTGATCGCCAAGGGCAAGAAGCTTGCCGCCCATATGCTGGAGGCGGCGGAGAGCGACATCGAGTTCAAGGAGGGCCGTTTCGCCATCGCCGGCACCGACCGCTCGCTCGATATCCACGAGGTGGCGAAGGCCGCGTTCCAGCTCGGCAAGCTGCCGAAAAGCATGGAGCCGGGCCTCTACGAGACCGCGACCTACAAGGCGCCGAGCGGCAATTTCCCGAACGGCGCCCATGTCTGCGAGGTCGAGATCGATCCGGACACCGGCACCACCGACGTGGTCGGCTATTGGGTGGTCGACGACGTCGGCACCGTGATCAATCCGATGCTGGTGAAGGGCCAGATCATGGGCGGCATCGCCCAAGGCATGGGCCAAGTGCTGATGGAGGACAAGGCCTACGACGAAGGCGGCCAGGTGATCGCCGGCTCGTTCATGGACTACGCCATGCCGCGCGCGGAGGATTTCTGTCCGGTGGTGATCGAGGACAATCCGGTGCCGACGCTGACCAATCCGCTCGGCGTCAAGGGCGCGGGCGAAGGCGGCACCGTCGGCTCATTGTCGGCGGGGGTGAACGCCATCGTCGATGCGCTGTCGGTGCTGGGCATCAGGCACATCGACACGCCGTGCACGCCGTACCGGGTGTGGCAGGCGATCCAGGAGGCGAAGGGGCGCGCGTAACCTGGCCGAATCGCATCCGATTCTCAGTTCTCAGTTCTCAGCTCTCATTGCTATTCGCAATAGTGCTTTCCGCCAAAATCAAAACACTTATCGGCCTTGCTCAGTGGCGGTTCGGGCTTTTTTCTGAGCGACCGTCGAGCGGAATGGCTCTGCAACCTTTCGCCGGATATCCACTGCATCGGCTTGACGCAAAGATTGCTGACCTCGTTATCGACCTTCCACAACACCCGATCCGCGACGAGCGAGCACGTCATGGCCAAACGCGCCTGAATGCAAATGCTCGCGCCTTCACTAAACGACCTGCTGTCGTAGACGCACAATGAAGACGACTCAGCGGCACGCGCATGACTCGCAAATACCAGCGCGGTCACAGCCAGTGCCAAACACACAGCCGTTGGAATGCGCCTCATATTACCCATCGCAAAATTGGCTTGGTGCAATTGATCGATCACACAAACGTGCAAAGCATTTGCCTTAAAAGACCTGTGAGTTGTCAAGCCGGGAAGGTGTCATTGCCTGGCCGGCCGCCCAAGCACATTAAAATGCGGACTTTGACTCCAGGCTTGGCTAATATCCGCTCGTTTCGTCGCGCGTGCCATGAAACGGGGGATTCGTGGTCCTAAACGGGTTTCGCATCGTCGCTGCAATAGCGACGCTGACCTTGGTGAGCTTGTCGAGCGCACTCGCCGCCAAGAACATTGCCCTGGTCATCGGCAACTCCGCTTATCAAAACGTCAGCAGATTGCCCAATGCCACCAACGACGCCACCGCGATCGCCAAGGTCCTGAAAGAGGTTGGATTCGAGATCGTCGAATCTCGCCTTGATCTCGGCGCTGCCGAAATGAAGCGTACCCTGCGCGATTTCAGTGACCGGACAAAGGATGCGGATATTGCAGTGGTTTACTTTGCAGGGCACGGCATCGAAGTTGATGGCACCAATTATCTGCTGCCCGTCGACGCCAAGCTTGAGCGGGACGTGGATGTCGAAGACGAGGGCGTGTCGTTGGATCGAGTGTTGCGAACGCTCGATCCCGCAAAGCGATTGCGCCTCGTTATCCTGGACGCGTGCCGCGACAATCCGTTCGCGAGCACGATGAAGCTGTCGCAGGGCAAGCGGTCGGTCAGTCGCGGACTGGCCCGGGTCGAGCCCGCCGGTTCCGATACCTTGGTGGCCTTTGCCGCCAAGGCCGGCTCCACTGCAGCCGAGGGTAGCGGCCCCAACAGCCCTTTCACCACGGCCCTTGTGAAGCATATCGCGACACCGGGTCTTGATCTTCGCCTGGCGTTCGGGCGGGTCCGGGACGAGGTGATGAGGACGACAAAGAATCGTCAGGAGCCTTTCGTCTACGGCTCCCTTGGGGGGGATACAGTCGCCCTCGTTCCTCAGACCATCGATCCGAACGTCGAGGCCCGCCAGGACTATGAGCTGGCAGCCCAGATCGGCACCAAGCAGGCTTGGGAATCGTTTCTGGCCAGCCACGCATCCGGCCTTTACGCCGATCTGGCGCGCGCGCAACGCAGCAAATTGCAGGCTGCGGAAGAGGCCAGCGCCAGAGCCGATGAAATTCGTCGCCACGCCGAGGAGCAGGCGAGGTTGAAGTTCGAGGAGCTCAAGCGGCAGGCAACCGAACAGGCGGCACGCCAGACTGAAGAAGAAAAGCGCAAGCTTTCGGAGAGCGCCAAACGCGAAATCGAGGAAGCGAAGCAAAAACTTGCGGAACAGATGAAACGCGAACTTGATGCCGCAAGACGCCAGGTCGACGAAGCCAAACGGCAAGCCGATGACGCTCGAACCCAGGTTCAAACGGCCAAACAACAAGCGCTGGCCGAGGCCAAGTTGCAGGTCGATGAAGCCAAGCGCCAGGCCAGCATTGCGCAGGCGCTTCAAAGCAAGTTGCACGCGGCCGAGGGAGTCAGCGCCAAGGCTGACGAGGTGCGCCGCCAGACCGAGGAGCAGGCGCGGATCAAGTTTGACGACTTGCAGCGCCAGGCCGCGGAGCAGATCGCACGTCAAACCGAGGCGGAAAAACGCACGCTGGCGGAGAATGCAAAGCGTGAAATCCGCAATGCCACGCAGAAATTGACCGAGCAGACGCAACGCGAAGTCGACACAGCAAGGCGCCAAGCCGATGAAGCGCGGCATCAAGCCGAAGACGCACGCCAGCAACTCGATGAGTTCCGACGCCAGATTGAAGATGCCAAGCGGCAATTGGCGGAAGACGCCAAGCGCAAGGCAGACGATCAAGCCAAGATTGCCGCGTTATCGCGAACCAATCAGACGGAGCCCGTTCCCCCGCCAGTCATAGCCGTCCCCCCCATCGCGCCGGGTGACGTGGAGCGCCTTTTGCAGGCTCATCTCAAACGGGTCGGCTGCGATCCCGGATCCATCGACGGGAGCTGGGATAACGGATCAAAGCAGGCTCTCGCCAAATTCAACAAGTACGCCGGGACGACATTCGACATCACTGTCGCCAGCTTGAATACCCTGAATGCGGTGCGCGCCAAGGCCGATCGCGTTTGCCCGCTGTCATGCGCCAAAGGCCAGCATGAAGACAAAGGCCAGTGTGTCCAAACCACATGCGGTCACGGCTTAGCCTTGGGCGAGGATGGCACCTGTCGCAAGCGGCCCGAGCCTGCGGCGAAATCGGCTGCGCGATCCGACTCGCGACCGGCGAAAAGCGGGGATGCCGGGAAATGCTTCTCGTTCAACGGCAAGCGCTTTTGCGAATAGAGAACCGGTCGCATGTGTTTTGCCGGATGAAAAAGCGAACGCTCATGGGCTTCTGCGCCGTCGTGTCGTTGGCGAGCGGCATGGCTGTTTTAACATCGACGCAATCGAGCTTCGCGCAGGCGGACGTCCCTCGGGAGCTTTACGGCAAGACACTTCGATTGACGTATTCAATTCATGTTACTGCAAAAACCCCTTCCGGCAGGATCATTCCCGCCAGTCGGTCAACAGAGAGCGTGATCTATTTCAGCTCTGAGGGCCGCATGTTCAGGCGAACCTCAACACGAAACAACGTGGGAAACGTAAAAAAGGTGGAACGCGATCCGACCGATGTCAGCAAACTCATGCAATTCCAGGGCGACAGACTTGTTGGCGCGGTTCGCGTCGTCAGTGGCGCGGTGCAGCTTGTCATTTCATTCGTCGATCAGTTCAAAGGCTGCAAGGCCGATTTGATTTTTGGAAAAGAAGATACTCGCGCGTTCAAGTGGACCGGGCTGAACGGCATCGTGTTCGAGGCGGTCGATAAACCAACCGTGTCCAACATCGCGTGTTCGATCCGAGAGGGAAACGGACTCTGAAGCTCGCCACTACGCCGCGATCTTGACGTACTCGAAATCGCCGGGACGGTTGTCGATGCCGACCTTGGGCGGCGCGATCCAGGAGGCGAACTGGCCGGGCTCGCTCACGGGCTTCATCAGCGAGGCGATGAACGCGCCGTCGGCGGCCGAGGGCAGCCACTGGTCCTTCTGCTTATTCCAGGTGGCCTGATCGAGCAGCACGCCCGTGGGCGTCGCCTCGATGGCCTTGAACTCGCCGATGTCGCGGTGGAAGGCGACATGCGGCAGCGCCAGGCGGAAATTGACGCCGGTGCGTTCGATGATCTTGTTGAAGCGCTCGATGCCCTTGGCGCAGTCGCGGGTGTAGTCGTCGCGCAGCCGCATGTTGATCGCGGTCAAGGCCGGCTCGTCGACGCGCTTGATCTCGCCGTCGACGAACTTCAGCACCGGATAGATTGCGTTCTCGAGCTTGTGGTCGTCGTCGATCGCATGCTCGCGGAAGCGGCCCTTGAGGCTGGCGTTGAAGGCGTTGGCGGCGTTGGTCGAGACCTCGGAGCCGAACAGGTCGAGCGACAGCGAATAGTGCAGGTTGAGCTTCTTCTGGATGGTCGGCAGGTCGACGACGCCGAGCGCGCGAACCTTCTCGATGACGGCCGGATCGTCGATGCCGGCCTTGACCATCGCCTCGCAGGTACGCTGCACGACGCGGCCGATGCCGGTCTCGCCGACAAACATGTGATGCGCCTCTTCGGTCAGCATGAAGCGGCAGGTGCGCGACAGCGGATCGAATCCGGATTGCGCCAGCGATTCGAGCTGCATTTTGCCGTCACGGTCGGTGAAGAACGTGAACATGAACAGCGACAGCCAGTCCGGGGTCGCCTCGTTGAAGGCGCCGAGCATGCGCGGCGCATCGGCGCTGCCGGAGCGCCGGCGCAGCATGTCGTCGGCCTCGTCGCGGCCGTCGCGGCCGAAATACTTGTGCAGCAGATAGACCATCGCCCAGAGATGGCGGCCCTCCTCGACGTTGATCTGGAACAGGTTGCGCAGGTCGTAGAGCGACGGCGCGGTCTTGCCGAGATGGCGCTGCTGCTCGACCGAGGCCGGCTCGGTGTCACCCTGAATGACGACGAGGCGGCGCAGCATGGCGCGGACTTCGCCGGGCACGTCCTGCCACACCGGCTCGCCGAGATGCGCGCCAAACGGAATTTTTCGGTTCTCCTCCGACGGCGCCAGCAGGATGCCCCAGCGGTATTCCGGCATCTTGATGTAGTCGAATTTGGCCCAGCCCTTGGGATCGACCGAAACCGCGGTGCGCAGATACACCAGCGATTCCTGGAAGCCCTCCGGCCCCATATCGTGCCACCAGTCGAGATAGCCGGGGTGCCAGCCTTCCAGCGCCTTCAAGACGCGGCGGTCCTCGGTGAGGTTGACGTTGTTCGGGATCTTCTCCCGATAGTCGACGTTCATGATGTCCGTCATCGCACGCTCCCTCAGACTCTCTTGGTGTCGAACACGGCCTTCTGGCCGGTGCCGTAGCGGCGCAGCGCACCCTCTTCGCCGACGGCGTTGGGCCGCTGGAATATCCAGTTCTGCCAGGCGGTAAGCCTCGCAAAGATTTTCGTTTCCATGGTCTCCGGTCCGCCGAAGCGCAGGTTTGCTTCCAGGCCGGTGAGCCCATCGGGCGAGAAACTCGCGCGTTCCTCAAGG